>Ga0209202_1002448_pt1 | contig 10292 bp, 10 predicted proteins | sample AD_UKC032_MetaG_FD_184416 | JGI IMG/M metagenome (GOLD analysis project Ga0209202, IMG submission 184416) | Active sludge microbial communities of municipal wastewater-treating anaerobic digesters from USA - AD_UKC032_MetaG (SPAdes) (version 2) | ecosystem: Engineered > Bioreactor > Anaerobic >... | reverse complement strand
GCGGGCATTTTACGAACCCATTGATGTAGGTTCCACTGAGCGTGCATTTTTGCTTTTCCAGCAGATGTCGTACCGGATACTCTTCTGCGGTCACTCCCATACGCCGGTCTATTTTCGCTTGAGCGATTCGGAAGGCGTTCTTCGTGAGGTGGCGCCTCCGGGGGGAAAGCTTTTATTGGACCCCGCCACGCGTTATATAGTCATTGTGGGTTCATCCGCTGAGGGGGAGTGCGCTATTTATGATGCGGGAACATCAACCTACGAGCGGATCAATATCTTCTCATCAGGTTAAAAAATGGGGATGAAGTTATAAGCTTTTTTAAAATTGAAAGAGGAACATCTGATATCCGTGTGAGGGCAAAATATGATCGACGAAAAGTATCAGGCGCACCTGGGTATGCTGGAGAGTACCGTAAAGATTATTGAAAAAATGGGAATCCGTATTGTGGAGATGCAGGATCGTCATGTCAAAGTGATGCTGCCCTATGAACCTAACATCAACCACATTGGAAGCGTATATGCGGGTTCACTTTTCTCGGTCGGTGAGTACATCGGTGGGCCTCTGTATTTTGCTTCTTTCGATACGACGAGGTTCTACCCAATCGTCAAAGCCGTCAGCATTCAATTTAAGAGGATGGCCGTTACGAATATGACCGTGGAGGCGACGCTCAGCAAGGCCGACGTTGACGCAATTCAGGCCGAAGCCGAGGCGAAGGGAAAAGCCGACTGGAAAATGGACCTGGAAATCAAAGATCAGTCTGGCACGGTATGCTGTCTTCTGCAAGGAGTTTGGCAATTGAGAATCATGAATGAAGGAGAAATAAAATTGATTCAGTCTTCTTCAGACACAGCAATGCGGTAAGCCGCGAATCAACATTCCTGTTACTCTTTATGAAAGGCTTGGATCATCTTGAAAAACTCCCCTGAAAAAACCATGATGGTCTGGTTCCGGTTTTCGAGGTTCATGGCACTCTCCAGCGAAGAAGCATTTAAATTCTCATCCAGAACCCGCTTAGTAAGTTTCAGGCCGCCGACGCTTTTGCCCACCATCATCCTTGCGTAGGAAAGCGCCGTTTCTAAAAGATCATCCCGCGGAACCACCTTGCTGACAAGACCGATTTTTTCGGCTTCATCGGCGCTGATCTTCCTGCCGGTGAACAACATGTCTGCAGCGTGAGAGAGCCCGACAAGCCTGGGGAGTAAATAGGAGGATCCCAGTTCACCGCCTGAAAGTCCGATGTTGATGAAAGAGGCCACAAAGTATGCCTCCGGACAGGCCACTCTGATATCACAGGCCATTGTCATGCAAAAACCTCCTCCGGCAGCCGGTCCATTCACGGCAGATATAATAGGCTGGGGAATCCTTCGCATGCCCAGAATCAGGGAGGCGTATCGCTCCTGTGCGATTTTCAGGAAATTTTCCGGATCTGCGAACGCCTCAGCTTTCCGATTCGCTATGGCATCATGGAGATCGGCGCCCGAGGAATATCCCCTGCCGGCGCCCGTGATAATGAGAACCCTGATGGAATCGTCCTGAGACAAGGCATGAAACAGCGTTTCGAAGTCTTTCAGCATGTCCAGGTTGATCGCATTGAGCTGCTCGGCACGGTTCATGGTCACTATGCCGATACACGGCTCTTTTTCTTCAAAGCGTAATGTTTTAAATTCCGGGATCGTTGAGCTCATGGTATTTCTCCTTTTTTCCTGTCCATCTCTCTTAGTTCGCGGCGCATGATCTTGCCGATCGCGCTCTTGGGGAGTTCATGAATGAATTCCACGATCGTGGGAACCTTATAGCCCGCCATTTTCTCTTTGCAAAAGGAAATCACTTCCTGTTTCGTCAGCGTCGTCCCAGGCTGAATCACGATATAGGCCTTCACGGTTTCACCCCGGTATTCATCAGGAACACCAATACAGCAGGCCTCAAGAATCTTTGGGTGCTCGAAGAGTATTTCATCTATTTCTTTGGGATAGACGTTGAAGCCGCTCGCAACGATTAAATCCTTTTTACGATCCGATATAGTCAGGTACCCCTCGTCGTCGAAATACCCGATGTCTCCCGTATAAAACCATCCATCCTTTAGGGCATGTGCTGTTTCTTCCGGTTTTTTATAGTATCCGGTCATCACCTGGGGACCTTTAATACAGATTTCGCCGTGCTCACTGATTTGGAGTTCCCTGGCGCCTGTTTCGATATCCACGATTTTAATGTCTGTGTTGGGAAGTGGAACTCCCACGGTGCCGATTTTCACCTTCCCGCCCCAGGGCGTGGCTGTGGCGAAGGCCGTGTTCTCCGTTGCACCGTAAACATCATAGATGATTGCACCGTGGATTTTTTTCAACTCGTTCAGGGTGTTTTCCGGCAGAGGAGCCGCCCCGCCGAAATACCCCTTCACAAAAGAAAGGTCCATTTTTCTGAATTTTTCGTTGCCGAGAAGCGCTGTATATATTGTGGGTACGCCGGGAAGGAAAGTCGGCCGGAACTTCTCAAGCATATCCACGATGACGCCAGGTTCCGGCTTTGGCACCAACGTACAACACCAACCGTTCCAGATGGGCAGATTCTGACTCACCGAGTACCCTGCTGAATGGAACACGGGATAAATCCCCATAAGATTCTGGAATTGGCCTTTTAGATCGGGAAACCATGCGGAGAACTGCTGCACGACCGACGAGATGTTGGCATGGGTCAGCATAGCACCCTTGCTGACTCCTGTTGTTCCCCCCGTATAGATGAGAGCGGCCAGCGCATCCCATTTTGCCTTGTTTTCCACCGGCGCATCAGAGTACTGAGCAATAAGATCCATAAATTCGTAAACGTCCGGCTGCGGTTCCACTTTTCTGAACATTTCCTTTTTAACATAGGGGAAGAGTTGCTTCTTGGGAAAAGGTAAATAGTCGCTGATATGGCAGGTGATGATGGTCTTGATTTTTGTTTCGCCCTTGATCTTGAGCACCCGGGGTAGCAGCAGATCCAGCGTGACAAGGACTGTTGCGTCTGAATCATTGACCTGATAGGTTAATTCTCGTTCCGTATAGAGCGGATTGTTCATGGCGGTTACTGCCCCTGCTCGATAGGCCGCATGATTGGCAATGATGATCTGTGGAATATTCGGCAGGAGTATGGACACCTTATCTTCCTTGTTTACCCCAAGGTCGATCAATGCCCGGGTAAACCTGTTGACCAATTTTTCCAGTTGCCGGAAGGTGATCTTTTTACCCATATAAATAAAGGCAACTCGCTCCGGATACTTGTTCGCGGTTCTCGTGAGAGCTTCCGCCATGGTGATCTTTTCCAGATTAATTTCCGCAGGAACATCTGAGGCATAGGATTTGTGCCATAATCTTTTCAATGACATATTACCCCTCCTTTTTGTTTTGGTAAGCCCCACTCCCTGGCTTCTTTTTCCCACTCCCATCACCGGGTACCGATGCACACCTCCTCTAATCCAATTCGCCCCCTGCTCTAAATGGTGCGGGAGCCATGATAAAAAAAATTGTTTATCGCCCCTTGAATTGTGGAATCCGTTTTTCAAGAAATGCCGCAACCGCTTCCATCATGTCTTCATTGGGCACCAGAGCGGCATTCCTTTGGGCCACATATTCCAGACCCTGCTGAATCCCGTGGTCGCGGCTGTAATTTACAACTTCCTTGATTCCCTGAACGGCGAGCGGAGCCAGGCTGGCGATCTCTTCAGCCAGTATCCGGGCCTCCTCGAAAAGGGCCTGACTGTCTTCGCAGAGCCGTGTAATGTACCCCATCTTCAGAGCCTCCTCCGCTGTCCAGTCCCTCCCGGTCAACGCCAGTTCCCTGAACCAGCCCTGTCCGATAATGTGAGGAAGACGCTGCAGAGTGCCGATATCCGCTATAATGCCGATCCGGGTTTCGCGGATGGAAAAGATGGCGTCTTTAGCCGCGATTCTGATATCGCAGGCACTGGTAAGATCGACACCCCCGCCGATGCAGTGTCCATGGATGGCGGCAATAACGGGCTTCCTGCATTTTTCAATAGCGGTCATACTCTCCTGGAGTTCTATTATTTTCCTGCGGAGCCAGTCCCGGTAAACGGCCGAGCCATCCCCGAGGAGAGCCTGGGCTGCAACAAGGTCCAGGCCGGCGGTAAAGCTCTTTCCCTCTGCCCTGATGACAACGACACGCACATCGGCATCTGCGTCGAATTCTTCAAAGATCCGGCGCATCTCCCGAAAAAACTCCAGAGTCATGGTATTTCGCTGTTTCGGCTTATTCAGAACCAGCCATGCTATGTGTCCGATTTTTTCAACCTTGAGAAACGATTCATTCTCCATACCGGCCGCTCCTTTTTATCCATCATTCCATCGAACAATGGACAAGCCATGCAGAAAACTGCATGTCTTCAAATGGTTTCAGACACAACAGGCTGGGAACTAAGAGATGGATTGAACATTCCTATAAACCTTTTCTGTAATTTCAGCAAGTTTCAAACAAAGTTTTTTCTTCCTTCGTAAAAGCGGGGGTTTTCTGCTTACGCAGCTTGCGTCGTTTAACAGGATCGCTGACATTTCCGATTAACCCGGTCGTGGCGCCTTTTCATCGGAAATAGTTTAAAAATAGCTGAATCCTAACTGAACATGTGGTAGAAATATTTCGTCAATGTCAAGAGAGGTGGCGATGAAAAGAAATCTTACCATTTTTTTTCAAGTAATTTTTATTTGTGCCCTATTTACAAATGCATGGGCGTTGACCAACTATGAGCGGTGTGTAAAATATTTTGAAGATAAAGACTATAAGAATGCATACCAATTTTGCAAAGAAGAGAAAGACTACAATGCTCAATACATCATCGGCGAAATGTACTATAATGGTTTGGGCGTGAAAGAAGACCATGCAGAGGCGATGCTGTGGTTTCGCAAAGCTGCCGAACAGGGTAACGGCCAGGCCCAATTTTTCGTCGGCTACATGTACTATAATGGTATAGGCGTGAAAGAAGACCATGCAGAGGCAATGCTATGGTTTCGCAAAGCCGCTAAAAATGGTCACATACGAGCCAGGATATACCGTGACAAAATGCTCAATCAAGATCATAGCAAGTGAACGGATTTTGAAGACGTCGTTTTATTTTTACGCATAGCAACGGCAGAAGCTGATGACTCTGAAAATTAATATGTGCTAGAATTTACCCAAAGAAGGTTACCCCCGGAAAATACAAGAGAGGTATTTCTGATGCGTCTTTTTCCTAAAGAAGAAAATTTTTTTGATTATTTTGACGAATTGGCCAACAAGATTGAAGAAGGCGGTAAGTTCTTCCTAGAAATGGCCCAAAATCACAATTACACTGAAGCGAGAATTGCGAGGCTCAAGGAAATTGAGCATGAAGCGGATGTCATTGCCCATAAAACATACAAGCGAATGTACAAAACCTTCCTGACTCCCATTGACCGTGAAGATATTTACGCTTTAGTCAATAAGATGGACGACATTCTGGATAATATTTTTGCGACCGCCGTACGACTCCACATGTATAAGGTTGAAAAACCGAATGATGAAATCATCAAACAGGCGGAAATTCTTTTTCAAGCGATCCGAAAAATCAAAAATGTCATTCATGGCCTCCGTGATCTGAAAAACTCCCAGATAATTCTGGATGGCTGTGTGGAAATCAACACACTGGAAAATGACGGCGATGTCGTTTTAAGAACCATCATCACCGATCTTTTTCTCAAAGAAAAAGATGCTATCGAAATGCTTAAATGGAAAGAAATTTTTGAGCGGCTGGAAAAAGCTATTGATGTTTGTGAAAGTGTATCCAACATCGTGGGAAGCATCGTCCTGAAACATGATTAACCCTGTCGCACTAGAACGATTATGCGTATGAGTCATGGTTGAAAATCTTTTTTCACTAAAAGAATGGTAAGATGTTTCACTAAAGAAGACCAAGGGAGGTGCGTTATGCGGAAATGGATCATTGGGATATTAGTAGTATTGGCGGCTGCAGGCGGCATATTCTGGGCAACGGCTGACAAGGATATGCGCGGGGTGATCTTACACCTGCCAACCGACAGAAATGTTCTTTTCTGGTCAATCCCGCAGCGCGATGCCACGTTTCGCGCGTTAGATCGGATCCCTTTCATTGCCAAATCCCGGATCATTTCTGCTGATAAAAACGTCTATCCCTTGCCGGAGGGAACGCCGCTTGATGTCGGTATCAATGTCGATGCCTATATGCAGGACCAGCGCACCGCCGCATTAATCATCATTCAGGACGGCAAAATTCGCCTCGAAAAATATGGACTCGGATTCAGTGGCGATGGACGCTGGACCAGTTTCTCGGTTGCGAAATCAGTCACTTCCACATTGGTCGGTGCGGCAATCAAGGACGGCTATATCAAAAGTATCGACGACAAGGTGTCGGACTATATTCCCGACCTCAAAGGGTCGGTCTATGATGATGTAACGATCAAGCAGCTGTTGACCATGACATCGGGCGCGAAATGGAATGAGGATTATGCCGATCCCAAATCGGACGTCGCGTTGTTCGACGCGCACAAGGCCGAGCCGGGCGTCGATGTGACGGTCAGCTATATGCGCAAATTGAAGCGCGAAGTGCCTCCGGGCACGAAATGGGTATATAAGACCGGTGAAACCAATTTGGTCGGGGTGCTGGTCAGTTCGGCGACCAAAAAGAACTTGACCGACTATCTGTCGGAGAAGATATGGCAACCTTTTGGCATGGAGCAGGATGCGAGTTGGATACTGGGATCCACCGGCCATGAAATCAGCGGCTGTTGCATACAGGCGTCAACCCGCGACTTTGCCCGTTTCGGCCTTTTCATGCTGGGCGGCGGCATGGCAGAAGGCAAGCCGGTCTTGCCCGACGGCTGGATCGCCGCGGCAACTACGAAGCATGCCGATACCGATGAGGCTGGATATGGCTATGGCTATCAATGGTGGACCATGAATGATGGCAGCTACGCAGCAAGGGGGATTTTCGGTCAGGGTATCTTCATTGACCCCAAGCGGAAACTGATCATCGCTTCAAATAGCAACTGGCCGAAGGCCACTGATGAGCAGGGTGGCGATCAGGAGGCGAAGCGCCTTGTGTTCTACAAGCAAGTGCAACTGGCCATTGATAACGAGGCGAAGTCCATCAAATAGGTGTGGCGAGTTGCGGACGGATGACGTTCAGCCATCGTTGCCTTCGGCTACTTGCCCTTGAACTCGGGCGGACGCTTCTGAAGAAAAGACGTGACACCCTCGATGACGCCACTGGCGCCGGCGGCAATCCCCTGCAGAGAGGCCTCGCGTTCCAGGGCTGTCATGATGTCGGAATCAAATGACTTGTTGAGCATTCCCGTATTCCCCGATAGGCTTATTTGCCCCTCATGAATTTCCACGCGAAACGCCGGGAAATTATGGGTTGACATTTTGCGAATACTACTTTATGCGTAGTCTTAACGATCTTGTTTAAGCGATGGCTATTTCTCTGGATGGAGTTTCGCTGACAGCACGCCGGCAATTGGGATGTCATTGGGGGGTCGAAAATGAAGAAGATCAAGCTGACTGTAGTCACGCATGATGAAAAGTTTTTGCAGCGACTTGCGAAATGCCTGCGCGGAGAGAAAGATATCAGCCTTGTCGGTACTCTCCTCATTAAAAATCTCAAGAGCGAGGTGAGGCAGGCCATTGCCTTCGTGGAGCAAATGATCGAGCAGCAACCGGATGTTCTCCTCTTGGATCAGATTATTTTGCGAGATGTGGCGGCCTTGGATTTGGAAAGAATCCTTGGCTATAGGCATAAATTGCCTGACGTGAAGACCATCATCGTCGGCGAACGCTACAATGAGGAAAACGTTATGGCGATGATGCAGGGGGGTGCGCAGGGATTTTTCCGAACCGCACTCGATGAGAAGCACCTTATCAGATGCATTCACGTCGTGGCCCGCGGAGAGTTCTGGCTCGATGCTGAGCTGACCAAACGGGTTTTCGAGGAAATCATCAAAGAGTTCAAAGATAAAAGAGATCGTCTTAAACCTCTCACCCATCTGAATACGGGGAAAATAGAAGTGCTTTCCTCAAGGGAGATGGAGGTTTTGGCGCTGATCAGCCAAAGCATGACTAATGAAGAGATCGCTGAAAGGCTTTTCTTAAGCCCTAAGACCGTCAAAACCCATCTGCGCAATATCTTCTCGAAGAGCGGGATACGCAATCGGGTTGAGGCCGCGCTTTTGTACACACGTCATTCCCAAATATCCCATTAGCTGCTTTAGATGCCTTATTATTAACCGAGCGCATTTAAGTTCAAATCGTATTCGCCATTTTCTTTTTGAAGCAAAATTTTCAGCTCTAATAATTTAGCGATATCCCTTCGAGCTGTTCTTTCACCTACATTCCTATATAAGGTATTATAAGGCGGAATATCGAATAGGTTTTTTAAAGTGAATGGTTTGAGTAGTTCTAATAGCATACTTGAAAGATCATATTGCCGTTGCGTCATGTTTCCTTGCTTTTTTAAAGAAGCGCAATGATCACGAAGCAATAACAATCGGATTCTAAGATATATATTACCCTTAATTTCATTTAATGATTCAATTACACCTTCCAGCATGAATTTAAGAAATGGCGTTACGTCATGCTCCGGATTTTTTAGGGTATGCGAAAAGGCAAAGTAATAATCGTCAATTTTCCTGTAGTAATAATTCGATAACATTGTGGGCACATATTTGATGCCCGACGTTCTCAATACCATTGCTTCAACGATCCTGATGGTTCGTCCATTACCGTTACCAAAAGGATGGATCAATCCCAAATGATAATGTGCCAATGCGGCTCGAATGAAACTATCGAATGCCATCACCTCTTTGCAATTGATCCATTTCACAAACTCTTTCATCAAATTTTCGATGTCCGGCAGACATTTAGGAGGGGTGTATATGCCACCATGCGCATGGTCGCCAACTTTTACTACTTGATTTCTGTATTTACCAGGCAGATTATTGGCATCATGAAGCCCGGTTGTAATAATGCGATGAGACTTCCTGATAAAATCTTCGCTAAGTCTAGGGGCGTCTTCTATAGATTCGATTGTTTTAATATATTGATAGACAGCTTTCAGGTTTACAATGGCTTGTGTCGCGTCGTTATTTTTTTGTCCTTCATCCGTCTGTTTAATTATTTTACTAACATCCTCCTCTTTCAGGGGATTTCCTTCTATGGCGGCAGTACTAAAAATTGACCGGCGGATGAGTTCCTCTTCCAAATAAGTTGACCATTCCGGAAGGAGAGGCACAACCGCTATTGTTGAATATAATGCCCTTGCCATCAAAAGAAGATTGTTGAGTTCGGAAACATTATATTTTGCGCTAAATATGAAATTTCCGGATTTGAACGTCATCACTTTTTTTACGGCATTATTGTCCATAATATTGGCACTCTAATAATACGAAACTACGAGCACTTAAACTTTTTTACGATGCTTTTTGTCGCGACCATTAGCCAGTAGCTTTAAAGCCATATGTGAAATACATATATCTATCTCGCGGTGTTTTGTCAACAAATATGTCACAATTTAATTGTGTTATTACAATGACATATAAATATTTCCCCTTAAAACATGTCAACAAATATGTCACCATTTAATTTTTTATGCCCTTGATGAAATCTATATAATGCATTGCTGTTTCCTGCGGTTTTTCAATCATGGGAACATGACCGCAATCCTTGATGATGACAGTCTTATGATTTTTTAATCCCTTTTCGAAAACCGGTACGCTGGAAATATCAACAATTTTATCCTGATCCCCCCAAAGAATCAAAGTCGGCGCTTTGATATTCGGCAGGTCTTTTTCGAGAGAGTGAGAGTCAGGAAGGATTTCTCTTTTCTCTTTTTCGTAAAAGTTGCGATTCGTTAACGAGGTTTTGATAAATACTTTCCTGAGCGGGTACGGTAGGCTGGGTGGATCGACAAATGTTAACGACATTAACCTTTTTATGTCGTTGCTGTCTTTTAATAAAAGTGGATTATCTCCTGATTCTACCATTTTCTCTACAACACTTTTCTCTAAAGACTTGACCCCTCCGGCGTCAAAAAGTCCCACGCTGATAATTTCGTCAGGATAGCGGACCGCATAAGTTCCCGCAAAAAAACCGCCCATGGAATTACCCGCGATATGAAACTGTTTCAACTTCATTGCCTGGACGAATTTATGCAAACGAGACATCTGGTTCGATAAATCGTAGGAAGCCTTTTCAATCATGGAACTTTCACCGTAGCCGGGGATGTCGGGGATCACCACATGGTAATCTTTTGTTAAAT
>Ga0209202_1002446_pt1 | contig 10294 bp, 9 predicted proteins | sample AD_UKC032_MetaG_FD_184416 | JGI IMG/M metagenome (GOLD analysis project Ga0209202, IMG submission 184416) | Active sludge microbial communities of municipal wastewater-treating anaerobic digesters from USA - AD_UKC032_MetaG (SPAdes) (version 2) | ecosystem: Engineered > Bioreactor > Anaerobic >... | reverse complement strand
GGTCTCGGCCGGGGAGAAGGTTATCGCCTTCGGGCGGGGTGAGAAGGTGAAGGGCCGCGGGTCGCGCCTGCTGTTCTGGGCCTCCGGCGGGGCGGCAGCCGTCCGGGAAGACGGGCGCCTGGAACCGATCGTCGCCGTCTCGGCGCAGTATTTCGGCATGCCGGAGCTGACGGAGCAGATGAAGGCCCATCTCATCCCGAAAGATCTGACCGCACGGCTCTTCGCGATCGCGGGATTTGACTGACATTCATTCGATGGAGGGAGGTTGACCATGAACAGTTATGAAGCGGTCGTCATCGGGGCGGGGAACGCCGGCATGACCGCCGCGGCGACCCTGGCGAAGAGCGGGGTGCGGACGCTTCTTCTGGAGCGCCACAACATCCCCGGCGGCTGCGCCACGAGCTTCTGCCGCGGGCGCTTTGAATTCGAGGTGGCCCTCCACCAGTTGAGCGGCATGGGCAGCGCGGCCGCGCCGGGGCCGCTGCGCTCCGCGCTCTTCGGCCTCGATGTCCTCGACAGGATCGAGTTCGTGGAGATGAAGAACCTCTACCGGGTCGTCGTCCCGGGCCGGCTCGACGTCACCCTGCCCGCCGACCGCGCAGGCGCCGTCCGGGCGCTTCAGGAGCGATTTCCGGACGAGGGGGAGGCCATTCAGTCCTTCTTCAGCCTCGTCTACGATTATTTCAACCAGTTCATCGCGATCTATTTTTTCAGGGACCCCGAGGTCTCCCGGGAGAAATACCCTCTCTACTTCAAATATGCTCTAACCCCCGCGCAGGAGGTCCTCGACAGCCATTTTAAAGACCCCCTTCTCAAGTTGGCCCTGGGCGCGTACTGGTGCTACATCGGCGTGCCGCCCCGCCTCCTGCCCTTCGGAGACCTGGCCGCCCTTCTCTTCGCCTACATCGAGTTCAAGCCCTGCCACATCAAGGGCGGATCCCAGGCGCTCTCCAACGCCCTCGTCGACGCCTTCATCCGCAACGGCGGCGAGGTCCGCTTCAACTGCCCCGCCGCGAAGATCACCGTGGCGGACGGCCGGGTCTCCGGCGTCGTCACCGCGGCCGGAGAGGCGATTCCCGCGAAGTGTGTCATCTCCAACGCCTCCACGCCGACTACCTTCACGGAGCTGATCGATCGGAAGGACTGCCCGCCGGGCCCGCTGGCGACCATGACCGGAATGACCGTGGGGCCGTCGGTCGTCTGCCTCTACGCGGGGCTCGACTGCCCGCCCGAGGCCCTGGGCATTCGTGATGAGACGAACTTCCTCTGCGCGCACACGGACATGGAGCGCGCCTTCGCCGGTTACCGGTCCATCGACGAGCCGCCCGGAATGGTGCTGCTCACCTGCTTCAACATCTCCGACCCCGAGGCCTCGCCCCCGGGGACGTCCCAGGTCGCCATCGTGGACCTGAAATACGCCGACCCGTGGCTGGCCGTCCCGCCGGACCGCTACGCGGCGGAGAAGTACCGCTACGCCGAGGGGCTCCTGGACATCGCCGAGTCGCACTATCCCGGCTTCCGGTCGCACATCGAGGAGATCGAGGTCTCCACACCGCTGACGCACCTGCGCTACCTGAACCACCCCGGCGGGGCGATCTACGGCTTCGACCAGTACCCCAAGGACAGCCGGATCTTCCAGCCCCTGAAGCCGGATCTTCCCGGCCTGTACTGCGCCGGGGCGTGGGCGGGCGAGGGCGGGTTCCAGCCGACGCTGATGGCCGGGGCCGCGACGGCCCGCGCGGCCGTAAAGTACATTCGGGGAAAGTGAGGCGAAGGTATGAGCGCAAAGGACTTCATTCGGGACATCGACGGCTACGAGGCGCTCCAGAGGGAGATCACCGTCAGCCGGAAGTACGGCCTCGATCCTGCCGCCGAAAGGGGCAAATGGGCCCGGGCCGTCAATCTGCTCCACCCCGACCGCCTCGCGCTCCGGGTGAGCGAGATCATCGACGAGACGCCAACGGCCAAAACGCTGCGCCTCGTCTTGGTCGACGGCTGGCTGCCGCCCTTTCAGGCGGGGCAGTACATTAATGTCTTCGTGGAGGCGGGCGGCGTCCGGACGAGCCGGCCCTACAGCATCTCCTCGTCGCCCCGCCAGCGGGCCTACTACGACATCACCATCCGCCGGGTGGAGGATGGTTTCGTCTCGAATGTCCTGCTGGACGGGACGCGGATCGGGGACACGCTGGAGGCCGCATCCCCGGCGGGGAGTTTCCACTTCAACCCCCTCTTCCACAGTCCGGACATGGTCTGCCTGGCCGGCGGGAGCGGCATCACCCCCTTCATGAGCATGATCCGCGAGATCGCCGAGGCGGGCCTCGACCGGCGCCTGACGCTCCTCTACGGGAGCCGGAGCGAGGTCGACATCATCTTCGCTCAAGAGCTCGAAGGAATCGCAGCGCGTCACGGGAACATCCGCTATGTGCCGGTCATCTCCGATCCGGGGGCGGGCTGCCGCCACCGGACCGGCTTCCTCACCGCCGACCTGATCCGGGAGGTCCTGGGCGACACGGGCGGCCGGACCTTCTACCTCTGCGGCCCCGCCGAGATGTACGCCTTCTGCCTGCCGGAGCTGGAGAAGCTGGGCATTCCCCGCAGATGGTTGCGGCGGGAGATGTACGGCCCGCCGAAGGACGTCACGGCGGACCCGGCTTGGCCCGCAGATGTTCCGGCCGACCGGTCATTCGAGGTTGCAATCCGGGGCAGGAAAAAGATCCCCGCTCGTGCCGGAGAGCCGCTGCTGGTTGCCCTGGAGCGCGCCGGCATCGTCGTCCCGGCCCAGTGCCGGTCCGGAGAGTGTAGCCTCTGCCGGGTGAAGCTCCTGGGCGGCAGGGTCTTCCAGCCCCAGGGGGTGCTGCTCCGCAAGTCGGACCGGGAATTCGGCTACATCCACGCCTGCATGGCCTGGCCGATCTCGGACCTGGAGATCATGGTCTGAGGGGCGTCTACCGAGGTGGTACTGTCCTGAACGAGCACATGAACCACCATATCTTGTGGTCAGGCTTGTAAGGGCCCACCACTGAACGGCACGCTTGCTATGACGGCGAAGACTCTTTCGCCACAGGGATGATTTCGAGAATTGAGCGATCAGCTCACACCCCGCTGGAAACGTAAAATCATCATAGATATAAACTTCTTACACGATCTAGAGTCGAATTGTAAAGAATTCCAACACGGCAGGGGTATGAATGTGCATCAAGATGGGGATTTAAAGGTGTTTATTGAGGCGGCTGAAGAGTCGTTAACCGGATGACGTTCCGGCTGACGACGTTTTCGAAGTCTTCTTCGCAAAGCCCGAGGTTCCGGACCTTCAGCAGTTCGTGCCTCGGGTTTCCGAAGGGGAAGTCGCTTCCGAAAAGCAGCCGTTCGCTGCCGTACCGCTCCAGGAACTGCGCCATCTCGCCGCTCGAGGCCAGCGCCGTGTCGGCGTAGACGGTCCCATCGTCCCAGACGCCGGCGCGAAGCAGCGCCTGGAAACCGCCGTTCAACATCCCGAGATGCGGGATGATGATCGGGGTCCTCCCCCGAACCCGCCTGAGAAAATAGAGCGTGTTTTCAAAGGACTCCTCCAGCAGGATGGCGAGCCCGAGGCGGTACGCCTCCCGAAGGAATTCCTCGCAGCGGGGGTCTGCGTAGTTGTAGACGGGCTCGTACTCGTGGCGGTGCCACTTGATCCCCCGGTACCCCTTCCCCAACTCCTCCTTTTGAAAGTCGTTCCAGACGAAATAGTAGGCGATGAGGTTTGGTTCCCGCTCCTGCCGGTCCAGCAGATAGCGGTTGGCCCGCCGGCGGCATGCGACCCAGGCCGATGTGTCCACGAAATGGTAGTCGTATCGGTCGTAAATGTCCTCCACGGGTGCGAAAAGGCAGGCCCCCTGAATTCCCCCTTCCTGAAGGCGGCCTTGAACCTCCTCCCAGGGGAGGCTCACGTTCTGGACCCCGCAGTGCATGTGCGAGTCGATGATCGTGACGCTCACTTTCGCTCCTTCATGGGCATTCCCCCAGCCTGCGCCCGCTGACGTGCTGCCTGATTTTCAGCGGGCCCTCGTCCGGCCTCCGCATGGTCAGGCTGATGACGCCGTCGAACCGGACGCCCCGGTAGGTCATCCGGCCGCCGCCGTCCATCGATCCCTCCCCGGCCTCGCATTTCATCTTCCAGGAGACGCGGTCGCCCTCTATTTTCCTGTCCGTGACCCGGCAGGAACGGTCCTTCTGAAGGATCTGCGGGATCTGGCTTTCGTCCTTCAGGCAGTGCGTCCCGGTGGTGGGCGCCGCCTTGTTGGCGGGAACCCCGACGAGCTCCGTGCGGACCGAGATCTCCCACAGCCCCGGCCGGAAACCGGTTTCGGCCATCGCCGGGGCGGCCGGAGGCAACAGCGTGGAAAGGAGAATGGCGATCAGCCCCGGCCAAAATTTTGTCTTCATGCCTGCCTCCGCTTGCCGCCCATGATACGCATGGACCGGCCAAAAGGCAATCGAAAACGGCGCGGAAACGCCGCCAAAGGCGCTGCCGGGACAGGCGGCCATTATTGCGTTGACAGTCCGGGCCGATCTGAATATAGTCCGCATGCGACCCGTCGAAGGGCGGGGCCGCACCCTCGAACGCCAAATCAATTAAACTTGAATGCTTCACACATGGAAGGAGAAAAAGCCATGAAAGATCTGTTCCGTAGAATCGTCATTGCCCTGACGGTCCTCTGCCTGGCCCTGCCGGGCGCCGCCTGGGCGGCCAAGGAAGTCGTCCTCTACTCCTCGAACCCGCCCGAGGCCATCGACCTGGTGGGCAAGGGCTTCGAGAAGAAGACGGGCATCAAGGTCTCCACGGTGCGGCTCGGCACCGGCGAGGCAATGAAGCGCATCCAGGCCGAGAAGGACCGGCCGCTCTGCGACGTCTTCTGGAGCGGGGACGTGGCCGTCCTCGACGCGGCGAAGGAATTCTTCATGCCCTACCGCTCACCCCAGGCGAAGGTCCTGCCCGCCGGCTACATCGACAAGACCGACCGCTGGACGAGCACCAACACCCACGTCATGATCATCATGGTCAACAAGTCGCAGGTGAAGGAGGCCGACCGGCCGAAAGCCTGGAAGGACCTCCTCGATCCGAAGTGGAAGGGCAAGGTCGTTATGGCCAACCCCGAGAAGTCCGGCTCGGCCTACGCCCAGGCCTACGGGATCTGGAAGCTCTACGGCTGGGACGGCATCAAGAAACTCATCGCCAACGCCAAGGTCCTCGACAGCTCGAGCCTGATCTACAAGGGCGTCGCGGCGGGCGAGTACCCCGTGGGCATCACCATGGAATACGCCGCCCACCGCTACATCACGGGGGGCGACAAGAACGTCGGCATCGTCTATCCTTCAGAAGGCGCCTTCCTCGCCCCGGAGGCGGCGGCGATCGTCAGGAACGCCCCGCACGCGGCGGAGGCGAAGCAGTTCTTCGACTACCTGCTCTCCAAGGAGGTCCAGGACGAGGTCTTCCGGCAGTTCTCACGCCGGCCGGCGCGCCCCGACGCGGCAACCGTCCAGGGGCTGCCCGCCCTCAGGAGCATCACGGTCCTGAAGTCCTTCGACCCCATGGAAGCCACGGCGAAGGAAAAGGAAATCCTCAAGCAGTGGAAGCAGATCATCCTGTCGAAATAGGGCCGGCATGAAGGTCGTCCTGAAGGGGATCAGCAAGATCTTCGGGAAGCTGCGGGCCGTCGACGGGGTGAGCCTTGAGATCGAGGACGGGGACTTCTTCACGCTCCTGGGCCCCAGCGGCTGCGGCAAGACGACGCTGCTGCGCGTCATCGCCGGCTTCTACCCGCCCGACGAGGGGGAGGTGTACTTCGGCGAGCGGCTCATGAACGACGTTCCCCCGCACCGGCGCGAGACGGGGATGGTCTTCCAGAACTACGCGCTCTTCCCCCACCTCAACGTCCGGGAGAACATCGCCTACGGGCTCCGGGTCCGCAAGGTTCCCGACGGGGAGATGGATGCGCGCATCGGGGATGTCATCCGGAGCGTGCGCCTTGACGGGCTCGAAAAGCGGTTCCCGGGCCAACTCTCGGGCGGCCAGCAGCAGCGCGTTGCACTCGCCCGGGCGCTCGTGATCTCGCCGCAGATCCTGCTCATGGACGAGCCCCTGTCCAATCTGGACGCCAAGCTGCGCGTGGCCATGCGGGAGGAGATCCGCCGCATCCAGAAGGACCTCCGGATCACGACGATCTACGTGACCCACGACCAGGAGGAAGCCATGGCCGTCTCGGACCGCATCGCCATCCTCAACCTGGGAAAACTGGAGCAGCTCGGCGCCCCCGATGAGATCTACTTTAATCCGTGCAGCCGCTTTGCCGCCGAGTTCATGGGCGGGAGCAACATCCTCGAACTCACGGCTTTGGGCTACGACGAGGCGTCCTCGCGGCTTCGCGCCGAGTCGGGCGGGGAGCCCCTGACGCTCTGTATCCCGAGACCCGCCGGGGAGCGGATCTGCCTCTCCGTGCGGCCCGAGTGGGTTCGGATCGTGGAGGATGGAGGGGACGACACGATCGAGGGGACGGTGGAGAGCACGACCTTCCTCGGCGCGCTGGTCCGCTACCGCGTCCGCGCCCTGGGCGGGCAGAGCCTCATGATCGAGGTCCACAACCCCCGCTCGCGGGACATCCGCCGGGAAGGCGATCCCATCCGCTTCCGCTTCGACGCGGAGCGGCTCGTGATGCTGGGGAACTGAGGATGGCCGGGCCCTTGCGGCGACACCTGAACGTGTGGAACGGCGTCCTCCTCCTGTCCTTCGCCGTCATTTTCATCGGCGTCCTCTACCCGATGTTCTTCATCTTCCGGGCGAGCTTCGTCAGCCCCGAGACGGGCGGCTGGTCCCTGGAGAGCTACCGGGCCATCTTCCAGTACCCCTTCTACCTGCGCTGCCTCAAGAACAGCCTCTTTGTGAGCGTCCTGGCCACGGCGCTCTCCATGCTCATCGGCGTCCCCTTCGCCTTCTTCCTGTCGCGATACGAGATCCCGGGGAAGAACGTCATCAAGACGCTCGCCACGCTGCCCCTGATCCTGCCCACGTTCATCGGGGCCGAGGCCTGGCTCCTGCTGGCGGGACGGAACGGGCTCTTCTTCAACCTCTTCCAGAAGGCGGGGATCGAGATCCCGAGCATCTACGGGTGGAAGGGGATCGTGCTGGTCTTCACGCTTCAGTTCTTCCCCTACATCTTCCTGATGGTCTCGGCGGCCATCAACTCCATCGACCGCTCCCTCGAGGAGGCAGCGACCAACCTGGGCGCCGGGCGGCTGCGGGTCTTCTTCACCGTCACCGTCCCCGTGGTCACGCCGGCCGTCCTCTCCGGGGCGCTGATCGTCTTCTACCTCTGCATCGAGAACTTCGGCGTGCCCATCCTGATCGGCGAGGACTTCCGGGTGCTCTCCGTGCAGGCCTACAACGAGTTCATCAGCGAGATGGGCGGCAACCCCGCCATGGCGGGCGCGCTGAGCACGGTGCTGCTCGTCATCACGATGGGCCTCACGATCCTCCAGAAGTACTGGGTGGAGCGCAAGAGCTACGCCATGTCCGCCGTCCGCAGGCCGGAGGTCGCGCGCGCCGGGCGGCTGCCGACGCTCCTCATGTGGCTCTTCTGCGCCGGGATCGTCTTCGTGGCCCTGTTCCCCTTCGCCGTCGTCATGATCTCCTCCGTCACGAAGACCTCGGGCCCCGTCATGTACTACGGCCAGTTCAGCCTGGACAACTTCATCCGGGCCTTCACCATCGCCCCGCGCCCCATCGTGAACTCCTTCTTCCTGGCCACGGTCTCCACCCTCGTGGGGATCGTCTTCGGCCTGCTGGTGAGCTACCTGCTGGTGCGGCGGCGGGGGAAGCTGAGCTACCTGCTGGACGCCCTGGTCATGCTGCCGCTGGCCATCGCGGGGACTGTGCAGGGGATCGCGCTCGCGGCGACGTACAATACGGGCTTCATCGTGCTCACGGGCACCTGGATGATCCTGGCCCTGGCCTACTTCATCCGCAAGGTCCCCTTCTCCATCAAGACGACGTCGTCCCTGCTGGAGCAGATCGACAAGTCCGTCGAGGAGGCCTCGATCAACCTGGGAGTGCCCCCGTTCCGGTCCTTTCTCAAGGTGGTGGTGCCCACCATGCTCCCGGGGATCGTTGCCGGGGCGATCATCATGTGGGTGACGACGCTCGCGGAACTCAGCTCGACAATCGTTTTGTACTACGGACCCTGGGCGACGATGACCGTGGAGATCTTCCAGCGGATGGGTAGCGGCGAGTTTGGGCCTGCCTCGGCCTATGCCACCATTCTCATCGTCTCCGTGCTTGTGCCGTTGTTTTTCCTGCAGCGCTATCTGGGCCGGGACCTCACGACCGCACTGTAGCGCGGCTGAGGTGGGTGCGTGGGGTGCAAACATTCGGCGCGGGGAGTTGAAGCTCCCGGGCACGAGGGATCCGGCAATGGCTTTGGCACGGCGGGCCGGCCCCGTTTGGCCTCGAAGGCGGAATTCAACTCCGAACGGACAGGCATGGATCAGGATATCCCGATGCGCATCGCAGTTTTTTCCGACACACACGGCAACCGAAGGGACATGCGAGAGGCCGTTCTAAGCTTCTTGCCTTTGGATTTGATCATCCACCTCGGCGACGGCGTCCGCGACGGCATTCGGGTGGCGCTGGAGGCGACGATCCCCTTTCACGGGGTGCGCGGGAACGAGGATTACGGGACGGACCTCCCCGACGTGGCCCTGGTGGAAGCGGAGAACTGGCAGTTCCTCCTGGCGCACGGCCATCAAATGAACATCAATCCCTACCACCCGAAAGAAGTCTGGAAACAGGACCTTCGGGACATGGCGGCCTGGGCGAAGGGGAAGCGGGCGGAGGCGCTCCTTTTCGGGCATGCCCACACCCCCGTGCTGCAGCGGGAGAATGGGATCGTCCTGTGCAACCCCGGCGACCAGTACATCGGCTCCGCCGCCGGCCCGTCGTTCGCCTTCATCGAGGCGGAAGCCGCCGCCATCCGGTTTCGAATCTTCAGAAAAAGCCCGAACGGGGATTGGGGCCTCCTGGCGGAACTCGGGCAGGAACGCACCGGAATGGACGCCTGAGTGCCCTTCTTTTTGTGGGGGGCAGGGCCGGAAACGGCGGAAACAAAAAAGCCAGATGGCATCCGGCTTGAATCGTCTATTTTATCGTCATGATCTGCCTCTTGACCGTTTGGCTTTAATCCTTTTGGCGGCCATCGGCAGCTTTTCCCCCATGAGCTTGCTTTTCCGATTGACCCATTGACTCCTGGGTATTTTCAAGACGATGCATTTGTCTTCCCTGCGCTTTTCCATGATGATATCCCCCTATGTCGGAATACTGATTGACACATCTGCGAAGCATTGAGTCTTGAAAGCGAAATCACCCCCTGTCCGGTCGTGAGGAAAAATATAAACCCCTCGAAGGGAAGCCGTCGTCCGCTTGAGGGGTTTTCAGAGGGAGCCGCCGATGCCGTCTTGTCTTTTACTGGAGTCAATCTGCTCAAAGTCTTGGCCTGCAAACGGGCGATTCCAATCGCCATTCAGGCCCTGCGCTTCTTTTCTCAATTCATCTCCAGTGAACTGACTCATTACGGGCATCGCAGCATCCCATCTACAATCTTAATTTATTCATGGCGAAAAAATTGTCAAGTGGCGCAAGGGCCGCTTCGGCAGGGTGCATCCGAAGCATGCTTTCCTTTTGATATCTTTTGGGAAATTAATCGAAAGGCGAGCGTTGTTCGGCTGGAGAGAAAGCAAGTGGCCCACGGGGCGAACCCTTGCCCCGGAGGGAAGCCCTGTGCCCCCGGAGCGGAACAGGAAGTTGGCCGAAAACAGACAACCATCTGTATTTGCATGGCAGTCCCGCGGAGAGGTGAAAACCGGTTTCATGCGTGAGAGCAGGCTGACGGCCATCTATCTTGGATAAATGTCAGGAAAGCCCATAAGCGTACATTTTATGGTTGAATAATCTTGCATAATTGAGATATTTGAAATCCAAAGTCTCCCGCGATTTTGATCCATTGACTTCTATCGGACATCCTCACGACAAATTTTGGCAAAGGAGATAACATGCCATTCAAGATGTTGCCCGGCAAATTCTACAGAATGCCCGTAAATTTCGGTCAAAGCCTCGGGCCGAGACAGCGGGGTTCGGACCAGGTGCTTTTTAGTGAACATGGCCCCAAAGCCACGAATATTGCAGTTTATTTTCGGACAAACAAGAAGAAACTGGAAGCCTTGCTTCCGGAGCGGTTTGTGATGGCGTCTGATCCGATCGCCTGCG
>Ga0209202_1002442_pt1 | contig 10303 bp, 20 predicted proteins | sample AD_UKC032_MetaG_FD_184416 | JGI IMG/M metagenome (GOLD analysis project Ga0209202, IMG submission 184416) | Active sludge microbial communities of municipal wastewater-treating anaerobic digesters from USA - AD_UKC032_MetaG (SPAdes) (version 2) | ecosystem: Engineered > Bioreactor > Anaerobic >... | reverse complement strand
GACGCAGAACAGGACCGTTACGGTGGAGGAAGTCAAGACGAGCGCCGTCGAGAAGCCCGAGGATTTCAAGAAAGCGTTCACCACCTGGAAGGCGGCCCAGGACAAGAAGGCCCAGGTCAACGGGCAGAACGGAAAGAAAGAGGAGCCCCCGAAGGAGAACATGGCCGACATCTGCCCCGAGGAGTGCCCGAACATGCCCGGCAACCAGTACAACCGGGAACACTGCAGCACGACCTGCAAGAATTACGATGGATGCCCCGCTTGGGGCAAAAAATAGCTTTCCCCCCTCACACCCCCGGGGCGGGTCGGCGGCGAACCGGGCGCAACAGAACAGGGCCGGCCCGCAGGAGGAAAGGAGAAAATGGATCAGGAAAAAGTCAGTTTGGCAACGGTAGGCGGCGGGGCGGCAATCGAGCGATTCGACATCGCCCTGCAGCAGGTCATCAACAACATCCTGGACGTGAACACGGACGCCCGGAAGGAGCGGAGCGTCACCCTGAAGGTCACGTTCAAGCCCACGGAAAACCGGGACATGGGCGCTGTCAGCGTCGATGTCGTTCCGAAGCTGGCGCCCGTCTCCGCCTTCAAGACGCAGGTGTTCCTCGGCACGGATGCGAGCGGCAAGGGCATGGCCTGCGAGATGGACATCAACCAGATGAACCTCTTCCCCAAGAAAGGGGACAACTTCAAAATCCTGAAAGGGGGTGAGAAGCCTTGATCGACCGCAGCTTCATCGAGAAAGTCTGTGAACTGAGCGCTCCGGCAGTGCTCAACATCGGGGGAAGGGATTACTCGTCCAAGAGCATCCATCCCGTCTACGATCCCATGCCGGATGCGTTGAACATCAACACGCTAACCGGAATCGTTGATTTCATCGCGGGAATCGACGGCATCGGACCCGACAAGGCAATGATCCACGTCGTCAGCGAGAAGGATGTCGTGCTCATCGGGAAGATCGCCGGCGCTTTCCGAAACCGGGACTGCTACGTCCACGCGAAGTACGCAAACCCGACATTCAAATTCGGGAATTGGATGGACCTCGAGAGCTTCATCATTAACATCCAGGCGGGCTTTGTTCAGGATGATATGACGGCGACCATCCTCAGGGTCGTCGGGAACCTCAAGGACGAGACGGTGACGAACTTCTCGGACGACGGGAAGACCCAGGCGGTCACGGCGAAGACGGGGATCTCCATGGTGAAACAGGTGGCCGTGCCTTCACCAATCACCCTTTGTCCTTACCGGACGTTCATGGAGATCGAGCAGCCCGCCTCTTCTTTTGTTTTCCGGATGAGGCAGCAGGGCAGCGGCCAGCCTCCCGCCTGCGCTCTTTTTGAGGCCGACGGCAAGGCGTGGGAACTTGAGGCCATGCAGAGAATCAAGGCATGGCTTCAGAAGGAAACGACGGGGTTCCAGGTCATCGCATAACATGGAACAACCCTCCCTCAACTTTGACTCCCCCCACCTCCTTTCGGATGAGGAAGCGGTCCTGTCGTGCCTGGGGCATGGGCGGCAGGCCGCGACCTCGTCCACGGAGATCGAGGAGAGGACGGGGTTGAGCGAGAGGAAGATCCAGGCCGTCATCCGGTCTTTAAGGATGAAACATGGCTACCCCATCGGGGCCGCCGTTGAAAGTCCCATGGGTTATTACATTGCAGTCAGGCAGGAAGAGCTGGCTGATATGGCCCGTGCGTTGAGATCCAGAGCCCTCAAGGTGCTGGCCGTGGCGGCGAGGTTTTCGAAGCGGTCGCTAAGGATGGAGTTTGACCAGGGAGTACTTGAACAGGAGGAGAAAGATGATATTTGAACTGCAAGAATACGATGGGTGCTTTTCTATGGATATGCGAGCCGAGACTGTTGCCGAGGCCGCACAGCTTGCGCGCCTGAAAATGAACGGCACAAAGGAGATGCGCGGCATTTACGTCTATGCCGACAAGGACGGCACGTTCTCCGGCTCTGTAGTGATCAGAAAGGCCAAGAAAGACACGTCAGAGTTGAAATAGGGGGTAGCATGGACCGCGACAGAAGGCTGTGCGAGCTTATGGGGATTCCCATAAAAAAAGGGGGGGCAATTATACTAAAAACAGATGATACCATAGAAGAAGACTTGCACGAGTACGTTCCAGACTTCTCCACCCCCGAGTGGCGGGCGAAGCTGATGGATTGGGCCGTGGAGCAGGAGTGGTGGGAGAATTTCTACTGGGTCATGTATGACAGAAGTAGGTTTATATCAATAGTAGAATGGGAACGCTACCTCTGGCGCAACCTGCCTGATCTTGTCTACGAATACAGGAGGGGGGCATGAGTGAGTGTATGCACAGTCTTGATGCGTCATGCAGAAATTGTGGACGCTCTGCGTCGAATATACTTGGAAACAAGGACGCCGAGATAGAGAAACTCCGCGCCGAGGTGGAGCAAGCCTTTGACGCTATAGGCATCTGCGGCGTAGACGAACCCATGTCCTTGGTAGAGGCCGCGAAGGCCCTCCGCGCCCGGTGCGAGGCCGCTGAGGGGAAAATTATTCAGTTAAATCAAATAATAACTACACTTCAGGATAATGCGAATGACTAGTGATAAAGAAAAACTTGATCGTGCATGGATTAGAGTTGATGAACAGAGTGCTGATATTCGTCTTCTAATAGGCACCATAAAAGATTTACTGGAAGCGTTTGATGCTGACGGAGAATGCGATTGCGGCGGAAACTCTATGTGCGTAGTTTGCAATGCTCAAAATATCATGGCAGAAATGGAAGATAAACATACAAATCCACAAATGTGGAATAGCGACGTGATGGAGAAGTGAAAATGTGCGATCTTGTACGGCAAGCAAAATATACGATTGACAGCCTAGAAGAAGAATTGCGGCTAACACGAATAGGCCGAGATAGCTGTAATAAGTTTCTGTTCTACAAAGAGGAAGAGTGCGCCGCACTTCAAAAGAAATTATCCGCCGCAGAGGCGAAGGTGGAGAAGGTCAGAAAATGCGTTGATATACTGGATAGTCACTTTCCAGACACCCCAGCATACAGAGAACTCAAGCAAATCCTGAAATAGTGGCGGCTCTTCGGAGTGAGGTCATAAAGCAAAGCCGGAATCAAAGAGTTCCCAAACCGGCCCGCCCCAGTTATAAAGGATTTTTTACAACTGGAGGGAAGCATGAAAGGACTGTATTGGAGATTGTACATCGCGTGGTTGTCGCTGCGTTGGATTCCAAGCCTTAACCTCGGTGATCTTGTTATTTTCGGAGGCCGCGAGTGGGTTCTTGTGCAGGGCGTCAGGCGTCCTTATTGGGACTTAGCTAATGGAGACGAGAAGCGTACTGTCCATGAGGGTAACATCAGGAAGGTGCGGCGAATAAGCAACTATTGGCGCAGCTTCCGCAGCGGGTACAGGTTTTATATGGTTAACTGGTATGGCATTTGGATCAGGGCAGGAATCAAGCCGTGGATGCGAGGTTGCAACATCTGGAAGCAACCGACAAGGAATCCTTGACAGTTGGAGGAAGCCATGACCGACGACATCAGGAAGAAGCACGAAGCGCAGATGGAGTATACGAAAAGTAAGCAGGGCGATGCCCCTTATCTATTTCAGTCGATACACTCCAATCTTTCTATCTCCGACGTTGACGCCCTTCTCGCGGCGCTGGACTCTCTACGAGAAGAGGCATCACTCTATCAAAAGGAGTGGGCAAAACTCAGGGCCGCGCTGGACGAGGCTAAGGACGGACTGACCGCCGCCCATATGCACGGATTTGAAGAGGGGAGGGATCAGTACATGGACAAAGTGCGAAAACTGCAAGACGCGCTGGACGCAGAGAGGGGGAGAATCTACCCATGCGCTGACTGCGGAAAGATGAGAACCAAAGAGGAAGGCGGCACTACTTTCACGGTATGTGACGAGTGCTGGGATAAGCGCTTCGACAAGAAAGGAAACAAATGATCCTCACCGGGGAGGGATGAGATGAGCAGATATAACTGTTCTGTTTGCGGGAATCCATTAGGTCATATTGATGAGGCTTGCCCGAGATGTCTACCTAACTTTTATTCTCTGCGACCAAAGGTCAAGGTCAAGGACAAAGACGCCGAGATCGCCCGGCTCATGGGGGAAGTGGAGCGGCTGAATGCGTGGGTGAATGACTTGCAATCCGGCATGTATATCAACTGTGTGTACTGCGGTCACAGATACGGGCCTGACGATAAGGTTCCTTGCACTATGGCGGATGCCCTTAAAAAGCATATAGAGAAATGCCCGAAGCATCCAATGAGCGCGTTAAAGCAATCCCTCGCCGCCGCGAAGGCCGAGAACGCCGCGCTTAAGGGCGATGTGGAGAGGCTGAACCATGCCATAGCGCACATGAGATGGGCACTGGAGGAATCGGGAATAGATTCGTCTGCCGTAGAACAAGGCGAATGCCTCTACAAGAAGGCTCTTGAGCGTACTTGCGATTGCGAATTTGATGAGGGTGGAAACTTAGTAGATGGGTGTGATTATCACGCCGACCTCCGCGCCGAAGTGGAGCAGCTTAAGAAAGAACTGCGGATTCTTTACTCATCCAATGCTGATATGTTCGCCCGCGCAGAGCAGGCCGAGAAGGAGCTTGCGGCAGAGAGGGAAAAGTCGAAATGTAATCACGAGTGGAAAGAATGGACGAGCACGGCGGGACGAACGCGCCAGTGCATAAAGTGCGGACAGCAATACTCTTGGTTTGGATGAAATAGTGGCGGCTCTTCGGAGTGACGGTATCAACAAAGAGCCGGGACAAAGCGTCGTCCGGCCCGCCACTAGTTTTCAAATGCAGGACATGACGCAGGAACAGGCAGACAGGATAGAAGTTGAAAACTGCGGTCAGGCATAGTATAACCCCCCCATCATATCAGAGAGGGGGGATCTGTATGTTGGGGGGCATCTATACCCGGCAGCGGTGCCCTGCCTGCGGAAAGAAGCTCGTCGACAACGGCTTCACGGCCTGTGCCTGCCCCGATCATCCCGAGAATACAGCGACACAGCACGAGGTGAAAGTTAATGAACATAGTAAGTTTTAGTGGCGGGAAAGATTCAACGGCAATGCTGTTGATGATGTTGGAGAAAGGAATACCCGTTGATAGGGTTATCTGTGTTGATACTACAAAAGAATTTCCACAGATGTATGAACACATTGAAAAAGTTCAAGCTATGATTGAGCCTTTGAAAATTGAGATTGTTAAGATTGATTTTGATTATTGGTTTGGTGAACATATAAAAACAAGAGGGAAACGCAAAGGCGAGAAAGGCTACGGATTCCCTGATTTTCGCAACAGATGGTGTACTGCATTGAAGCAAGAGTCTTACGGAAGAATTGCCGCTTCAATGCAGTACAACCCACGAAAAAGAGGCGGAGTCAATTCTATCCCTAATGACATTGTTGAATTTCACGGCATTGCTTTTGACGAAAAAGAAAGAACATCAAATAATAAAGGCAGAAATATAAAATACCCGCTTGTCGAATGGCAAATAACAGAAAATCAAGCGTTGGATTATTGCTATTCGAGGGGTTTAGATTGGGGCAGATTATATGAAAAGTTCCATCGTGTTTCCTGTTGGTGCTGTCCATTATCCCGCATTGGTGAGTTGCGTGTTTTGCATAACGACTTTCCAGAGCTATGGAAAGAATTAGAAGAAATGGATAAAAAAACATTCCGAAAGTTCAAGAGTAATTATTCGGTTGCGGAATTAAGTGAGAAGTTTGCTAATGAAAATCTATAAAATCACAGAAGCAAGCGAATATCTTGGAGTGTCAATCAACACGCTCAAGACGCTTGCCAACAACGGGAGGAAGATTGTGAGGAAGGCTCTAATCATTTCCGCCGTCGTGCTGCTGTTGGGCTGCGCGGCGATCCCGTCGACCCCGGAAGAACGCTACTCCAGGATGTTCTCAGGCAGCGTGGGATGCCCGGCCAGTGAGGTTAAGATCGTCAACATCGACACGGCCATCACAGAGACGACCGTGCTGCTGGAGTGCAAGGGGAAGCGATACTACTGCACGGAGCGGCGCGTGGGTGCGGCCGGCACCTCCTGCGCGGAGGTCAGGTAGCCCTTTTTCTTGTCGGCCTTTTTCTTCTCCGGCTCCTTCGCCCGGACGGCCGGCACGGGTTCCCATCCCCTCACCTGAATGAAGCGGCCGTTGATCAGGTCGAACATGGTCAACTGCCCCTCGACCCATATCCGGTAGCGGTCTATCCGAAGCCGCTGTGCCGTGATCCCGCCGTCGAACTGCCTGATCTCGTCGAGTTTGAGCCTGGGCGAGGCGTGCGCCACGTTCCTGCCTATTTTGAACATCTCTGGTCTCAGCATAAAAACCCCTTTCAGTTATGGTGGGGTGAAGCGGGACCCCGTACCAGCCTCACCCCTATGGAGAAGGAGGAGGGAGAGAGTCACAATTCTATCCAGAACTCGTGTCGTCCGATCCTTTGCTCAAACCTGCACTTGGAGTGGACCGCCTGCACGAACTTCTGATTCGTCGCCGTTTTGGGGTTGAAGTAGATCGTCGCCTTGACATTTCTCGGCATCTCCCCGCTCATCAGCTTTTCCGCTATGTCGAGACAGGTGTGCAGCGTGGGGTACTTCCTCAATCCCGCCTTGAAGTCCTTGGCGATGGTCAAAGCCCGCCCGTATTGCGGGTCGTTGGAGTTGAGCCAGGAAAACTGGTTCTTCTGCGCGATGACCTCGCTGATACTGTCCGGGTATCGAGGATGATCCGCGCGGTTTAGCACCACCGATTCGACGGCCACGATACCCTCGTAGACCTCTCCCCACGCCTCGCACAGACCGTTTAATGCAAGCCACTCAGCGTCGGGAAGGGAACCGAAAATATGGATGTGCTCCGGTTTCATCTACCTTGCTTTTCCTTTCTAACCTGATCCCGGCGGATTTCCTTTGTCAACTCCTTGATCTCGGAAATGTCCGATTTCATGTACTCGAGACAGGTTTCCGTCTTCGTGATCCTCGCCTCATGGGCGTTGACCTTATCGAGCAGCGTTGTGTCCTGGCTCGATTTGTTAGAGTACATGACGCCAGAAATCGTGATGATCAACCCGGCGATCAGAACCGCAACCCAGCCCAATACGTTCCGCACAGTCCCATTCCCGTTTTCAGCCATGTACCTCACCTCACCAGTATTTCGCCCACTCACGCATACATCCCGTCCAGGCCAGGGTCGATTCGACCATCCACAACTGCCACCATATGAGCATTTCGTGCTGCTGCATTATCGTAAGAAGCATGATGCCTCCTTGCTCTCAAAGGGGCCGGGGGTTGCCCGGGGAAAAGGATGGAGAGGAAAACCCGGCCCGGCCCCCGCACCCGTTATGATACCCGCCTCGCCGCCGTGTAGGCCGCGATCCCTTTCGGCTGCGGGATTGTCTTCCTGATCGGTACCACGGCCGTCCCGGGGGCGAATTCCCGGGGCAATCCAACCGTGACGGCCTTGGTCGGCCACTGTGCCGCCGTGAGCTTTTCGAGGTCGTACATCTCAAGAAAAGATTCAATAAAGGCCTTGTCCGGAACGTCGTCCCCGTCGTCGTAGCGGTTGCGCTCAATGGCCTCCACTTCCTCCACCGCGGGGTTGATCACGACGATCTCGTCAGTTTGCTCGTCATACTTTCCGAACGGGTGAGGCAGCACGTCCGGCTTGCCGCCATTGCCGAAGCAGGGATGGTCCGGGGCTGCGTAAATCGCCTTGATGTCCTTCGTTGTTTTGTCGCGCAGGATGAAGATCCAAAATACTTCGCCGGATGACGTGACGTATCGCTGCTGTGCGTAGCAGGTGGAGGAGTTGCCGGCACGCAGGTGGATGAGGGTGACGTAGCTCGTCGCCCCGGCCCCGGAGTGGTTGTAAGCCAAATAGCCGGCCATGCTGGCCGTTGTGCTGTTTGATTTTATCTGCGGGTAGAAGCCATACGTCCCGCCGGGAAGGGTGAGGTTCTCTCCCGTATAGGAGCAGCTCACCTCCCCCGTGGAGGTTTTGAGCATGGACTGTGAAATCTTCCCTGCGCCGAGGGTCGTGGCCCCCGCTGCGCTGATCGTGACGTCCCCACTGATGGTCTTCCATTGGGCGTCTGCCCCGCTCTGCCCAATGATCAACTGCCCGTCCGTCCCGGCTGCCATCGCCGTGATCGCCCCCGTTCCGGAACCGAGCAGCGGGCCGTGGTCCGTCAGGCTTGCGGAGTTGACAAAGGCGTGGACATGCACGACGTTGTCCCGGAGCTGCTGCTGCTGGGTGCTGGTCAATTTTGTGCCGTAACCGAAGGCCGCCGAAAGATCAGTCCATGCCATCTTTCATTTCCCCCGTGAGGAGTTTCTTTACTGTTGCGAGGTGCTTCGGGCAGAGGTGGCAGACCGTCTCGCCGGTCGTGTCGTTCATCAGCCCGGCCACATGGCCCCAGCCCGGAAAGCCCTCGTTGTATCGCTTCTCCGTGTGTCTCTCCCCGCAGCCCTCGACGCCGCAGATAATCGTCTGTAGAATCACAGCAGCACCTCGTCCCCGTCCAGGTTTGACACGTCCAGGAAAAAGCCGTTGAGGGTGGCCGTCTCGTCCATCTCGAGCATGACCCGCCCGGTGTCCATGTTGATCTGCTGCTCCACGAGACGCCATCCCCCTCCAGAGGTAATGTTGAAAAACGAGTCCACGAGCCGGATCGTCTCGCCCAGTTCCGGGAGCATGGCGTAAAGGTCGGTATTGACGACGAATCTCCGCGGCGGGCTGGAATAGCGGGTCGTCATGCGCTGCGCCGCTACCAGCGCCGAGACGCTGTCGACGTACCAGACGTTTTCGCTGCGATAGAGCTTGTCATGGACGCCGAAGGAATCGACGCTCGTGCTGCTTACCGAATAGCACTGATAGAGCCAATAATCGCTGGCGGCGCTGTATTCCCAATCGACGAACGCCTTGTTGACGAGCCGCAGGGTTTCGACGTCGATCTGAAAATCTGTATAGTGGTCGTGCGTGATGGTGAGATCGTTAGAGTCCGGCTCCACGAATTTTTTGAACTTGATCTTCCCGTCCGGCCCCGTGAAGACGGCAAAGTCGGCGTGGTCCGCGATGGCCGATATGCCCTCGATGACCCGCCCGCCGTCGAACCGGGTATCCACCAGCACGGAGTCCAGGTCGTAGGAACTCCAGACGGCGTAATAGGTGTTCATGTCAATGTCGGGATTCGTATTGCTGGTGATGGTAGACAGATACCCGTAACTGGCGCACAGGTACCATACTGCGCCGATGGGGTTGATGTCCGTCATGGTGACGGGGGCCGACGAGTCGCCCACTTTCTTTTCGCTCAGGCCGTGCAGAAGATCCCTCATTTTGATGTCGCAGCGCTCGTCCTTGTAGCTCACCTCCTTGCACTCGCCCGTGTAAAGCGTGACGTATTCCGTGCCGCTGTCCGCGTGGGTGAAGCCCAGCTTGAGGTATCCCCTCTGCACGATCTTGTACGTCTCAGCGTAGAAGTGGTTCATTACCCCGTCGGCGTTGTCGAGCTGCACCGTGATCTTCGAGGTTCGCAGGTCGTTGGCCGTGCGCTTGATCGTAGGCCATTTCAGCACCCGGTCGGAATAGTCCGACGTCCCGATGAGGAATTGCCTCACGGGCTGGGATGATCGGTCCTCGATCTGGACCATGAACCACGAGGTGACGTCGAGCACTCTAGTAGCCCTCCAGCATCAGGCTTCCCTTGTAATAGTCAACGTAGGGCTCATTGTAGGAGCCCAGCGGGCTTTCCTCGTTCGTGATCATGCAGGAATGCACCTCTGTCACCGTGTCCGAGGTGATGAAAAACAGCAGCTTCGTGTTAGTGTCCCACCAGGAATTCACGAGGGCCGCATCTGCGGCCGGCACGAAGCTCAGGCCGATCTTGAATCGATCGTAGTCGCCCCACTTGTAAATCCGAAGGCGCCCGGACTTGCTGCGGTGCTCTGAGCGGATCTGCTTCTGCCCCCCAAAATAATCATAGTCCGGGTAGATGGTCACGGCGTCCGCGCTAGATATGCCGAGCTGATAAGTTACGCTCATACCTTCACCCCCTGCGCTGCAAGCGTCCGCATGGCCGGGATGATCTTCTCGGAGACGATGTCCTCCCAGTCGCGGCGGTCCATGTCCTTGAGGGCGTTGACGTTGGTGGCATTCGGGAAGGCCTCGACGTGCAGGTTCTGGATCGTCACGCCCTGGCCGCCCCCTTCCATGTAGTCGGTGAGGTCTTCATTCTGCCGTGGAGACAGGACGCGCTCGCCCTTGTTGAGCAGGTAGGTGGATTCATTCGGGACGTAGGTCATG
>Ga0209202_1002440_pt1 | contig 10304 bp, 10 predicted proteins | sample AD_UKC032_MetaG_FD_184416 | JGI IMG/M metagenome (GOLD analysis project Ga0209202, IMG submission 184416) | Active sludge microbial communities of municipal wastewater-treating anaerobic digesters from USA - AD_UKC032_MetaG (SPAdes) (version 2) | ecosystem: Engineered > Bioreactor > Anaerobic >... | reverse complement strand
GCGGCATCTCCGAGCACTCCCGGCAACTGGCGGACGACGGCATCGATCAGCATCATCGCCGGCAACTCGCCACCGGAAAGCACAAAATCCCCGATCGAAATCTCTTCATCGACACAGCGCTCGATCAAACGCTCGTCGACTCCTTCATAACGGCCGCAAAGCAGGATCAATCCTTCATCGCCGGTCGCCAACTGCATCACCCGTTCATGGGTGAGCGGCGCGCCCTGTGGCGAAAGGTAGATGACCCGGCTCGTCGCCAGTCCCGCCTTGCGCTGCCCCTGCCTGGCTGCCCCGATCGCCCTTTCCAGCGGCCCTGCCTGCATCAGCATGCCCGGTCCGCCGCCGAAGGGGCGATCATCCACTCGCCGCCAGGCATTTTCGGCAAAATCCCGCGGATTCCAAGCCTGCCACACCCAACGTTGCTCTTCCAACGCCCGGCGGGTAATGCCGCTTTGCGTCACGGCAGCAAACATCTCCGGGAAGATGGTCACGCAGTCGAACCGGATCGCCGGTTGCTGCTCGCGACTCACCAGTCGCTACCCCACTCCACGCGGATTTGCCCCGCCTCCTTCTCAACCGCCAGCACTACTGTCGAAACAAACGGCACCAAACGCTCGGCACCATCTTCGCCAACCACCCGCAATACATCGTTGGCCCCGGTCTCGATCAATCCGTCCACCGTGCCCAAGCGCTCACCGGCGGTATTGACCACCTCCAGACTGATCAGATCGGCCCAGTAGTATTCGTCTTCAGCGGGCGTCGGCAACGCCGAACGTGGCGCACCTACCAGAAACCCTTTCAAGGCCTCGGCCGCCGTCCGGTCCGGAACGCCATCGAGCAGAACCACCAGCCCCTCACCGTGCGCCTTGAAGCCTTTGATTCGGGCTTCCCGCCATTCGCCACCTTCCCGGCCTATCCACCAAACGGGCATCTCGGCCCAAGCCTGTGGATCGTCGCCGAAAGGATGCAACCTGAGCCAGCCCTGCAAGCCGTAAGGGTCGGCCAGCCGCCCCAGCACGACGAAATCGTTGCCGGCCAAGGCAAAAACTACTTAGGCGACCTGTTGCGCGGCGTGTTGCTTGACCAGACGGGCAACCGTCGGGGACAACTGGGCACCATTCTGCTGCCAGTAGGTCAAACGATCGACGGCGACGCGCAGGCTCTCGGCATTGCCGGAGGCAACCGGATTGTAGAAGCCGATGCGCTCGACGAAACGACCATCGCGACGATTACGGGAATCGGTAACGACCATGTTGTAGAACGGGCGCTTCTTGGCGCCGCTACGGGCAAGACGGATAACAACCATGGAAATTCTTTCGTTGCTGGAAAAAAGACCCGAGATTATAGCGCTAAATCGAGGAAAAACAATCCACTTAGAAGCGCCAGAAGGCAATAACCCGGACGCCACCCGGGCACCATGGCAAGCATGTCGCCAACCGGCCTGGGGTTGATGGCAAAGAAGTCCGATATTGTTTATGCTGGGCACAGATTATGTCCAGCGACTTCCCACGCGCCACGCAAGCTTCCGCCGATGCCTATCCCCGGGCCATCCTGGAATGGCTCGCGCTCGCTCACGGCAGGATTGGGGGAGAAGATGCCGGGGAACTGTGCGAACAATTGCGCCTGCTACGCGAATCGCCGATTCCGACAGGGCAAAGAATCGACCTGCTCGACCTGCTGCACAAGCATGCGGAACGCATCGTCAAGGCCGAATTGCCGACCTTGCGCGAAGTCACCCTGCCCGTTTCAAGGCGGGTCAGGCAGCGTAGCGGGACAATACAGGAACTGCTGGAAACGCTGGTTCAGGAATATCTGAACACACTGGCGGAACTCTTCGATCCGCAGCGCAAGGCAAACAGCCTCATGGCCCCTGCTGATGTCCTGGCGCAGGCCATGCAAGGCATTGGCTGGCATATCCGCCTCAGCCAGCTGATTGCCGCCCCTGCCGGCGTCGGCATCTGGCGTCGGTTGCATGCCACCTACAGAACCGCGCGCCGCCTTGGCTTGGCAGAAACTCCGGGGCACGACAACGGGCCGTCAGTAGAACAGTCCTACATCCGGATTCTGCTGTCGGCCATCGCTCAACCAGCATCCTTCAGCTCCAGCGAACTCGCATTCATCGCCGATTACATTGCCACCTGCGTCCGGTCCGTCGATATTTTCGAGACGCCACCGCTCGATCGCACCGGTGTCTTCTGGCTGGATCTGGATCAGGATTTTCCGGCCCATGCACTGACCCGTCGCATGCCCACCGGAGATACCCTCGGCCTCTATTTCGCTTGTGATCTCGTCGCCCGCGACATCCGGGAACATCTGGCAGCGCTGACCAAGGGCGCTTCAGCCGCCAGCCTTGGACTTCCTTCTTTTGCCGACACGCCGGCCGGGCATGGCGTGCTGCGTCGTCTCGGCCAACTGTGGGGACGACCGAAAGCGCGCAAGTATCCGCGCCGCCGGCAGTCCTACCGCGTCAACCTGTGCGCAGGCCTCGATCAACTCTGGCACTTGATCAGGCATCGGGAAAACGGTGGGCAGATCAGCGAATGGATGGTCACCAACGAAAGTCCCGACGGCTATTCGCTGATGCACATGTCCGGCCCGACTTCCCATGTGCGGGTTGGCGACATCGTCGCCGTTCAACCAACGGGCGAACGCGCGGAGCGCATCCCGAACTGGCACGTCGGTATCGTCCGCTGGGCAATTTCCGAGAACCCGGAGCATATAGAACTTGGCATGCAGCAACTGGCCTCGCACGCCATTGCCGCCGAAGTCATCCGGCCACAGGAGGTCGAAGCCGGCAACCTGACCGCGCTGATCCTTCCCGAAGTACCGCCAATGCGCAATTCGCCAGCGCTCGTCGCGCCTGTCGGACTGCTCAGCGAGCAAGACAGACGCCTGATTCTCCTGATCGAGAACGATCATTTCGGTGTCCGCGAGGTGCGCCCGACAGCCGTCACCGAGCAGACATCGAGCATCGAAATCTTCAGCGTCTCTCCTGACGAGAGGTTGTAGCGGCGATCAGTCCGCCGAACAGGATCACCGCCCAGCTCAAGTGGAGCCAGACGAGAAATACCGGGAAAGCTGCAAACGCACCGTAGACGCTTTTCAGGATTGCCGAACTGGCCAGGTAAAACTCGAAAACCTTCTGCATCGCGGTAAATGCCAGCGCGGCAAACACGCCGCCAATCACCGCGCTGCGCCGGGCGACCGGCGCATTGGGCACGGCGTAATAGAGAAACGTGAAGAACATGGCCAGCATGATCAGCGAAATGGCCTTGAACGCGGCCCGGCGGATCCAGGGCACCTCCTCGATGAATCCGAGCGATGTGGTCACGGCGAACGAAATGGCCGTCGCGACGGCGGCAAGAACGAACGGCCAGACCAGCATGGCCAGGGTATAGAGCTTGAGACGCGCCAGAAATGGCCGCGGCTTGACCTGCCAGACGTGATTGAATGCCCGTTCGATGGTATGCATCAGCATGAAAGCAGTGACACTCAAAAAAGCGATGCCGGCTGCGGTCAACTGCTGCGCACGATGCGAAAAGCGGCCGATGTTGCCGGAAATCGTGCTGGCTGCGCCGCTTGGCAGCAAGGTTTCGCGTATCAGCGCCTCCAGTCGGCTCATCAGAAGATCGAGGTAGGGAACCGCATCGGCGATCGACACGATGACGGTGACCAGCGGCACCAGCGCCAGCAGCGTGGTGAAAGCCAGCGCCGAACTGGTCTGCATCATGTTTTCGGTTCGAAAGCGCCGGAAGATCGTTCCCGACACACCGGGTTTCGGTTGCTTGCGCCGATATCGGGAGTGAGTCTGCATGGGGCCGTATAATAGCCGACCATGTACGACATCCTCGTTCTCTACTACAGCCACCGCGGGTCGGTGCGCGCGCTCGCCGAGCGGATCGCGCGCGGCATCGCCTCGGTTCCCGGCGCCCAGCCCCGGCTACGCACGGTTCCCCGGGTGTCCGCCGTTTGCGAAGCGACCGCTGCCGCCATCCCGGATGCTGGCGCCCCCTACGTCGAGGCCAGCGATCTCGACGAATGCATCGGGCTGGCGCTGGGCAGCCCGGTACGCTTCGGCAACATGGCAGCGCCGATGAAATATTTCTGGGACAGCACGCTCGCCGCCTGGCAGAACGGCACGCTGGTCGGCAAGCCGGCCTGTATATTCACGTCCAGCGGCAGCCAGCACGGCGGCAACGAGGCGACCCTGCTCTCGATGTCGCTGCCCCTGATGCACCATGGCATGCTCGTGATGGGCCTGCCATTTACCGAACCCGATCTGAGCCATAGCCCGCAAGGTGGGACGCCCTATGGGGCCAGCCATGTTGCCGGCCCCGACGGCAATCCGGCGCTATCCGACAGCGAAAGCCGTCTCGCTTTCGCGCAAGGTCGGCGCCTGGCAAATATTGCCCTAAAACTGAGTCGACCGTGACAGCCCAACGTTACCAATTCATCGCCAGCGCCAGCTTGATCGCGCTGATCTTTCTCTGTCTGGGATGGGAACTCTGGTGGGCGCCGCTCCGCCCGGGCGGCTCATGGCTGGTGCTCAAGGCGGTATTCCTGCTGCTGCCCCTGTTCGGCATCCTGCGCGGCAAGCGCTACACCTACAAATGGATGTCGCTGTTCATCCAGTTCTACCTGCTCGAGGGACTGGTCCGTGCCACCAGCGAACAAGGCATGGCGCAATGGCTGGCGATTGGCGAAACTGTCCTGGCGGGCATCCTGTTCGTGTCGGTCATTCTGTTCATCCGGGCGACGCGCGGGCCGCAAATGAAAAAGGCCGCGTCAGCAAGCTGATGCGGCCCGGGTGGCGAAAGGCGATGGCCAGTCAGACGTCGCCTTGCGCCCGCACTTTCTCCAGCGTCGAATGCAGCTTGTTGAGCGCATTCAGGTAGGAACGCGCGGAGGCAATGACGATGTCGGTATCGGCGCCATTGCCATTGACAATGCGCCCACCCTTGCTCAGTCGAGTGGTCACCTCGCCCTGCGCATCGGTGCCGGTGGTGATCGCATTGACCGAATACAGGAGCAACTCCGCGCCGCTGCCGACAATGCTTTCGATCGCCTTGAAAGTCGCGTCGACCGGCCCGCCACCGCCCGCCTCGCCTTTTTTCTCCGCGCCACCGACGTTGAGAATCACCTTGGCATAAGGCATCTCGCCGGTTTCGGAGCAGACGTGCGAGTAAACCAGCTTGTAGAGCTCGTGTTCGGGCGTAACGACCTCGTCCGATACCAGCGCATGCAGGTCTTCGTCGAAGATTTCGTGCTTGCGGTCTGCGAGTTCCTTGAAACGCGCGAACGCCGCGTTCAGGGCTTCGTCGCTCTCCAGTTCGATACCGAGTTCTTGCAAACGGCTCTTGAACGCATTGCGCCCGGAATGTTTGCCCAGAACAAGCTTGTTCTGCGCCCAGCCGACATCCTCGGCGCGCATGATTTCGTAGGTTTCGCGGTGCTTGAGCACCCCGTCCTGATGGATGCCGGATTCGTGGGCGAAGGCATTGGCTCCCACCACAGCCTTGTTCGGCTGCACCGGATAACCGGTAATTTGCGACACCAGCTTGGAAGCCGAGACGATCTGCGTCGTATCGATGCGCGTCTCGACCGGAAAAACATCGCTGCGCGTGCGCACAGCCATGACGATTTCCTCAAGGGCTGCATTGCCGGCCCGCTCGCCGAGACCATTGATCGTGCATTCGACCTGCCGCGCCCCGGCCAGCACCGCCGCCAAGGAATTCGCGACGCCCAGCCCAAGGTCGTTATGGCAGTGCACCGACCAGACCACCTTGTCGGCATTGGGCACGCGCTCGATCAGCTGCCGCATGGTTTCGGCATACTGCCCGGGGATGTTGTAGCCGACGGTATCTGGCACGTTGATGGTCGTTGCGCCGGCCTTGATGACTTCGTCAAAAATCCGAACCAGGAAGTCGAGTTCCGAACGCCCGGCATCCTCGGCCGAGAACTCGACGTCGCTCGTATACTCGCGCGCCCAGCCGATCGCCCGAACCGCCTGTTCGACCACCTGGTCAGGCGTCATGCGCAGCTTCTTTTCCATGTGGATGGGCGAAGTGGCAATGAAGGTGTGGATGCGGCCGGAATTCGCAGGCCGAATCGCCTCGCCCGCACGCCGGATGTCGTTCTCGTTGGCACGCGCCAGCGAGCAGACCGTCGACTCCTTGATGGCCTGGGCAATCGCCTGGATGGATTCGAAATCGCCCGGCGAGGCTGCGGCGAAACCCGCCTCGATGACATCGACGCGCATTTTTTCGAGCTGACGCGCGACCCGGATTTTCTCTTCCCGGGTCATCGAGGCACCGGGGCTTTGCTCCCCGTCGCGCAGGGTGGTATCGAAAATAACCAAATGCTGTTTCATTGACTGCTCCGAGAGATCAGGCAGATTTGCGTTTGAGCAGATTGACTGCCGCCAGAACGTAGCCGGACAACCCGTAGAGAACGAAGAATCCGAACAAGGTGATTTCCGGGCTGTACGAGGCCAGAGCGAAGCCCAGGACAATCGCGGCAATCACGAAAAATGGCACGCTCTTGCGCAGGTTGATGTCCTTGAAGCTGTAGTAGCGGATATTTGAAATCATCGTCACCCCAGCAAAGATGGTCAGCACGCAAGCCAGCCAACGAACCTCATGCCCGGAAATACCCGAAACGATCATGACCCAGACCAGCCCGGCCACCAGCGCTGCAGCTGCCGGCGACGGCATGCCCTGAAAATAGCGCTTGTCGGTCACTTCAAGTGTCGTATTGAAGCGCGCCAGGCGCAAGGCGGCACCGGCGCAATAGATGAAAGCGGCGATCCAGCCCAGACGTCCAAGATCGCGCAACGCCCATTCGTAAACGACCAACGCCGGCGCCGCCCCGAAACTCACCATGTCCGATAGGGAATCGTACTCTGCACCGAAGGCCGACTGAGTGTGAGTCATTCGCGCCACACGGCCATCCAGGCCATCCAGCACCATGGCAATGAAAATTGCCATCGCCGCCCGCTCGAAATCCCCCTGCATCGCCTGAACAATGGCAAAAAACCCGGCAAACAATGCTGCCGTGGTAAACAGGTTGGGCAGCACATAAATGCCGCGCCGCTTGAGCTCCGGATTGAACAGTGTTTTGCGAGGCTTGCGTTCGGTCATCGATTGGGAAAGTCCGGCCAAAGAGGTGGGGAAAGGATACACCTTTTCGCCACCGTCAGATTTCAGAAGCGAAACGGGCGGTGCTGGAATGACCACACCGCCCGGAATTGCTGAGATCGCTGCATAAGAGCAGCGATCTTCGGCTCAACGAATCAGTTCTTCGTCTGATCGACCAACTTGTTCTTCTTGATCCAGGGCATCATGTCGCGCAGCTTTTCACCGACCGTTTCGATCGGATGCACGGCATTCAGACGACGACGCGCCGTCATGGCCGGATAATTGGTGCGGCCTTCAAGGATGAACATCTTGGCGTAATCGCCGTTCTGGATGCGCTTCAAGGCGTTGCGCATGGCCGCACGGGACTGCTCGTTGATGACTTCGCTGCCGGTCACGTACTCACCGAACTCGGCGTTGTTCGAGATCGAGTAGTTCATGTTGGCGATACCGCCTTCGTACATCAGGTCGACGATCAACTTGAGTTCGTGCAGGCACTCGAAGTAAGCCATTTCCGGAGCGTAACCGGCTTCGGTCAGGGTTTCGAAACCCATCTTGACCAGCTCGACGGCGCCGCCGCAGAGCACCGCCTGCTCGCCGAACAGATCGGTTTCGGTCTCTTCGCGGAAGTTGGTTTCAATGACGCCACCCTTGGTGCCGCCATTGGCTGCGGCGTATGAGAGTGCGATATCCTTGGCTTTGCCGGTCTTGTCCTGATAAACCGCGATCAGCGACGGCACGCCGCCACCCTTCAGGTACTCGGAACGAACCGTGTGGCCCGGGCCCTTCGGCGCGACCATGATGACATCGACGTCGTCACGCGGGATGACCTGGTTGTAGTGCACGTTGAAGCCGTGAGCGAAGGCCAGAGCGGCGCCCTTCTTGAGGTTAGGGGCGACTTCCTGGTTGTACACCTGCGGGATGTTCTCATCCGGCAACAGGATCATGACCACATCGGCGCCCTTGACGGCCTTGGCGATTTCTTCGACCTTCAAGCCGGCTGCTTCCGCCTTGTTCCAGGATGCGCCGCCTTTGCGCAGGCCGACGGTAACCTTGCAGCCGGAGTCCTTGAGGTTCTGAGCGTGGGCATGGCCTTGGGAGCCATAACCGACGATGGTGACCTTCTTGCCCTTGATGAGCGAAAGGTCGGCGTCCTTGTCGTAATAAACTTTCATGAAATCCTCTTATATACAGATACTTAAACTTTAAGAATACGATCGCCACGGCCGATGCCACAGACACCGGTACGGACGGTTTCGAGAATCAGGCCGGCATCGAGCGCGGCGATGAAGGAGTCGAGCTTTGAGCTAGAGCCGGTCAACTCGATGACATAGGTCGATTCCGTGACATCGATGATGCGGCCACGGAAAATGTCGGCCATCCGCTTCATCTCTTCGCGATCCTTGCCCGTTGCGCGGACCTTGATAAGCATCAGTTCGCGCTCGACATGCGCGGCCTCGGAGAGATCGACCACCTTGACCACATCAACCAGCTTGTTGAGCTGCTTGGTGATCTGCTCGAGTACCTCGTCGGAACCCCGGGTCAGGATAGTCATCCGTGACAGCGAGGGATCTTCCGTCGGTGCCACGGTCAGCGATTCGATATTGTAGCCACGGGCAGAAAAAAGCCCGGCCACGCGGGAAAGTGCGCCCGATTCGTTTTCGATCAGGATGGAAATGATATGTCGCATTTTTCTTTTCCTCCCTCGCTCAGATATCTTCGGCGAGGATCATTTCGGTCAGACCCTTGCCGGCGGCAACCATCGGGAAGACGTTGGCACCCGGATCGATGATGAAGTCCATGAAGACCAGATCGTCCTTGTGCTCGGTAAACGCCTTGCGTAGCGCGGACTCGACATCTTCAGGTTTCTCGATCTTCATGCCGACATGGCCATAGGCCTCGGCCAACTTGACGAAATCGGGCAGCGAGGTTACGTAGGACTGCGAATAGCGTTTGGAATAGAACATTTCCTGCCACTGGCGAACCATGCCCAGCATGCCGTTGTTCAGGTTGATGATCTTGATCGGGAAGCCGTACTGCTTGCAGGTCGACAGCTCCTGGATACACATCTGGATCGACCCTTCGCCCGTCACGCAGGCCACCTGCGCACCCGGATTGGCCATCAGCACGCCCATGCCATACGGCAAGCCGACGCCCATGGTGCCCAGACCACCGGAGTTGATCCAGCGTCGCGGCTGGTCGAACTTGTAGTACTGGGCTGCGAACATCTGATGCTGACCGACATCGGAAGTCACGAAGGCGTTGCCGCCGGTGACTTCGTAGAGCTTCTCCATCACGAACTGCGGCATGATGTGCTCGCCCTGCTTGTAACGCAGGCTGTCACGGCCGCGCCACTCTTCGATCTGTTTCCACCAGCCGGCCACTTCCGGATCGGCCTTGAAACCGCCATCAACCAGTTTGATCAATTCGTCGAGCACATCGGCGACGTTACCGACGATGGGCACATCGACCTTGACGCGCTTGGAAATCGACGACGGATCGATGTCGATGTGAATCACCCGCCGCTTTTCCTGGCCAAAGTGTTCAGGATTGCCGACCACACGATCATCGAAGCGCGCACCGACCGCCAGGATCACATCGGCGTAATGCATCGCATTGTTCGCTTCGTAGGTGCCGTGCATGCCCAGCATGCCGACGAATTGCCGATCAGTCGCCGGATAGGCGCCAAGCCCCATCAAGGTATTGGTCACCGGGAAGTTCAGCTTGCGTGCCAGCGCGGTCAATTGCGCGGCAGCGTCCGAAAGGATCACGCCGCCACCAGCGTAGATGATCGGCCGCTTGGCCTCCTGCAGCATCTGCACGGCTTTTTTGATCTGACCGAGATGCCCCTTGACCACCGGGTTGTACGAACGCATCTGGATCGTTTTCGGATAATCGAACTCGCACATCTGGGCGGTGATGTCCTTGGGGATATCGACCACCACCGGCCCCGGGCGACCCGTTGCCGCGATGTGGAACGCCTTTTTCAGGGTGATCGCCAGATCCTTGACATCCTTGACCAGGAAGTTGTGCTTGACGCAGGGGCGGGTAATGCCGACCGTATCGCACTCCTGGAAGGCATCCTGCCCGATGTACTGGGAAGGCACCTGCCCGGTGATGACCACCATCGGAATGGAGTCCATATAGGCGGTAGCAATCCCGGTTACGGTA
>Ga0209202_1002435_pt1 | contig 10332 bp, 9 predicted proteins | sample AD_UKC032_MetaG_FD_184416 | JGI IMG/M metagenome (GOLD analysis project Ga0209202, IMG submission 184416) | Active sludge microbial communities of municipal wastewater-treating anaerobic digesters from USA - AD_UKC032_MetaG (SPAdes) (version 2) | ecosystem: Engineered > Bioreactor > Anaerobic >... | reverse complement strand
CCAGCCTCTGCGAATTCGACCTCGCGACGCGGCAGGCCAAAATTCTCGACCAACCGCTGACGGAACGGCTGTTCGGCAAAAGCCGGTTCTAGCCCTGCGCCTCGCGTTCGAGCAGCGCGCGCTTGCGCTCGACACCCCAGCGATAGCCCGCCAGTTCGCCGTCGTTGCGCACCACGCGGTGGCAGGGAATCGCCACCGCCAACGCATTGGCGGCACAGGCGCCGGCCACGGCACGAACCGCCTGCGGCGCACCAATGCGCCTGGCGATTTCGCTGTAGCTGGCCGTGGCGCCGGCGGGAATCTCGCGCAAGGCCTGCCAGACCCGCTGCTGGAAGGCGGTGCCGCGCACATCGAGCGGCAGGTCCAGCCCCCGCCCTGGCGCCTCGACGAAACCAACCACCTGTGCAACGAGTTGCTCGAAGCCTGCATCGCCGCCGATCAGTTCGGCGCGTGGAAAGCGATCCTGCAGGTCGCGCGCCAGCGCATCGGGATCGTCCCCCATGAGAATGGCGCAGACACCCCGCTCGCTGGCGGCGACCAGGATGGCACCGAGCGAGCATTCGCCGACCGCGAAGCGAATTTCCATCCCGCTGCCGCCGGCGCGATAGCGGGTCGGTGTCATGCCCAGCAGCCGGTTCGACTGTTCATAAAAACGGCTGCCGGTGTTGTAGCCGGCACCGTAAATCGCCTCGGTGACCGTGGTGCTGCGTGCCAGTTCGGCCCTGACCCGCCCTGCCCGCCGGGCAGATGCATATTCCCTGGGTGTCAGGCCGGTCACCGTTTTGAAGACGCGGTGCAGGTGGTAAGTGCTGAGGCCGGCATGGCCCGCCAGTTCCTGCAGGCTGGGCGCGCGCTCGGCACTCTCGATCAGCCGGCACAGGTCGGCGACCAAGGCCGCCTGGCGTTCGGCCAGCGCCGGCCGGTCGGGCTGGCAGCGCCGGCAGGGACGAAAGCCGGCCTGCTCGGCTTCCGCCGCTGTCGCATGGAAAGCGACGTTTTCCGGGCGCGGCGTGCGCGCCGCGCAGGATGGCCGGCAATACACCCCGGTCGTGGCGACCGAGTAGAAGAATTTGCCGTCCGCTGCCGGGTCGCGAGCCAGCACAGCGGCCCAGCGGAGATCGCCGACGGTCGCCGCGGCGCGCATCGCGCTCTTTGCAGTCATCTTTCGCGCCATTCTTTCACCTGTTCCGGAAGCCATGGCTGCAATCTACCGCCATGCCAGCGCCGGCGCACTCCGGATCCTGCTTTTGAATTCGCCCACGCCTCTACCGCGGCATGTCGATGCCCTTGAGCTTGCGGTACATGTCGACGGCGTAGGAATCGGTCATCCCGGCGACGAAATCGGCGACCTGCAGCAGGCGCAAATAAGGGTCGGAATCGGGCTGGCCGCCATGGCCGAGGAACTGGGCCGGCAACAGCTTGAGCAGCATGGTTTCGCGGGTGGTCAGCCGTGCCTGCCCGGCACCGGCCTCAACAGCATTGGCGAAGAGCGAGAGCAGGCCGCCGAGCACCTCGAAGCCGGCGGTTTCGATTTCCAGCGCCGGGCGGGCGTTGTAGATGGTTTCCTTGGCCAGCCGCAGGATGGCTTGCAGGGGAACGGCGACCGGCGACTGTTCGAGCAACTCGTCGTCGAATTCGCCCTTGAGAATGGCGTCCTCGTTTTCCAGAAAGACCGCCGCGGCGCTTTCGAGCAGGCGGCCGATGGCCTTGGCGCGCAGGTATTCGAGACGCTCCTTGGGGTCTTGCAGGCGCTCGAGGCGGCGGCCGCTGATGGCATTGCCGGCGAGGTCGGCGAGCAGGCACTCGGCATCCTTGTAGGGCACGAAGCCAAGGCGGGCGGCGTCTTCGAGATCGACGATCAGGTAGCAGGTGTCGTCGGCCACCTCGACCAGGAAGGCCAGCGGATGGCGGCGCCAGGCGGCACCCGGAATTCGCTCGACCAGGCCGGTCGACCGCGCTACCCGCTGAAAGGCCTCGGCATCCTGCTGGAAGAAGCCGAATTTCTTGCCGCTCTTGCCGTCGAGTTCCACCGCGAGATGCGAGGGCCGCGGATATTTGGTGAATGTCGCCAGCACCGCGCTGGTCAGCTGCAGCCCCGGATTGGCCGGATTCTGCAGCCGGGTGAGGATGCGGAAGCCCTGAGCATTGCCTTCGTAGCGCTCGAAGTCGGCGCGCTGCGCCGGCGTGAAGGGATGACTGTCGAGCAGGCCGGAATTGCGGAACCACTCGCGGATGGCATCCTCTCCGGCATGGCCGAAGGGCGGGTTGCCGATGTCGTGCGCCAGGCAGGCCGCCGCGACGATCGCCCCGAAATCGCCCGATTCGACGTCGCGCAGCCCATGCCGGGCAATGATCTCGCGGCCGACGACGGCGCCCAGCGAGCGGCCGACGCAACTTGCCTCCAGGCTGTGCGTCAAGCGGGTGCGCACATAATCGCTTTTCGAGAGCGGGAAGACCTGCGTCTTGTCCTTCATGCGCCGGAAGGCGGAGGTGAAGACGATGCGGTCGTAGTCCTGCTGGAATGCCGTGCGCTCGGGCGTTCCCGGCACCTTGCCGGCGCCCGGCCGGTCGGCGGAGAGCAGCTTCTCCCAGATTTTTCGATTGCCCATGTGGTTCCGGATTGGCGACGTGATGGGCTGCGAGTTTACTCCGCTTCGATCAGCGCACGCACATGGTCGGGCAAGGGCACCGACTTGCCGGTCTGCGTATCCATCCACACGACCTTGGCCGCGCCTTCGGCATAGACGCGGTCATCACCGACGATGCGCATTTCGACATAGGTCGGAACGCTGGAGCGACCCGCATGGCCGGCATAGGTACGCACCTCGACCGTGCCCGGATAATTCATCGGCATCAGGAAAGTGCAGCTGGCATTGACGATGACCGGGCCGGCGCCGCCGGGGCGAACCGGCACATTCATGCCCTCGCTCCACTCGACGCGGGCCTGCTCCATGAAGCGAAAATAAACGGTATTGTTGACGTGCCCGTAGGCATCCACGTCGCCCCAGCGGATGGGCATCTGCGTGACGTGGACAAGTTTCTTCCTGTGTTCCATGAGACCACTCTTTTCGGGGGGTTGCTGAATAGGTTTCCATACTGTACCGTATTGTCAACAGCGTCACAAATAAATCAAGAGGAGACATCATGGAACGCGAAGCAATGGAATTCGACGTCGTCATCGTCGGCGGCGGCCCGGCCGGCCTGGCATCGGCGATTCGCCTGAAGCAACTGGCGGCAGAAAAAGGCACGGACCTCGCCGTCTGCCTGATCGAGAAAGGCGCCGAAATCGGTGCCCATATCCTGTCCGGCGCCGTCATGGACCCGCGCGCCCTGACTGAACTGCTGCCCAACTGGAAAGAAGACGGCGCCCCGCTCAATGCGCCGGTTTCCGAAGACCGCTTCTTCATCCTTTCCGAAGACGGCGCCACCAAGATACCCAACAGCCTGCTGCCCAAGTGCTTCCACAACGAGGGCAACTACGTCATCTCGCTCGGCAACGTCTGCCGCTGGCTGGGCGAGCAGGCCGAAGCGCTCGGCGTCGAGATCTACCCCGGCTTTGCCGGTGCCGAGGTACTGTTCGACGAGAACGGCGCCGTCAAGGGCGTCGCCACCGGCGACATGGGCCGCCTGCACGATGGCTCGGAAGGACCGAATTTCCAGCTCGGGATGGAACTGCATGGCAAATACACCTTCTTCGCCGAAGGCTGCCGCGGCCATCTCGGCAAGCAGCTGATGGCGCAGTTCAACCTGAACGACGGCGCCGATCCGCAAACCTACGGCATCGGCCTCAAGGAGCTCTGGGAAATCCCGCCGGAAAGCCACCAGCTCGGCCTCGTCGTCCATAGCGGCGGCTGGCCGATGGCTTCCGATACCTACGGCGGCGGTTTTCTCTACCATCTGGAAAACAATCAGGTCGCCGTCGGTTTCGTCGTCGGCCTCGGCTACAGCAATCCGCACCTCGCCCCGTTCGAGGAGTTCCAGCGCTTCAAGACGCACCCGGAAATCCGCAAGTTCCTCGAAGGTGGCAAGCGTATCGCCTATGGCGCCCGTGCACTGACTGCCGGCGGCATCCAGTCGCTGCCCAAGCTGGTTTTCCCCGGTGGCGTGCTGGTCGGCGACGATGCCGGCTTCCTCAACGCGGCGCGCATCAAGGGGTCGCACTGCGCGATCAAGAGCGGCATGCTGGCCGCCGAGGCCTGCTTCGATGCGTTGGCCGGCGAACGCCAGCGCGACGAACTGGCGGCCTATCCGGAGGCGTTCAGGAACAGCTGGCTGTATGAAGAACTGCATCAGACCCGCAACTTCAAGCCGTGGATGAACAAGGGCCTGAAGCTGGGGTCGATCATGTTCGGTATCGACCAGATCGTTTTCGGCGGCAAGGCGCCGTGGACCCTGCGCAACAAGACGCCGGACCACGCCAAACTTAAACTGGCGGCCGAGTGTTCGCCGATCGCCTACCCGAAGCCGGATGGCGTGTTGACCTTCGACCGCCTGTCGTCGGTCTTCCTGTCCAGTACCAATCACGAGGAAGACCAGCCCTGCCACCTGCAATTGAAGGATGCGGCAGTGCCGATCACCGTCAATCTGGCCAGGTACGATGCGCCGGAGCAGCGTTTCTGCCCGGCCGGCGTTTATGAAATCCTGCGCGACGAGCAGGGCAACAACCCACGCCTGCAGATCAACGCGCAGAACTGCGTGCATTGCAAGACCTGCGACATCAAGGATCCGACCCAGAATATCAACTGGGTGACACCCCAGGGTGGCGAAGGGCCGACCTATCCGAACATGTGATGCTTTATAATTCCCGGGCTAAACCCTCCAGGGAGAACATCAAATGGGCTTTCTCGCCGACAAGAAGATTCTGATCACCGGGCTGCTGTCCAAGCACTCCATCGCCTACGGCATCGCCAAGGCCTGCCACCGCGAAGGCGCACAACTGGCCTTCACCTACCAGTCCGAGCGCTTCGAGGACCGGATCAAAAAATTCGCTGCCGAATTCGGCAGCGACATCACCATTCCACTCGATGTCAGCAGCGACGAACAGATCGACAACGTGTTCGTCGAACTCGGCAAGCGCTGGGACGGCCTCGACGGGCTGGTTCATTCCATCGCCTATGCGCCGACCGAAGCCATCGAGGGCGATTTCCTGAATGGCATTTCGCGCGACGCCTTTCGCATCGCCCATGATATTTCGTCGTACAGCTACGCCGCGCTGGCCAAGGGAGCACGCCCGCTGATGCAAGGCCGCAAGGCTTCCCTGCTCGCCCTCTCCTACGGCGCCGAGCGCACCATGCCCAACTACAACACCATGGGCCTGGCCAAGGCCAGCCTCGAAGCGGCGACGCGTTACCTGGCTTTCTGCCTCGGCCCTGAAGGCATCCGCGCCAACGCCATTTCCGCCGGCCCGATCAAGACCCTGGCCGCTTCCGGCATCGGCAATTTCGGCAAGCTGCTCGCCTACAACTCGCACAATGCCCCGCTGCGCCGCAATGTGACCATCGACGAAGTTGGCAATGCCGCCGCCTTCATGCTCTCCGATCTGGCCAGCGGCATCACCGGCGAAATCATGTACGTCGATGGCGGCATGAACACCACGGCACTGGGCAACGCGGACCCGCTGCCCGCCTGATCGCCTGCTGCGGTCGACCCGCAAAAAGGCACGAAAATGAAAAACGCCGACCGGCATAACCGGTCGGCGTTTTGTTTTTGGTGCTGCGCGGGAGGCTGTCGCCAGCCCCGCCCGCTTACTTTTCCTTGGCTTCCAGCGCCGTCTTGTTGATTTCCACCTTGTAGCGGCTGCGCAATGCAGCGAGGTAGCTCTGCACCTCTTCCTGCATTTCCAGGTTGGCCAACTGGCCAAGCATCGCCTGCTTGCGGGCCTCATCGAGCGCCTCGCCGGCCTCCACCTTGTTCAGGCGGAACAGGGCGAAGCCGTTGCCCGGCAATTCGACACCGGCAAACGCCGGCAGCTTGGCGGTTTCCATGCCGAAGACGGTCGGCACGGCAGTCTGCGGGAGCGCTGCGTGATCGAGGCGGGAAACCCGCTTGACTGCGCCCCAGGCGAGCTTGTCTTCACCCTTCAGCTTGTCTTCACCCTTCCTGAGCGCTTCCAGCCGCGCCTCGCCATCCTTGCGCGCCTGCGCCTGGGCTTCCTGGCGCTTGAGCATTGTCTCGATGGCCACCTTGACGCTTTCGAAGGGCTGCAGCGTCGCCGGCTTGTAGTCGAGGATACGCGCCGCGACCAGCGTGTTCGGCCCGATTTCGACGGCTTCGGTATTGCGCCGGTTCTTGACCGAGTCCTCGGAGAACATTGCCGCCAGCAGCTTTTCGTTGGCCAGCGGGCCGCTCGCCGGGTTGGCCTGACGCCCCAGCCAGTCGGACTGCTTGATCGTCAGGCTGAACTTTTCCGCCGCCGGCTTCAGGCTGTCGGACTGCTCATAGACGATATTGCTGAAGGCTTCCGCCGCTTCGGCGAACTTGCGTGATGCCGCAGCCTTCTTCAGCTCGGCCTCGATTTCGCCCCTGACCTCGGCAAACGGCTTTTCCTTGGCGGCGTGAATGCCGGTCAGCTTGATGATGTGGAAGCCGAAATCGGATTCGACGATGCCGGAAATCTCGCCGTCCTTGAGCGCGAAGGTCGCGTCCTCGAACGGCTTGACCATCATGCCGCGTCCGAAGAAGCCGAGGTCGCCGCCCTTGGCCGCGGAACCCGGATCGTCTGAATTTTTCCTGGCCAAGTCGGCGAAGACAGCCGGGGTTTTCCGAATTTCCTTCAGCAGCTCTTCCGCCCTGGCTTTGGCCTTGTCTTTGCCAATTTTTTCCGAGGCGATCAGGATATGGCTGGCGCGCCGCTCTTCCGGCTGCTGGAAACGTTCCTTGTGGCCGTCGAACCAGGCCTTGACCTCGGCTTCACTGACCGTCAGCTGGGCGCCGATGGTTTCCATCGACAGCACGACGAATTCGGCCCTGGCCTGCTCCGGCATCGCGAACTGCTTCCTGTTCTCGTCGTAGAACTTCTTCGCCGCGCCATCGGCCAGCTTGACCTTGTCGAGGAAGGCGTCGAGGCCGATGCGGTATTCCTGGACGTCGCGCTTTTCGGTCTGCATGGCCAGGATGCGGTCGCTGACCGTGCGCGCCATCAGGCCGGACTGGCCGACGGCGGTGGCCAGTTGCTGCAGGGTCAGATCCTGGCGCAGGCGGGCCTCGAAGCCGGCCGGCGTCATGCCTTGGGCCTTCAGTGCCACCTCGTAGCGTTCCGGCGAGAACTTGCCGTCAATCTTGAAGGCGTCAATCCCGCCGATGGTGCGGCGAATCGCCTCGTCGCTGGCGAAAAGCTTGCGCTTGCCGGCTTCCAGGGTCAGCAACTGCTGGTCGACGAGGTCGTCGAGAATCGCCTGGCGCGCTTGCGGCATATCCAGCCGCGCTTGCGGCATATCCAGCATCTTGGGATCGAACTGCCCGCCCATCTGCGCCCGCAGACGTTCCTGCTGCTCGCGCAGCGCCTGCTGGAACTGCTGCTGGGTGATCTTGGCGTCGCCAATCCTGGCCACATCGTCGCCGGTACCGACGCTGCGCACGTAGGATTCGACACCGAAGAAGGCGAATGGCAGCGTAATCAGTGCGAGAAAGACCTGGACGATCCTTTTATTGTTGCGAACTGCATCAAACATGAGATGAACAACCCTTCAGATACGTTCAAAACGGCGAACGCGGGTTCGCCAAAAACGCTAATGATACCGTAGTTTCGCTGCCCCATATTTGATCGAGGCAGCATCACGAGCTATACCGCCGCGACCAATTGCCCCAGCCTGCGCACGGCATCCTCGATCTCCGGCGTATGCGGGTTGCCGCAGTTCAGGCGCAGGCAGTTGCGGTACATGCCGCTGGCCGAGAACAGTTCGCCGGGAACGAAGGCCAGCCCCTGTTGCACTGCCAGCCCATGCAGCGCGGTGGTATCGATGTCTTCCGGTAGCTCGACCCACAATACGTAACCGCCCTGCGGCTGGGTGATGCAGGTTTCCGCCGGAAAATGCCGGATCACGGCATCGCACATGCGTTCCACCTGCCGCTCGTAGCTGCGCCGCAGGCCGCGCAGGTGGCGTTCGTAAGCGCCCGATTCCAGATACTCGGCCAGCACATGCTGTGTCACCGGATTGGTGCCGCCGCTGGTGATCGTCTTCTGCAGGGCCAGCGCCGGCCGGTAGCGCCCGGCGGCGACGAAACCGATGCGCAGCGACGGCGACAGGCTCTTGGAAAACGACGAGCAAAGCAGCACGTTGCCAGCCGTGTCGAAAGCCTTGATCGGCCACGGCCGCTGGCTGCCGAAATGCAGGTCGCCGTAGATGTCGTCCTCGATCACCGGCACCCCTCGTGCTGCGGTCAACGCCGCCAGCAGGCGCTTTTTGTCGTCGGGCATGACGCTGCCGAGCGGGTTGCTGGCGTTCGGCACCAGCAGGCAGGCGGCGACGCGGCCGTCGCGCGTCGCCAGGTCGAGCGCCTCGACCGAGACGCCGGTGCGCGGGTCGGTCGGAATTTCCAGCGCCTTCAAACCCAGCGTTTCCAGCAACTGCAGCATCAGGTAGTAGGCCGGCGATTCGACGGCCACTGTGTCACTCGGCTGCGTCACGGCACGCAGGCATAGCCCGAGCGCCTCGGTGCACGAATTGGTGATGACGATTTCGTCGCCGGCCAGCGGCCCGCCCCAGGCCAGCGAGCGGCGCACCAGCTGACGGACCAGCGCCGGCTCGTCCATGTTGATGTGGCTGCCACCTTCGAGCAGTTTCGGGTGGCGCCGCGCGACGCCGGCATAGAGGCGATGCAGCGCCGCCACCGGCAGCAATGAGGGCGCCGGCAACGCGGCCGCCAGCGGCGCCACCCCCGGTTTCATGCCGGCCTGTAGCACACGCACCAGGCGCTGCGTCACGTCCACCTGCACCGCCGCCTCGGGCGTCGAGCGCTGGGCCGGCTCGGCCCGCGCCAGCGGTGCCCGGCGCACGAAATAGCCGGATTGCGGGCGCGCTTCGACCAACCCGCGGTCTTCAAGCTGGCGCAAGGCCTGCACCACCGTCGACACCGACAGCCGCCGCTCCCCGGCCAGGCGCCGCACCGACGGCAGGCGATCGCCATGGCGCAGCATCCCGCCGACGATCATTCCCTCCAGGTCGGAGGCCAGTCTTTCGTAACGCAACAGTCCAGCCGTCATCGATCACCAATACAGTTTGCAAGGCTGGCAACTAGTACAGTTTCAATTAGCGGGAACTGTGCCGGTCACAATTTAATTTCATTGCTACTGTATCACCAAGGCGCCCGGACTTAAGCTTTCTCCCACAACAAATGCCGGAGAGAGCCATGAAGATCGACATCTGTTCAGGGGAAATCCGCCTCACCGACAATTGCCCGATCAGCCTGCGCGGCGCGCGTGGCCTTAGTATCGCCTGCACCGCCGGAACGGTCTGGATCACTGTTGCCGACGAACCCGGCGATACCTTCCTGAGCGCCGGTCAAACGCATGTCGTGCAAGGCAACGGGCTGGCGATCGTCGAGAGTATCGGCAGCGGCAGCATCCGGATCGGCAAACCCGGCAAGCAGCCCGCTTCCCGGGCGTGGCTGGCTACGCTGCGTCGGCTCTTTGCTGGCGGACAACAGGCGATGCCGCGTCATGTGACGATGCTGCGTCCTTGAGCGCACGCCCGAGCATCAGGTCGAAATGAACGACATGCGACTCGAATTTCCGCTCCATGAACACCATGAGCGCCGGGATGTTGCAGACCCCCTTGTCTATCTCGGCGATCTTGGCCCGGACGAAGGCGATGATCCGCGCATGTTCGCGGGCATGTTCCCCGAACGGAACGCCATGCTTCCGGGCCGCCTCTTCCTCCCATACGAAGTGCTGCGCCAGATCCTCGGCCAGCCCTGAAAGCAGTAGCAGGCCATCATCGCCATCATCGGAAACGGCTAGCAAGGCATTCTTGACCTTCTCCATTTCGTGGAACAGATGGTCGTGCTGGGCATCCATTTCGCCGACGCCAGTCAGCAATTCGGTTGGAACGAGAACCTCGGCCATATCACCCCCATCCGGTGTGGAATATATCCTGCCTGTCAGACTAGCCGCGGGCGGCGACATTGTCCATAGCCGCGCGCCGGCAGGAGCATTTCGGCAAACCTGGCGGCACGCAGCTACTCGTGAAGCAGAACAACATGAGTACTGTACATTTATACAGTTATCGATTAATCTGCACTCATGGACCACCCCATGACCCCAGCGACAGGAGCAGCAAACATGAAACGCATCCAGAAATTGTTTGAACTGATTGCCGGCATTTCCCAGGAAGA
>Ga0209202_1002428_pt1 | contig 10356 bp, 25 predicted proteins | sample AD_UKC032_MetaG_FD_184416 | JGI IMG/M metagenome (GOLD analysis project Ga0209202, IMG submission 184416) | Active sludge microbial communities of municipal wastewater-treating anaerobic digesters from USA - AD_UKC032_MetaG (SPAdes) (version 2) | ecosystem: Engineered > Bioreactor > Anaerobic >... | reverse complement strand
TTGGTAGATGAGTTCGCGGACCCAGAGCAAGACTTCCCTGGTAGTGTCTGGGATGTCTTCGTGTTTGAGTCTGTTGCGGAGAGTTTGGTCGATGGTTTGGACAGCGCATCGCCACTGGGTGCCGTTTATGGCGTCGGCGTGTTCGGACTGTTCTTCGGGGAGGTTGAATTCGAGGATAGCTTTCATGGGTTGGTTGGTTTATGTGTTGTTCTCATTCTCAAGTTCTTTCAACAGGGATTGCAGCACCTTGACTCCATCTTCTAGTCCGCAGGCGTAACCCTGAAACCAATTTTGGTTGGTTTCTCGCTCCATGTGAGCTGCGGCTTGTTTTTTAGCGGCAATCTGTTTGCTGAGAATGCTTATCTTGGCCTCGATTGAATTTCTGCGTTTATTCATCACTGACCCGACTGCTCGTATGAGCGCGGAGTCTGTTCTGTCGTCTGAATTTTCACCGAGGACCATATCGCAGAGTGTGACCAGAGTGAGCCCGCGAGACTCGAATGTATCGGTTGGTTTATTCATTTCGTTTGTTTCGCTTGTTGGCTGTATTCGATTTGCAGTGACAGGTCTTCGATGGCGTGCAGGAGTAAAAAGAGCGCGTATTCTAATGGTTGGACATAAGACTTGATTTTGCCATCAATGGCCTCGCGTCCCATTCTGCATTCCATCCTGCACCTGTATGCTGCCCATTCTGCCTCGGTTTTAGGTTTCTGTTTGGTTTTAGGTTCGGTCATATGGGTTCGCGTTTTTAAGTGTGTTGTCCAATTGGTCCTGAACGTATTCGAGGTGTCCGTTGCTGTCAGCCCCGTGTTCAATGCGGCAATTGATCTCGATGCGGAGTTTAATGATGGAGTCGAATAGGCGATGATACGCTGAGGTTCCGTGACACCCTTCCTCGTGTCCGCCTACACCGTTACAGACGAGGCAAACAGGTTCTTCACTCTCGGGATTAGCGCAAGTGTCTTGCGGATACACGAGCGCCTCAATTTCAGCGACTGCGATTTGTCTCTTGGTGTTACCATAAATATGATTCTGCGGATTGCCACCGCATGATTCAGCGTATTTATTAATGGCTTCCCATAGTTGCTGTTTGTTTGGTTTGGTCATATCATCATTCCTTGTTCTGAGACGACTTCTTCTGTGCGTCGGATGACACGGTATTTGAACATATGGTTTTTGAATCCGAGTTCATTGGCGCGTTTAATTGCAGAGTCAATGTGCTCGCGCTTGCCGTCTTGGGATATGTCATACCAAGTCTCAGTCCCTTTCATGCACTCTTGGACTTGGTAGTAGGTTTCAGGTTTCATATTCATCGAGTTTATTGGCGAGGCACTCCTTGCATGTGCCGTCTATTTGAAAGCTGTTGCCGCAGCGTTCGCACTTCCACTTGTCTTTGATGAGTTCGTAGGCGGGTTCGGCAAAGTCCAAGAACATACGTTCGCCAAGTGATTCAGCTTCGTAGTTGGCTGACTCAGAGTAGAGGAACATGACGAGCAGAGCCATTTGCTCAATCAGTTTTTTGTTTTCCTCCCTGAGTTTATTCAGCTCCTCGGCTGTGATGGGGAACCATTTTTCCAATCTGCTGTCATTTTGCCATAATGCGCCGATTGCAATCAGTTCGTTCAGTTTTTCGTCGCAAGTTGGACATGCCACGCTAACAATCTCGCCCCATGGCGTGATGTACTCGCACTCTGCTATCCCTTTTTCACCGCACGTAGGGCATTGTGGATTGGAACTAATGACCTCAAGCTCATCAGCAAACCCGCCTGGATCGTTGCATGAGGAATATGTGCTCATTCCTTCAGCCCCTTCTTGATTTCGTTCAGGCACTCAACTGCGTCAGCTGCGACGTACGAAGGTCCGAAAGATCTGCCGCTCCTAAAAATTGCCGACGCGATCTGCACGGCGTAATCGAGGTCTGACATCTCTTGGTGCGAATGCGCGGCTTTCATCACGCAATCCGGTGCGGTTGGCGGTGTTTGTGGGTCGATATGGACTTCGGTGTTTGGATTCATTCTTTTGTCTCCTTGTTTGGCTCAAGCATCTCGATGCCCCGTTCAAGTCTGAGTCTAATTGCATTCAGCCAGTTTCGAGCGACATGGTTAATGTCGGCCTCCAACGCTATGTCAATGTCTTTGATGGCGTATCTTACAGCGGTTTCTAGTTCATCCGCTCGGTTAGTTTTCTTGTCTTCTGTGTTCATGGTTGTTTAATACCAATAATCCACGCCGTCTCGTTGATAGCCGATGAGTGTTGCACAAACGCCGTCTGGGCGTGTTTCAGGAAGGGGTTGATAATACAGCAACCTGTCATTGTCGATTACTGTCATTATGTTGTTCATATCCATAGCAATTCGTTGAGTTTGTTCTTGTCTTCTTCGAGCCGTTGCAAAGCATGTTCGCGTGTGCGCCCTATTCCGCTGCACGCACCGTTAACTTCCTGACCGAACAATGATTCAATATCTTGTTCGGCATACCAATATTTAGACCCATCAACATTGGTTCGCTCCTCCATCCTCACGTCCTTGAACGTGGAGCCGATGTGAGAACAGGTGAATGCTTGAGTAGGTTCGTTCATGGTTTTGTGTTTTGGTTGAGTCGATTGATTGTGATTGTCGGGTGGTCATCAAGGCGGTTGTCGTCATCGTCTACTTCGAGGATTAACCCTACTATCCTGTCCCTTCTGTTTAAACTAGGTTCAATATTGATTAACAGCCGTGTGTCAAATGCTTGTTGGTTTGAGTATGATGTGTCCCACGAATTTACTTTGAGTTTTATGTATTTAGACACAGGTGTATTTTGGTTAATGTTGTATCGCCTTTATTGCATCGGCACAGACTTTGGCCAGGTCGTCCATTACGACAGCTCGTAGCATATAGTCATGGTGAACCTGGTCGTCACATATGTCCCTATGGTCCTCCATCAACTTCTGCGCTCGCCCACCGGCAGCGGTCTCAAGCGCCTGGAGAATTTTGATGTTTGATTTAGTCATGGTGTGTTTTGGTTAAGTTAGTCCCCCGCCGTGCATCGCACGCGCACGAATAAGATTTCAGCTGATCGTTTTTTTGAATGGTATTGTTTTTCATGCCGCCTGCCACACGGCAGACTGACGGGGGAAAGTGATTGAGCGCAACGGGAGTCGAACCCGCAAGATACTCTCGGGTGATAGCGTTACCTAGTATGTCCATCACCCTGCATACGTAGTCCATCACGTATTCTGCGCTCATAAATTCTTAATAATACCTATTCATCTCTCGTTCGTATGCCTCCCTGGCGGCATCCTCTGCGGAAGCACGTTCATCCCTGGCAAGCTCCATAATCTCCTTGTTATACTGTTCGAGCGTAATCTCACCGCGCTCAAGTTGCATTTGCAGATATTCCTCTTCTTTTTCAAGTTGTTTGCTCATAAATTAGACTGACGGTGGAAAGTGGTTATGACTTTTGCGCCCAGCATGGGCAGCGGTAGCCGTCGTTTTGGTGCATGCTTGAGGGGCAGGGCTGGAGAGGTGGCTCCAGCCTAATGCCCCAGCGCAACACCCGGTAAGACTCAGGCCATTGTTTGGGCCATGGCACTTTATATTTGCATTTCCCCGCCTCTGTTGGCCGCCTGCGCCCGGTTGGGCCTTTGGCCCACTCGTAATAAGCGCATGTCCCGCAGCACCGCTTTACCGGCGCTGGCGCTGGCTCAGGGGGATTCTCAAGTTGGAATGTCATGGTAGGTTATTTGGTTTATGTTCTTCCCAGATGATTGCGGATTGGCCAGCTCTAAGACCGTGCATGGGTTGTTTTGCTATCCATTCATCGGCTGCCTGCTTCGACTCAAACTGGCCAGCCCACTTTTCGTAAGGCCTCCTCACCGCATCCTTGCGTTCAATCCACACCCACCAGCCTGGGAATATTGTGATTTTATCATTCATTTCAGCGCCTCCTTGCATCTGGCGATTGCTGCCAGCACTTGGTCGTTTGGACCCCAGATTCCGCGCATCGCATCCAGGCACTCCGCGATGATGCACTCCAGCTCCTCGACGCGTTTAAGCAGCTCATCCTGGCCGAGGGCCTTCAGGGCCGCGTCAATCTGCGCGTGAAGGGCCATCCGTTTGTCGTGGCCGGTTTGTGTTTGCTCGCTCATGGTTTGCCTTTCATTCTGGAAATTCGCGAACGCGCAGGTCTTCCGGCCATTCAGCCGGTTCACCGCCCTTCTTGTCGTAATATCCCTGCCAAAACCGAGAATCGCCTACTTGGTTGAACGGTTTTGCGCCCATCTGCTTCACGAACACTGGCACGCCAGCCGCCCGGCATTGCGATAGTCCGTCCCTGATCCATTGGATGTTGCAGGGCCGTGCGTTCGGGCCGGACTCGCCACCGAAGATGATCCAGTCAGGTTTCATGCCGAAATAGCCCTTCATCTCGATCGGCCCCAGCATCGGCTCGACCGAGACAAAACGTTTCACTGCCGGTATCCGAATGAGTTCTGGCACCCGCTTGTCCCATTGCTCCTGGTTCTCGGCGGTGACGCCGATCCACATATTGGATTGACTATTACCGTTGAGCAGCCATGCAGCCAGCCCGCCACCAACTCCATTCACAGAGCCATTCCCGCACTCTCTCAGTCCGTAATTCCGCGCCTCGCGCATCCTGGGTTCGTATTGCTCAGTCCGCTTGGTGAGCATGAGCCAGTCAATGTTTGGAGTGCGCACGATCGTTTCGAGCAGGTCTGTCAGCCATGCGACCGGCACTTTCGGGTCCAGCCAGTCCATCAGCGAACCGCAGAACACGCGGCGGCGGCGCATTTTCCCTGTTCCTGCGGGCTGACCGCAGGCGCAATCCGCCGCCCAGGCGTTGGGCCATGGATCGCCGCATTCGCCGCACAGCCAATCCGTTTTGTTCCATTTCAGCGGTTCCTTCCGTGTGGCCTCGCTGGCCCGCTTGCGTTCGCCATGATTCACGCCCAGGCGTGCCCAAACGCGCCGCGCGTAACAGTTCGCGCATCCCTCGCTGACCGGCTCACAGCCGAACCATAGGTTATGCGTGCTGTCACACCAGGAGATTTTTGTTTTCTCACTCATCGTGTCCCTCCCGCCAGTTGTTTCACGCCGTTTTTCAACGGAATGCCAGATGTGTTACCAACGAACGGAATGTCAGGCTCCTCGCCGCGCAACATGCTGTATTCGATCTGGAGCTTGACGGTCCCCAGGATCTTGCCGGCCGCATTGGTCATTTCCTTGACCTGGTTAGCCCGGCGCGGATCGGCTTTCACCCATTCGTAAGCGTCAAGCAAGGAGTCTCTGAGTTCGCTAATGTTTTTTGGTTTTTGCATAGTCTTTTTGTTTTGATGATGGTTCGTTTGAGTTCAACTAATTCTGTCGGCCAGGATTTTTTGTGGATGTTGCTATTGAATGATAACAAATCTCGAACGTAAGAGTCCGACAATTCATGTACCGATTTTAGTGCTTTTCTCCGTCGCGCGGCTTTTCCTTGCTCGCTTTGAACGTATTTCGACCTGATGGCTTTCCCGTGCTCGCTTTGACAGTATCTTTCCTTGGCTGCTTTGCGGCTTTCGCTTTGTTCGTATCTCAGCTGGGCTGCTCTCGCGCGTTCGGTTATTCTGTCGAGCCAGCTTGGAACTCCGCCGCACCGATCAGCGAATAGCCACCAGAATAGCCACCAGTTCACACGCGCCCAAGCATACCTATGGCGCATCTTACACAGCTTTAGTCTTACCCTATCGCCCGCCTTCCACTCTGATTTGGGGTCAGTCATAGTTCGCCTCTCGTTCCTAGTTTGTCGGTTAATATCAGAATAGCAGGAAAGCATTCCTAGTAATCAATTAGTTGGGCCAACTCTCCAGAGTCCGCCACAGGTAGTCGGTTTGTTCCGTTGTGAGATTGAGCTTGTAGCCGATGACTCCGCCGATCCCATTTTGCACCTCTTCGACATTGTTCACGATGAAGGCGAGCGCCTTGGCGCGGCAGATTGTTTCCGCGCCGATCCTGTCAGCGGCTTCGATTAGTAGTTTGCCAGCATGGCGCTCCTTTTGGTGCGGAGCCATCATGGCGATATGGGCACGCAAACGGCCCAACAAATCACTGCACACAACGCCGGTTGGCGCTGGCAGTTCCGCTATCGCGGGCGACGGGTTTTGGTTCGGCGTGTGTGAGTTCATGCGTTAGGAATCTTGGTCATCCCAGTCATCCTGGTAGTCGTAGTGCCGTTGCGAGAAGCGGGCATCGGCCAGCGCCTTGATTGCCGCCTTTTCTTCCGGCGTCCGCTCAGACTCCGGCGTCCGCTCCGCCTGTTCCGCCGCGTAGCGCATGGAGTCCCACGAGCTTTCTTCGGCTTGGTGCGCGGCCTTGGCAACCTTGTATTGCGCCACAGCTTTGTCTGCGAGGCGGGCCGCATTCTTGCGCAGGTTGTCCACCTGCTGAAACCACTCCGGCGAGTCCGGCGGGCAGTCCACATTGGCCGCGAGATTTACCTCAAAGTGGCAATAGTCGTGTGAGCGCATCACTTTCACAGATGCGATGTTGATTGTCAGTTTTGCCATGATCGGATTCCTAACAAGCGGATGCACACGAACAGCCGCCCCGCTTGGCAGTTCGGCGCATCCCGGTTTTACTATGGTTTCGGGGCTTTCAAAGTCTCGCTCGGCGGCTGTCGGTGATCCGCGGCGTTAAGCACCCTCCCATTTCCCCACCGTTCGCAGGAACGCCTCAAGTCGCTGCGAGGCTGTTGAGTGGGCGACGAAGAATGTCGCGGCATCCGGGTTGAGGTCGCAGGTTTCTTCCGGAACAAAGGCGAGCAGGTTCTCCACATACAGAGCGTATTGCCCCTCATTGAGCGTAGTCTCCGCGTCTCTCATTGCGTTCAGGTCCTCGCCCCAGTTTTGTTCCGTGTTGGCGCACGGGCCTTCAGGGTCTTTCCCTGACTTTTTATATTCACTCCAGCTTTGAGTGATGCCGCAGTGGTTGCATTGGAAGTATCGGTTGTCGTCCAGCCCGTCCATTTGATGCTTGGGTTGTATTTTGTGGCCAAGGTGTGCGGTCATCGCTATGCGTTGTTTTTCAGGACTCATAAAATGTGCTTAACAATTCGCCGGACCTAACAGTCACCGCGCCTTCGGTTTGTTGTGAGTTGCTCATCGCCCCACCTCCAATGTCACCACGATCCGCATCCCGTTCACGATTCCAGGCGGCTGGATGCTAACCGTGTTACTCGGCTCACTCTCCATACCTGCCGCATTAACCGCCGTGCATCGCCAGTAATTCGTCCCATTGTAGGCCGGGACTGTTACAGGCGGGCGGTTGGTCGCCGCCACGAATGCCCATTGGTTGGTCGAGTTTAACGCGTGATAGACGCGGTATGCCGTGACATCTGGCTCTGGGTTAAGATCCCATGTGAGCTTGACGGTGTTGGTTCCTGGTGAGGATTGCGCGAAAAGTGCGCAGGCCGAGATTAATAATGCGATGATTGTATTTTTCATATTTTATTGGGTTAACGGTTATCTCCACTTCCGCCGATGACGCCGCGTTGCTGGCGGTCGGCTAGCTTTTCGATGTTGCGTTGGGCGATTTCTCCGAGCGTGATGCCTTGAGACTTAGCTGAACCAGCGACGTACCAAAGCGCGTCTCCGAGTTCATCTACAATTTGGTCTCGCATGTCGGTTCCATCCCGAAGCTGCTTCTTCCATTTGCCTGCGACCTCGCCAGCTTCACTGCACAGTCCGAGAACCATGTAATTGGTGTTCTGAGCTGTTGGTTTAGCGGTGCTCCATGCGAGGGATTGGTATTCGTTCAGCGTCATATTGTTTGTTCTTATGTTGGGCAAAGCGTAATACACGTATTACACAGCGTCAAGCGTATTCGAAAATATTTTTTCAGTTATTTTTTTTGCTGCACTCGTCGCAAACGCCGGTCTCGATTACGTCGGCGACGAGTGCGTTTTGTGGTCCTTCGATCTTGATGATTGCTTCGCAGTACCGGCACACCACGACCTTTGAAGCTTTTGTGCCGTAGATAATTACGGACATGATTAGCAATGACAGCACGCAGATTGCTACTAGGACGAGCAGGATCATGATGGCAGTTGTCATGGTGCGGTGGTCTCCTTTTACTGGATGATAGAGTTTTGGAGCTTGGGGTGAATCATGTTGTCGAACTGGCGGAAGCCGGTGATGGGCAGGGTTTGCTGAGGGCCGTATTTGGCTATGATACCCCAATTTCCAGTCGGGTCGCCGGATTCCATCATGATGGTATTATGATAGGCCCATATGTTCTCCATCGTATTCTGTGCGCCGTGGGGCGTGCGTGCGCCGAGGAGGACAATGCCTGAGTCAGGCCAGTTTGGCGACTGGCGCAGGCGGATATGGTTTCCTCGAATGTGGATGTTTCGCATGTGCTGCGGGCCTGTTCCGAATCCCAACGTCCGGTTGCAGTCGTTGACGATCACCACGCCAGCACGAATATAGTGGAACTCATTATTCTCGATAACCAACCCGTCCAAGGAATAACTGTCAATGTAGAATCCGTTAACCGGACCTTCGGCATAACAGTTCGAGACACGACCTCCGATGCAGCCAGTAATCGAAAACGCGTTGTGCATGTTCGTTCCTGGAGAATTGCCGATCTTGAGTCTGCAATCCCGAATGATTGGGCTCCGCATCGGGTGGTAGAGAGGGGCGATACCGACCAGACTGAATTGTTGGTTGCCAGAGCAAGACAGGCGTGTATCGCAACTTACCTCCGATATTTCACAGTTATCGGCTGGCGTGTCCCTGCCATCTGTAATGAATACCGGGAAACACTCGGATGGCTCTGGAACTCTGTTGGATGGTAGATAGAATGTCAACTGGTTGATTCTGGACCCAGGACCAATTAGCAGAGCGGCCTCGGTCTGAATGCTGTTCCTGTCAACACCGGATGACATGTCAACGACAACATTCTCAATTTCAGACCACCCATTTCCATTTAGCTCATGCGAATTGGCAAGGCACACAACTCGGCCTTTTGCATCATCGGATGGATCAATGCAAACTGTTGCTGTGCCAATCCCAATAATCCTCGTTGCTGGCTGCATTACAGTTTGATTTGGGTGATCCATTCCGAGTGCCTGACAGTAGCCGTAAGAGCTATAAACCCCTTCAATCAGATGAATGGTTTTCTCAGCATGACCATCGAGTAACGTTTTGAATTCACCTCGGGTTTGCACGCTTATCGGATTGGCCTCGCTTCCGGTCTGGGTTAGCCTTGGCTGGCACGTTACCCACACAATGTCATCAAACACTACTTCCTCAATGACTGGTTTCGTGGTCTTGATCGCCTCGACCTCATGCTTGAGTGTTCCAACCGCCTCGCCGTGCTCCGTGAGTTTTGCGGCGATGTCATCAACGGCTTTATTTGCTGCGTCAGCCGACACCTGCGCCGATTGAACCGTGTTCTCAATGACATGATGCCATTTTTGTTCGTCAATCAATACCTTGTCCGCAGCAATCTCTGCGGCTGCGTTTACGATTGGCGCTTCGTCAATCGACAGTTTTTTTGTCTCAGTTAGTTGGATTTCCATCATAGGGTTTATTGGTTTTCTATCTTTGCGATTTGGGTTACTTCGAGTCCTTGACAGTGGTGAATTGTCGCCTTGGCCAATGCCTCTCCCAAAAGGTTTGGGATCATGTGCAGGGCGAGTTTGGCTTCCTCTGGTGGAACGGTGAACCTGATGAGGATCTGACCCTTAATAACATCGCCTTCGTTACTTGCAGAATCCGGTGAGCCAGACGGCCAGTTGTTCTGGTTTAGTCTCATAGGTTTTGAGCGCCTTTCGTAGAGCGTTGATGATTGCGTTGTCCGATGCGGTTTTGCCTGCCCGGAAGCAGGCGCTAGAGTGCTTCTCCCATGCTGGCATTAGAACATTCGGATAAAGCAATCCGTGATTCGCTGCCTCACGGATGTTGTCTGGCAATTCTATAAGTTTGTCTGGTATCTTCATTGTAATAAATGGTTTGAGAGAGTGCCACTGCCACGGAAAACAGAGGTGAAAAACCGTAGCAGTGGCGCGGGTGGTTTTAAGCTACTTGTTCTTTTTCTTGGGGCGGAACGCAGTCACAGGTTTCTTCTCGGGACAGGGTTTGCCGAATTCGCCCAGGGGTTTATCTTCGAGTTCGCCTGAACAGTTGACGACCTTGACTGTTTTGATGGGTTTACCGCATTTGTCTTTTGCCATATATACTGACCTTTCCTTTCTGGTTTGATTTGAGGTTGTTTACTGCACTTCAGGTATGAGGTCTTTGACCTTAACCATGAATTCTTTGCCGTAGCCGTCGATGTCACCGCAGAGCGATTGCACCCTTGCGTATCGTTGGCATCCT
>Ga0209202_1002427_pt1 | contig 10361 bp, 8 predicted proteins | sample AD_UKC032_MetaG_FD_184416 | JGI IMG/M metagenome (GOLD analysis project Ga0209202, IMG submission 184416) | Active sludge microbial communities of municipal wastewater-treating anaerobic digesters from USA - AD_UKC032_MetaG (SPAdes) (version 2) | ecosystem: Engineered > Bioreactor > Anaerobic >... | reverse complement strand
ACCTTGCCGGACAAGGTTGTCGCAGTCAGCAGTTACGTACACAACTATCTGGTTTCTGCCGGCGTGCCGCCTTTGCAGGTAGTGTCGATTCCGACTGGAATCGACTTGAGCCGCTACACGCCCCAGGCAGGTGGCGGCACGCTGAGAAGCGAATTGAATCTGCCAGTCGGAACGATTCTGGTTGGAACCGTGGCGATTCTGCGGGTTAAGAAAGGCCATGCCGATCTGTTGCGGGCAGCGCAGAACGTTTTGGCGGAATTTCCCGAGACTCATTTCGTGATAGCCGGTGATGGCCCGCAAACCGAGAATTTGCTGCGGTTGATTGGTGAACTTGGCCTGCAAGCGCGGGTGCACATGCTCGGCTTGCGTCGTGATGTGATGAATGTTCTCCAGTCGCTTGACTTGTTTGTTCTCCCGACACATCAGGAAGCGCTGGGTACGGCGTTCATCGAAGCGGGAGCCGTAGGCCTGCCGGTGGTTGCTACCGAGGTCGACGGGGTCCCTGAAGTGGTTGTGAATGACGAAACCGGGGTGCTGGTGCCGCCAAAAAATCCGCCCGCATTGGCTCAGGCGATCATTGGGCTTCTCGGGGACCCGGTACGTCGCCGTGCGTTTGGCGACAATGCACGGCGCCGCATGGGAAGCGAGTTCTCCCGCGAAGTCATGGCGCAGCGCATGGAGACGCTTTACGCCGAGTTGCAAGAACAGAGGCATTGATGCCGGCCGCTGCCGCACTGCCGATCCTGATGTATCACCATGTCAGTCCGAATCCGGGGCTGGTAACGGTTTCCCCCGGGATTTTTCGGAACCACATGGAGGCGCTTGCAACAGCAGGCTGGCGCACGGCTGGTCTTGACGAAGCTGTACGCTTCTTTCGAGGGGATCCGCTACCGGCAAAGACCTGTATCGTGACTTTCGACGATGCTTATCTTGACAATCAGGTGTATGCGGCCCCGGTACTGGCAGCATGTGGCCTCAAGGCGGTCATTTTTGCAGTCACTGGCTGGATGGGTGATGGTCCGGTTCGCGAAGGCCTTCAGGAAACACCGGATCACCGTGAGTGCAAACGGCGTATAGCAAACGGCGCTGCGGATAGTGTTGTCTTGCGTTGGTCCGAAGCCGAGCGCTTGCAGTCTGCCGGGATTTTTGAGTTTCATTCTCATACGCACACCCATACTCGCTGGGACAAAATTTTGTCAGATCCAATGCAACGCGAAACTGCATTGGTCGATGACTTGACAGAATCGCGGCGACAGCTTGAAAAGAGGCTTGGCGTGCACAGTAACCATCTGTGCTGGCCGCAGGGGTACTATGACGATCAATATCTAACGACTGCGAAACGTTTGGGCTTCAAGCATTTCTATACGACGGAGCCGAGCGTAAACAGACCGAATTCCGCCGTCGACCGTATCGGGCGTATTGTGACCAAGGAAAAATCCGGAAACTGGTTGTTGCGACGTACCCGACTGTATGCGGCACCGTGGCTTGGCGGAATTTATGCTGCAATGCGGGCTGCAAGATGATCAAGGGTTTGTACTTGTGAGTGAGCGTGAATTGATCGGCCCGATCGACCGCATCCTGGTGATCAACGTTGCGCGAATTGGTGACACGATTCTGGCCGTTCCGGTTTTGCGTGCATTACGCGCCGCGTATCCGGAAGCCGAGATCGTTTGTCTCGCCCACCCCAAGCGTGTCGATGTGCTTCAGGGATTGCCGCAGATTGACCAGAGCGCGGCGATCAGCAAACGCTCAGCACCTTTCATGGGTTGGTTGGGCAAGAGTTACGACTTGGCGCTGGTCTTCGGTCATGAGCCTGCGCTGCTCAGTTACGCGTTGCGTGCGGCACGGCAGGTGGTTGCTCTGCCCAGCGGCAATCCGGACATTGATAGCAGGCTATTGGCGATGGTTCCGGACAAGGGGATTCTGCACGCAGTCGACGATCGCTTGCGCTGGCTTGATGTCTTGCAGATACAGCCATCTTCCAGGCGTCTGGACTATCAAGTGACAGAAGCAGAACATAAGTTTGCTGCGAGTTGGTTCATCGATCATTGCGGAGATAAACGGCCGCGCGTCGGTTTCCAGATTGCCAGTTTTCCAACCAAGGCATATCGGAACTGGCCACAGGAAAATTTTGAAAATCTGGGCCAGCGGCTACTTGCCAGGTATCCGGAAGCCCAAATTCTGATCTTTGGTGATCGGCCTGATGCTGTGGCCGGGGAGGCGCTGGCAAAGGCGCTTGGTAGCCGTTGTCATTCCTTGGCCGGCAAGCTCTCCTTGCGGCAGACGCTTGCGCTGATGGCGAAGCTTGACCTCTATGTCGGCGTCGATACCGGCCCCACCCATCTGGCCGGCGCGTTGGGAATTCCGATGGTGGCGATGTATCACTGTCTGCATCCGGGACGCTATCTTGCGCCGCTTGAGCATCCAAGATATTTGGGTGTGGTCGAGCATCCGGTCGACCTGGATCGGGCATCGACGAGTTGCACGATGGATGCAATAGCAGTCGACAACGTTTGGGAACACGTGGAACGTGCTTTGGCGACGGAGGCTTGATGAGAATTGCCTTTATCGATGTGACAACTACGGTGTCGTTCGGAGGCGTCCAGACCGCAGTCTGGCAATTGGCGATTTCCTTGACCGATCTCGGACATGAAGTAACGATCTACGGCGGTGAAGGAACGGCGCGTGCTGATCTCGAGGGACGATCCGTTGCCGTTTGCACATATCCGTTCAGGTCTCGCGAACGCTTTCCTAATTTTGGGACACGTTTCCGGAAACTTGCCGAGCGGATCAGCTTTGCAAGAAATGCCAGGGCGGATGTGGTTACCGCCCGGCATGATTGGGTGATTCTGACCAAACCCTTCGATTTTTTCTGGCCACGCCTGATGCCGGAGAGTCATCCAACCCGATTTGCGTTCATGAGCGGCGGAACGGATTTCATGCGCGGGGATCGCTGGCTGGCGGGCCGAATCAAGGCGATGGTGGCGTGCAGCCATTTCAATGCCCAGCAGAATTACGGACATTTCAAGCGCCAAGTGGGCGTTATGTTCAATGGCGTCGATACTGCGCGTTTCGTGCCAGGTCAGCGTGATGAGAAGCGTCGCCTTGAACTTGGCTTGCAACCTGAGGATGTCGTCTTTATCTTCGCCGGCCGTATCGTTGGCTTGAAAGGCCTTCATCTTGCGGTTCAGGCGCTGGCGAAACCGGTGCTCTCTAATTTTCCAGTAAAGATGTTGGTGGTAGGCAATGGTGAGGCGTTGGAACGCCTCAAGCGCTTGGCTCGCGATCTCGGCGTTGATGGGCGCGTTATTTTTCACTCCGCGGTGCCCCACGCAGAGCTTCCAGGATTGTATGCCTGTGCCGATGTCGGTTTGTTTCCAGGGTTGGGCGAAGAGGCTTTCGGGATTTCCGTGGCTGAGGCGATGGCCTGCGGTCTTCCGGTGGTCGCCAGTTACAACGGGGGCATGCCAGAAGTGATCGGTAACGAGGGTAGTTGCGGCCGGCTTTTTTCTCTTGGCGATGTTGTCGCTTGTGCCGGAGCAATGGCTGAAATGGCTGCCTCAAGCCAGCAACGTGAGCGCATGGGTAATACTGCAAGGCGGAGAATCGAGACCGAGTTTACCTGGAGGCAAGCTGCCGAACGTCTTTTGGTGGCTCTGCGTGCTGCCGAGACTGGCGGCAGTCAGCGCCGAATCTGAAACATGAAGGCGCCGCGCCTACTTTATGTGTTTCCTGAACCCCTGCCTTTGCGCAAAGCACGGGCAGTGCAGGTGATAAATACAGTCAAGGCCTTGGCCGAGTCAGGCACGATGGTGGATCTTGCGTTTGTTCCGGTTGAAGGCATCGACGATCCATTCCTTCACTATGGGATGACATGTCCGGCGAATGTCCGTTTGGTTCCGCTGTCGCGCGGTCTACCGTGGCCTTTTGCACGGTTGCGCATGCATTCGAATCGCTTTTTTCTCTTGCGCTTGCGCGCCTGGTTCAAAAGGCAGTCGACTAAAGAGGAGGGTATGCCGCGAGTAGCGTTCGCCCGCCATGTCAAACTGGCCAGTATGATGCTCAAGGCGTTTCCGGCACTGCCGTTGATCTATGAAGCGCATGAAGTTTTCTCGGCGCCTGCACCAAAACTATTTTCGCGGGAAGCATCTGTCTTAAAGAATGCTGCTGCCGTCATTGCCATTACGCAAGGATTGGCCGATGCGCTGAACCGGTATTTCGAGATGAAACGTGATTTCTTCATCGTTCCCAGCGCAACCAGACTTCCGGAGATGCCCGGGAAGAAAGTCTGGAGCAATGCGCGGCAGGAAATCATCTATGCCGGCAGCCTTTTTGACTGGAAGGGAGTGGACGACCTGATCGTCGCTGCCCGCGAGTTGCCAGGGTGCAAAATCACGATAATTGGTGGCGACGGGAAGGGAGTCTCGCGATTGCGCGACCAAGTGTCACCAGAGGGGGCGCAGGTTGAATTTGTCGGCCATCTACCTCATGAGGAAGTGCTGAATCGACTTCAGCGCGCCTGTATTGCCGTTTTGCCTAATCGAGCCGGCTCGGTCAGCGATTTTACTTCGCCGATCAAATTGTTCGAATATATGGCAGCAGGTTGTGCTGTCGTGGTGAGCGACTTGCCTGTCCTGCACGAAGTTCTCGAACCGGATGAAGCCGCCTGGTTCATGCCTGGGGATTCGAAATCGTTGGCCGGGGCAATCGGTGGCCTGGTGGATGATCCTGGGCGGGCGCAAGTGATGGGCGCACGCTTGGCAATCAAGGCTCGGGAATTTACCTGGCAGGCGCGCGCGGGACGTTTGCGCGTGATCGTCGAGAAGGTGTCTCGACAAAAAAATAATGTGATGGCGGTTGGCCATGGCTGACCCGGGGCCATCCCGGTTGTTCCAGCGACTGGACGGATTCCTGTTTGCCGGCTTGCTACTTCTGATAGCGCTGGTGCTTCGCGATCCGGACGTCAAACTGGCATGGAGAGCAGCGCTGCTCCTGTTCGGCGTCTTGTCGATCGGGGGCTGGTTGGTTTGTAGATATTTTCACTGGGGCGACCTGCATCCGACGCTTCGCCGGATGATGTTCACGGCAATCGTATTTGTCGTAATTGTTGTCATTGCCAGTCTTTCAGGGTCTACTTTACGCCTTGCGCCGGAGCAGTTTTTTCTTGGTTTTTTGCTACCCTTGCTGATTCCCTGGTTGTTTGTTAACCATGTGCGGGACAGACGGCGCTGGGAATGGGTCATGGCAACCTTTGTATTTGCTGCCTCGTTGCTGCTGGCCCGTAATTTTGCCCAATATGTCCACGAATTGATCGTGTTGGGAAAAATCCCCGAAGATATTCATCTGCATCGTCGCTTTGCGGTGAAGCTGGTATTTGGTCTGCCATTCCTGCTTTGGTTTGCCTTGGCGAGCCGCCAGCGCTGGGTTGCGATGGTCGGCTGGGCACTCACTATTCTATCGATGTTGATGATTTTGGCGACGGGTTCGCGCGGAGCGTGGCTTGGGACTATTGTCGTCGTGCTGATTTTTCTGGGCTTTCTCCGAAGCCGGCACCTCCTTTTGGGGTTTTTCGTAGGTATGGCCATTGTGGTGATTGCCGGTCTGGCAATCATTCCTTCGGAGCTTGTGCAGAACAGAATTCAGCAGGGGATGGACACCAGCAATCGCACTTCGGGAACTTGGGGGCCGGCGGTCGAGATGATTCGCGATCGGCCATTGTTGGGCTACGGTCTCGGTGACGATGTGTTCCATGAGGAATTCAACCGTCGGTCAGCCATGGCAGAGCATTGGACTATCAAAAAATCCATCGGGCCGCACAGTTTCTTTCTTGCTCTTGGTTTTGCGGCGGGATTGCCGGCGTTGTTGATTTTGCTCATTTTGCTTGGTCAGACTGTCTGGCTGGTAGGCCGTGGTGCACAGAGCGGGGTTGTTGCCGGAGGATCAGATAGGAGTTTTGCCCTTTCAGGCGTTGCGCTTACTGCTGCTGCTCTGGGCGCTTACGGAGTGATTGGCAATGTGGAGAATCTCAACTGGATTCTTCTCTGGTTTTGGTTAGGTATGAGCATGGTATGGTTGAAACTGGCTGCCTCTTCATCCGAGCCATGAAAAAATTGCCTGGCAAGGCTGCAGCTATCGGCTGGGATTGCAATCCGGGTATCAATCTTCCGGCTTAGCCGGGTTTTTCGGGTTCGCAAAAATTGCGCAGAATTACGCAAGGATTACCTGCCGCAAAAACATTGTCAGGGATATTTTTTGTGACGACGCTGCCGGTGCCGATTGTCGTGTTGCTGCTAATGGACACTCCGGGGCAGACCGTTACATTCGCGCCGATCCAGACATTTTCTCCAATATGAATGTCGTTCGTGATGGCTGATCGATCTGCGAGTCGCTGCTCCGGATTCATGTGATGTGAAGCGGTAATGAGTGTTACGTTTGGACCAATCAGCGAGTTTCTCTCAATTGTGATTTTTCCAGTACCAATTACAGTTAGGGCGAAATTGATAAATACGCGCTCGCCGATTACCAGTTTCGCGCCTTCGTCAATGAATAAGGGGCTGCGAATGGTTGCTGGTTTGTTGAATATCGCACCGGCCTGCTCAAGGATCTTTATGGTCTTTTTCTGTGAAAAGCTGTGTCTGGTTAAGAGCAGTGATGCTTTCTTGAAACTTCGTTTTCCGCTGATCCAGTAAATTAAATAGCTCAGGTGGCTCAGAAGTTTCATTTGTTGGTTAGGTCAGGGGTGGAAAAGGACAGGGCTGTTCTCGGCAAAAGTTTCTCATGCATGTCGAACAAGGAGTTAAGCTGCTCGGATCAGTGCGCCGCTTCCCAGTTCGGCCCGACACCGACCTCGACGACAAGCGGCACCTTGAGTCGGGCCACATGACCCATCAGCCGCGGCAGGTGGGTGCGGATTTCCATCAATTCGTCGTCCGGCACTTCGAGCACCAGTTCGTCATGCACCTGCAGTACAAGACGTGATTTCAGGGCCGAGTTTTCCAGCCAGCTCTGCACGGCGATCATCGCCAGCTTGATGAGATCGGCCGCCGTTCCCTGCATCGGTGCGTTGATCGCCGCACGCTCGGCGCCCTGGCGGCGATTGCCGTTGCTCGAGCGGATTTCCGGGAACCACAACCGGCGGCCGAATGCGGTTTCGACGTAGCCGTGCTGGCGGGCCGACTCGCGCGCCTCTTCCATGTAACGGGCGACGCCGGGGTAACGCGCGAAGTAGCGGTCGATGTAGGTCTGCGCCGCGCTACGTTCGAGCCCGAGCTGGCGGGCGAGGCCGAAGGCGCTCATGCCGTAGATCAGGCCGAAGTTGATGCTCTTGGCGACGCGGCGCTGATCGGGGCCGACTTCGAGCGGCGTGACGCCGAAGATTTCGCCGGCTGTCGCGCGGTGCACGTCCTCGCCGTGCGAGAAGGCGTGGAGCAGGCCTTCGTCGCCCGAGAGGTGGGCCATGATGCGCAGCTCGATCTGCGAATAGTCGGCCGAAACTATGCTGCTGCCCGGTGGTGCGATGAAGGCGGTGCGGATCTTGCGGCCTTCCTCGCTGCGCACCGGGATGTTCTGCAGGTTGGGGTCGCTGGAGGCAAGGCGCCCGGTAACGACGGCGGCTTGCGAAAAATGCGTATGCACCCGTCCGGTCTGCGGATTGACCATGCGTGGTAGCTTGTCGGTGTAGGTGCCCTTGAGTTTGGACAGACTGCGGTGTTCGAGCAGCAGCTTGGGCAGCGGGTAGTCGAGAGCCAATTCGGAGAGGACTTCCTCGTCGGTCGACGGGCCGCCCGATGGCGTTTTCTTCTTGATCGGCAGGCCCTGTTTTTCGAAGAGAATTTCGGCCAGTTGCTTGGGTGAAGCGAGGTTGAAGGGCTGGCCGGCCAGCTCGTAAGCCTGCGCTTCGAGGGCCATGATCTTCTGGCCCATTTCGTGGCTTTGCCGGGACAGCACGGTGGCGTCGATCAGAATGCCGTTGCGCTCGATCTGCCAGATGACTTGGCGAGCCGGCATTTCGATGTCGTGGTAAATGCGGCTCAAACCCGGTTCATCGGCAAACTGTGGATGCAGAACGTTATGGACGCGCAGCGTGACGTCGGCGTCCTCGGCGGCGTAGGTGGCGGCGCGTTCGATATCGACCTGGTCGAAGCCGATCTGCTTGGCGCCCTTGCCGCACAGGTCTTCGTAGGCGATGGTGGCTAGGCCGAGGTGGCGGCTGCACAACTGGCCGAGGTCATGGCCCTTGTCGGACTCGATGACATAGCTCTGCAGCATGGTGTCGTGTGCGATGCCGGCCAGCGCGACGCCGTGGTTGGCGAAGACGTGCTGGTCGTACTTGGCGTTTTGCAGCACTTTTTTCCGGTCGACCGCGACAAGCCACGGTTTGAGCTTTTTCAGCACCTCGTCGCGCGGCAACTGGTCGGCGACGCCGGGGGCAGTGTGGGCGAGCGGGATGTAGCAAGCTTCGCCCGGTTTGACCGACAGCGAAATGCCGACAATGCGGGCGGCGAAGGAGTCGAGGCTGGTCGTTTCGGTGTCGAGGGCGGTCAGTTCGGACGCTTCGATTTTGGCCAGCCAGGCATCGAATTGCGGCCAGGTGAAGACAGTTTCGTAGTTGACGGTAATGACGGTCGCTGCCGGTTTCACGGCGGTCGGTGTCGATTCCCGCGCCGGTACGGCAGCCGCTGCTTCAGGGCCATCGATTTCACCGAGCCAGGTGCGGAACTGGTAGCGCGTATAGAGTTCCCGCAGGGTGTCGACATCCCGTTCCGTTACGATCAACGCCGTTGGAGCGGGCAAATTGGTGAGGTCGCGGGCGACGGTGACCAGCTTCTTGCCGAGCGGCAGAAATTCCAGATGGTCGCGCAGGTTCTGGCCGACGACGCCACCGATTTCGTCGGCATGTGCAACGATTCCGTCGAGAGAACCGTATTGCGCCAGCCATTTCAGCGCCGTCTTCGGGCCGCACTTGGCGACGCCGGGAACGCCGTCGACGGTGTCGCCGACCAACGCCAGATAATCGACGATTTTGTCCGGCGGCACGCCGAATTTGGCCTCGACGCCAGCTTCGTCGAGCAGTTCGTTGCTCATTGTGTTGTACCAGCGCACATGCGAATTGACCAGTTGGGTCAGATCCTTGTCGCCGGTGGAAATCAGCGTATTTATGCCGTCGACCGTAGCCTTCGTCGCCAAGGTGCCGATCACGTCGTCGGCCTCGACGCCATCGACCATCAGCAAGGGCCAGCCGGCCGCCTTGATCGCTGCGTGCAGCGGTTCGATCTGCTGAACCAGATCATCCGGCATCGGTGGCCGGTGCGCCTTGTATTCCGGGTACCAGTCATCGCGGAAGGTCTTGCCCTTGGCATCGAAGACGACAGCCTTGTAGTCCGCCTTGTAGTCGCTTTCCAGCCGGCGTAGCATGTTCAGCACGCCGTAGAGAGCGCCGGTCGGCTCGCCGGCCTTGTTGCGCAGGTCGGGCAGGGCGTGAAAGGCGCGGTAGAGGTAGGACGAACCGTCCACCAACAACAAGAGAGGCATAGGCCGTGACGGAAAGCGAAAAACTGGTGATGGGCATCGAATCCGAGGCCTTGCTGCGAACGGCCTCGGCCCGGGAATCGTGGCGAATTTTCGGCATTATGTCAGAGTTCGTCGAGGCGACCGAGCGTCTGGCGGCGATCAAGCCGGCGGTCACCATCTTCGGCAGCGCCCGTGTCGCGCCCGGCTCGCCGTACTACGATCTTGCCGAGAAGACCGCGCGCCTGCTTTCTGATTCCGGATTTTCGGTGATCTCGGGCGGCGGCCCGGGCATCATGGAGGCCGCCAACAAGGGCGCCTACTTCGGCAAGTCGCCGTCGGTCGGCCTCAATATCCAGTTGCCGCACGAGCAGCAGACCAATCCCTATCAGGATATTTCACAGACATTCCGCCATTTCTTCGCGCGCAAGTACATGTTTGTCCGCTTTGCCAGCGCCTATGTCGTGCTGCCGGGTGGTTTCGGTACGCTTGACGAGCTGATGGAAGCGCTCACTCTCATCCAGACCGGCAAGGCGCGACAGATTCCACTGATTCTGGTCTGCTCGGATTTCTGGAGTGGCCTGATCGACTGGTTCAAGGAAAAACTTGTCAATGAAAAAATGGTCACCCCCGAGGACATGGATCTGATCCAGTTGATCGATGAGCCCCGGCAGGTCGTCGAGGCGATTTTCAAGCACTACGAGGCGCGGCCGTTCGGTCCGTTGCCGAGTGAGCGTGAGTTGATGCTCAACCTGTAATAGAATCAGCGGCAGATTTTCAAGGACCATTTCATGCGCCACCTTTTGCCTCTCATCCTGCTCGCCGCCTTGCCCGCCTGGGCTCAGCAGGAAAAT
>Ga0209202_1002413_pt1 | contig 10403 bp, 8 predicted proteins | sample AD_UKC032_MetaG_FD_184416 | JGI IMG/M metagenome (GOLD analysis project Ga0209202, IMG submission 184416) | Active sludge microbial communities of municipal wastewater-treating anaerobic digesters from USA - AD_UKC032_MetaG (SPAdes) (version 2) | ecosystem: Engineered > Bioreactor > Anaerobic >... | reverse complement strand
CCTCCTCCCAGGAAATGAAGGCATCGCGAAACAGCGAAACGACGTCGTAGGCGATTGGCCCCATCACCGCATCCTGGAAATCGATGATGCCCGGGGTCAGGGTTTCCGCGCTTTCGACGACCATCAGGTTGCGCGGCATGAAGTCGCGGTGCACGAAGACCTTGGGCTGGGCCAGCGCGCTGTTGATCAGGAACTTGAAGGTCCGATCGAGCATGGCGGTTTCCTCGGTGCTGAGCTGATAGCCGAGGTGGCGCCCGACGAACCATTCGGGAAAGAGATCGAGTTCACGGCGCAGCAGGGTTGCGTCGTAGGGCGGCAGGGTGCTGGCCTGGGTCGAAAGCTGCCACGCGATCAACACGTCGAGGACAGGACGCATCAGCGTGTCGGCGAGGCTGAGGTCGGCATTGAGCGCGTCGAGGTAGCCGATGCGGCCGAGGTCGGTGAGAAGCAAAAAGCCGTTTTCAAGATCCTGGTCCACTACGCGCGGCGCGGCGAGACCGGCCTTGGCCAGCAGGCCAGCGACATGGATGAAGGGCTTGCAGTCCTCCTTTTCCGGCGGCGCGTCCATCAGGATGCGGGTACCGCCGTCCGGCCAGGTCAGCCGGAAATAGCGGCGGAAACTGGCATCGGCCGAAGCCGGCGTAATGCGGACGGATTGATCGGGGAAACGGCTGGCCACCCAGTCAGTAACAAGTTGATCGCGCGTCGTGGCTTCCATAAGCGGGCGGTGTTCGGTTCGTTGTAAAATGGCGCGATTTTAACACTCGGGTATCGGCCGTTCCGGCCCCGGCCCTTTCCAGATTGCCTTGATGACTGGTTTTACCCGTCGCCCGCTCGCCATTTTCTTTTGTTGCATGTTTGCCGCCGTGCCGGCGGCCCATGCTGCGGAGGACGCCGATGGCCTGATTCCAGCAGCATCCGGGGTACGAATGACGGTGCCGCATCAGGGCGGGGCGGTGGCGGAAGAGGCTGCTCTGGCGGATGACGGCGCCCCGCTGCGCTTGCGCAGCGAGCGCCGGTTCAATGTGCTGGGCCGCAAGAAGGCGCCGCTCGTTGCCGAAATCGGGATTCCCTATCCGGTCGACCTGAAGAAGGGCGATGCCTATCCGCTGTTTCTCGTCGCCGACCAGGTCGAAGGGCGGATCGACGAGGTGGCCGTGGCGACCGGGGAGGTCGAGTTGCGCAAGATCGATACCCGGGTCTATGGCGACAAGATGACCTACTGGCCGCTGGATGACGAAATCGACGCGACCGGCAATGTGCGCATGCTGCAGGACGGCATGGAGGTCAATGCGCCACGGGTGCGCATGAAGATGTCCGAGCAGATCGGTTTTGCCGAACAGCCAGATTACGTTTTCGTCAGGGAAGTCGCCAGCAAGTTCTATCGGCCGACGGTGATACCGGTCACCGCGGCGACTTCCAACATCACGACCTCCGGGGCGCCGATGATGGTCAATGTGCCCAACAGCTACGGCCTGCCGACCACCGCGCCACCCACCCGGCCCTCGGTGGCCAGCGGCACGGCCGAGCGGGCCGAATTCGAGGGCGAGAACCAGGTCACCCTGTTCGATACTACCTACTCGACTTGCAAGCCGGGCGACCGCGACTGGTATCTCCGCGCCACGGAAATGCATCTCGACTACGACCGCGATGTCGGCAATGCGCAGAATGCCAGCCTGTGGTTCAAGGATGTCCCGATCTTCTATTCGCCGGTTGCCACCTTCCCGCTGAACAACAAGCCGCGATCGGGTTTCCTGCATCCGTTCTTCGCGACGTCGACGCGCGACGGGGTGGACATCACCACGCCTTATTACTGGAGTATCGCTCCCAATTACGATGTCACCCTCTACCCGCGCTACATGAGCAAGCGCGGCCTGCAACTGGGCGCCGAGGCGCGCTACCTCGACTTCAACTATTCCGGCATGTCGCGGGCGGAGTACTTGCCCTACGATCAGTTGGCGGACCGCGAACGCTATGCCTACTTGGTTCAGCACCAGCAGAACCTCGGGCAGGGCTTCTCGGCAACGGTCAACTACAATCGCGTCTCGGACGATCTGTATTGGCAGGAAACCTCGTCACGCCTGTTGCAGACCTCGCAGGTGCAGTTGCAGCAACAGTTCCTGCTCGGCTACACGCCGCTTCCCTGGCTGCAGACCAACCTGCAGGTCCAGCGCTTTCAGACCCTGCAGACCGATCCACAGAACCCGGTGGCGGTGCCGTATTTTCTCGAACCGCAGATCAATCTCGTCGGCTTCAAGCCCGATGTGCTGGCCACCGACCTGACCGTGATCGGCCAGTATTCGCGCTTCAGTCATGCGACACGGGTTCAGGGCGACCGCATGGTGCTCTACCCGCAGTTTTCGCTGCCCATCGTGCACCCGGCCTTCTTTGTCATCCCCAAGGTCGGGGTCAGCGCGACCCAGTACGGGTTGACGAACCTGACCGTTCCTGACCAGGATTCGAGTATCTCGCGCGTTCTTCCCACCTTCTCGATCGACTCCAGCCTGATCTTCGAACGCGAGACCAGTCTGCTCGACAAGGCCTTCATCCAGACCATGGAGCCGCGCCTGTACTATGTCTATATTCCGTACAGGGATCAGAGCAACATACCCCTCTTCGATTCGGCCCAGGCGGACTTCAACTTTGCCCAGATATTTTCCGAGAATCGCTTCAGTGGCTACGATCGCATCAACGACGCCAACCAGCTGACCGCCGCCGTGACCACGCGCTTTCTTGACGGCGCCACCGGAACCGAACGCTTCAAGGCCATGGTCGGGCAACGCTATTACTTCAACCAGAGCCGGGTGGGCCTCAACTACACGCCGCTCGGCTCGCCCATCGTGCCGGTCGGCGATCAGCCGCAGGGCTACTCCAACCTGCTGGCGGCCGCCACCGGTCTGATTCTGCCCAAGACCTATGCCGATGTGGCCTGGGACTACAACTACCGCGATGGCTACAGCGACCGGATCGCAGCCGGCGTACGCTATCAGCCCGAACTGGCCAAGGTGATCAGCGCCGGCTATCGCTACACGCGCGATCCGAACTTCGACATCGCCCAAGTCAATCAGATTGACATCACCGGTCAGTGGCCGCTGACCAGCCGCCTCTACGCGGTCGGCCGCTACAACTGGTCCTTCCTCGGCAAGCAGACGGTCAGCGATCCGTCCCCCGGCGGCCAGCTGCTCGAAGCGATCGCCGGCTTCGAATACAATGCCGGTTGCTGGGCGGCGAGGGTGGTCGCCCAGCGCTTGGCGGCGCTTTCCGGATCGCCGAATACCACGCTTTTCCTGCAACTCGAGCTGACCGATTTCGGCAGCGTCGGCTCGAATCCGATCAGTCTCCTGCGCCGCTCCATCCCCGGCTATGGCAAGACCAACGAGTTGAACACTTCCAGCAGCCTGCTCACGACACAATGACCGCCATGTACCCATACCTCCGCAGCCTTACCGTTCTTGCCTTCATTTCAGCGTGTTTCTTCGGGGCGCCAGCCGGCGCGGCGCCAGCCGATCCGGTCGAGGCGGACCGTATTGTTGCGGTCGTCGGCGACGAAGTCATTACGCAATACGACTTGCGGCAACGCCTGGCAACCGCGCTCAAGCAGTTGCAGAAGCAGAACACGACCCTGCCGCCGCAGGACGTGCTCGAGCGCCAGTTGCTGGAGCGGATGATCATGGATCGCGTCCAGATGCAGTTTGCCCGCGAGACGGGTCTCAAGGTGGATGATGCCCAGCTTGATCAGGCGATCACCAAGGTTGCCGCCAACAACAAGATGACGCCGCAGCAGTTCAAGGCTGCGTTGGAGAAGGACGGCGTCAACTACGCGGCTTTCCGCGAGGAAATTCGCGGCGAACTGACGATGGTCCGGTTGCGAGAGCGCGAGGTGGATAGCAAGATCATCATCTCGGACGGCGAGATCGACATGTACCTGGCCAATCAGGCGAGTACCGGCGGTGGCGAGGAATATCATCTGGCCCACATCCTATTACGCGCGCCGGAGTCGGCAAGTCCGGAAGCCTTGCAGAAACTGCGCCTGCGCGGTGAGCAGGCGCTCAAGCGGGCACGGGAAGGCGCGAGTTTCGCCGAACTGACGGCAAGCTTCTCCGATGCGCCGGATGCATTGCAGGGCGGCGATCTCGGCTGGCGCCCGATGGACCGCCTGCCGCAACTGTATGCGGAAACTGCAGCGCGCATGCAGCCGGGCGATGTCAGCGAACTGCTGCGCTCCTCGGCCGGCTTCCATATCCTGAAACTCGTTGCCAAGCGGGGCGGCAGCGGCGGCCCGGTCTCGATACAGCAGACGCATGCCCGGCACATCCTGGTTCGCGTCAATGAGGTGGTCTCCGAAACCGAAGCGCGGCGCAAAATGGAAAACCTGCGTGAGCGCTTGGTGAATGGCGGCGATTTTGCCGAGCTGGCAAGGCTCTATTCGCAGGACGGGTCGGCCGGAAAGGGCGGCGATCTGGGCTGGGTCAGCCCGGGCGATACCGTTGCCGAATTTGAGCGCGCGATGGATGCCCTGAAGGACAACGAAGTCAGCCCGGTGGTCCAGACCCAGTTCGGCATGCACCTGATCCAGGTTCTCGAGCGCCGCTCACGCGATGTTTCGGAGGATCGCAAGCGCGCGGTTGCGCGCCAGGCCCTGCGCGAACGCAAACTCGAAGAGGCCTATCAGGACTGGTTGCGCCAGGTACGCGACCGCGCCTACGTCGAAATCCGCCTCGACGAGAAATGATAGCGCCCCGCATCGCCGTTACCAGCGGCGAACCGGCCGGCATCGGACCGGAACTCTGTTTGCGTCTGGCCGCTTATGACGGGCCGGCGCAACCGGTCATTCTTGGCGACCGCGGCCTGCTTGCGGAGCGTGCGAAGGCCATCGGCCTGAGCGTCGCATTCCGTGATTTTCGGCCGGAAAACCCGGTCGACCGCGGCAAGTTGGATATTTTGCACATGCCACTCACTGCGGCTGCGAGGGCAGGTGAACTGAATCCGGCCAACGGCGCCTACGTTCTGGCGCTGCTCGACCGCGCGCTGGCCGGCTGCCGTTCCGGCGAGTTTTCGGCGATGGTCACGGCGCCGGTGCACAAGGGCGTCATCAACGAAGCCGGCGTTCATTTCACCGGACATACCGAATACCTGGCCGAGAAAACCGGCACGCCGCTCGTCGTCATGATGCTGGCCGGCAATACCGGGCACGGCCCGCTGCGCGTTGCACTGGCGACCACGCATCTGCCGCTGAAGGAGGTGCCGGCGGCGATCACGCAGGATATGCTGGCGCGGACGCTGCGTATCCTGAATGCCGATTTGCGCGAAAAGTACGGGCTGGCCGAACCGCGCATCCTGGTTGCCGGCCTCAACCCGCATGCCGGCGAGGGAGGCTATCTGGGCATGGAGGAAATCGAGGTCATCACGCCGGTACTCGACAAGTTGCGTGCCGAAGGCATGCAACTCTCCGGTCCGCATCCGGCCGACACCCTGTTCACGCCGCCGATGCTGGCGCGCGGCGATGCGGTGCTGGCCATGTACCACGATCAGGGTCTGACCGCGCTCAAGTACGCTACTTTCGGGCACGGCATCAACGTCACGCTGGGCCTACCCGTCATTCGCACATCGGTGGATCACGGCACGGCGCTTGAACTGGCGGGAAGCGGGCGCGCCGATCTGGGCAGCCTGTTCGAGGCAATGGCCGAAGCGACGCGCATGGCCGCCAGAAAGGTTCACGCCGGATGAAAGGCCACGTCGCCCGCAAGCGCTTCGGCCAGAATTTCCTCGTCGACAGCGGCATCATCGCCGCCATCGTTTCGGCCATTGATCCGCAACGTGGCGACACGGTCGTCGAAATCGGCCCTGGCCTGGGGGCGATCACCGAGCCCTTGCTGGTACGCCTCGATCATCTGCATGTCGTCGAAATCGATCGCGACCTGATCGCCCGTCTGAAAAAACAGTACCCGCCGGCGCGCATGACGATCCACGAAGGCGACGCGCTGGCCTTCGATTTCGCCAGCATCGGGAAGGATCTGCGCCTGGTCGGCAACCTGCCGTACAACATCTCGACGCCGCTGCTCTTCCATCTGGCCGACTACGTCGGCATCGTGCGCGACATGCACTTCATGCTGCAAAAGGAAGTCGTCGAGCGCCTGGTCGCCGTGCCCGGCGAGAGCGACTTCAGCCGCATCTCGGTGATGTTGCAATACCGCTTTCACCTCGAATGGCTGATCGACGTCCCGCCGGAAAGCTTCGATCCGCCGCCCAAGGTTCAATCGGCGGTCGTCCGCCTAATTCCCAAGGACGTTTCAGAACTGAATGCGAAGAGCCAGGAAAAACTGTCGCAAGTCGTTCAGACTGCCTTCTCGCAGCGCCGCAAGATGCTGCGTAATACGCTGAAAGGCACCCTGAGCGACGCCGGCTTTGCCGAACTCGGCATCGATCCGACCCGGCGGGCCGAGGATCTGGCGGTCGATGATTACGTCCGCATCGCCAACTACCTGACGTAAAAAAACCCGCCACGGCGGGTTTTTCGTTCAGCAGCGCCGAATTACTTTTTCGTGCCGCAGGTATTCATGCCGAACAGCGTGTATGCCGGGCACCAGCCCATCAGGCCAGTCGCCAGCGGCACGATGCCGATATAACCCCAGACCGGCAGCATGCCGGCCACCGTGGCGCCGATCAAGCCGGCGCCGGCAACGATGCGTACAATTTTGTCGATACCGCCAACATTTGCAGCCATGGTGTGTTCTCCGTTGAGTAGTAGGTACAGCGGCTACTTTAACGGTGGCGGATGACGGCGTATGTAACCTTGGTCACACAGCCGCCAGTTTCTGCAGCCCGGCGCGGTCGCTGATAGTCAGTTGTTCGCGCCTGAGCGAAACCAGCCCCTGCTCGAGGAAACCCTTGAGCAGGCGGCTGACGATTTCGCGCACGCTGCCCAGTTCGTCGGCCAGTTGCTGGTGGGTGATATTGAGCACGGCCTCGTTGCGGGCCAGCAGCAGTCTGGCCAGCCGCTGGTCGAGACGGGCGAAGGCGACTTCCTCGACCAGTTGCATCAGTTCGCCGATGCGCTCGGCGAAAAGGTGAAAGACGAAATCGCGAAACGGCGCGTGTTCGAGCATCAGTTCCCCGAATAGATCTGCCGGCAGGAGCAGCAGCCTGAGCGGCGATTCGGCGATGCCGCGTGCGTTGTAGTCGCTGTGTCCGAGCAGGCAGCTCGAGGTGATGATGCAGGAGCCGCCGGACGCAACGCGGTAGAGCATCAGTTCGCGGCCGCTCGACGACTGCTTGACGACCTTGATGCTGCCGGCGAGCAATAGCGGGAAACCTTGGCAGGGTTGGCGCTCGGCGAAGACATGAGCGCCCGCCGGGAGTTCGAGTGCCGCCGCCTGCATCAGACGGGCAAGTCGCGCCGGCGGCAGGCTGGTCAGGGCAGGGTACAAATTCAGGAGATTTTCGCGGTCGACTCCGGGGCCAGCGGTTGTTTCCATGGTCGCGCCCGCCGGGAGTATAGCGGCCATGGCCATTCAGTCCAGCGTTGCCCAGACCGGGGCGTGGTCCGAGGGGCGCTCGCGCTTGCGCGGCGCGCGGTCGATGCCGGCCGCGGTGCAGCGTCTGGCCAGCGGCGATGAAAGCAGCACATGGTCGATGCGCAGACCGAGATTTTTCTGAAAGCCCAGCATGCGGTAGTCCCACCACGAGAAGGTCTTTTCCGGTTGCTCGAAGAGGCGAAAGCTGTCTTCGAGGCCGAGGCCCAACAGGCGCTGGAAGGCGCTGCGTTCGGGTTCGGAGCAGAGGATCTGGCCGGTCCACGCCTTCGGGTCGTGCACGTCGCGGTCGTCCGGCGCGATGTTGTAATCACCGCAAAGCGCTAGGTTCGGGTGTGCTGCCAGCTCTTCACCCAGCCAGACCGCCAGCGCGTCGAGCCAGCGCAGCTTGTAGTCGTACTTGTCGCTGCCGACGGTCTGGCCGTTCGGGATGTAGGCGCAAATGACGCGGGTGTCGCCGACGGTGCCGGCAATCAGCCGCTTCTGCTCGTCGGGGAAGTGCGGATTCCCGCAGACAACCTCGCCAATTGTTTGGCGGGCGAGCAGGGCAACGCCGTTGTAGGTCTTCTGGCCGGAGAACGCGACCTGATAACCCGCCGCCTCGATCTCGGCCCGCGGGAAATTGTGGTCCTCAAGCTTGGTTTCCTGCAGGCACAGCGCATCAGGCTGCTGTTCGGCCATCCAGTCCAGCAGGTGCGGCAGGCGTACCTTGAGCGAATTGACGTTCCAACTGGCGATCTTCACTTGGCCAAACCGCCGGACGGCTTGCTGCCGTAGGCCGCGCTTTTCGGGTAACCGGCGAGATCCAGCAGGTTGTTGTAGGCTGCGGGCTCGAAACCGCGGAAGCCCTGCTTTCCCACCTTGAGCGCGGGAATGAACGTGTCGCCGACGAGTTTTTTCAACTCGTCCACATCTTCCTGTTTCTGCAGCATTTTCTCGGTGAATGGCACGCCGCGCGCATTCAGGAAATCACGCGCCTGCTTGCATTCACTGGCGCAGTCGGCCGAGGTGTACAGCGTGACCGGGAAGTTTTCGACCGCCCGGCGTACCTCATAGGGCAGGCCATCGCTGGCTTCGCTGGCCGAACCAGCTTTGGAAACATCCCTCGCCCGGCCCGGCGGCGGGCTGTCCGAAATGACCACGCGGCCCTGCGGGTCGACCCAGCGATAGGCCTCGGCCGAGGCGCAGGTACTGGCCAGCACCAGACACAGGATGAGCAGGTAACGCATCTTCATTCTCCCGGGATAATTGCTTACGCTGCAATCATACCGCTATGGCGCAGCAATGCATCGACGCTCGGTTCGCGGCCGCGGAAAGCCTTGAACGATTCGATGGCCGGGCGCGAGCCGCCGACCGACAGGATTTCGTCGAGGAAGCGCTGGCCGACCGTGGCGTCGAACGGATCGCCAGCCTCTTCGAAGGCGGCGTAGGCATCGGCCGACAGGACTTCGGCCCACTTGTAGCTGAAATAGCCGGCGCCGTAGCCGCCGCCGAATATGTGCGAGAAGCTGTTCGGGAAACGGTGCCATTCAGGCGGAATGAGCACGGCGACTTCCCGGCGTACTTCGCCGAGCAGGTCCATCACGGTCGACCGGCCTTGCGGGTCGAATTCCGAATGCAGCAGCATGTCGAACAGCGAGAACTCGATCTGGCGGACCGCCATCATGCCGCTCTGGAAATTCTTCGCCGCCAGCATTTTGTCGAACAGTTCGCGTGGCAGCGGAGCACCGCTGTCGACATGGGCCGTCATGCCCTGCAACACGTTCCATTCCCAGCAGTAGTTTTCCATGAACTGCGAGGGCAGTTCGACGGCATCCCACTCGACGCCGTGGATGCCGGACACCCCCAGTTCCTCGCCGCGGGTCAGCAGATGGTGCAGGCCGTGCCCGGTTTCGTGGAACAGCGTGATCACCTCGTCGTGCGTGAAGGTGGCCGGCAAGGGTTTCCCGTCCCTTTCGCCGACCGGGCGGGCGAAATTGCAGTTCAGGTAAGCGATCGGCTTCTGGATGCCGCCGACGGTACGGCGACGCGCGCGGGCCTCGTCCATCCAGGCGCCGCCGCGCTTGGTTTCGCGGGCGTACAGGTCAAGGTAGAACTGCCCGACCAGATCGCCGGCCGGGGTTTCCAGCCGGTAGAAACGAACGTCCTCATGCCAGACTGGTGCATCGTCCGGTCTGACCTTGACCTTGAACAGGCTCTCGATGACTTTGAACAGGCCGCCCAGCACCTTGGGCTCGGTGAAATACTGCTTTACTTCCTGCTCGGAGAAGGCATAACGCTTCTGCAGCAGTTTTTCCGAAGCGTAGGCGGCATCCCATGGCGCGAAGTCGGCGATGCCGAGTTCATCCCGGGCGAAGGCGAGCAGTTCGGCGACGTCCCTTTCGGCAAAAGGCTTGGCCTTGGCCGCCAGCTCGCGCAGGAAGGCGAGCACCTGGGCAGGCGTGTCGGCCATCTTGGGCGCCAGCGAGACTTCGGCGAAGTTGTCGAAGCCGAGCATCTTCGCTTCTTCCTGGCGCAATTCGAGCATGCGCTGGATGACTGGCGTGTTGTCCCATTCCGGTTTGCTGCTGCCATCATGGAACTCGGCGGCACGGGTGGCGAAAGCACGGTACATCCGGGCGCGCAGTTCGCGATTCTCCGCATACTGCATCGCCGGGCCGTAGGAGGGAGCGTGCAACGTGAATTTCCAGCCGGCGACGCCGGCCTTTTCGGCTGCGGCCCTGGCGGCCTGTTTCGCATCGTCCGGCAGGCCGGCAAGCGGGGCCTCGTCGGTAACGATCTCGGCGAAGGCGTTGGTCGCGTCGAGCAGGTTTTCCGAGAACTTGGCCGAGAGTTGCGACAGCTCTTCCGAGATGGCCTGGAAGCGCGGCT
>Ga0209202_1002412_pt1 | contig 10403 bp, 4 predicted proteins | sample AD_UKC032_MetaG_FD_184416 | JGI IMG/M metagenome (GOLD analysis project Ga0209202, IMG submission 184416) | Active sludge microbial communities of municipal wastewater-treating anaerobic digesters from USA - AD_UKC032_MetaG (SPAdes) (version 2) | ecosystem: Engineered > Bioreactor > Anaerobic >... | reverse complement strand
TCAGAAAACCTTTGCCTTCCGTGGCGGTAACTTTGATGGTTTTTGTATCCATATAGAGTTTTATTTCGCCGTTAGGTGTTGGCACAGTTCCTTCCATCCATTTCAATCCACCAAGGTTTGGCGTGATAGAAAATTCAGCGTAACCTGCTTTTACCGGTTGAATACCAAGATAGTATTTGCCCAGCAAATAAATTGGACTCGCACCCCAGGCATGGCAAAGACTTTTCCCGTATGGACGACCGTACATGGCCAAATGCTGTGTGCCTTTGTCGGTTGGGTTGTATTTTTCCCAGAACGATGTAGCTCCTTCGCGAATCATTCCGCCCCAATAGGCTTTCATTTCCTTCATCACTGTTATGTGTTCGCCCATGGCACAGAGGGCTTCCAGTTCGTAGAAACGCATATAAGGTGTGGAAATTTTCATAACCGAATCATTCAAAAGGACTGAGGTTTTGATTTGTTGCTGTTGATCGGGTGTCAGATAATTGAAGAACGATGCAAACATATTGGAATAGCGGGTAATCTGCTCCTGCTGAACACCGTTGAGACGATTATGAACCAAAGCTTTTTTTGATTCGTTCCAGAAAGTTGGAATTAATTTAGCCCGCAAATCTGAAGCTAATTTTTCATATTTAGTTACGTCTATCTCATTGTTAACCAGATTAGAACAAAGTGCCATTGTTTCTAAACTTTTGCAAAAAAGCACCTGTTCGTATGACAATTCTCCTTTTTTATCCATATAGCCATCCGCCCAGTCCACGAATACCCAATCACCGGTAAGTCCTTCCACCATGCCGTTCGCATTGGTACGCCCAAGCACATAATCCATCATAGATTGCATACGCGGATAAATCTGCTGAATAAAATGGGCGTCGCCGGTAAATTTATAGTAATCGTATATGGACAGAAACCAATAAAAAGTATAATCCATAATAGTATTGCTATGACTTGTCACAGGGTCTTTTCCACGCAATAACCATATCGTTCTTTTTACAGTTTCACTATCGAAAAACAGGTAATAATTCATCAAATAACTTTGAATGGCATCGCCGCTCCAGGTCCAACGGTCGCGTTTAATACCATCAATAAAAAATTCGCGGGTAGTGAGATGCATGGTATATTCGCCCACTTTCCAGATATTATTCAGTTCTTCGTCGCTGCATCTGAAATTTCCACGATATTGTACAGGTTTGTATTCGTAGAGCATGCTAATATCAGCATAATTTACGCCGGCATCTTTGGTAATATACACGTAGCGGAAGGCTTTGCTATTGGCGAGCACGTAGTTTTCTGTTAACTCACTACTGATATTTAGTGCGTCATCGGTTATCGTTGAGCCATTCAGCGTAAGTTGATCAAGTGTTTCACAATACTTTATATCGAGTGCTTCTTCGGGACTTTCGCCGTAATAAATATTTACCTTACCAGTTCCTTTTAATCCATGAAGTTTAATAAATCCGAATGTTTCTTTTCCGAAATCAATCAGTACTCCTTCATTCATTTTCTCACGTTTCACAGCATACAATGGTTGGGTAGCCAATTTGAATTTTGAAGGTGGAGTATCAATAGATATGAAACTATCCGAAGTGGCAGCATCCATGTAAATAGTGGCTGAGGTATCGCTGGCTTTTCCGCTTTCGTCAATCCATTCTTTATCCTCGTAAGTTACTTTCCACGAAGCATCCGAATTCACCGTTTTTCCTTTTATAAATAAAGCTGGCGGTGTGGCCTGATTCCATACTTTGATGTTCAAATTGTGCGTCCCGGCTGGTAACGTAATTTTTTTCGGCATACCAAACTGCAGTTTTCCATCCAATTTGATGTTGAATTTTCCTTCTACAGCTATTTCAATTTCTTCGGCTACGGACAAATCAATTTTCTTACTGAATTCAACCAATACATAATGGCTGTCCATTTTCCAAAAATGGGGGAAAAACGCACCGCGTTCGGTTCGGCGGTTGTTCATTTCGTTGCCGAGCCATATTTCGTAATCGCCCGGATACCAAATCCAGTTAGGTGAAGAAGAGGTATTATTCATATGTATAAAATCTGCCCCCTAACCCCCTAAAGGGGGAACTGAGGCTGGTCATTATTTATTTGTAATAATTTTTCGAGATGCTCCAAAATTCCCCCTTCAGGGGTTAGGGGTTTTCGTCTCCGTATCTTTCTTTTGTTATTTGTTGCAATGTTTTGCCACGGGTTTTGGGTGTCCAGATAGTTCCAATTATTAACGCGATAATGAGCAATCCGATCATCAGGTAGGCCGCAGTGCTGAATCCTTCGCCGTGTTCTCCGTAAATATTAACGAATACCAATCCCCATATTGCCGCTATACCTCTCACTGCAAAGAACATAACACCTTGCGCTGCCGCGCGATATCTGGCAGGAAAGAGTTCCGAAGCCCAAAGCGCATAAAATGCTTGCACACTTAAACCTGCGTGAATTCCCCAAAGAATGGTGAAAGTCCATAAAGCGGCATAATTTTTTATTCCTACAAAAATGAGGATACACCATGCTGCAATACCTATCAAAGTTCCGGTAAAATACAACCAGCGCTGATTTACTTTATCGACAAACATGGCAAAGCCGAAATAAGTTACCGCTATAATCACAATCCATTGTATGGCCGTTACCATATTAGCTTGTCCGTTGGATAAACCGCCTGCAGTTTCATAAATATGTTGTTGAAAGAAACCCATCACAGAAGCAACCATGTTCCAGGTAATGTAAATACCGGCAAGAAAGAGCATAGTACGAATATTTACCTTATTGGTAAAAAGTGTTCCAAACGATGCGAAAATACCCGGTTGTTTCTCTTTGCTTTGCATAAGCTTAGCTTCCTCCCAATCTTTCGATTCACTGAGTTTTCGTTGCAGAGTCCATGCGATAAACGCTACAATAAACAACGAGCCGAAAATAAGACGGCTGCTAAACACATTGACAGCTTGAACATTTGCATCGTTTCCGATAACGAATGCCGCAATTTTTTGAACATAATCAAATAAAACACCGGCTGAAGCATCCGCTTTACCCGGAGCAAGTAACATTCCCAAAACTAAAATAATCATCGGACCTACTCCCCAGGCAAACTGAGAAATACCCATATTCCGACCGCGATTACCAACCTCCGAATTTTCGGAAATATAAGTCCACGAGGCAGGAACGCCCGCACCAACCGAGATACCCGTTATCAGAAATCCGGTTAACAGCATTGGGAAATTGACCGTGAACATGATGATGGCAATCCCCAACATATACACAAGCATATTGTAGGTGTAAATCGTTTTTCGTCCGTATTTGTCGGCAAGAAAACCCCCAATGATCGCGCCGATAGCCGCGCCGAAACAGTTGGCACTGATGGCGTTTAGCCAACCGAGATGTCCTTCGGTAAGTCCAAGGTAATTTTGCCAAAGAGTCAATCCGCTAGCGCCGGCAACTATTGCACCAGCATCCAGATAATTTGTAAGCGATACGGCGATTGTACTTTTTAAACTTCCTTTCTTTTGTTCCATGTGTTTTTTATATATTATTTCAGCGATTTAATTCGTTTTATTTATGTTGCAATCCTGCTTTTTGTCTGATACTATCATTCACCATCGGTCCATTATTTTCCCAAAGGTTATTTGGGCCATTGGCATTTTGAAGAAATTTTTCCCCTTCGGTATAATTATTTTTCACTGTAATGCCTGATGAACCTTCGTCGGTGTAAAGATAGAACCAATGATTGGGATCGTGAACATAAACCGGATGATAAATATCGTGAATATAATTTTCAGAAATTACCGTTTTGGGCTGCACACCCAGTGTATAAATACCTGATACATCGTACAAGTGTTTTGCATAATGCCAGATGTGATTGGCAAAAACGCGGTTGTTGTGCATTCGGTTAAAGGTTTGATTCCAGCCCCAACCCAAACTGATTCCCATGTACGAAACTTCGCTGATATCATTGTGTTCGATATTAATATTGCTGACATATCCGGCACAAATTCCTACACATCCCCAATCTTCGTTGGTAACATCTGTAATCAGATTATTGATAATTTGCTGTCCATTGCATATCTCTCTTTCGTCACGAGGAATGTACGGTATATGAATTTCGTGTGCCGGAGGAGATACGCTACCAATTAAAATACCATTTCCAACAATATCGGAAAATGTACAATTTTGCACTTTTCCACCCTGATTACCAAAACTATAATCCAAACCAGAATAGCCCAACTGTTTAAAATTGCAATTTTCGAAATTGATTGAATTTGAGCATTTTACCAGAACGGAAGCCGGCGGACGCTCCAACCACACCTGATTATCAAGTTTGTGGTTATTGTCGCCCCGCACAATTTGCGGATCGAGTCGATAAGCTTCTGTAGCATACATCCCAACCTGTAAAGGCACATGTCCTTTTTCTGATGGTCGCATCCAGGTAGTATGGCTGAAAGTGATATTTTTAAAATGAATATTCTCAACCGGACGATCGAGCGTACCTTCTACCTTTACAAGTGTTTCGATGGCAGGTACAATTGCTTCGTCGATTTTTTCTTGCGACTTCGGATAATAATAAAGTTTATGTGTCCGAATATCGTGATACCATTCGCCGGGCTGATCGAGCAATTCCATGGTATTTGTAAGATAAAAAGGCGAATTAACGCCTTCGCCTATCATCGGACGTGGCCAAAATCGTTCGAACTGTAATTTACTTTCCGGATTATGAAAACGGACAGCAGCAGAATCACCCTGAATATGAATGGATTTAATGCGAAGATTCGAAACCACCCACATCTGGTGCAATACCATTTCGGGATAAGGTGCATTTAAAATACTTTTCACAGCTTTGGCCGGAACCCACAGCGTCTGATTGACTTTATCGTTGCGGATAATACGGTTCATCTTATCAAAATCGGCCACATCGCGTGCACGAACAGCCTTTTTTCCGTTCACCCATAGCTGACGGAAATCCAAAGGTTGTCCATTGAATTCGGGCACATCAGCAACCAACAATTTACCTGATTTTTTCCAGCCTGTGATTTTCACACCTCCACTAATTATAACTTTTTCATTTTCTGCTGCACAAATAATTGTTGGAGATTGTGGCGTTCCACTATCTTCCGGACGAACCAAAAGCGATTCATAAAAACTGTAAGTTCCTCCTTTCAGAATGATATTGATGCCTTTTTCAATGCCATCAACATTTAACCGCCGCATTTCCCGCGCCTGACGTAATGCTGCCGAAACAGTGCCTTTTGGAGAAGCTGAAGTTCCAATATTTAAGTCATTTCCCGAAGGGGAAACGTAGATATCAAAAGAGGAGAACAAGATAAAAAGAACCCCTAGCCCCTGAAGGGGAACTAAGTTAGCTTTGTTTTTGAAAATATCTTTGAAATTCATTTGTGTTGTTATATAAAATTTATAAAACAGTAGTAATTAAATTCCCCTTTAGGGGCTAGGGGTTTTAGGGGCTAGGGGTTCAACGGCATCCACACCGTCATATCCATTTTCCCCCGGTTGCCCCACGTAAAATAAGGTATCAATGTAATTTTAACCTTGTTGTCTGATTTTTGAACCGGACGATACAAGGTGTTCTTCCACGAGTCTTCGTTTGTTAGTTTTGCAGTTCCATCCAACACTACAATTGAACTTCCATCAATAATTTCTTTGCGGGTTGTAAATTGAATATCAGCAGGAATCAACACATTATCGATGGATTTCCCTCCCTGAACATCAACACCTTCCAGACAATAAACTATCGGTCCTCGTTTTATGGCAGTTTGATTTCGGGTTTCTTCCACCAGTGGATGCGATTCAAGCAGTTTCGCCTTCATCTCCAGATTAATTTCAACCTTATCGCCTTTTTTCCATTGACGATTTACAGGAATATAAGTATCCGCAACAATTTTTGTATCTACAGTTTGACCATTGACCGTTATTGTAGCATTATCACACCACGATGGAATGCGGAATTGGAAAGTCAACATTTTCTTTTTTGGTGCTTCTGCAACTTCTACTATTATTTTTCCATCCCAAGGATAATCAGTTGTTTGCGTAATTTTCAGTGATTCCTTTTTTCCAAACGAAGTTTTAAATTCGTTTCCTCCATAAAGATTAAAATAAATCATATCTCCGGCTATCGAATAGGCATAATTTTGTACCTGAGTTAGTGTTCGAACTGTATTGGGTGGACAACAATTACAAAGTTTGATATACTCTTCGCGCTTTTTCGACCAACGCAAGGTGTAAGGTAAATCTTTTGAAACTTTAAGTGGATTGGTGTAAAAAAACCGTTTTCCATCCAAACTTATACCACTTAAAATGCTGTTATAAAGTGCAGTTTCAACAATGTCGGCATATTTAGCTTCGCCTGTCACCTGCAACATTCGCCAGTTGAAAAGCAAATTTCCAATATTAGCACAGGTTTCGTTGTGAGCAGTTGAGTTTGGTAATTGATACGGCCGACCATAGCTTTGATGTACTTTTTGAATCGAATCGGGCGTGTAAAAAGTACCATCGGGCGAAGTGCCATCGTACAAAGCACCGCAAGCTCCGGTCACATACATTTTGCGATAAACAATGTCATTCCAAATACTTGTGAGGTTTTTCATTAATTGTTCTTCGCCAGTTTCGGCATACACATCGGCAACTCCTGCGTATAAATAATTGGCACGTACTGCATGACCCATGGCATTGTATTGTTTCCGAAAAGGAATGCGATCCTGATTGTCGTCGGTACCTTTTTCCACCATACCGCGAATATTTATCAGGTTTTTCGAAAGCTCTAAGTAGCGTGTGTTTTTTGTTTCGCGATACATCTCCACCACACCCATGTAGTGCGACGGACAAATGGCATTGCGGGCAAGTTCGGCTGACGCTGTTTCGTAAAAATGACAAAGAAAATCGGTGGCTTTTACCGCAATATTGAATAATGATGTTTTACCTGTAGCACGCTTGTGGATAATTCCGGCCATCATCAAATGCCCCAGATTATAGGTTTCGAAATTCAATCGGTTCGAAAAAGCTTTGTCATCTTTCTCTCCGGTTTTTGTTCCGGTAATTGCATTATCGTGTTTGTGTGTATCAATTCCTTTGTTGAGTTCAGCTATTATCACCGGCGTATGAATATAACCATCCTGTCGTTGCACTTTTGTAATTACAGCAATTGCCTCATCCATCATTTTATCCAATTTCGGATCTTTCGTCTGCGCATATATTGAAGCTACACCTTCAAAAAATTTATAAAAATCGCCATCATGAAACGGAGGTCCGCAATGCGTTCCACTGCATTGTCCGGCAGCAATTTCAAAATTCCGGAACGAGTGACTCAAATCTGCATCATGAAGGGTGCGCCACATCGAAAGAATCATCGTATCCTTGAAAACAGCAAAACGCTCGTTCCAAAAACCATTCGTCCAATGCACGGCATCAATATCAGCACTGTTCATTTTGGCAAAATTGCTGGTGGAGGTATTTGTCATACCACGTTGTTGCGCCGAAATTCCAACACTAACAATTAAAACCAGAAGCAGCCATTTCTTTTTCATTGTATTTTTTTATTTTTACAAAAGACGTTAAAGTAACCGTTTTGTACTATTCAGATAAATGATTTTTCATCATAGAATTTTTTAAAAATAAATCTGAAATTTGTGTCGTTAAAAATAAAGATTTCATCAACAACATCAAACTAAAATATTTGATCCTTCGAAAAATATATTATTAAAAGAAATATTCTGTTATAAAAAAAATGACTCCAAAAAACATTTCTACATATTCCTTGAAAACATTCGGTGTTTGTATTCCTATTTTCTTAATTTCTTATTTTCTTCAGATAGCTATCGGGATTCCAATTTTCTTTTTTTTCTACTCCCCAAAATTGAGTACTTTTCAATTCTGAATGCGTCATAAGAACATTAAAATCAATTTGAATATGATGAATTATTTACCCCGATTTATACGCAAAAACATTCTGATTCAGATTATTGTAATGACAATAATAACTTTTTCAGCATGTAATTCAGCCAAAGAACTTTACATTTCCACTTCGTTTCATGAGCCTGCCAATGAAGGACTTCGCTTTATTTACAGCGAAGATGGAATCAAATGGGACAGTATTCCGGGTACATGGCTGAAACCATCTATTGGAAATCAACCGGTATTGCGCGATCCTTCAATAGTGTCAACTCCCGATGGTGTTTTTCATTTGGTTTGGACAACAAGCTGGAAAGGTGACTTGGGATTCGGATATGCAAATTCCAAAGATTTAATGAACTGGAGCGAGCCCCGCATGATTGATGTAATGAAAAATGAGCCTACAACTGTGAATGTTTGGGCGCCTGAAATATTTTACGACGATGAAAAGAAAGAGTTTGTGGTAGTTTGGGCTTCGTGCGTCCCCAATCGGTTTGAAAAAGGTATTGAAGAGGAGGAAAATAATCATCGCCTGTTTTATATAACTACTAAAGATTTTATTACTATTTCGGAAACAAAATTGTTTTTCGATCCCGGTTATAGTTCCATTGATGCCATCATAGTTAAACGTGGAAAATCGGATTATGTAAGTGTTTTTAAGGACAATACACGCCCCAATCGCAATTTGAAAGTGGCTTTTTCCAAATCGCCAACAGGACCTTACGAAAATCCATCAGCAACATTTACACCGGGTTTTTGCGAAGGACCAACAATTGCTAAAGTGAATAAAGAATACCTGATTTTTTATGATTACTATCGAAATTTTATTTACGGAGCTTCTAAAACAAAAGATTTTGTTACTTTTACCGATATAACTACCGAAATATCAATTCCAAAAGGTCATAAACATGGTACAATTTTCAAAGCACCGGCTTCGTTGGTAAATCAGCTTAAAAAAACGTACGAGTTGACAATTAAAAAAGCGGAACAATCGTTGCAAATTTCAGGTAAATAATTCATTTCTATAATAAATCTTTTACAAATGAATATTATAAAAGTAATAGTCGGCATAGTTTTATGTTCGGCTTTTTCTTCTCTTTCGGCAGTCGATAAAATTCATTTTACAGGCACCACACTAGCCAATCCTGCTTACCACGATGGGCAACTTTCACCGGTGGTTGGGGTTCATAATATTCAGGTGATGCGCGCCAATCGCCAACATCCTGATGCGTCAAACTGCAACGGCTGGACGTACAATCATCAACCCATGATGGCTTATTGGAATGGCAAATTCTACCTGCAATACCTGAGTGGTGAGGTGGGCGAACATATTCCACCATCGCAAACATTTCTCCAAACTTCTACCGATGGTTATACCTGGACAAATCCGCAGGTTTTGTTCCCCATTTACAAAGTACCCGATGGTTTTACAAAACCTGAATATCCGGGTGTTGCGAAAGATTTGACTGCCATTATGCATCAGCGTGTGGGTTTTTATGTTTCCAAAGCCGGAAAATTAATAACCATGGCTAATTATGGCGTGGCGTTGGACAAAAAAGATGACCCGAACGATGGTAATGGCATCGGGCGTGTGGTGCGTGAGATTAAAAAAGATGGTTCTTTAGGTGCGATATATTTCATTTATTATAATCATGGTTTTAATGCTAAAAATACAGCCTATCCCCATTTTTCAAAAAGCAAAGACAAAGCTTTCCGACTTGCCTGTCAGGAGATTTTGTATAATCCGCTGTACATGATGCAGTGGGTGGAAGAGGCGGACCGTGACGATAAACTTATTCCGCTCGACAAAGGCTACAAAGCGTTTTGCTACTATCATTTACCCGATGGGAAAGTGGCTTCGCTGTGGAAACACGCGCTCACATCTATCAGCGAAGATGGTGGACGTACCTGGGCACAACCCGTGGAACGTGCCAAAGGATTTGTAAATAGCAACGCCAAAATATGGGGACAACGTCTGACTGACGGAAGCTATGCAACGGTTTATAATCCCTCGGAATTTCGCTGGCCTCTGGCCATTTCAACTTCGGCTGACGGACTGAATTACACCACTTTGAATCTGGTTCATGGTGAAATTACATCTATGCGTTACGGTGGAAATTACAAATCGTACGGTCCACAATATACCCGTGGTATTCAGGAAGGTAACGGTATACCTGCCGATAAAAATATGTGGGTGACCTATAGCGTAAACAAAGAAGATATGTGGGTGTCGCGCATTCCGGTACCGATAAAAATTACACCTACAACTCACGCCAATGACAATTTTGAAAATTACACCAAAGTAGCTGAACTTACCGATTGGAATATCTATTCTCCACTTTGGGCACCCGTTTCTTTACAAAAAGTAAATGGTAAAAACTGGTTGACATTGACAGACAAAGATCCTTTCGATTACGCGAAAGTGGAACGAAAAATTCCTGCTTCGAAAGAATTAAAAGTAGCATTCGATGTGCAGGCAGAACAAATGGATAAAGGTGTTTTACGTA
>Ga0209202_1002411_pt1 | contig 10407 bp, 8 predicted proteins | sample AD_UKC032_MetaG_FD_184416 | JGI IMG/M metagenome (GOLD analysis project Ga0209202, IMG submission 184416) | Active sludge microbial communities of municipal wastewater-treating anaerobic digesters from USA - AD_UKC032_MetaG (SPAdes) (version 2) | ecosystem: Engineered > Bioreactor > Anaerobic >... | reverse complement strand
AGCCGATGAACCCGGCGCCGCCGGTGACCAGGACGCGCTCCATGGCGGGACGGCTCAGCGATCCTCGACCAGGGAGAGCTGGCCGGGCAGGAGGTCCTTGTGCTTGAGCAGCACCAGATCGATGCCGCTCGCGCCGCCGACCATCGTGTGGATGAAATCGCGGTGCCCCGGCATATCGACGATGCCGACGGTGTTCCCGCCGCCGAGATCGAGATGGGTGAAGCCGAGATGTATCGTTATCCCGCGCTGTTGTTCCTCCTTGTGGGTGTCGCAGTCGAAGCCGGTGAGCGCCTTGACGAGGGCCGTTTTGCCGTGATCGACATGGCCCGCCGTCCCCATGATGAGATGTTTCATGCCCCCTCCCTCAGCACCCGCGCCGTCTCGGCGGCGACATAGGGGATATCCTCCTCGGCGAGCGTCAGCACATCGAAAAGCATATCGCCCTGCCGCAGGATGCCGACTATCGGCCGGTCGATCGCATGGAGGGCAGAGAAAACCTTCTCGGCGAAGAGCGACCGCTCCTTCTGTGCATTCTTCCCCGAAAGGAGCATCACCGCGCGGCTCGGCAGTTCCAGCGACGGCAGGGTCCCGCCGCCGCACCGCCCGACGCTCCGCACCACCTGCGCCGCGACATTTTCGGCCTGCAGAGCGCGCAGGAGCGCGGATGCCTTTTTCTCCAACCGCTCCTCGCTCTGTTCCAGCATTGCGAACAGCGGCAGGTCACGGACGAGCGATTCGTCGTTGAAGTAACTCCGCACGACGCTCGATAGGACCGCGAGCGTCAGTTTATCGACCCGGAGCGCCCGCATCATCGGGGCGCTTTTGAGTAGCGCGATGAGTTCCTTTTTCCCCGCCACGATCCCCGCCTGCGGCCCGCCGAGCAGTTTGTCGCCGCTGAAGGCGACCAGATCCGAGCCGTCGGCGATCGCCGAGGCGACATCGGGCTCGCCCGTGAGCGGCAGCCCCTGCGGTCGCCGGATGAGTCCCGACCCGATATCGTAGAGGAACGGCAGTCCGCGCCGGTGGGCGAGCGCCGCCAGATCGGCAACCGTCACCTCCTCGGTGAAGCCGACCATGTCGAAGTTCGATCGGTGCGCCTTCATGATGAGGGCGGTATGCGGCGTCAGCGCCTTTTCGTAGTCCGACAGGCGTGTTTTGTTGGTCGTGCCGACCTCGACCATGACCGCGCCCGATGCCGCCAGTATCTCCGGTATCCGGAACGAGCCGCCGATCTCGACCAGTTCGCCGCGCGAAATGATCACCTCACGCCCCTTGGCCAGCACCGCGAGCGCCAGCATGATGCCGGCGGCGTTGTTGTTGACGACGATGGCGTCCTCCGCCTTGGTCAGGAAGGTGAGGAGCGGCGTCACATGGTCGCTCCGGTGTCCCCGTTCCCCCTTTTTCAGGTCGTATTCGAGGTTCGAGTAGCCGCGCACCACACCGCTGATGTCGACCAGCACCTTTTCGCCGAGCGGCGCCCGCCCGAGATTGGTGTGGATGACGATGCCGGTGGCGTTCACCACCTCTTTCAGGAGCGGTCGCGTCATGAAGGCCAGCGTCTCCTCACACTTTTTCACGATATCCTCCCCCTCGACCGGATGGCCGCCGTTCAGTATCTCTTTTCGGGCCTCGTCGATAACGCCGCGTACGATGAAACTCACGAGCGGCGCGCCGTTGCGGGCTATTTCCTTTTTCACAACAACGCTGTTCAGCACCGATTCGACGCTCGGCAGTTTCCGCAACAGCGCGTGCATTTCCTTTTTGTCCATGGGCTCCCGCATCCGTTCCTGTCCTCATAGACACGCTAGCGGACACCGCAAAAAAGTCAATCTCACAAACACTTCCTACTCCACGAGCGCCGCGCCGATCGCCCCCGCGAACTCGGGGAACTCACCGACAACCAGCGGCCGGGCCAGTTTCTCCGCCAACAATGCCGTAAAAAGCGGATTCCGGGCACAGCCGCCCGCCAGCATCACCGTCGGCGCGACGCCCACACGCGATACCAGCGAGGATGCCCGCTCCGCCGCCATTTCGTGGAGCGCATAGGCGATACTGCGGCGGTCGGCTCCCCGACCGATGAGCGATATCACCTCCGATTCGGCGAAAACGGTGCAGAGCGAACTGATCCGCACGCGGCTTTCGTTCCGGTGTCCCCGGTCGCCGAATTCGTCGATAGTCATTTCGAGCGCCCGCGCCATGATCTCGAGGAACTTGCCGGTCCCCGCCGCGCACTTATCGTTCATCTCGAAAGCCATGACCCGCCCCGCGCCATCGACGCGGATCGCCTTGCTGTCCTGCCCACCCACATCGATCACGGTGCGGACCGACGGATCGAAAAAGAGCGCCCCGCGTGCAAAGGCCGATATCTCGCTGACCGTGCCGCACGAAAAGGTCTTTTCGACCAGATGCCTGCCGTACCCGGTCGCGGTGATCGGCCCGACCGGGCAGGAGGCGAGGAGGTTGCGGCACCGTTCGAGCGGGTCGAACCCCGACTCCTCTTTTTTCAGCGTCGCGATCTTCCCCGCCTCCATGACGGCGAGTTTGATGTTGCGGGAACCGATGTCCAGCCCGATATGCGGCATGATCGCTCCTATTTTCTGCGGTTGCGGACCATTTCAAGGAACGCCTCGATACGGGTCTTCAACTGACCGGCATCCTCCATGGTATAGTCGGTCTCGACACGCAGGAAGGGGAACTCTTTCAGTTCCTTCGCCACCTTGAAACTTTCGCTCGTGTAGAGGGTGCAGAACTGAAGCGCGTAGTGGACGATGCCGTCGACCTTCAGTTCGTCGCGCATCTTCACGATGTTCTCGATCCGTTCGTCGTTCGGGGTGAAACAGGCGCAGTCGATGGTGAGATAGCGTTCGGCTATCTTGTCGAGCGCGTCGTCCAGACCGGCGAACTTCTCCGGGGTCAGCGCGCGGTAGTTCCGGGCGCCGACGCACGATTCCTCGCCGACGACCGCCGCGCCGGAGGTCTCCAGCAGGTGGTGCAGTTTCCAGTTCGGGATGGCCATGGGCGATCCCGACACCAGCACGCGCGGCGCACCGGCCGGGACGACACCGACCTTCTCCTTCACCCGCCCGTCGAGTTCATCGCAGAGTTTGTTCAGCATGTCGGTGAAACGGATCGGGTCGTCGTAGAAAGCGATCTGGTTGATGAGGAGGGCGTCAAGCCCCGATATCGGCGTCGGATCGGCGGCACGGAGCGCCGCGAGCCGCTGGAGCGCCCGCCGTTTGTCGTTCACTATCTTCATCGCCTCGGCGAGTTTTTCCGGCGTTATCTTGACGCCGGTGAGTTCCTCCAGTTTGTCTTTAAGCCGCGCCACTTCGGCGCGCCACAGTTTCCGCCCCTCGGCCGATTTGGTGTTGGGCAGGTCCATGATGTGCATCTTGCCGGTGATGTCGTTAAAGGCCTCGTACGCCTTCTTCTTGCCGTCGCAGGTGGTCTCGCCGACGATCAGATCGGTCACCTCGCCGTAGGGGCAAAGGTTGGCCAGTTTGAAGCCGAAGAATGCCTTGATGAGGGCGCAGGTGTTGCGCGGCAGGTACTGTTCCGCCTGCGGCGTGCCGACCTCGGCCCCGGCGCACAGGCCGATGTAGATGCCGTTGGCCGCGAGCACGAGTTCCTCCGGCACATAGACGCAGAAGGTGCCGATGCCTTTCTTGCCCGCCTTCCGCGCGTCGACGATCTCCTTGATGCGCAGGCCGTGCACTTCGGAGATGACGAAATCGAAATATCCCATCCCCGCGGGACGGTTCTTCTGTGTCAGATAGATGCCTTGATAGGCCTCGCCGAGAAACTTCAACAGTCCTTCGTGATTCGGCAGGTCGAGCCCCAGTTCTTTCCACATCTGATCGTAATTGCTCATCTGTTCCTCCATTGGATACGGGTGTGTCGATATACCTTTGAACGCCTAGAGACCGGCATGGTGCGCGAGCGGTACACGCGTCGCCTCTTTCAAAAAATGTTTGTTTCGGTCGCAAAAATCCGTTAAGGACGGGAATCGAACCCGTTTGGCGTCACGCCGACCGGCGACCGCCGGTCCGGGGCACCAGCCCCACCTTACAAAAAAAACAGGGAACCATTGGCAGAGAGGGCAGGAATCGAACCTGCCACAGACAGTGTTATCCGCCCGCTACTGGTTTTGAAGACCAGCTGAGCCACCAGGCCCGTCCTCTCCAAACGGGGGAAAGATATTGGTGTTACGGGATGATGTCAAGTTTTAGGATGTCGGGGAAAAGGATGCGGCGACTACCACGCCTCGACGAAGGCGGTGTCGGTGTAGAGCGCTTCGAGGCGCGTTTTGTGTCCCTGCTCCATCCGGGCGAGTTGGGTGAACATCTCTTTCTGTTCGGGGTCCGAACTGGCCTCGGCGAAGTTGCGATACATGGTCATCGCCTCTTCCTCTTTCTTCATGGCCAGCGCGATGGCGTCGACGAAACTCATCTGGACCGACAGTCTCGGCAACTCCACCGTTTCCGCTATCTTGTAGTCGGCCGTCTCGGCGAACTTCAGTTTCTTCCCCTCCTCGACGAGGAACGATTCGAGCAGGCGCTGGTGCTTCAACTCCTCGTCGGCCAGTTCCACGAAGATCGACTTCAGCGCCTTGTTGGCCGTCTTCGCCGCCGCTCCCTCATAGAACTCGTAGGCCTCTATCTCGTTGTTCACCGCCATCAGCAGTATCTTGCGATATTCGTTCATGGTCCTCTCCTCCGTTGTGCCGTTTGGATCCTAGCCCTTCTCTATCTTGCAGGCGCAGACCTTGTACTCCGGTATCTTCGCGATCGGATCGAGCGCGTTGATGGTCAGTTTGTTCGCCGCCGCTTCCGCGAAGTGGAAGGGCATGAACACCGTCCCCTTCGGACAGCGCTTGGTGATGAACGCGCCGGTCACGATCGATCCGCGCCGCGTCGAGACCTTGACCTTGTCGCCGTTCTTCACGCAGATCGCCTCGGCGTCCTCCACCGAGAGCATGACATGGGGACCGGCGAGGTTGTTGAGCCCCGGCGTCTTGCGCGTCATGGTGCCGGTATGGTACTGCTGGAGGACGCGCCCCGTGGTGAAATACAGCGGGTATTCCTTGTCCGGCATCTCGGCCGGTTCCTTGAACGGAATGGCGGCGAAGAGGCCGAGGCCGCGGGTGAATTTGCCGATGTGGAGGACCGGCGTTCCGGGATGTTCCTCGTTCGGGCAGGGCCAGTGCATACCGGCGAAACCGAGTCGTTTGTAGGTCAACCCGGCGTACGACGGAGTGCACTTCCGCATCTCGTCGAAGATCTCCTCGGCCTTCGTGTAGTTCCAGTTCAGCCCCATTTTATTGGCGATCAACTGGTGTATCTCCCAGTCGTGCTTCGCCTGTCCGGGGGCGTTCACCGCCTTGAAGAGCAGCTGGACGCGCCGTTCGGTGTTGCTGAAGGTGCCCTCCTTCTCGGCGGGCGAGGTGGCCGGAAGAACGACATGGGCCAGTTGCGCCGTCTCGGTCAGGAAGATATCCTGCACGACGAGGAACTCGAGTTTCTTCAGCGCCTCCTCGGCGTGATGCAGGTCGGGGTCGGAGACCATCGGGTTCTCGCCCATGATGTAGAACGCCTTCATCTCGCCGTTGTAGGCCTTGTCGAAGGCGACCGTCATGGTCATGCCGACCTTGTCGCTCAGTTTCACGCCCCAGAATTTCTCGAACTTCTCCTGCACCGCCGCATCGCCGATCTTCTGATAGGCGGGGAAGACATTGGGAAGTCCGCCCATGTCGCAGGCGCCCTGCACATTGGACTGGCCGCGCAGCGGATTGACGCCGCCGCCGACCTTGCCCATGTTGCCGCAGAGCATCTGGAGGTTCGCGGTCGAGCGGACATTGTCGACGCCGGTGGTGTGTTGCGTGATGCCCATCGCATAGTAGAGCGCCGCCGTCTCGGCCCTGCCGAACAGTTCGGCGATCTGTTCAAGCGTCTTGGCGGGGACGCCCGACACTTTCTCGACATACTCGGGGGTATATTTGGCGACCTCTTCCTTAAGCGCCTCGTACCCTTCGGTGCGCTCCTCGATGAATTTCTTGTCCTCCCAGCCGTTCTTGATGATGAGATGCATCATACCGTTGAGCACCGCGACATCGGTGCCGGGACGCTGGCAGGCGTAGATGGTAGCGAAGTCGGCCATCTTGATCCGCTTGGGATCGATGACGATGATCTTCACCTTGCCGTCCACCGCCGCTTTTTTGAGACGCGCGGCGAGGACCGGATGACACTCGGAGGTGTCGGAACCGATGATGAGGGCCACATCGCTCTTGTCAAGACCGGCGATGTCGTTGGTCATCGCGCCCGAGCCGAAGGAGGCAGCCAGACCGGCCACCGTGGAGGAGTGTCAGAGTCGTGCGCAATGGTCAATGTTGTTGGTGCCTATCGCCGTACGGAAGAACTTCTGGAAGGTGTAGTTCTCCTCGTTGGTCACCTTCGCCGAGCAGAGCCCCATGAGGGCGTCGGCGCCGTGTTTCTGCTTTATCTCGGCGAGTTTCCCGGCCACCAGCGTGATCGCCTCGTCCCATGACGCCTCGCGGAACTTGCCGTTCTCCTTGATGAGCGGGGTGGTCAGCCGGTCGGGATGACCGACGAAATCGTAGCCGTAACGCCCCTTCACGCAGAGCATCCCGTTGTTGGTCGGGGCGCCCTCCGCGCCGGTGATGCGGACGATCTCGTTCTTCTTCCGGTCGACATGGAGTTCCAGTTTACAGCCGACGCCGCAGTAGGGACAGACCGAATAGACCTTCTCGGTGTCCCAGCGACGCGCCTTGCCTTTCGAGAGTTTATCGGTCAGCGCGCCGACCGGGCAGATCTGGGCGCATTCGCCGCACTGGACGCACGAAGATTCGCCCATCGGCTTGTCGTCGTCGAAGACGATCTCGGCCTTGTGGCCGCGATACTTGAAGTCGAGCACGCGGTTGGTGACGGTATTGTTGCACGCCGCGACGCACCGGCCGCAGGATATGCACTTGCTCCGTTCGACCGACACGAATTCGGAACTGTCGTCCTTCACGCTCTCGACATCGGCATACTTGAACGAGCCGCGCTCCATGCCCAGATAATAGGCGACATCCTGCAGTTCGCAGTGGCCGTTCTGGTCGCAGGCGAGGCAGTCGTGGGTGCCGGTCGAAAGGAGCAGATCGACGACGAGTTTCTGGGCGGCGAGCACCCGGTCGGTCCTCGTCTTGATCTTCATCCCCTCGCGCGGCTCGACCGAACAGGCGGTCTGGAGCGCGGGCATCCCTTCGATCTCGACGACGCAGACGCGGCATTTGCCGGCCGCGCCCACCTTTTCATGATAACACAGCGTCGGGATGTAGATGCCGGCGGCCTTCGCCGCCTGATGGATCGTCTGGCCCGGCTTGGCCTCTACCGGCCTGCCGTTGATGGTGATCTGCATGTCGGGTCCTCCGTATCGTTATTTTATGAGCGCCTCGAATTCGGGACGGAATTTCTCGACCATCGCCCGTATCGGCACCGAGAACGCCTCGCCGACCGGACAGAGCGTGAGCCCCTTGATGGTGCCGACGAGCCGTTCGACATTGGCGAGGTCTTCTTTGGTCCCCTGCCCCGACACGATCTTCTGGAGCGCGCGGACCGTCATCTTGGAGCCCTCTTTGCACGGCGTGCACTTGCCGCACGATTCGTGAGCGTAGAACTTCATCGCGCGCAGGGCCAGTTCCGGTATCGACCACTGGTCGTTGATGACCATGATGCCCGCCGAACCGAGCGCGGTGCCCTTCGCGGCGCACGAGGCGTAATCCATTTTGAGGTCCTTGAGTTCGTCCGCCGTGAGGATGGCCACCGACAGGCCGCCGACGATGGCCGCCTTGAGTTTGCCATCCACGCCGCCCGCCGCTTCGATGAGTTCGTTGAAGGAGACCCCCATCGGGTATTCGTAGGTCCCCGGCTTGTTCACATTGCCGCTGATGCCGAATATCCGGAAACCGGCGCTCTCGGCGGGACCGAACTTCTTGAACTCGGCCGCCCCTTTTTCCACGATGAACGGGACGCTCGCGAAGGTCTCGACATTGTTGACGATGGTGGGACAGGCATAGAGCCCCTGCGCCGCCGGGAAAGGCGGCTTCATGCGCGGCTGACCCCGTTTACCCTCGATCGATTCGATGAGCGCCGTCTCCTCGCCGCAGACATAGGCGCCCGCGCCGCGGTGAACGATGATGTCGAACTCTTTCAGTTGACCGTCCTTCTTCGCCTCTTCTATCGCCGTTTCAAGGATGTCGGCGATCCAGTCGAACTCGCCGCGGATGTAGATGAAGCCCAGTTTCGAACCGAGCGCGCGGGCCGCTATCGCCATCCCCTCGATGAGCAGGTGCGGGTCGTATTCCATGATCTGGCGGTCCTTGTAGGTACCCGGCTCGCCTTCGTCGGCGTTGCAGACGAGATAGACCGGCTTGGTGTTGTTCTTGGGGAGGAAGCCCCACTTGGTCCCGGTCGGGAAACCGGCGCCGCCGCGCCCCTTGAGCCCCGACTCCTTGACCTCGGCGATGATCGCCTCGGGAGCCATCGTGAGCGCCTTTCCGAGCGCCGTGTAGCCGCCGTTCTTTTTATAGACCGCGAGCTTCGTCGCGTCCTTCACGCCTCGGTTCTTGAGAAGCACCTTGCAGGTCGATCCCCAGTGCGATGCGGTCTTATTGTCGGGCATCTCTCCTTTTTTCAGAGACTCGATGAGGGCGTCGACCTTTTTGACCGTCAGGTTCTCGTAGTAGGTGTCGTTGACCTGAATGACCGGGCAGGTGCCGCAGGAGGCGAGGCATTCGACCTCGGTCAGGGTGAACATGCCGTCGGCGGTCGTCTCACCCGCTTTGATGCCCAGTTTCTTTTCGAGGTGGGCGAGTATCTTTTTCGCCCCCGCGAGGGTCGCCGGGAGGTTGGTGTCGACCTGCAGGTGGTAGGCGCCGACCTTTTTCTCGACATTGTACATGGTGTAGAAGGTCGCGACGCCGAAGGCCTTGGCGTCGGTCACGCCGACCAGTTTGGCCACCTCTTCGATATCGGCCTTGGAGAGGTTGTTCTTTTTCTCCTTCTGCACCAGCATCAGCGCCGGCATCAAGGCCGATTCTTTCCGGGGGTAGCGAGTCATCAGGCTTTCGATCTTGCTTTTTACTTTGGCGCTGATCATGCGACACCTCGTTAATGTGCGTCCGTATAATAATGAGCGACCGCTTCTTGCCGGGAAACTATAACGGAGCGTGGTGCCGTTTTCAATTTTTTTCGGAAGATACTTTTCAGAAATGATAACAGAAGGATAGCCGCGAAAAAGACCACGGGGCATCCCCTCTTTCCCCGGCAACGATAAAAAGTTGCCTCCAGCCGGCGGGGCACCTATAATGCCCCATCCTGCGGAGAGGACCTATCGATGAGTGGATCGCGCGAGAACGATTCGAAACGGACGGCTATAGCCATCGTTTCCTTTCTCGCGGTCATCTTCGCCCTTATCAGCGTGTTCCTCTGGATGCACGGCGAAAAGCGCGACTACCACCTGTACCTGCTGGGCGACGACCTGCGGACGACACCGCGGCTCCTCGTCCGGGTCGTTTCGCGCGACGGCTACCTCGTGCCCGACGCCCGCATCGAACTGGACGGTCGACCGACCCCGGGGCTGATCTTCGACGCGACGCGCCCCTTCCGGACCCTCACGCTGACCATCGGCGGCACCGCCTACGAGTATGAGGCCGACTTCGGCCGGTTGCTCGAAAAAAGCGCGCGGCGCCTTCCCGACGCATGGTTCACCGAAAAAGAGATACAGGAGGCGGATGCGGCGGTCCGACGCATCGCGACGGCGCCCAAACGGCTCTATGCCGTGCCCGCCGCCATCCGCCTGTTCGGCGAACAGCCCAACGACATCACCCTCTTCTGCTTTACCGATGCGGGCCCCTGCCCCGATGAGCGGGTCACGATCGGGGCCGCGTCGTTCGCGCTCCGCAACGGCATCGGAGAAGGGACGCTGACCCCGTCGTTCCAAGCGGAGATCATGGCGCGGTTCCCCGATGACACCGTCGTCCCGTTCCTGTTTCCCTACCCCGGGAAGATGTTCTCGCTCGAAAAAGAGGAGGGACGCTGGGTCGCCCGCACGCTCGTCGACATGAACAACATCCATATCGACTGCTGGCGCGGCGACCGCTGGGAGGTGACCGATGTGGTCGCGGTCCCGCCGACGGGAAGACCCCTGCCGCCCCACTACGCCGCCTGCGACCGGATACAGGTGTCGGGCGATCCCCACGATCCGGGCGGCAATTTCCTCGTCCGCGCCGCCGGCGCCGCGACGCCGCGCGATGTCGCCGACCCCTACTTCCGCGCGCTCCTCGACGATATCGGCCGCCACCGGCCCGACGCCGCCGCGACACTGCTCGAACGGTACCCCGCCGCCTTC
>Ga0209202_1002404_pt1 | contig 10428 bp, 8 predicted proteins | sample AD_UKC032_MetaG_FD_184416 | JGI IMG/M metagenome (GOLD analysis project Ga0209202, IMG submission 184416) | Active sludge microbial communities of municipal wastewater-treating anaerobic digesters from USA - AD_UKC032_MetaG (SPAdes) (version 2) | ecosystem: Engineered > Bioreactor > Anaerobic >... | reverse complement strand
GTCTGGATGCATCATTATGCGGTCGACCTGGCGCGTTCGCCGGACGGCCGCTGGTGGGTCATCGCCGACCGCACGCAGGCGCCCTCGGGGGCAGGCTATGCCCTGGAAAACCGGCTGATCGTCTCGCGCGTTTTTCCCGAGATGTTCCGCGACCTGCACGTCCAGCATGTCGCCGATTTCTTTCGCGACCAGCAGGATGGCCTCGCCGCCCTCGCGCCACTGGACGGCGACGAGCAGCCGCATGTCGTGTTGCTGACCCCGGGGCCTTACAACGAAACCTATTTCGAGCACGCCTACCTGGCGCGCTATCTCGGCTACCCGCTGGTCGAGGGCCAGGACCTGACGGTGCGCGGCGATACCGTGTATCTCAAGACCCTGCGCGGCCTCAAGCGCGTCCATGTCATCCTGCGCCGGCAGGACGATGCCTACTGCGATCCGCTCGAACTGCGCGGCGATTCGGCGCTTGGCATTCCGGGCCTGCTCAATGTCGCGCGCGCCGGCCGCGTCGTCGTCGGTAACGCGCTGGGCAGCGGCATGCTCGCTTCGGGCGCGCTGATGGGCTTCCTGCCGGCCATTTGCCGCGAACTGCTGGGCGAGGAACTGGCGATGCCTTCGGTGGCGACCTGGTGGTGCGGCGAGAAACCGGCGTTCGACTATGTCCGCGAGAATTTCGATGACCTGGTGATCAAGCCGGCCTATCCGTCGCAGCGCATGGATCCGGTCTTCGGCTACGAACTGAAAGGTGCGGCGCGGGCCGAGATGCTGCAGCGCATCGAGGCGCGGCCGCATGCCTATGTCGCGCAGGAGATGGTCGAGCTGTCGCAGGCGCCGGGCTGGAGCCGCTCGCACGAGCGTCGCCTGCTGGCGCGGCCGGTCGGCCTGCGTGCCTATGCGGTGACGACGCCCGACGGCTATTCGGTGATGCCGGGAGGGCTGGCCCGCGTCGCCACCGGCGCCAACGCCCGCATCATCTCGATGCAGCGCGGCGGTTCGTCCAAGGATGCCTGGGTGCTGGCGCAAGGCCCGGTCAGCGAATTCACGATGCTCACGCCCTCGCTCGGCGTGCGCGAAATCGTGCGCGCCGGCGCCAACCTGACTTCGCGCGTCGTCGAAAACCTGTTCTGGCTCGGCCGCTACTCGGAACGCTTCGACGACAGCGCGCGCATGCTGCGCGTCGCCCTCAGCCGCCTCGTCGAGGCCGGCGGCGAGAAGACGCCGGCAGTCGAGTCGGCGCTGGAACTGGCGGTGCGCCTGCACATCCTGCCCGATCCCGAAGAAGACGATGAAATCAGGGCGGGCAGCGAACACGCGCTGCTCGAGGCCATCTACGATCCGGAACAGCCGGGCAGTCTGGCCGGCACGATCCGCAACCTGATGTGGTCGGCTACCCATGTCCGCGAGCGCCTGTCGCTCGACCACTGGCACTCGCTGAACCGCCTGCAGCGCGAGCAGCAGGCGGCGCTCAAGCGCCATCCGACGCTTACCGAGGCAATCGCCTTCCTCGACCGCGTGCTTGGCGTCTCCTCGTCGCTGACCGGCTTCGCGATGGACAACATGACGCGCGACGACGGCTGGCGTTTCCTGATCATCGGCCGTCGCCTGGAACGCCTGTCCTTCCTCGCCCGGGCACTGGCGAACTTCCTGCGCATGGCGTCGACCCGCGGCCCGGGTGCCCTCGAATGGCTGCTCGAACTGGCCGATTCGATCATCACCTACCGTTCGCGCTATTCGCGCCTTCCGGAGTTGCTGCCGGTGCTCGACCTTCTGGTCTTCGACGACAGCAACCCGCACGGCGTGGTCTTCCAGGGCAGCGTACTGGCCCGTTACCTCGAGCGGATGATGCGCGAACTCGGCGAAGGGGCCGATCCACGCCTGGGCGCGGCGCTCAAGCGCCTGCGCGCCTTCGATCTCGGCCGCTTCGAGCACCTGCAGTTCAGCCAGTGCCGCAACTGTTCGCCATGCGAAGACCTGGCGACGCTGCTCGAAGAGCTCGACGCCGCTTCCGGCGAACTGTCCGACTGGCTGGCCATGCGCTATTTCACGCATGTGTCCGATGTCAGCCGGCAGACGATGGCGCTTTGAGCATGGATCGCCGGGCCATCCGCTATCACGTGCTGCACGAGACGCGCTACGAATACGACAGTGCCGTGTCGCTGTCGCAGCAGCAGCTCCATCTTTCGCCGCGTATCCTCGACTGGCAGCGGATCGAGGAACAGCAGATCGACATCGAACCCCAGCCGTCCTGGCGGCGCGACGGGCAGGATGCCTTCGGCAATCCGGTGACCTGGATCGCCTTCCATGCACCGCATGACACATTGCACATCCGCTCGGCGATGACCATCGCCGTGCAGCCGCATCTGCCCCGGCAACTCGAGAAATCGCTGCCCTGGGAGCAGGTGCGCGAGCGGCTGGCCTACAATGCCCTGGCGCCGCAGCCCGGGGATCTCGAGGCGATGCGTTTCCTGTTCGAGAGCGCGCATGTCCGCATCAAGCACGAACTGGCCGACTATGCCGCCGACTGCTTCCCGCCTGGCACACCGGTGCTGGTCGGCGCCCGGGCGCTGATGGCGAAGATATTCCGGGAATTCAAGTTCGATCCGGAAGCCACCACGGTGTCGACGCCGGTCATGGAGGTGCTGGAGAAGAAGCGTGGCGTCTGCCAGGACTTCGCCCACCTGATGATCGCCTGCCTGCGCGCCCTCGGCCTCGCTGCGCGCTACGTCAGCGGCTATCTGCTGACCCGCCCGCCGCCGGGCAAACCGCGCCTGATCGGCGCCGACGCCTCGCATGCCTGGGTTTCGGTCTATGCGCCGGGATTCGCCAACGACTGGGTGGATTTCGACCCGACCAACAACCTGTTGCCTGACACTGAACACATTACCGTTGCCATCGGCCGCGATTTCGGCGACATCTCGCCGCTGCGCGGCATCATCCTCGGCGGCGGCGGCGCCGAGCCCGAAGTCGAGGTGACGGTGATGCCGCTTGATGAGGAAGAGCCACTCGCGGTCGCGGAGTCCACAGTGAAAGTCGCTGAATCCGGGGCGGTCCAGCCCTGATGCAGCGTGTCGCCATCGTCGGCGGCGGGCCGGCCGGCTTGATGGCGGCGGAGCAACTTGCCGCAACCACAGAAACAACCGCTGGCCCTGGGATCGACGGCCTGAAAGTGGCCATTTTCGATGCCATGCCTTCGTTTGGCCGCAAGTTCCTGATGGCCGGCAAGGGCGGCATGAACATCACCCACGCGGAACTCATGCCCGTTTTCGTCGGCCGTTACGGTACGCGGCAGGCGGCGATCGCGCCGTTGCTGGAAACCTTCGGGCCGCAACAATTGCGCGACTGGATCGGCGGCCTTGGCATTGCGACCTTCGTTGGCTCTTCCGGCCGTGTCTTTCCGACGGAGATGAAGGCGGCGCCGCTGTTGCGCGCCTGGCTGCACCGTCTGCGCGGGGCGGGCGTCCGGTTTCATGTGCGCCATCGCTGGCTGGGCTGGGCCGCCGACGGCGCGCTGCGTTTCGCGACGCCGGAGGGCGAGAAAACGCTGGCTTTCGATGCAGTGATTCTGGCGCTCGGTGGCGGAAGTTGGGCGCGGCTCGGCTCGGACGGCGCCTGGGTGCCGTTGCTGGCCGCGCGCGGGATTCCGCTGGCGCCGCTGCAACCGGCGAATTGCGGCTTCGACGTGGCGTGGAGTCCGTATTTCAGCGAGCGTTTCGCCGGCCAGGCGGTCAAGCCGGTGATTGCATCGGTAGCCGGGCGACGCCAGCAAGGCGAGTTCAACATTACCGCCGGCGGCATCGAGGGCGGGCTGGTCTACGCCCTTGCGGCGCCGCTGCGCGATGCGCTGGCAATCGAAGGAGGGGCGGTGCTGCATCTCGATCTGGCGCCAGGCCGGACGCTGGCGCGCCTGACCGCCGATCTTTCACGTCCGCGCGGGCACGATTCGTTGGCCAACCACCTGCGCCGGCGGGCCGGGATCGAAGGCGTCAAGGCCGGCCTGCTGCGCGAATTGCTGCCTGCGGAGACGTTGACCGCAGCAGCGCAGCTGGCGGCGGCGATCAAGCATCTGCCGTTGCCGGTGACGGCTACGCGGCCGATCGACGAGGCGATCAGCACGGCCGGCGGCGTCACTTTTGAAGCGCTCGACGCCAACCTGATGTTGCGCGACCTGCCGGGGGTTTTCTGCGCCGGCGAGATGCTCGACTGGGAAGCGCCGACCGGCGGCTATCTGCTTACGGCCTGCTTCGCTACCGGCCACGCCGCCGGGCAGGGTGCGCGCGCCTGGTTGGCGGAAAAATCCTGAGTACTCTCGCGGCGTTCAGGCCACGCGTTGCGTACCCATGATGCGGTGATAGACGGCGAAGCGCCACGCGTCGATCTTGCCGGCGGCGACGGCGGCGGTCAGCACGCAGTCCGGCTCGCGGTCGTGGCGGCAGTCGCGGAAGCGGCACTGCCCGAGGTAGGGGCGAAACTCGCGGAAGGCGTATTCGATCTCCTGGCGGTCGAGGTGGCCGAGGCCGAATTCCTGCAGGCCCGGCGAATCGATCAACGCGCTGTCGGCATCGAGATGATAGAGCGTGGCATGCGTCGTCGTGTGCTTTCCGGAATCGAGGGCCGATGAAATCTCGCGCGTCGCGGCGCGCGCCTCGGGTACCAGTGCATTGACCAGCGTCGATTTGCCCATTCCCGACTGGCCGACCAGCACACTGGTGTAGCCCTGCAGTTCGGGACGCAGATCCTCGGCGTGGTCGCGGGCGGAAAGTTCGAGAACGCGATAACCGAGGCCGGCGAAGACGGCCAGTTGCTGGCGGGCGGCCGGCAGCCTGTCAGTCAGATCACACTTGTTGAGGACGATCAACGGTTCGATTTCCTCGCTCTCGACGGCGAGCAGGGCGCGCGTCACCAGTTCGTCGGAAAATCCCGGTTCGGTGGCGACGACGATGACGACCTGATCGACATTGGCAGCGATCAGCTTCTGCCGGATTTCGTTGGAGCGGTAGAGCAGGCTGGTGCGCGGCCGGATCGCCTCGATGACCCCCTGGTCGGCGCCGCTGGGCAGGATGTCGACGCGGTCGCCGCAGGCGACATCGCTCTTTTTTCCGCGCGTGAAGCAGGGCAGCAAGCTGCCGTCGGGCAGTTCCACGACATACTGGCGGCCATGGGCGGCGACGACGCGCCCGTCCATCAGCGGGCGGCCGCCTGCAGCCGGGCGAGGCGTGCCGCGGCGGGGGGGTGGGAGTCGTGGAACAGCGAGTGCAGCGGGTCGGGGGTCAGGGTCGCCGCGTTGTCCTCGTAGAGCTTGACCAGCGCCCGGCCGAGATCGGCGGCCGCTGTCTGTGCGGCAGCGTAGGCATCGGCCTCGAACTCGTGCTGGCGCGACATCCGGCTCAGCAGCGGGCTGAGCGGAAAGATGAACACCGGGATGATGAGGAAGAAGAGGATCAGCGCCAGCGCCGTGCTTGGCACCGGTACGCCGAGGCCGGCGTAGAACCACGGGGCGTCGATCAACTGGCCGAGCAGCCAGAGCAGGCCGAAAGCGGCGGCAAACATGAAGGCGATGCGCTTGACGACATGCCGGCGGCGGAAATGTCCCAGTTCGTGCGCCAGCACGGCTTCCACTTCGGGCGGCGCGAGACGGGCGAGCAGGGTATCGAAGAAGACGATGCGCTTGTTGTTGCCGAAACCGGTGAAGTAGGCGTTGCCGTGGCTGGAGCGCTTCGAGCCGTCCATCACGAAGAGGCCGTTCGAACGAAAGCCGCAGCGGGTCAGCAAGGCCTCGATGCGCGATTTCATTTCGCCGTCCTCGAGCGGCGCGAACTTGTTGAACAGCGGCGCGATCCAGGTCGGATAGATGAACAGGATCAGCAGGTTGAAGGCGCACCAGAACAGCCAGACCCAGAACCACCAGACGCTGCCCATGGCGCCCATCAGCCAGAGTACGGCGAGGATGACCGGCGCGCCGATGACGACGCCGATCAGGGTGTGCTTCAGCAGATCGCCGAAGAACAGGTCGAGCGTCATGCGGTTGAAGCCGTAGCGGGCCTCGATGACGAACTGGCGATAGAGCGCGAAGGGCAGGTCGATGACGGCCGAGATCGTCATCACGCTGAAGATCAGGGCGAGGCCGTAGAACAGACCGCCGACCCGCGTGGCCCAGAAGTCATGCAGCCAGGCGAGTCCGCCGCCGAGCGTCAGGGCGAGCAGCAGCGCGGCGTCGACCAGGGTCGTCAGGATGGCCAGCTTGTTGCGGTCGACCGTGTAATCGGCGGCTTTTTGGTGGGCGGCAAGCGAAATGCGTTCGGCGAAGTCGGCCGGGACGGCGGTGCGATGCGCGGCGACGTGACGGATCTGGCGCAGCGTCAGCCACAGCCGGCCGGCGAGCGTCAGGGCAAAAACTGCAAGAAACACGAAGGTAAAGTCGGCGGTCACGAAACTGGGCGCGAAGCTATGAGAAAATGCGGGTTTTCAAGGTGTTGGGCAATTATATGACAGGCAATGCAAACAACCTCGTCTGGCTGGACATGGAAATGACCGGTCTCAATCCGGATGGCGACCGGATTATCGAAATGGCGATGGTGGTGACCAATTCGGCGCTGGAACTGGTCGCCGAGTCGCCGGCCTGGGTTGTGCATCAGAGCGATGAAGCGCTGGCTGCCATGGACGACTGGAACCAGAAAACGCATGGCCGCTCGGGGCTGATCGACAAGGTCAAGGCGTCGACGCTGAGCGAGGCGGCGGTCGAGTCGCTGGCGCTGGACTTCCTGAAAAAATACTCCGTGCCGGGGCATTCGCCGATGTGCGGCAATTCGATCGGCCAGGACCGGCGTTTCATGGCGCGTTACATGCCGACCCTGGAAGCCTTCTTCCATTACCGCAACCTCGATGTCAGCACCCTGAAGGAATTGTGCAAGCGCTGGCAGCCGGAAATCTACAAGGGCTTCAAGAAAAAGGGGCGGCACACGGCGCTGGCTGACATCTACGAGTCGATCGACGAACTCAAGTATTACCGCGAGCACTTCCTCAAGGCTTGAGCGGCGGATAAGGTCAACGGCGGGTCAACGGCGGTAAAGACGGAATTTTTCCTTGCGGTCGGCGGGGCGATTGCCCTCCCAGACGCGGGTCCATTTCCCGTCCGGGGCGGCCAGTTCCTGCTTGCTGTTGCCGGTGACCAGCAGCCATTCGCATTGCCGGCCGGCGGTCGATTCGGCCGCGTCCGGCTCGATCCCGGCGAAATAGGCGAGCGAGGCGCGCTGGGTATCGGTCAGTCCGCGTTCCGCCAGGCAGCCGTGATCGGCCGGCAGTTCCCGGGCGATGGCCTCGGCCACCGGGCGGTAGGTCTTGCCATAATCGAACCAGGGCAGGATCAGCGAAGTCGCCATCAGCCAGATGGTGGTGAAGCCGAGCGTCCAGTGGGTGAGGCTGCGATAGGGCGAGCGCGGCGCGGTGACGATCAGCCAGATCCACCAGATCGTCGCCAGAACGCCGATGACGAAGGCCACGATCTCGAAGTGCCCGACGAAGCCCGGGCGCAGCACGACGACCCGCTTGGCCAATCGCTCGGGCCAGCCGAGCGCCATGGCCGACCATGCCACCCAGACCAGCACCGCAAAGACGCTGAAGGTCATCATGGCAAACCAGTCGAAGGCATTGGTGGCACCGCGCCGCAAGCTCAGCGCGCCCGGCGTGGCGAGCAGGGCCAGCGGCGGCAGCAGCAGCAGGGCGGGGATTTCGCGGGGCCGGAAGGCGAGCGCCAGCATCAGGAAGGTCAGCATCAGGAAGACCAGCGGCAGCAACTGCGGCATCGCCTTCAGCGCCGTGCGCCGGGTCCACAGCGCCCAGGCCGCCAGCGGCAGCGCCGGGAAGGCGAACCAGGGCAGCAGCGACAGGAAGCGCCCGGCGCCGCTGAACGAAAAGGATGTCCTGAGCGGGGCCAGTTCCGTATTCAGCCAGCCGTGGAAGCGCGCGGGTTCCAGCGTGAGCAGCAGGAACGGCCAGGGCAGGATCAGCAGCAGCGCGAGGCCAAGGCCGAGTCCAAGGGCTTGCAGCGCCTTTGCTCGATCCGCGGACAGCCACCAGGCCAGCGGCGCGATGGCCAACAGCGGCAGTGTCGGGGCAATGCCGGTGCCGAGCAGACAGGCGGTGATGGCGAGACCGTAGAAGACGCCGGCCAGCGTCGGGCGGCGACCAAGGGCGGCCAGCGCGCCGATGGCGCCGCTGTAGGCCGCCAGGGCGACCAGCATCGGCTGGGCATCGTGAGCGTGGATGAGGAGGCCGACGCTACCGGCGAGCAGGAGCGGACTGGCGGCCGCGCTTTCCTTCCCGTAGAGTTCGCGGCCGGCATAGTAGATGCCGACCAGCGCCAGCGTGACCCAGATGCCGCTGGCCAGACGGATTGCTTCATGCAGCGGTAGCAGCCAGCCGAGCGCCTTGCCAGTCAGGGCGGCAGTCCAGTAGTAAAGCGGCGGTTCGTGGAAGGGGCGCCCGGCGAGGTCGGGCGAGAGCCAGTCGCCGTAATGCAGCATGTGCCAGGCAGTGCCGATGTGGATGGCGTCTTCGCCCTTCCACGGGTCGCGGCCGAAGAGGCCGGCCAGCACGTAGAAAGCCAGCATGGCGGCCAAGGTCCAGCCGGCCGGGGGCAGGCGGATGCCGGAACGGAGGCGGGCGGCGAAATCAGGCATGCGCAACGGATGGCCAGAAAATGAAAAAGGCAGCCCTGCGGCTGCCCTTTCTCGTATGGCTCAAACCGATCAGGCGGCGGACTTGCCGCGCATGGCGCCGAACTTCTGGTTGAACTTCTCGACGCGGCCGGCGGTGTCGACGATTTTCTGCTTGCCGGTGTAGAACGGATGGCAGGCGGAGCAGACTTCGACGTGCAGCGACTTGTTCATCGTCGAACGGGTCGTGAAGGCATTGCCGCACGAGCAGTTGACCTGAATTTCGTTGTAGTTCGGGTGAATATCGGCTTTCATCTTTTGTCCTTTAAGCAAGCGACCGGCGGATGTGGCCGATCTGGAAAACGCATGATTATCCTCGAATAATCACGCAGTTGCAATAGATTTCCGCAGATCAGCCGCGGCGCATGGCGTCAAAGAATTCGGCATTGCCCTTGGTCGACTTGACCTTGTCGAGCAGGAATTCCATCGCGGCGAGGTCGTCCATCGGGTAGCAGAGCTTGCGCAGCACCCACATCTTCGAGAGGACATCCGGCTTGAGCAGCAGTTCCTCGCGGCGGGTGCCGGAGCGGTTGACGTTGATCGCCGGATACATGCGCTTTTCGGCCATCCGGCGATCCAAATGGATTTCCGAGTTGCCGGTGCCCTTGAATTCTTCGTAGATCACTTCGTCCATGCGCGAACCGGTGTCGATCAGCGCGGTGGCGAGAATGGTCAGCGAGCCGCCTTCCTCGATGTTGCGGGCGGCGCCGAAGAAGCGCTTCGGCTTCTGCAGGGCGTTGGCGTCGACACCGCCGGTCAGTACCTTGCCGGAGGCCGGCTGCACGGTGTTGTAGGCGCGGGCGAGGCGGGTGATCGAGTCGAGCAGGATGACCACGTCCTTCTTGTGTTCGACCAGGCGCTTGGCCTTCTCGATGACCATTTCGGCAACCGCGACGTGGCGGGTGGCCGGCTCGTCGAAGGTCGAGGCGACGACCTCGCCCTTGACGGTGCGCGTCATTTCGGTGACTTCTTCCGGACGCTCGTCGATCAGCAGGACGATCAGCACGACGTCCGGGTGATTGGCGCTGATGGCATGGGCGATGTTCTGCAGCATCACCGTCTTGCCGGATTTCGGCGGCGAGACGATCAGGCCGCGCTGGCCGGCGCCGACCGGGGCGATCATGTCGATGACCCGGCTGGTGATGTTCTCGTCGGCCTTGATGTCGCGTTCGAGTTGCAGGTGACGCGTCGGGTGCAGCGGCGTCAGGTTCTCGAACATGATCTTGTTCTTGTTCGCTTCCGGCGGGAAACCGTTGATCGACTCCAGTTTGGTCAGCGCAACGTAGCGCTCGCCATCCTTCGGGGTACGGATTTCACCCTCGATGGTGTCGCCGGTACGCAGGTTGAAGCGCCGGACCTGCGACGGCGAGACGTAGATGTCGTCCGGGTTGGCGAGGTAGGAGGTGTCCGACGAGCGGAGGAAGCCGAAGCCGTCCTGCAGCACCTCGAGGGTGCCGTCGCCGAAGATGGTGTCGCCGTTCTTGGCCTTGGCTTTCAGGATGGCATAGATCAGTTCCTGCTTGCGCATCCGGTTGGCGTTCTCGATCGCCAGTTCGGTGGCCATATCGAGCAGTTTGCTGACGTGTAGTGTCTTGAGTTCGGAAAGTTGCATTGATCGATTAAGTATGGCGCCGAAAATATGGGCCGGGCGAAGCCCGATGGCCGGGGCGCTGAAGCTTGGTAGCTTTTGGGGTGGGTGAGGACGCCGGGGCGCGGAGCC
>Ga0209202_1002392_pt1 | contig 10463 bp, 10 predicted proteins | sample AD_UKC032_MetaG_FD_184416 | JGI IMG/M metagenome (GOLD analysis project Ga0209202, IMG submission 184416) | Active sludge microbial communities of municipal wastewater-treating anaerobic digesters from USA - AD_UKC032_MetaG (SPAdes) (version 2) | ecosystem: Engineered > Bioreactor > Anaerobic >... | reverse complement strand
AATATCTCGATGAGTCTGACGGGCGCTCTCCAACAGTTCCTCGATCAACGCATCCTTCTCCGTCCAGATCTGGCCCAGCCAGCGTTGAATCGCCGCCCGGAATTCCGGATCACCGCGATAATCGCCGTCCAGCAGTTCCGCGGGAATATCCAGCGCCCGGACCCGCACGATCACTCGGTGAATGCGACCCAGCAGCAAATCCGGAAAGGTCGAGCCGCCATCCGGGTAAACGATGGTCACGTCCAGCAGGGTGTGCAACCGGTCAGCCAGCGTTTCCATAGCAAACGCCAGTCCGCCCGCCTTGGGCCGCAACAGATGCTGGTAAGGTGATTGTTGCCGAGCCTGTTTATCGGGCCGGAAGCGGGTGCCTTCCAGAAAGTTGAGCAGGGTGGTCGGCGTCGTATCGCGGAACCGGGCGCAAATCCGGCGAGTGGTTTCCCAGTCCTGATCGCGGGCTTCGGGATGCCGGGCCAGATAATCTGCCGAGTGGCGCTTCATGAATGGAAAGTCCAGTCCCCACCAGACGCCGCCCAACATCGGCATCCAGATCAGCGGCTGTTTGATAAAGAATTTCAGGAACGGAATCCGCCGGTTGAAAATCCGTTGCAGCACCACAATGTCCACCCAGGACTGATGGTTGGAACTGACCAAATACCAGTCATCGCGCTGTAACCCATCGAGTCCCTGCACATCCCACTCGATGCGCTGGGTCAGATCAGTAATCGCGTTATTGCTGGCGACCCAAGCCTGGGCGATGTGGATCAAACGGCGGTCGTACCAGGTCTGCCAGCCGCGATGAGGAATCGCCAGTTTGATCAGCAGCACGATATAGAACGGCGTACACCAAAGTATGGTGTTGAGGATGAAGAGCAGCAACGCCAGTGCGCCACGGAGCGGCGCGGGCAGGAAAGCGAACATGGGGAACAGCCCTCTTCTTCAGAGTGTCACCGAGCGACGCGCCAGCCAGTCGCGGACCGCCGGGCCAGTGCCAATCGTCCACGGTTTCAACCGTTCAACCGGCACTCGTTTGATCGCGGCCAGTTCTTCATTCAGCGTAATGTCGCCATGGGCCGGAACATGGAAGGCCAGAATCAGTTGATTCATTTCAAAGAATGGGTAATAGCCGATGAAATGCGCGGTTTCGGCCTGCAAACCCAATTCTTCCTGCACTTCGCGCAAGACCGCGTCATCCGGGGTCTCACCTTTTTCCAGGAAGCCGGTGATCAGGCCGAACATCGTCTCCGGCCAACGGTGGTTACGGGCCAGGATGACCGCACCATCCACCTCAACAATAGCGGCGACCACGGGAATGGGATTGTCCCAGTGAACATAGGCGCAACCGACGGTCTTACAACACGGTCGCGGCTGGCCATGGATTTCAGCAGTCTGTAAAGGTTGGCCACATTGAGGGCAGAAGTGCGCGGACATGGCGAAAAGTGGACTCCTCTGGACAGGGCGGGGTTGGCGGCGAAACGTGCTGAAGCGGGTACGATGTCAAGGGAAACATCGGCTATAATTCTACCGACGGCAGCTCTTACCGCTGCCGTTTTGATTTTTTAAAACGGCTTGCGGACGGTTCGCCTCGGGAAGGCGTGCAGTGCGCAAGCCGGTTTGGCGACCACCTACGGAATGCCGATCATCCGGCTTTTTCAGCGAAACTATTATGAAAACACGCCATTTTCTGAGTCTGTTTGATCTGACGCCTGCGGAGTTGCAGCGAGTGCTGCAACGCGCCAGCGAATTAAAAGCCATACGCCAGCGCGGGGAACATTATGCACCGTTTCCGGGCAAGGTGCTGGGCATGATCTTCGAGAAAGCCTCCACCCGCACCCGGGTCTCCTTCGAAGCCGGTATGGCGCAACTGGGCGGCAGCTCGATTTTCTTGTCGCCGCGCGACACGCAACTGGGCCGGGGCGAACCGATTGAGGATACCGCACGAGTCGTATCGCGCATGGTCGATCTGGTCATGATCCGCACGTTTGCCCACGCGACGATCCAGCGTTTCGCCGAGTATTCCACGGCTCCGGTGATCAATGGTCTGACCGATTACAACCATCCCTGCCAATTACTGGCGGATTTGCAGACGTTCATCGAAGAATTCGGCGAGATTCGCGGGCGGACCGTGGCCTGGATTGGCGATGGCAATAATATGTGCAACAGTTATCTCAAGGCCGCCATTCAGTGCGATTTTCAATTACGCATCGCCGTCCCGCCCGGCTATGAACCGGACGAAGCGTTGTTGAAGCAGGCCACCGACCGGGTGGTGTTGCTGCGTGATCCGCTGACAGCGGCGAAAGGCGCTGATCTGGTCACCACCGACGTGTGGGCCAGTATGGGCAAGGAGGAGCAGCAGGACCGCCGTGAGCGGGATTTCACCGGTTATCAGGTGACTGCCGAGATTATGGCCCAAGCCAGGCCGGGGGCGATTTTCCTGCACTGTCTGCCCGCACACCGGGGCGAGGAGGTCAGCGCCGAGGTGATCGACGGGCCGCAAAGCCGGGTCTGGGATCAGGCGGAAAATCGCCTTCATGCCCAGAAGGCGTTGATGGAATTTTTGTTGCTGGGCGGTCAAACCTAGATTCTCACGTTGATAATAGTCAAAGCGATTCAATGTTGACCGCGATATCATCACTGCTTTGCAATCGGTCTTAAACGTCTGCCATGAAAGACTATGCACTAATCCTGTTGGGGACCATCCTGGTCAATAACTATGTGCTGGTGAAATTTTTGGGGTTATGCCCGTTCATGGGTGTCTCCCGCAAGCTGGAAACCGCCATGGGCATGGGACTGGCGACCACCTTTGTCCTGACGCTGTCGTCCATCTGCGCCTATCTGACCGACCATTACCTCCTGATCCCACTGGGGTTGGAATATCTGCGCACGATTGCGTTTATTCTGGTCATTGCGGTGGTGGTGCAATTTACCGAAATGGTGGTCCATAAGACCAGTCCGTTGCTTTACCAGGCGCTGGGCATCTACCTGCCGCTGATCACCACCAACTGTGCGGTTCTCGCAGCGGCTTTGCTCAATGTGCAGGCCCGGCATGATTTCATCGGCTCGGCGCTCTATGGTTTCGGTGCCGCCGTCGGGTTTTCGCTGGTGATGGTGTTATTTGCCGCGATGCGCGAACGCATCATCGTTGCGGATGTGCCGGTCCATTTTCGTGGTCCGGCCATTACTTTGATAACCGCCGGCCTGATGTCGCTGGCGTTCATGGGCTTCGCTGGGCTGGTGCGAGGATAAAATCATGATCATTGCTGTGCTTGCCTTGGGATTGCTGGCTGGCGCTTCCGGTCTGTTGCTGGGCTTCGCCGCGGTGCGCTTCAAGGTGGAAGGCGATCCCATCGTCGAGAAGATCGACGCTATTTTGCCGCAAACCCAGTGTGGCCAATGCGGCTATGCCGGTTGTCGGCCTTACGCCGAGGCAATTGCTGCGGGCGAGGCGGAAATCAATCTCTGTCCCCCCGGCGGCGCGAACGGCGTGGCGGCACTGGCTGATTTGCTGGGCCGCGATTCCAAGTCGCTCAACGCCGAGCATCTGGACAAACCGAAGATGTTAGCGGTCATCGATGAGCAGAACTGCATCGGGTGTACGCTGTGCCTGCAAGCCTGTCCGGTGGATGCCATTCTCGGCGCGGCCAAGCAGATGCATACGGTCATTGCCAGGGAATGTACCGGCTGTGAATTGTGCATCGCGCCCTGCCCGGTGGATTGCATCCACATGATCCCGGTTACGCAGACCATCAGCACCTGGAAATGGCGTGCGCCGGTCATCCCGGTTCAAGCGGCGGCATGAACGCCCTCAAACGCCTGTTTCCATTTCACGGCGGACTGAAAACCGTTCGCCACAAAGCCGAATCCAATCAGTCGCCAATTCAACCCGGCGCTCTGCCCCGGCAGTTGACCGTCCCGTTGCGCCAACACATCGGTGCCATCGCCAAACCGCTGGTGCAGCCCGGCGACCGGGTGTTGAAGGGGCAGATGATCGGTCAGGCCGATGGCTACATCAGCGCCGCCATCCATGCCCCTACCTCCGGGATCGTGGCTGCCGTGGAATCCCGGCATGTTCCCCATCCCTCCGGGTTGCCTGACCTGTGCGTGGTCATCGACAGCGACGGTGAGGAGCGCTGGATCGACCGGGAACCGGTCGATTACCGTCATCGACATCCCAGCGAATTACGCAATATCTTGCGTAACGCCGGCATTGTGGGGCTGGGCGGAGCCGGGTTTCCCAGTGCGGTCAAGTTAAACCTGAGCGGTAGCGATGATCTGGAAACCCTGATTCTCAACGGCGCGGAATGTGAGCCGTGGATTACCTGCGATGACCGGCTGATGCGCGAACGGGCGGCGGGTATCGTCGCCGGGTTACGGGTCATGGCCCATTTGCTGAAGCCGCGTGACGTGCTGATCGGTATTGAAGAGGATAAGCCGGAAGCGATTGCCGCGATGAGCGAAGCCTGCGCCGGAACCGATTACCAGGTTCGGCCCATTCCCACCCGCTATCCCAGCGGTAGCGTCAAGCAACTGGTCAAACTGCTGACCGGCAAGGAAACGCCAGTGGAGGGTCTGCCGGTTGATGTCGGCGTCCAGTGTTTCAACGTGGCGACCGCCTACGCCGTGCATCGTGTGGTGGACCATGGTGAACCGCTGATTTCCCGTGTGGTGACCGTGACCGGGCAGGTCAAACAGCCCGGCAATATCGAGGCGCTGTTGGGAACTGCGTTTGCTGACCTGGTGGAACAGTGTGGCGGTTATCGGGAGGGCGTGGAGCGGTTGATCATGGGCGGGCCGATGATGGGGTTTGCTCTGCACAGCGACGAGGTTCCAGTCACTAAGGCCGCTAACTGTATCCTGGCCGCCAGCGCCGCTGAACTGACGCCCGAGCAACCTGTGATGCCTTGTATCCGTTGCAGCGCTTGCGTCGAGGTCTGTCCCGCCGATCTGTTGCCGCAGCAGTTGTACTGGCACGCCCGCGCCCGCGAGTTCGACAAGGCCCAGGATCACCATTTATTCAGTTGCATTGAGTGTGGCTGTTGCAGCTACGTCTGTCCGAGTCATATCCCGCTGGTGCAGTACTATCGCTACGCCAAGAATGAAATCTGGGCGCAGGAGAAGGAAAAGCAGAAGGCGGAGCTGGCCCGGCAGCGGCATCAGGCGCGGGTTGAACGGCTGGAGCGCGAGAAGCAGGAGCGGGAGGCGAAGTTGCGGCAAAAAGCGCCGGCCAAGGCCCCCCTCTCCCCTAGCCCCTCTCCCACAAGGGGCGAGGGGAGTACAGTGGTCGTCAGTGACCGGGACGGTTGAATCATGCGCTTCAAAACGGTCACTTCTCCCCATGTTTTGCAGGACGCCGGCGTCGGCCAGGTCATGCGCCGGGTGTTGTACGCCATGCTGCCTGGTATCGCTGCCCTGACCTGGTTCTTCGGCTGGGGTATTCTGGTTAATCTGGTCCTCGCAACCACCGTCGCGCTGCTGGCGGAAACCGCAATGCTGGCGGCACGCGGCAAGCCGATCCTGCTGCATTTGGGTGATTCCAGCGCAGTCGTTACCGCCTGGCTGCTGGCCGTCGCCTTGCCGCCGCTGGCTCCGTGGTGGTTAACGGTCGTCGGTGTACTGTCAGCCATCGTACTTGCCAAGCATCTCTACGGCGGACTCGGCTATAACCCGTTCAATCCGGCGATGGTCGGCTATGTCGTGTTGCTGATCTCATTTCCCCGTGAAATGAGCACCTGGTTGGTGCCACATGGCCTCGATCAGTCGCAGGCCATGACCTTTTGGGAAACGCTGCAGGTGATGTTCAATAGCGAATGGCCGGCGCGGTTCGCCGCTGACGCGCTGACCGGGGCGACGCCGCTGGATGTGTTGCGCACCAAACTGGGCCTGGGCCTGACGGTGACCGAGATTCGCAACAGTCCGGTTTTTGGCATTGTGTCGGGTCACGGCTGGGAATGGGCGACCTCTGGATTTTTGGTCGGCGGGTTATGGCTGATTTATACCCGTGCCGCCGATTGGCGAATTCCGGCGGGGATGCTGGGCGGGCTGGCGGTGATCGCGACTGTGTTCTACGTCGTCGATCCCGTGCGTTACGCCCCGCCGTGGTTCCATCTATGGAGCGGTGCAGCGATTTTCGGCGCGTTCTTTATCGCTACCGATCCAGTGACCGCCAGCGCTACTCCGCGTGGTCGGCTGATTTATGGCGCAGGGATTGGCATTCTGGTCTACATCATCCGGGGATTTGGCGGTTATCCCGATGGCGTGGCGTTTTCGGTGTTGTTGATGAACATCGCCGCGCCCACGATTGATCTTTACACCCAGCCCCGGGTGTTCGGAGCGCGGCGCGGATGAAACCCCTGGCGCGTAGTATGGGCGTTGCCGCCCTGATTTTGACCGGATTTGCCTTGGTCGGGACCGGACTGGTCACTGTGACTTATACCAGTACCAAGGACATTATCGCCGAGGCGCAACGAGCGGCGCTGGAAGCCAATCTGAATCAGTTGGTGCCAGCGGATCGTTACGATAACCGGGTGACAGAAGATCGCATCGACATCGTGGCGCCGGAGTGGCTGGGGACGGATCAGCCGGTCGCTGTCTACCGCGCCCGGAAAGAGGGTCAGCCGGTCGCACTGTTCGCGACGCCGTATGCGCCGGACGGCTACAGCGGGCCGATTCAACTGTTGATTGGCGTGTATGCCGACGGGACACTGGCCGGGGTGCGTGTCCTTCAGCATAAAGAGACACCGGGCTTGGGCGATGCGATTGAGGAGCGGCGTTCACCGTGGATTCTGGCGTTTGCCGGAAAGTCGCTGGCCGATCCTTCTCCAGAGAAGTGGAAGGTCAAACGGGATGGCGGCGTTTTCGATCAGTTCACTGGTGCGACGATCACGCCCCGGGCGGTGGTCAAGGCGACCCGCCGGTTTCTGGAATACGTCCAAAGTCACCGGGAGCAATTGTTTGCGCCAGCATCTGCGCACCCGGCGGGAAAGAGTTAGGTCAACGAAGCGATCCGTAGCGGAGAAACGGTCATGATTGATACCGCAAATTATCGGAAAATTCTCAAGGACGGTGTGTGGACCCAAAATACCGGCTTTGTGGCGCTGCTAGGATTATGTCCCTTGCTGGCAACTTCGAACTCGGTAGTGAACGGGCTGGGGCTGGGACTGGCGACGCTGCTGGTGTTGCTGCTGTCCAACGTGGCTATTTCGTTAATTCGTCATCTGGTGCGGCCGGAGGTGCGGATTCCGGTGTTTGTCCTGGTGATCGCCTGCGTGGTGACTGCGGTGGAACTGGCGATGCACGCTTTCCTGCCGGGACTGTACACCGTACTCGGCATTTTCATTCCACTGATCGTGACTAACTGTTGCGTGATTGGCCGCGCCGAAGCGTTTGCCTTCAAGCACGGTGTCGCCCCATCGGCGGTTGATGGCATTGCGACCGGTTTAGGATTCCTGCTGGCGCTGGTGCTGCTGGGCGCGGTGCGGGAAGTGGTGGGACAGGGAACACTGTTCAGCCAAGCGGATTTGTTGTTTGGGGAGTGGGGCCGGCATTTGACCTTGCATCTGGTCGATGATTATCGCGGTTTCCTGCTGGCGATTCTGCCGCCGGGAGCATTCATCGGCCTGGGTTGCCTGATTGCGCTCAAGAATGTCATTGACGCCCGCGCCCAGCGCCGCAGCGCCACTAAGCCGGTGGCTGTGTTGTTGGCAACCAGGTCTTGAAGCGCATAAAAATCGCCCTGCTGAAGGGCTTGGAGACACACGGGGTATTCACCTGCCGCCAAGCAGCGAACAGCGCACTAATACACTGCTGGAACGCCGTGAATTCAGCATGACGGAAGTATAATGGACCCCGAATTTCGGACAGGTAAATAAGGTGGTACTCTGCAACGTAACGACCAGAAACGAGGAACGGGTGATGCAATGCAGAGGAAAGTCTTCAGTGCGGAGTTCAAGGCGAAGGTTGCGTTAGAAGCGCTGGCCGGACGCAAGACGGTCAACGAGATCGCCGGGGCGCATGAGGTGCATCCGAACCAAGTCACGACCTGGAAACGGGAGGCCCAGGACGGGTTGAAGGCGCTGTTTGCGTGCAAACGGAGCCGACGAAGTCCCCAAGACGGGGCCGATGCCGAGGCGCTGTACAGTCAAATTGGCCGGTTGCAAGTCCAGGTGGAGTGGTTGAAAAAAAAGTCGGGACTGAGTCCACCGGGGTAAGGCGGGCCTGGATCGAACCGGATCATCCGGCGTTGTCGGTGGTAGCCCAGTGTGAACTGCTGGGACTCGCCCGCAGTGGGTAATATTACGCAGCCGTCCCGGATTCGGGACTGAATCAAGAGTTGATGCGGCGGATGGATGAGGAATATACCGCCCATCCTTTCTACGGCAGCCGGCGGATGACGGCGGTGTTGCGGCGGGCCGGGTATCCGGTCAACCGCAAACGGGTGATGCGGTTGATGACCGAACTGGGATTGCCGGCGATTGACCCGAAGCCGGCGACCTCGCCGCCCAGTGCGGATCATCGGGTCTATCCCTACCTGCTGCGCGGGATGGCGGTGACTGTCCCGGATCAGGTATGGAGTACGGAAATAGTCTTTACGCAAATGACAAAAACGGATGTGTTCGCTGCTCGGGTGAGTAGGGATGACATAGCGAATTTCGACCTCGGCATCTGTCACGATAACTCGGTCGATCAAAAGCTCGACCAACTGACGCTTTTGTTCGAAGGTGGCATTGACCAGCCCCCTTTGAACGCGGGCGCAGAACTCCTCGATGGCGATGGCCAGTCCAGCCACTTCCTCGTGGCGTTCGGCCTGGGCCGAGAGTTGGGCCTCCTGTTCCGCCAGTGCCTGGTCACGCTGCGCCAAGTCGCGGCGGCGCCGCTCATACTCGGGCAAGGGGATGATGGCTTGCAGGTAGGCTTCCGTGAGGCGCTCCAGTTGCTGGCCCAGGCTGGCTCGCCCTTTCTGCAAGTTAGCCTGGCGAGCCTGCAACTCTTGGGGTAGCCAGTGTCCCGCATGAGCCCGCTCCAGGGCCTGGGTGAGCTCGGTCGGATGGGTCAGCACTTCGCATAGATCCTGCCAGACCCGTTCATCCAGCTGAGCGGCCGGGGCAAAGCGAGATGGGCACGGGCGATCATCCCGGTCCGAATACTTGAGCTTGCCCGAGCAGACGTAATACCCATAAGGAGAATGGGCCAAGGTGCGGCCGATACAGGCCCTAAGGCAGTGGCCGCAACTGACCAAGGCCCGTAGCAGGTAAGGATGGACGGTATTGTGGCGGCGCGCGAAGGTGCGGTTCTTCGCGAGTTTGCTTTGGACCCGGTCGAACTCGTCCTGGCTCACGATCGCGGGCACGGTCGCCACCGGAATCCACTCCGCCGAGGGTGCCGCGATGGCGGTATCATGGGGCCGGCCTATCGGATGAGTGGCCGAGCGCCGGATACGGGCCGGACGATAGCGGGTCCGGCCCGCGTAGACCTGGCCGGTGTACACCGGATTGGTGAGAATCCCGCGCACGGTGGCCAGGCCCCAGAAGGTCTTGCCGGTGGGCGAGGGTATCTGGCGATCCCGCAGCAGACGCGCTACCTGGAGTAGACCGACCCCCGGTTCCAGATAGTGGGCGAAGATTTCCGAGACCACTGCCGCCGCGCCGGGGTCCAGCGTCAACCCGCGAGGATCGCGCGGCCGATCGGGATGCGGGCAGTAGCCGTAGGGCGCGTGCGTCCATGGCAACAAGATCCCAGCCCGCAGTTTAGCCAAGCGGCCTCGCCGCATGCGCTCGGTGATCAGCGTGCGTTCGTATTCGGCGACCGCCCCGCGAATTTGCAGCAATAATTGGTCGTGCGGATCCTGGCTCATGGGGCGGTCCAGGAATTTGACCTGACACCCATCCTGCTCGAATTCCTCAAGCAACAGCACTTGGTGGACATAGTTACGCGCCAGGCGATCCGGAGCGGTCAGGATTACTTGGTCGATCCGGCGCTCCCGAATCGCATCCCGTAATCGGTCTAGGCCCGGCCGGTTGAGCCGGCTCCCGCTATAGCCGTCATCGCGGAAAATCAAGGACTCCTCAAGAGTCAGACCCTGTTCCCGCAGATGATCGCGCAAGCGTTCCAACTGCTGCTCCAGGGTCTGCTGGTGGACTTGCTTCGGGGTGGATACTCGGACATACACTGCCGCTCGCATCAGGGGTCTCCTTCCGGGGTGAAACGGTCGGGTCCGTCGCGTGTCGGCTCCACTCCAGCAGCCATTGGTAAGCTCGATCCCATCGCTGCTGGCCGTCCGTTGACGCCATCGTCCGCCGACGAATCCGCCATTGTCGTTTCATGGCACCCTCCGCAGAAATGAATTTCTACGGAGGGACTCGTCTTGAGTGCCGCCGTGCGCGGGCGCCACATCTCATAACGGGACCACGTTAACTGGAGGCGGGCAACCCGGCTGACGCAGAATTTGTCATTTGTGATTAGACCATTGA
>Ga0209202_1002389_pt1 | contig 10467 bp, 10 predicted proteins | sample AD_UKC032_MetaG_FD_184416 | JGI IMG/M metagenome (GOLD analysis project Ga0209202, IMG submission 184416) | Active sludge microbial communities of municipal wastewater-treating anaerobic digesters from USA - AD_UKC032_MetaG (SPAdes) (version 2) | ecosystem: Engineered > Bioreactor > Anaerobic >... | reverse complement strand
CACGGTTACGGCATGGCGGTGCTGGTCGAGGTGCACAACGGCGAAGAGCTCGATGCCGCGCTGCAACTGGAAACCCCGTTGCTCGGCATCAACAACCGCAACCTGCGCACCTTCGAGGTTACGCTCGAAACCACGCTTGGCCTGCTGGCCCGCATCCCGGCGGATCGTATCGTCGTCACCGAGAGCGGCATCCTGAAGCCGGAAGACGTGGCGCTGATGCGCGCCAATCGGGTCGATGCCTTCCTGGTCGGCGAGGCTTTCATGCGCGCGCCGTCGCCCGGAGAGGAACTGGCGCGGCTGTTTTTCTGAGTCTCCGCGCATGCCGTTGCCTTATTGACGGCACCGTTGGCGACTGCCAAACTGAGGACGAACCGTCGTTTCGACGGCAGGGAAGCCATGAACCAGCCTCAACCTCGCCTGTTTCGCTCGCTCAGTACGGCGGGTTTCAGTCCGGACGACGACGCCGAAACCCGCCTCAAGAAATCGCTGCTGATCTTCGCCACCGGCCTCGTGTCGCTGGGGTCGATGCTGTGGCTGTTTCTGTATTGGCAAATGGGGCCGCAATTCTCGTCGACCGCACCGTTTGCCTTTCAGCTGTTGCTGGTTTCCAACCTGGTCTTTTTCCTCAAAAGCGGCAATTTCAATTTCTTCCGCTATTCGCAGCTGGCGCTGTTCCTGTTCATGCCCTTCGTCGTGCAATGGAGCATCGGCAACTTCATTACCGCCAGCGGCATCAGCCTCTGGGGCTTGCTGGCGCCGATCGGTGCCGTGCTGTTTTTCGGCGTTCGGGAGTCGCTGGCCTGGTTTTTCGCCTATATCTTCCTGACGGCGCTGTCAGGCTTCTTCGACTATTTCCTGGCCGATACCATCGTTCCCGGCGCGTCAAAGGTGCCGGTTCGCGTCAGCGTCTTCTTCTTCGCGCTCAATTTCGCGTCGGTGTCGACCATCGTCTACCTGCTGCTGCGCTATTCCACGCAGGAAAAGGCCAAGGCGCAGGCCAGCCTGGAAGAAACCCACCGCTTGCTGCAGGACGAGCAGGAGCGTTCCGAGCGCCTGCTGCTCAACATCCTGCCCGGGCCGATTGCCGAGCGCCTGAAATACGAAAAACAGACCATCGCCGACGGCTTTGCCGATGTCACGGTAATGTTCGTCGACATCGTCAATTTCACCCGCCTGGCCGAAGGCATGACGCCGCAGCAGGTCTTCGCGATGCTCAATCGCATCTTCTCGTCCTTCGACGAACTGGCCGAGCAGTTCGGCATGGAGAAGATCAAGACCATCGGTGACGCCTACATGGTGGCGGGCGGCCTGAACGACGGCGAGGGCAATTACACGCGGGCGATCGCGGAACTTGCGCTGGCGATGCGCGATCTGCTGCGCGATGACCTCGAGGTCAACAGCCTGCGGCTGGAGGTGCGGATCGGTGTCGGTACCGGGCCGGTGGTCGCCGGTGTCGTCGGCAAGAAGAAATTCATCTACGACTTGTGGGGCGATACCGTCAATCTGGCCAGTCGCATCACCAGTGAAGGCGTGCCGGGCATGGTTCATGTCGACGAAACGACCTATCGGCGCCTGAACGAATTCTTCAGGTTCGACGCCCCGCAGATCATTCACCTGAAAGGCAAGGGCAATACGCCGGTGTATCGGCTGATCGGGCAGCTGGATGCCTGATCGAAAACCGGGGTTCAGCCCCCGGGGGCCAGCGTGAACGCTACTGAACCCGTCCGGTTCTCTGCCAGTTTCAAGGCGTAGCCTGATTCTGCCGCCTGTTTGGCCGCATGATAAAGGCCGATGCCCATGCCGAATTCCGATTGGACGGGGGCGCGGAGCAGCGACTCGGCAATCGCCGGTGCGATCGCTTCGCCCGAGTCGCGCACGCTGAAACAAGCCCGGTTGCGGTCGACCGTGAATTTTGCCGATATTTCGAGGCCGCCTTCGCGTTGCCGCTTGCTCAGCGCGTTCTGCAACAGGTTTTCGGCAATGCTGTCGAACAGCGTGATCGGCACCTCGGTGTCGCCGCGCAGCTCCTCCTGCCATGCGATGCCGTCCCCGGCATGGCGATCCTGCAGGCGCTCCCACCAGGTCAGTGCGGAAAAACTGCGGTTCTCCTCGATCTGCGGGCGCTGCAACTTGTCGAGTGTGGATTTCAGCCGCTCGGTAATCTGCGGCAACTGGCGCGCCAGCAAGCCGGTGACCGCCGCCGGGTCGCCCGGCTGCGATGCAGCGTAGCAAAGCGTTTGCAAGGATTGGAGCAGATTCTTGACGTCGTGGGTGACGCGGGCGCCGGTCTCGTACACCGCCTGCAAGTAGCCCATGCGTTGCAACTCGTGCGTCTGGAATTTGACGAGATAAAACTCGGTCGCCAGACGCAACAGCCATTCGACGTGCCAGTGCATGGCCGGCGACGGCGGGTAGCGGAAATACAGGGTCAGGACGACATCGTTGCGCCGGTATTCCTGAATATGCGATGAGACAATGCCGAACTCGCCGGCTTCCACGCCGGCCCGCCAGCCGCCCCCGACGACCCAGGGCATGCGATCCAGTTGTTCCACCACGGTGGCCAGGAAACGAACCGGATGGGTTTCGTGCTCGCTGGCTTCGGCCAGCTTTACCAGCCATTGCTCCAACGGTAGCCCGACCGAGAGCAGGTAGCGCGAAAGCGCCGAGCCAATCCCCGAGAACCCCCCGCGCGGGTTCCAGGCCCAGGCCAGAACCAGCAGCGCGGCGGCAATGCTCAGGGAGGTCATGGCCAGTGCTTCAACGTAGCTGACGCCACCGACCAGCGTAAACGCCAGGGCGCCCAGGACAAAAACGGCAAGTGCCAGAAAAACCAGCATGCCGTAGAAAAGGTCGAACGCGTCGCCCGCCTGTCGGCGTTGCGGGTGCGCCGGGAAGGCGAGCAGGACGGCCAGCACTAGCGGCATATATACGCCAAGCGTGTGGCGCGGAATCGGGTCGAGGACGACCGCTGGCGAGATCTCCGGCACGACGCCGAAGATGATCAGGCAAACAAGGTAGCCGAAAGCGACGAGATAACCGGTACGCTCAATCCGGCGACCGGTCCACAGCACGCGCCCGCCGATCACCGCCCCCAGGGCGCCGCACCAGACCAGGATCAGCCATGGCCCGAGCAGCCAGGTCGAAGCGAGCGCGATACCGAGGAGAATGGCGCCTTGGCGAGGGTTCATGCGTTGCTCGCCGGCGACGAAGGGTTGCCAGAGCAGGAACAGGCCGAGCGCGACGAACCACAGGATGCGAACCGCCGGCAATTGCCAGCCTCCGAAAGCCAGGGCATGAAGCAGCAACAGGTGGCCGGCCAGCAAAAAATGCGGGTGCCGTGACCACCAAGGGAGGGTGGCGGAAGCGTCTTTGGTGTTCATTTATTAACAGCTGTCCATTTTTCGACAGGTGATTCGCGGTTTTCTGGCCTGGGAGTGACAATTTAACCCAGTTTTCGCATGGCATGAAGTTTGCTGAGTTTCAGGCATAACGACTTGAGCGGAGAATGACATGAAAAATAATCAAGGCGGCTTTACCCTCGTCGAAATTGCCATTGTTCTGGTGATTATCGGTCTGTTGCTGGGTGGTGTGCTGAAGGGGCAGGAGTTGATCAACAGTGCCAAAGTCAAAAATATTGCGAACGATTTTCGGACGATTCCTTTGTATATCTATGGTTATCAAGACAAGTTCAAACGCTTGCCGGGTGATGACCCAGATGTGGCGTCTCGTTTTGGGAGCAACGGTATCTTGGCTACGGGGCCATCGGGATTCAAAGTTGGAAACGGAATAATTGAAGGCCAGTGGGATTCAACAGCTGTTACAGATGAGAACGTGCTTTTTTGGCAACATGCCCGTCTTGCAGGGCTTGCTTCCGGGTCAACTGATTTTTCCGATGCCACGAAAGCAAGTCTTCCTTCCAATGCTGAGGGAGGGAAAATTGGAATTCAGATGACGCCGCCTATTAAAGATATTAGCGGTACCTACTATGTTTGTTCCACTGGGATCAATAGCAAGCTGGCGCAGCAGTTGGATACGACGATGGACGATGGTGCGCCCGATAGAGGAACACTACGTGCGCAAGAGGGATCGACGACATCTAGCTCGGCTTCTGGCGCAACCAAATATGAAGACGGTAAATCTTATACGGTTTGCTTTGCGTTCTAATCGTCTATTCTTTGCCCATCGGCCCGCTTCGGCGGGCTTTGTCATTTCTGGAGCAACCGTTCTTCCGCTGCGGTCACGCTTTCCGCTGTGCCTAGCACCACCACAACATCGCCTTCTTCCAGTCTCGTTTCGGGAGCGGGTTCCACTGCGCGGATGCCGCGACGGCGAATGGCGCTGACTTCGCAGCCGAGTTGCTCGAGGTTGAGTTGATCGAGGGTGCGCCCGATGGCCCCGGAGCCTGGCTCTAGCAGGATGGAATGCAGGCGCGGCTGGTGATGGTCGTCGATCTCGTCGAGATCGTGGTCGCTGGCGCCACGGTAGAAGCCGCGCAACAGGCTGTAGCGTTGCGAGCGTGTCTGGCGAATGCGCTTGAGCACGCGATTGACCGGAACGCCGAGCAGGACGAGCGCGTGCGATGCGAGCATCAGGCTGGCTTCGAGCGTTTCGGGTACGACTTCGGTTGCTCCGGCGTGTGACAGGCGGTCGATGTCGCGTTCGTCGACGGTGCGGACGACGACCGGGATGTCCGGCCGCAGGGACTGGATATGGTGGAGAATCTTTTCGGTAAGCGGCGTGTCGTTGATCGTCACGATGGCGACGCTGGCGCGCATCAGGCCCGCCGCGATCAATGCTTCCTTGCGCGCGGCGTCGCCGAAAACGACAGTTTCTCCGCCGGCGGCGGCTTCGCGCACACGATCGGGGTCGAGGTCGAGGGCGATGTAGTTGATGCCCTCCTGGCCAAGAAAGCGCGCCAGGTATTGACCGCTACGTCCGAAGCCGCAGAGGATCGCGTGTTTTTCGGTGCCCATCGACTGCGCGGCGATCTTCGTCAGCTGCATCGAGCGCAGCAGCCATTCGCCGGCCACGAAGCGCATAACCAGTTTTTCGCTGTACTGGACGATGAAGGGCGCGATCAGCATGGACAGCACCAGCGAGGTCAGGGCAACCTGTTCGACGGATTTTGGCAGCCGCGCAATTTCGCCCAGCAACACGAAGCCGAATTCGCCACCGGCGCACAGCCAGAGGGCGGAGCGGATGGCGTTGCCCGGTGTCGACCCGAGCCGCCAGGAAAGCAGGCCGACGACAAGGCTTTTGACCAGCAGCAGGGCAAGCAGGGCGAGCAGAACCTGCCACCACAGCCCGACCAGGATGTGCAGATCGAGTTTGACGCCGATGGTGACGAAGAAGAGGCCCATCAGCACGTCGCGGAAAGACTTGATATCTTCTTCCACCTGCAGCCGGTATTCGGTTTCGGAGATCAGCATGCCGGCGACGAAGGCGCCGAGAGCCAGCGAAAGGCCGGCCAGTTCCGTGAGCGTGGCCAGCCCCAGCGTGATTAGCAGCACGTTGAGGATGAACACTTCGGAGGATTTGGCGCGGGCGACGAAATGGAACCACTTGCGCATCAGCCGCTGGCCAAAGACCAGGATCACCGCGAGGACGACGATGGCCTTGAGCAGCGCGATACCGAGCAGTATCGCCAGTTTTTCCGGCGGCTGTGTCAGCGAGGGAATCAGCACCAGCAGGGGCACGACGGCCAGATCCTGGAACAGCAGTACGCCCATGATTTCGCGTCCGTGTGCCGAATCGAGCTGCATGCGTTCGGCGAGCAGCTTGGTGAGCACGGCGGTGGACGACATGGCAAAGACGCCGCCGAGCGCAATGCCCAGTTGCCAGCCGATGCCGAACAGCATGGCCAGTGCGGTGATCAGCGCCATGCTGATGACGACCTGCAGCAGGCCCAGCCCGAACACGATGCGCTTCATCGAATAGAGCTTGGGCAGCGAGAATTCGAGGCCAATCGAGAACATCAGGAAGACGACGCCGAATTCGGCGATGTATTCGACGCGCTGCATGTCGCGCATCAGGTTCAGCGCGTGTGGCCCGATGACGCTACCGACCAGCAGGTAGCCGAGCACGGGCGGCAGGTTGAAGCGGCGGAAGATCACCACCGCGAGCACCGAGGCGCCAAGTAGCAGGAGAACGAGGGAGAGCGCGCTCAAGGCCGTTTCGCTAAGTCAGGTATACTTGGGCCATCATAACCGCAGCCTGCCCATGAGCCAAAGCCTAACTCCCCATCATTTTTCGCCCGAGCGGGCGCTGGCACTGGGCCGGCAGACGTTGAGCATCGAGGCGGCTGCGGTCGATGCCCTGGTGGGCAGGATAAATGGCGACTTCGCGGCGGCGGTCGAGCTCATACTCGGCTGTCGTGGTCGGCTGATCGTCAGCGGCATGGGCAAGTCCGGACATGTGGCGCGCAAGATCGCGTCGACCATGGCCAGCACCGGCACGCCGGCCTACTTCGTGCACCCGGCCGAAGCCAGCCATGGCGATCTTGGCATGATTACCCGCGACGACGTGCTGCTGGCGCTCTCCAACTCCGGCGAATCGGAAGAGTTGCTGCGCATCGTGCCGCTGGTCAAGCGCCAGGGCGCACGGCTAATTGCCATGACTGGCGTGGCGACTTCGTCGCTGGCGCGCGAAGCCGATGTGCATCTCGATGCCGGTGTCGCCCAGGAGGCCTGCCCGCACAATCTGGCGCCGACCGCCAGCACGACGGCGGCGCTGGCGCTCGGCGATGCACTGGCGGTGGCGTTGCTTGATGCGCGCGGCTTCGGGCCAGACGATTTCGCCCGCTCCCACCCCGGCGGTTCGCTCGGTCGGCGGTTGCTGACGCACGTCAGCGATGTGATGCGTAGCGGCGACAGCGTGCCGACCGTTGGGCCGCAAGCCGGCGTGACCGATGCCATTCTCGCCATGTCGCGCGGCGGCCTCGGGTTGGTGGTGGTGATCGATGACGGTGGCCGGACGCTCGGCATCTTTACCGATGGTGACCTGCGCCGCGCTTTTGAAAAGCGTATCGACCTGCAGGCGGTATCGATCGCCAGCGTCATGCATGCCCGGCCGCACACCATCGCCCCCGAGCGCCTGGCGGTCGAAGCCGTCGAAATGATGGAGCGCTACCGGATCAACGCGCTACTGGTGGCCGACCTGGATGGCCGCCTGCTTGGCGCGCTCAACATGCACGACCTGTTCACGGCCAAGGTGATCTGATGGATACGCGAACCCGCGCCAGCCGCATCAGGCTGATCGCTTTCGATATCGACGGCGTGATGACCGATGGCGGGCTGCATTACACCGACGATGGTCACGAGCTGAAAACCTTCAATGTGCAGGACGGATTGGGGCTGAAACTTTTGCAGCGCGCCGGACTCGAACTGGCCATCGTCACCGGCCGCAATTCGGGCGTCGTGGCCGCCCGGGCAGCCGATCTCGGTATCGTGCACGTTTTTCAGGCCGTTGCCGACAAGCGCGCCACGGTCGAAGGCCTGCTGGCCAGGCTCGGGCTGAGCTGGGCCGACTGTGCTTTCATGGGCGACGACCTGATCGATCTGGCGGTCATGGCGCAATGTGGTCTGGCGATTGCGCCGGCCAATGCCCGGCCTATCGTTCGCGAGCGGGCGCATGCGGTGACCGAAGCGGCGGGCGGCCAGGGTGCGGTGCGCGAGGCGGCGGAATTCATTCTCGAAGCGCAGGGCAAACTGGAAGGCATGCTCGCGGCCTATCTGGATACACCATGAGATTCGGCTCCAGCCAACTTTTCGTCATCGTTCTGCTGGCCTTGCTGGCGGGGCTGAGCTTCTGGTTGCAAAGGACGATTGCGACTCCGGACGTGGTGCACGATGGAAAGCTGCGCCACGATCCGGATGCAATAGCCGAGAATTTCATGATTCGTCAGTTGGACGAGCGTGGGCAGATCAAATATCGTCTGACGGCACCATTCATGGAACATTTTCCGGATGACGATACGTCCGAACTGAAGTCGCCGACTCTGATTCACTACCGACCGAACGCCGCGTCGCTGACGCTGACCGGCAAGAACGCCAAGGTCACGAGCAAGGGGCAGACGGTCTATTTGTGGGACGACGTCAAGGCGGTGCGTGCCGCCACGGCGGATCGTCCCGAGATGGTCGCGCGCATGCCCGACCTGACCGTTCAGACCGAGGAGGGAATCGCCTTCACGCCCAGCCCGGTCGTCATCACCGAAGACAAGTCCTGGGCCAAGGGGGTCGGCATGCGTCTGGACAACAACGCAGCCACCTTCGAACTGCAATCGCAGGTCACAGGCCTCTCCTATCCTCGCCGAGCCAAGAAATGAAATCCAATATTCTCGTCCTGATCCTTGCCTTCCTGGCGCTTCCCGCGTTTGCCGAGCGCGCCGACCGCGACAAGCCGATGCAACTGGAGGCCAACCGTATTTCAATCGACGATGCCAAAAAGATCCAGATTCTTGAAGGCGATGTCGTTGTGGTCAAGGGCACCATGGTGCTCAAGGCCGACAAGGTGGTCATCACCGAAGACAAGTACGGCTTCCAGCTTGGCGTCGCCACCGGCGGCAAGGATGGTCTGGCGCGCATCCGTCAGAAGCGCGAGGGTCGGGAGGAGTATGTCGAGGGCGAAGCCGAGCGTATCGAGTACAACACCAACACCGAGGTCGCCGAATTGTTCCGTCGGGCCTGGGTGAGGAGTGGCGAGGATCAGGTCAAGGGCGACTACATCTGGTACGACGCGATCAGCGAAAAATATCTGGTCACCGCGGGCAAGAGCAGCGATCCAAAAGGCCAGCCGGCGCGGGTTCGCGCGATCATCCAGCCGAAAAACAAGGCGGGACAAGGGGATCAGCCGGCCGATCCCGGTCAACGCTTGGAGCTCAAGGCTTCCAGTGGTTCGGGGGTGGGCCAGTCGCGGAAGTGACGCACTGTGCATGGGCGCCGCACAAAATGGGTTTTGTGTAGGGTTTCCGACCGGTGGCGGCTAAGCGGTTGATTTGAGTCGTGAAAAAATTGAATGTTGCATTGCACAAGTAGTTGACAATGGGTTAATCATCCCTATAATGGTGCGTATGCTGCAGTGCAACATTGATGTTTCGGGCGCACTGCAACGGTGATCCGGTTTTGCATCCACTTTCATTTAGGAGATTCCACGATGTTTACTACCCCCGAGCAATTCGCCGCCGCCAACAAGGCTACCGTTGATTCCCTGCTGTCCGTGGCCAACACCGCCCTGGCTTCCGCCGAGCGCATCGCCGCCCTGAACCTGAACACCGCTCGTTCCGTGATGGAAGACTCCGTCTCCGGCGCCAAGGCCCTGATGGGTGCCAAGGACGTTCAGGAAGCGATGTCGATCCAGGCTTCCCTGGCTCAGCCGAATGTCGAGAAGGCCGTTGCCTACTCCCGTTCCGTGTATGAGATCTCCGCTCAGACCCAGGAAGAGCTGTCCAAGATGATCGAAGCCCAGTTTGGCGACTTCCAGAAGACCGTTGCCGGCCTGCTCGACAAGGCTGCCAAGTCGGCTCCGGCTGGTTCCGACGTTGCCGTTGCCGCTGTCAAGAGCGCCATCGCCGCCGCCAACTCCGCTTTCGACAACATGAACAAGGCTGCCAAGCAAGTTGCCGAAATCGCCGAAGCCAACGTCGCTGCCGCGACCAACGCCACGGTCAAGGCGGTCGGTGCTTCCGCCGCTGCTACCAAGAAGAGCAAGTAATCAGCTGTACGACCCCCGCCGGAAGGTGGGGGTTTTTGTTTCATCCACACCCGATAATTGACTGGAGAAGATGATGAGCAAACCGAACATGGAACAACTGGCTGTAGCCCAGAAGGCCAATGCCGAAGTGATGATGGCCCTGCTGCGTACCGCCTTCAATGGCGTCGAGCGCCTGACCGCCCTCAACATGGCAGCCTCCCGCGAATTTTTCAACACCACGGTCGCCAGCACGCAGCAACTGCTGGGTGCCAAGGACGCCAACGCGCTGACCAAGCTGAACAGCGAACTGGCCGCGCCGAACGTCGACAAGTGGAACGCCTACTCGCGCAGCGTGTACGACCTGGTGACCGAGATGCAGAAGGAAGTCACTTCCGTCATGGAAAGCCAGTACAGCACCTTCACCAAGAATGCTGAAAGCGCGGTTCAGAAGGCCAAGGCTTCCGCACCGGTCGGTGGCGACGTCTTCGCCGCAACGATGCAATCCATGCTCGGCGCCTCGACCAAGGCTTTCGACCAGATGAGCTCGATCGCCAAGCAGTTCTCGGACCTCGCCGAGTCCAACATGAAGGCCGCCAGCGCCGCGACGACCAAGGCCGTCAGCGCCACTGCTGCCGCCGCCAAGAAGCCGGCCGCCAAGAAGTAAGCAGCCGCTTCCGCCAACGAAAAGCCCGCGACGAAAATCGCGGGCTTTTTCACGTCGACCGCAACAGGCCGCGCCCGCAGTTTCCGGCGCGGTGAAAACGCCCTAGGGCCGCCACA
>Ga0209202_1002387_pt1 | contig 10470 bp, 15 predicted proteins | sample AD_UKC032_MetaG_FD_184416 | JGI IMG/M metagenome (GOLD analysis project Ga0209202, IMG submission 184416) | Active sludge microbial communities of municipal wastewater-treating anaerobic digesters from USA - AD_UKC032_MetaG (SPAdes) (version 2) | ecosystem: Engineered > Bioreactor > Anaerobic >... | reverse complement strand
GCTGGTCGGACTACACCCCGGAAATGCCCGACGACGAAATCCTCCGCCGCCTGCTGGCGCTGAATCTGGAACGGAGCCAAACCAGCCATGTCGAATAAGTTGATATTCCGGAAACACGCATTGCAGCGCATGTTCCAGCGCTCGATCAGTACGGGCGATGTGGGTTCGGTACTGGTGGACGGCAAATGCATCATCGCCTATCCCGACGACACGCCTTATCCCAGCCGGCTGGTTCTGGGCTGGCGAGGCGAGCGTCCGATCCATGTCGTGGCCGCCGACACGCCGGAAGGTGAGACAATCGTAATTACTGTTTATGAACCCGATCCCGCGCTATGGGAGCCAGGTTTCGAGAGGAAGAAGCCATGATTTGCCCGATTTGCAGATGCGGCCACACCCGCCCAGGCTTTGCCAGCGTGACGCTGGAACGCGACTCGACGACCCTGTTGTTCAAGAACGTTCCGGCGCAGGTTTGCGACAACTGCGGCGAGGAATTCATCGACGAAACCGCCTCGACCAATTTGCTGAACACCGCCGAAGCCGCCGTCCGCGATGGAGTGCAAGTGGAGCTGCGCCACTACGCCGCTGCTTGACGATGTTGCGTTGGAAGCATGACGTCGACACCGACGCGCTTTACGTGCGTCGCAGCCATGACCCCATAGTCGAATCCGAACTGATCAAACCGGGTATCGTTCTCGACTACGACGAAGCAGGCAACGTCGTTGGCCTCGAAATCCTGAACACCGCCAGGCAAGATGATTCACCGCCAAAGCGAACGGCCTGATCTCGGCGTCGACAGGGCGATTTAGCGCTTCATGCGTGAAATCACGCGCTAAGATGTGGGCATCCGGCCAATCTGCCGATCCACCTCGAACGCCAACCTTGCCCAACCCCGCCCCCCGCATCGCCGCCGCCGTCCCGAACGGCGCGGCCGACATCGACGCCACGATTTTCGCCTTCGCGCGCGACCTGCTCGCAGCGGGATGGCGCGTGCGGGGGCTGCTTCAGGAATTCCAGGCCGATGGCCCGAACTGCGAGGTGACCCTGGTCGATCTCGCCGACGGCACGCGCTACGGGATCAGCCAGCGGCTGGGTAGCGAATCCACCGCCTGCCGGCTCGACCCCGGTGCGCTGGCCGATGCCAGCGTCGTCATGCGGCGGATCGCCGGCGAAGGTGCCGACCTCGCCATCTTCAACCGCTTCGCGGCGATGGAGGCGGGCGGCGACGGCCTCGCCGCCGAAATGCTGGAAGTGATGAGCAGCGACATTCCCGTCCTCACCGTCGTCCAGCAGAAACACCTGGCGGCCTGGCGGCACTTTACCGGCGGGCTGGCCGCCGAACTGCCGCCCGAACGTTCGGCGCTTGACGGCTGGTTCCAGGCACTGCACGGCGGCTGACGGCGCCGCCCAGGCGCTCAGGCCGGCACGCCGAGCACGACGTGACTTGCCTTGATCAGGGCGCAGGCCGGCACGCCCGGCTTGAGGCCGAGTTCCATCACCGCCTCGTTGGTGATCACGGCATGGACCAGCGATCCGCCCGTCAATTTGATGCCGATATCGCTGTTGACCGCACCTTTTTGCACGCTGGCGACGATACCGGCCAGCTGATTGCGGGCGCTGAATTTCACCCCGCCATCCCCCGCCAGCACCATGACCCACGGCGCCTTGACGTAGGCGATGGCCGGCTTGCCGACAGCGAGGCCGAGCGCGGCGACGCTGCCTTCAGTGACGATGGCGACGATGCGGTCACCGCCCGGCGTCGTGACCTCGACCTCGGCATTGACCTTGCCGTCGGTCAGGGCGGTGATTTTTCCTTCGAATACGTTGCGGGCGCTGATCTTCATGTCGCTCTCCTTGTACTGTCGTTGGGCTGGCCCGGTTTTCGCTATATACCTCACAGCATAACGAAACACTGTAGGCACGTCGCAATCTAGCGGGCAGCGTTGCACACTATCAAGCATAGCGCAGCGTGAAAAACCGCTATTTTTCGACGTCGACCGCAGCAATTGCGTTATCTTTATATACGTAACAATATAACGTAGCAAAGGCGACAAAATGGAACAAATCGCACATCGTCTGCGCAGCCGGCTGGAAGTCGATACCGAGTTCGGCAGCTTTCTCGGCGACACCCGCATCCGCCTGCTCGAAGCGATCGACAAGCACGGTTCGATCTCGCAGGCCGCCAAGGCCGTGCCGCTATCCTACAAGGCGGCGTGGGACGCCATCGACGCCATGAACAACCTGGCCGACCAGCCGCTGGTCGTCCGCTCGACTGGCGGCAAGAACGGCGGCGGCACCTTGCTCACCGAACACGGGCGCAAGACCGTCGCCCTCTACCGGGCGCTGGAAGCGGAATACCAGGCCGCCCTCGACCGCCTCGCGGCGAGCATGAACGACGGGCTGGCCAGCGACTTCCAGCAGTTCCGTCAGTTGCTCAAGCGCATGTCGATGAAGACCAGCGCCCGCAACCAGTTTGCCGGGCAGATCGTCGGGCTGCGCGAGGGCCACGTCGATTTCGAGGTGCGCCTGCGGCTCGACGCCGAGAACGAACTGGTCGCCGTCATCACCCGCGAATCCGCAGAAACGCTGGGCCTCGCCATCGGCATGGAGATCAACGCGCTGGTCAAGTCCTCGTCGGTCCTGCTGCTGACCGACCCGAACATCCGCACCACCGCCCGCAACCACCTGTGGGGCGAAATCACGCGCATCCACGACGGCCCGGTGAATTCGGAAATCACCCTGGCCCTGCCCGGCGGGCGCAGCGTCTGCGCCGTCGTCACCCACGACAGCGTGGACAAGCTTGGCCTCGCCGTCGGCCAAACCGCCTGCGCCGTGTTCAAGGCCTCGGCCGTCATTCTTTGTCTTTACGCCTGAGAGGAAGCGCCCCATGAAAAACGCCCTGTTCCTTGCCGTCCTGCTCGGGATCACCAGTCTGGCCCATGCCGGCGAGAGAATTACGATAGCCGCCGCCGCCGACCTGCGCTTCGCAATGGATGAAATCGTCAAGCAATTCCGCACCGCCCAACCAGACGACGTCATCGACGTCATTTACGGTTCGTCCGGCAAGTTTTTCACGCAAATCCAGCAAGGCGCACCCTACGACCTATTTTTCTCGGCCGACATCGGCTATCCGCACGAACTCGAAAAATCAGGCTTCGCCGGCGCTCCGGCCGTTCCCTATGCCACCGGCCGCATCGTGCTGTGGAGCCCCAGCCGCGACGCCAGCAAAATGACGCTGAAGGATCTGGCCAATCCAAAAATCGGGAAAGTCGCCATTGCCAATCCGCAACACGCGCCTTACGGCAAGCGTGCTGAGGAAGCCTTGAAAGCGTCTGGGATATGGGAAGTCGTCAGCGCCAAGGCCGTCTATGGAGAAAACATTTCGCAGACGGCGCAGTTTGTGCAAACCGGCAATGCCGAGGTCGGCATCCTTGCTCTTTCTCTGGCCGTTAACCCGACATTGGCCGAAAAAGGCAGCTACTACCTGATCCCGGAGAATTTGCATCAGCCGCTGGAACAAGGGTTCGTCATACTCAAACGCGCAGCCGAAAACCCCCTGGCCAAGCGCTTTGCCGCTTACATGAGCAAGCCGGAAGCCCGCGCCGTGATGAAACGCTATGGCTTCATGTTGCCCGGCGAAGCAAGCAACAAATAGCCGGTCACGGAAAATCGATGGCATGAACCCCTACACCCTGCCCGACCACCTGCTGGAAAACCTGCTGCACGACGATGCACCGTGCGGCGACGCCACCACCCTGGCGCTTGGCATCGGCGAATGCGCCGGGCGCATGGTCTTTCGCGCCCGCCACGAGATAATCTTCTGCGGCAGCGAGGAAGCGCGGCGCATGGGCGAGTTGCGCGGCCTGCGGGTGGCTGGAGAGGTCGTCGCCAGCGGCCAACGGCTCGCGGCAGGCACGGAAATCCTCACCCTGACCGGGCCGGCGAGCGCGTTGCACGCGGTCTGGAAGACGGCACAGACGTTGATGGAATACCTCTCCGGCATCGCCACGGCGACCGCCGCCATCGCCGCCGCCGCGCGCTGCGCCTTCCTGGCCGGCGAGGCGCTGCCCGATCCGCGCTTCGACATCACGACGACCCTGTGTAAGATTCGCGACCTGTTCTCACGACACTAAGCGCATGGAAAGCACCGACCTCGCCGCCGTCTGGCTGACCCTCAAGCTGGCCAGCGTGGTGACGACTCTCCTGCTCATCGTCGGCACGCCGATCGCGTGGTGGCTGGCACGCACGCGCTCACGCCTCAAGGGCGTCGTCGGCGCCGTCGTCGCGCTGCCGCTGGTCCTGCCGCCGACCGTGCTCGGCTTCTACCTGCTGGTCGCCATGGGGCCGAACGGGCCGGTCGGGCAGTTCACGCAGTGGCTTGGCATCGGCCTGCTGCCCTTCACCTTCCCCGGCCTGGTCATCGCCTCGGTGTTCTATTCGCTACCCTTCGTCGTCCAGCCGATCCAGAATGCTTTCGAGGCGATCGGCGAACGGCCGCTGGAAGTCGCCGCGACGCTGCGCGCCAGCCCGTGGGATGCCTTCTGGTCGGTCGCAGTACCGCTCGCCAGACCTGGCTTCCTGTCCGGCGCCATCCTCGGCTTCGCCCACACCGTCGGCGAATTCGGCATCGTGCTGATGATCGGCGGTAACATTCCCGGCCGGACGCGCGTCGTCTCGGTGCAGATCTACGACCACGTCGAGGCGCTGGAATACACGCAGGCCCACTGGCTGGCCGGCGGCATGGTGCTGTTCAGCTTCCTCGTGCTGCTGGCGCTGTACACCTTCAACCCGGCGCGGCGGAAAGCCTTATGAGTCTTGAAATCCAGGCCCGATTCCGCGTCGACCGCAGCGCTTTCACGCTTGACGTCGACCTGATCCTGCCCGGCCGCGGCGTCACCGCGCTGTTCGGCCATTCCGGTTCCGGCAAGACCACCGTGCTGCGCGCCATGGCCGGGCTGGAACGCGCCGCGGCCGGCTATTTCGCCCTCGGCAGCGAGGTCTGGCAGGACGAAAGCCGTGGCCGCTTCGTGCCGCCGCACCAGCGTGCCCTCGGCGTCGTCTTCCAGGAAGCCAGCCTGTTCCCGCACCTCTCGGTGCGCGGCAACATGGAATTCGGCCAAAAAAGGACGTCGACCGCAGCAAGGCGCTTTTCGCTGCCCGAGATCGCCGAACTGCTCGGCATCGCCCACCTGCTCGACCGCGCGCCCGGCCAGCTTTCCGGCGGCGAACGGCAGCGCGTGGCGATTGCCCGGGCGCTGCTCGCCGCCCCGCAGATCCTGCTGATGGACGAACCGCTGGCGGCGCTCGACCTCAAACGCAAGCTGGAGATCCTGCCCTACCTGGAGCGCCTGCACGGCGAGCTGTCGATCCCCATCATCTACGTCAGCCACGCCCCCGACGAGGTGGCCCGCCTCGCCGACCATCTGGTGCTGCTCGACCAGGGCAAGGTTGTCGCCAGCGGACCGCTCAATGCGGTGCTGAGCCGCATCGACCTGCCCGCCACCTTCGCCGACGACGCCGGCGTCGTCATCGAGGCCGCCATCGCCGCCCACGAGGCGGACGACCTGACCCGCCTCGAATTCACCGGCGGCCGCATCCTTGTCTCGCAGCGGCACGAGCCGGTCGGCACGCGGCTGCGCTGCCGCATCCATGCCCGCGACGTTAGCCTGGCGCTGGCGCCGCCGGTTCAGACCAGCATCCTCAACAGCGTCGCCGCCACGGTGGCCGAGCTGGCGCCGACCAATACGCCGGGGCATGTGCTGGTCAAGCTCGATGCCGCCGGCACCCCGCTGCTCGCCCGCATTACCCGCCGCTCCGCCGAAAAGCTGGCGATCCGCCCCGGCCTGGCGCTGCACACGCAGATCAAGGCCGTCGCCCTGCTCGCCTGAGCCACGGCGCATCCCGCTGTCTGCACCCGGCAGGTGCCTGCAGCACAAATCAAGTGCATCGCGACAGCGGACCGAATATGGTGCAGAATCCTTTTCCCGGTGAATTCAGCCACTTGGAACGACGGCGCCTTTCCGCACGTTTTTTGCTTCTAGAAGCTACTACAACTCGAGCAGCACGCGATGACCCAGGTGTATCAACTCAACCCAGGCACGAATCAGGACTGTCCGCCGGAAGGCACCCGCCGCATCATCGACGGGGTCGAGCGGGTTCTCTACGACGGTTACTGGATCAAGACCTACCCGGTCCCGGCCGACACACTGGAAGCCAAGAAGCGGCTGATCGAAGGGCTGACCCGACGCCTGTTCAACCATACCGAGCACGGCCTCAACATTCCCGGCACCCGGCTCGGCGAGGCCAAGGCGGCGCATGCGGCGGAAACCGACCCGGCGCGCAAGCGGGTCAAGGCCGCCATGCTGGCCGGCGCCTACTTCAACCGGGCGACCGACATTTTCCGCCGGCTGGTCGAACTGCAGGCCGACGGCATCGAGATCCGCAGCGACGATGCGCTGATGCGCGAATGCGGCCAATGCCTGCTCGACGCCATGGAGCTCGGCCGCTTCGTGCTCCACCGCAGCGGCGAGGAAGGCATCGACGAACTGTGGGGCGAACCGTTCCGGGCATTCTCGATTCCGCTCGAGGATTTCTACGAAAGCCGCTATATCAAGATGGGCCAGACGATGCGCGACATCGACCGCATCGCCAATGCCATGATCGCCAATTTCACGCAGATTCCGGCCTTCGCCTCGATCGACGGGCTGGTGCGCGACCTGGCCGACGCCGCCAAGATCAAGACCGAGAATCTGCGCACCGACCGCGACATTTTCGAAGTCTGGTCGCAACTGGTCACCGCCGCCGAACGGCTGGCCAATTATTCACCGCTGCCGCAGGCGGTCGACAACCGCAAGCCGGAATCGCTGACCCACCGCGTTTCTGAAGGCCTGCTGCTGATCCGCCAGGGCCGCGATCTGATCTTCTACCTGGCCCGCGCCCGGACGCCAATGCCCAAGAGCACCCGCGAATACATCGAGCGCTGCGCAACCTACCTCGAAACGGGACGCGTCCCGCTGACCCCGGCGCCGCTGCCCGCCTGATTTCGGCCGCCCGGGCGCTCAGGCCAGCGCCGCCATCACCCGCCGCCCCTCCGCTTTGGCCTTGTCGACCATGCCCTGCGACAGATAGGTGCGGCCGCAGCACAACGGGCGTCCGGGTTCGCCGTCGTTTACAGCCGGGCGCAGGACCTCGACCGCATAGCCGCCCGCCGTCAGCACGGCATGGGCCGCCGCGGCGACTTCCGGCGTGTAGTAATGCGTGAAGGTATCAACAAAAAGCACCACTTTTCCGCGTTGACCGCAGCTGTCGGGACTTTCGGCGACGAAGGGCCGCCGAGCCGGCGCTGGAATCGGCCGCGCGGCTGAAATCCCCAGCCAGCGTTCGGCCAGGCGCGCCAGCAGCGGCGAAGCATTGCGCCAGCCGACCAGCCACGCCAGCGGCCGGCGATGGCGATGCAGCCAGTCCGGCAGCCCGCCGAACAGGCGGGCGCGGCGCGGTACACCCAGCAATTCGTTCCGCTGGGCCAGGTATTCGGTCTTGATCAGGGTCATGTCGACGGCACTCGGGCATTCCTTCTTGCAGCCCTTGCACGACACGCAAAGATCCATCGCCGCCGCCAGGTCGGGATGGCTGAAAGGCTGCGCGCCCAGTTCGCCATTCAGCGCCGCCTTGAACGCCTTGACTCGCGCCCCGGTGGAATGCGCCGCATCGTGCGTGATGCGAAAGCTCGGGCACATCACCCCCTTGCCGTCGCGCTGGCACTGGTGATTGTTCATGCAGACGGCAACCGCCTTGGCGTAATTGCCGCCGGTCGCCGGAATGCCGGCATAGGCATCGCCCATGCCGTAGGTGTCGTAAGCCGACCAGTCGAGATGCGTTTTCATGCCCCTGACCAAGCAAAACCGGCGCCAGTGCTTTTCACTTTACTATCAGCCGGATAGAAGTTTTGCTGGTGTCGGGATTGCGACAAGGGCGCCGACAGGCTGTTTTTTTGCCGTTCAAGCTTTGCAGACCGGCACGAATAATGATTTGCGCAAAGGTTCTATGCGGTCAGCGCTGCTAGCATTCGACCATGAGCCTTTACCAAGACATTGCCGATCAAACGGAAAAGCTGATCAGCGACGGTATCCTGCGCGCCGGGGATCGCCTGCCTTCCGTCCGGCAGGCTTGCCGCACCCATGACATCAGCCCGATTACGGTCACCCAGGCGTATTACCTGCTGGAAAGCCGGGGGCTGATCGAAGCGCGCCCCAAATCCGGCTATTTCGTTCGCGCCCGGCTTGGCCGCAGGCTGCCGGAACCCGAGATTACGCACCCGGTTGGCGGCTCGACCCAGTTGCAGGTCAGCGATTTCATCTTCCAGATTCTGGACAGCGTGCGCGATCCATCGGTGGTGCCGCTCGGCTCAAGCTTCCCCAGTCCGTATCTGTTCCCGTTCGACAAGCTCGGGCGTTTTCTGGCCAGCGCAGCGCGCAAATTCGATCCGCTCGCCACAGTGACCGACCTGCCACCGGGAAACGAGGAGTTGCGCCGTCAGTTGGCCTTGCGCTATATCGCCCACGGTGCTTCGGTTTCGCCGCAGGAAATCGTCATCACTTCCGGCGCCTTGGAAGGGTTGAACCTGTGCCTGCAGGCGGTGACGCAACCGGGAGACCTGATCGCCATCGAGTCACCGACGTTTTACGCCGGCCTGCAGGCCAGTGAGCGCCTGGGTTTGAAAGTGATCGAAATCCCCAGCCATCCGCGTGAAGGTGTCAGCCTGACGGCACTGGAAGAGGCGCTGTGCCGGCATCCGGTCAAGGCCTGCCTGCTCATGCTCAACTTTGCCAATCCGACCGGCAGCCTGGTGACGGACGAGCGCAAGAAAACCCTGGTCGAACTGCTCTATCGGCATCAGGTACCGCTGATCGAGGACGACGTTTATGCCGAGCTGTACTTTGGACGACAAGCGCCGCTGTGCAGCAAGGCCGAAGATCCGGATGGTCTGGTCATGCATGTTTCCTCGTTCTCCAAATGCCTGGCGCCGGGTTATCGCCTGGGCTGGGTCGCTACCGGCCGCTATGCCCATCAAATCAAGCGGCTGAAGCTCTCCACCAGCCTGGCGACGACTGTGCCGGTCCAGATCGCGCTGGCCGACTACCTGAAACATGGTGCTTACGAGAACCATCTGCGCCAGTTGCGGCGCAAGCTGGCCGAGCAGGAGGCTGCTCTGGTCGCGGCCGTCGAGCGCTACCTCCCGGACGGCACACGGCTGGCCGCGCCGCAGGGCGGCTATTTCCTGTGGCTGGAACTACCGAAGCAGGTCGATACCCTGCTGCTGCACCAGCAGGCACTGACGCGGGGCATCAGCATTGCGCCCGGTCCCATCTTCTCGGCCAAGCGTGAATTCGGCCACCATCTGCGCCTCAATTTCGGCCATCCCGATTCTGCCAGCCAGCAGGAAGCAATGGCGACGCTCGGGCAACTGATCGCCGCTCAGCTATAGCGTCGCCCAGCGCGCGAACTGATGGCCGTAAAACGCCGTCAGGAGAAGCGCAATCGGCGTGAAGGCGATGAAGCCGCGCAATACGTTGCGGATGAACGGATGTGCCAGTTCAGACTCGATGAATCTCCGGGCAATCAGGTATCCCTTGATCCAGACGATGGCTGCGACCAGGACTTGCAGCCATGCCGCGCCATGAAACCACTGGCCGAGCACGAGGCTGAGCAAGGTCAGCGCAACCAGCGCAAGCCAGGCGACGACAAGCGGAGAAAGCGTGGTGCCCGGTTGTTGGGTAGCGTGTTCCATGATTCAGACCAGTACGTAGAAGAGGGGGAAGATGATCAGCCAGATGATGTCGGTGGCGTGCCAATAGCTGGCCAGCGCTTCGAGGCCACTGTAGTCCTCTGCCGTGTAGCCACCGGCCAGGTGTCGTGCAAGCACCCAAAGGATGCCGAGAATACCCCAGACGGCGTGCACCAGATGGTTGAAGGTCAGATAGTAATAAACGGTGAAAAAGATGCCCGACTCGCCATTGATGCCCTGAGCCAGATTCCACTGGATTTCGAAATATTTGGCGACCGGATACCCGAGCGCGACGACCAGCCCGGCGATCAGCCAATACAGCGAACGTCGGCGCTCGCCGGCGCGCATCGTCGCCACCGAGCAGGCAATGCAGAAACTGCTGGTCACCATCAGCAGCGTGATGACCGTGCCGGACAGCCGGGACAGGCGTTCCGCACCCTGTTCGAACGACTCCGGAAAATGGGCGCGGGCGACGAAATAGACGACGAACAGCACGAGAAATTCGACGAACTCGCAGCAAATGCCAACCCAGATGCCCTTGTTGCCTGGAATGCGCCCAAGGCCTGAGGACTCTTGCTGCGTTTCGGGGAGCGGAATGGCAATTGCCGTCATGTTTGCAGACTCATGATTGGAAGCCGCCATTTTTCCAGTACCCGGAAAAAATCACAGGGACAGGTATGGAGATTTTC
>Ga0209202_1002385_pt1 | contig 10483 bp, 6 predicted proteins | sample AD_UKC032_MetaG_FD_184416 | JGI IMG/M metagenome (GOLD analysis project Ga0209202, IMG submission 184416) | Active sludge microbial communities of municipal wastewater-treating anaerobic digesters from USA - AD_UKC032_MetaG (SPAdes) (version 2) | ecosystem: Engineered > Bioreactor > Anaerobic >... | reverse complement strand
GTTTTTTGCGGTCGACCGCAAGCGTTCGGCGAATGGCCGCTCAGGCGCCGTCGCCGAGCCCCCAGTCCGCATGCCTGGCGATGAATTCAAAGACGTTCGCATCGGCAATCTTCGTTTCCGCGTACTGCGGAATCGCCTGAAAAACGTGTGGCATGCCCTCGAAAACGTCGAGTTGCACGTCAACGCCCGAGGCATACGCCTTTGCAGCCGCACGCGTCGAATCGTCGAGCAGCATTTCCTTCGTCCCGACCTGGAAGAGGAGTGGCGGCAATCCTGTGAAGTCGCCGGTCAGCGGCGAAACCAGCGGGTTCGTATAAAGCTCGGGTTCGCTCAGGTACATGTCGCCGAACCAGCGCAGCAGCTTGGTGGTGAAGATCGGATCGGCACCTTCGTTGACGACGGCGCTGCGCCCGCTCAGCGAAAAATCGATGGCCGGCGACAGGCAGACGGCGGCGGCAGGCATTGGCAGGCCGGCGTCGCGGGCGCGCAGCAGGGTCACCAGGGTCAGGTTGCCCCCGGCTGAATCACCGGCAATCACGATCCGGCGGGCGTCGCCGCAACGGTCGAGCAGCCAGCGATAGGCGGCGAGGCAGTCGTCCGTGCCGGCGGGAAACGGGTGCTCTGGTGCCAGCCGGTAGCGCGGCATCAGCGCCCGGGCGCCGAGCGCGTGGCACCAGCGACCGATCAGTGCGGTCTGCATCCGGGGTAAACGGAAGGCAAAGGCACCGCCGTGCAGGTAGAGAATCACCCGCTGCGCCCGGCTTCCCTTTACGTCCAGCCACTCGGCCGGAACCTGGTCGCACTGCTCGGGGGTGAGGGTCACTGCCTTGTCGACCCGCCCCAGACGCGTGTCCAGCGTCGCGGTGACCCGGCGCATGCCGTCCACGCTGACCCCGCCCGGCTTGATGCGCTTGATGGTCATGCGCAGGAGCAGTTCGATGGCGGCGATCACCGGCTTTTCCAGCTGCCGCTCGATGAAGCGAAAGTAGGGCGGCTGGACGATCAGCGGTGCGAATGAATCCCCCATTCAGCGCTTTCCCCGGGTCACAAGGCGGGGGGCGGTCAGGGCGCGGCCTCGCCGCCGGTGCTTGCCGCGACGGCCTTCTTGCGCGGCTTGCGTGATTTGCGTGGTGCGGCTGCCGTTTCGGCGCTAGCGACGGGCGACTCGGCAGTCGCGGAAGCGGTGTCCGCTGCCGGCTTGGCCGGTACCTGGCGGCGTCGGGGCTGGGCTGCGCCGGGTGCGGGGGAAGCATCGCCCTTCTGCGGCCGCTTTCTGGCCGGTCTGGACACTTTTGCCGGGGCAGTGGACGGCAGCACCTCGGGGCCTGGTGCGATATCGGTTGCCGCTGCCAGCAGTTCGGCGAAGCTTTCCTGCAGGCATTCGGCGAAGAAAGCGGGGTCGGGCATGATCTTGCGGCAGCTGACGGCGCAGACCCAAAGGGTACCGTTGTAGCTGAAGCCGGTCACGTTGAGGCCGAGGCCGGAGAAAACGGCCGACACCGGCAGGAAGGATTGCAACCGGGCACCGGCCAGGTAAAGAGGGACGTTCGGACCGCGCACATTCGAGACGGTGATATTGGCCAGCGACATCAGCCCCTTGGTCAGCAGCAGCTTGGTCACGGCGGCCGGGAGGATGTTGATCAGCCGGCCCGGGAGATCCTTGCCCAGGGCATTGCTCATCGCCTTGCTCTTGCCACTGCCGCGCCGCACGGCGCGCAGGCGCTCAAGTGGATCGGCGATGTCCGAGGCGAGTGGCACCGCGCTCATCGATAACTGGTTCCCTGCGTCGATGTCCTTGGCTTCGCCGCGCGTGGACATCGGCACCATGGCCACGATGGATTTTTCGGGCAGTTCATTCCTGGCCTCGAGATATTTGCGTAGCGCGCCGCCGACCGTGGCCAGGAAAATGTCGTTGACCGTGACGTTATCGACGGCTGCCCGGATTTTGGCGAAATCATCGAGCGGCAGGCCGATGGCATCGACGACGCGATGCGGCGACAACGGGTGGTCGAAGCGTGTACGCGGTTTGATGCCGCTCATTACGCCTTTGCCGCCGCCTCCGCCTTTCATGCTCGCCGCAGCGACGGCCCGGGCGATCAGGTCCTTTCCCGTTTCGATTGCGCGGCCGCTGATCAGGATGTCTTTGCCAGCGCCGACCAGGCGGGCGCCCAGCGACAGGATCAGCTTCGATGCATCGACGACCTGGTGGGTGCGGTTGCTGAGCGCGCGGGCATAGAGTTCGATGCTGGTTGGCTCACGGTCGGCCATCAATGTCGGACTGGCTGCCTCATCGCCTGCATCGGGCTCGGCGGTCAGGGAATGCAGGGCGCGTACCAGTTGGGCACCGGCTTCGCCGTCGATCGCAGCATGATGGATTTTTACATAGAGTGCAAAGCCGCCGCGCGGCACGCCGGGAATGTTGTCCAGGCCCTCGATGACGTAAGCCTCCCAGAGCGGCTTGGTCATGTCGAGCGGGCGCGAATGGATGCGCGCCACCTGGATCATCAGCTGGCGCCAGTCACCCGGGTAGGGCAGCGCGATATGACGGACGTGGTATTCGAGGTCGATTTCCGGCTCGTCGATCCAGTGCGGCCGGTCGAGGCCAAGCGGCACCGCGACCAGCCTGCGGCGAAACTGCTTCCATTGATGCATGCGGCTGGCGAAATGGTTGAGGATCGCCTTGAAGCGCACCTTGCCGCCGGGTGCCGTGGACGGGTCGTAGATGGACAGGCAGGCGACGTGCAGATGCTCGTCCGGCCGTTCCAGGGCCAGGAACAGGTTATCTACTCCGGAAAGATGCTTCATTGATGTCTCCTTGGTCTCGTTATCTTGTCGGTCAGTGCTGTGTCGGGGCAGCCGGCTTGCCGCGTCGGGCGCTTGCCGTGTCGGGGGCGATCCTGCTGGCAGGAGCTGCCGTGCGCCTTGCCGGCGCCCGCGTGCGCGGCCTGGCGCCGGGTTTGGCAGCCGCGCCCGTGGGCAGGGGCTGCGCAGTCTCGCGCGCCGCATTCACGGCCCGGGCCAGCGTATCGAGGTTGGCGGCCAGTGCGCGGCCAAGGCGCTGCGGGTCGGGCAGCATCTTGCGGCAGGAAACGATGGTCACCCACAAATCGTCGCCGTGGCGGAAGCCCGAGACGTTCAGACCCACACCATCCATCACCAGGCCAAGCGGGTAGAAAGCCTTGAGGTGGGCACCGGCCAGGTACATGGGATGGTCCGGGCCACGCACGGTAGACACGAAACTGCTCACATAGCGGGGCGTGACCTCGTTGATCAGGAGGCTGGCGAGGCGTGTCGGCAACTGGTCGGCAAGTTCCCTGACTAACGACCCGCCGAGCACGTCGGTGGTCTGCACCGAATTTTTCCGTTCCGCGCAGATCGCGGCCAGGCGTTGGCGCGGGTCGGCAATTTCCGGGTGGATCGGCAGACGTTTGAGGCCGGTGTGGTTGCCCGGGTCATCGCCGGGAAGCACGGTGCCGGCTGCAAGCGGCACCCCCGCTGCGAACGACGCCGGAATTTCGTCACCGCACCCGGTGAAATAATCGCGCAGGGCGCCACCGAGCACGGCGAGGAACACATCGTCAAAGGTCGCGCCGTCGACGCTGTCGCGGATTCCCTGCAGGGTCCGCACCGGCAGGCTCAGTCCGGCGATCATGCGGCGCGACGAGACTGCCTGGTCGAAGCGCGAAAGTGTTCCGGCCAGCGGCCAGCCGATCTGGTTGCCCAGACTGTCGAGCAGCGATGCATCGCGCCCGGTCAGCCGGCGGTACACCGACTCAAGAAGCAGCGCAGCGACCTTGCTGCCAATCGTCAGCCCGGTCCGCCAGGCACGCAGACTACGCGGCACGAGGTTGCCGGCGGCGCGGGCGCAGAGTTCGATCCGGGTTGGCGGGGTATCGACCAGTTGGGGGGTGAGCAGGCCATGGTGTTCCGGGGCGGCGATCATCGAATGCAGGGCGCGCATGATCTGGATGCTCGTCTCACCGTCGACCGCGGCATGATGGAACTTGATGTAGATGGCAAAACTGCCTTTCGGGATACCTTCGACCCGGTTCAGTCCTTCGATCACGTAGGCCTGCCAGAGTGGCCGGGAACGGTCGAGCGGCTGCGAGTGCAGGCGTGCGACCTGGATGCAGAGTTGCCGCCAGTCACCGGGATCCGGCAGGGCAATGTGGTGGACGTGATACTCGAGGTCAACCGGCGACTCGTCGACCCAGTAGGGGCGGTCCACGTTGCACGGTACCCCGACCAGGCGGCGCCGGAACACGGGCGCGACGTCGAGCCGCCGCCGCATGTGAGCGAGGATGTCACGCAGGCGCACATGGCCACCGGGGGCCGAAGACGGATCGTAGATGCCCAGTGCGGCCACGTGCATGCACTGGTTGCTGCGTTCCAGGGCCAGGAAGAGCTCGTCCAGTCCGCTCAGTTGTTTCATTGGTTCTCTCGCCTCGAGTGTTTCCAGTTTCTTGTTCTTGCACGACAGTTGCCTCTGCCGGCGCAGTTTGTCCGAAGAACCCTTCCTGCTGCTCGCCACGCATCCGTGATCAAGGAGCACCTGTGGATGAAAGGATCAACGGCATTTTCGAAATTGCCGATTCAGTATGTCAGTGACGGTCTAGGGGATGCAACCCACAATGGGGGGCTCAGGGTGGTTCGGCAATGGTGATGGTGCAGGCCTGGCGCGGTGAACTCCGATTTTTGGGTGGTTTCTTCTAAAAATTGAGCTTGCAGTTCGTCCGCATCTTCCCTATGATTCAAACGAACGTATGAATCATACCTCGGAAATCAGGTGACCGCCATGGCAGAAGTCCGCAACATCGATACCCGCGAGCGCATCCTCGATGCCGCCGAGCGCCTGTTCATGGCGCACGGCTACGACGGGACATCAATGCGCCAGATTACCGGCGAGGCCTCGGTCAATCTGGCGGCGGTCAATTATCACTTCGGTTCCAAGGAATCGCTGATGCAGGAGGTGTTCCGTCGCCGCCTGGACTGGCTCAACGAGGAGCGGATGCGCGTCCTCAACGAAATGGAACAGGCCGCCGGCGACCATCCGCTGAAGCCGTCGCAGATCGTTGATGGCTTCTTCGGCACCCTGTTGCGCCTGGCCGATGACAAGGAGCGGGGCGGCGTCACCTTCCTCCGCCTGCTTGGCCGCACCCTGACCGAACCCTCCGAATTCATCCGCACCTTCCTGGCCGACGAGTACGCCACGGTGATGGAACGTTACAAGGCAGCGCTGTTCAAGGCCTTGCCCGACGTGCCCAAGGCGGAGATCGTCTGGCGCTTTCATTTCATGCTCGGCGCAATATCGTACGCCATTGCCGGGACCGATGCCTTGCGCGTGGTGACCGACTGGCAAATCGAGGCCTCGGATACGGTAGACCGCACCGATCGCCTGGTGCCGCGCCTGATGTCCTTTTTGCTCGGCGGTCTGCGCGCGCCGTTGCCGCAATTCGGTTCGGCAGCGGAAGACGCCGGCGTCAAGGTTGCCTGAACCATATAACTAGATTTAATAGGAGACAGCATCATGTTCAATTCGATCATCCCTCTGCTGAGTGTGCTTGTGCTCGTGGCACTGGCCTGCGTGATCCTTGTGCCGCCCGTCCGGCGCGCCGTGATCAGCCGCTCGCTGTTTGCCAGCTATCGCAAGGTTCTGCCACAGATGTCCGGTACCGAGCGCGACGCGCTGGAAGCCGGCACCGTCTGGTGGGAAGGCGAACTGTTCCGCGGCAAGCCGGACTGGCAGAAGCTGCATGCCTACCCGCAGCCGAAGCTGACGGCGGAAGAGCAGTCCTTCATGGACAACGAGGTCGAGGAAGCCTGCCGTCTGGTCGATGACTGGAAGGTGACGCACGAACTCTACGATCTGCCCAAGGAGGCCTGGCGCTACATCAAGGACAAGGGCTTCCTCGGCATGATCATCCCGAAGAAGTACGGCGGGCTTGAGTTCTCCGCCTACGCCCATTCGCAGGTGGTGACCAAGCTGTCCACCCGATCGTCTGCATTGTCGGTGTCGGTGATGGTGCCCAACTCGCTCGGCCCGGCGGAACTCTTGCTGCACTACGGTACCGACGCGCAGAAGGATTACTACCTGCCGCGCCTGGCCAGGGGTATCGAGGTGCCGGCCTTCGCGCTGACCAGCCCGTGGGCCGGCTCCGATGCAGCATCGATCCCCGATTCGGGCGTTGTCTGCAAGGGCATGTGGCAGGGCAAGGAAGTGCTCGGCATGCGCGTTAGCTGGGACAAGCGCTATATCACGCTGGCCCCGGTGTGCACGGTGTTCGGCCTGGCTTTCCATCTGTATGACCCGGACGGCCTGCTCGGCGACGAAAAGCATGTCGGCATCACCTGTGCGCTGGTGCCGTACGACCACCCGGGCGTCGATACCGGCCGCCGCCATTTCCCGCTCAACGCCATGTTCATGAACGGCCCGGTGCGCGGCAAGGATGTCTTCATGCCGCTCGATTTCATCATCGGCGGCCCGCAGATGGCTGGCCACGGCTGGCGCATGCTGATGGAGTGTCTGGCGGCAGGGCGTTCGATTTCGCTGCCGTCGTCCAATACCGGCATGGCGCAGATGACGGCACGCGCCGTCGGCGGCTATGCCCGCGTGCGCAGCCAGTTCAAGATGGCCGTCGGCAAGTTCGAGGGCGTCGAGGAAGCGCTGACCCGCATCGGTGCCTACACCTACATGATGGACGCGACGCGCAAGATGACTGCCGGCGCGGTCGATCTCGGCGAGAAGCCATCGGTCGTGTCGGCAATCGCCAAGTATCACGTCACCGAACGCGCCCGCCAGGTGGTCAATGACGGCATGGATGTCGTCGGCGGCAAGGGCATCTGCCTTGGCCCGTCGAATTTCATCGGCCGCGCCTACCAGCAGATTCCCATCGGCATCACGGTCGAGGGCGCCAATATCCTGACGCGCAGCCTGATCATCTTCGGCCAGGGCGCCATCCGCTGCCATCCCTTCCTGCTCGCCGAAATGCAGGCGGCGCAGAACAAGGATTTCCGCCAAGGCCTGGTCGATTTCGACAAGGCGCTGTGGGGCCATGTCGGCTTCACCATCAAGAATGGTTTCCGCGCCCTGTGGCTGGGCATGACCGGTTCGCACTTTGCTGCGGTCAACGTCGAAACTGCCCCGGAAATGAAACGTTACTACCAGCAGATGACGCGCTTCTCGGCGGCCTTTGCCTTCCTCGCCGACATCTCGCTGCTCGTGCTCGGCGGCAGCGTCAAGCGCCGGGAAAAGCTGTCGGCACGCCTTGGTGACATCCTCGCCCAGATGTACCTGATCTCTTGCACGCTCAAGCGCTACGAGGAAGAGGGTCGCCAGGCGGCCGATGCGCCGCTCGCCCACTGGGCGATCTGGGATGCAATGTACAAGGCGCAGCAGGCTTTCGATGGCGTCATCGCCAACTTCCCGATCCGCTTCATCGCCGCCTTCCTGCACCGCTCGATCTTCCCGTGGGGCCATCCGTACGTCGTGCCATCCGATGAGGTCGGGCACCAGGTCGCCAGGCTGCTGATCGCACCGTCGGTGACCCGTGACCGCCTGACTGCCGAGTGCTTCCTGCCGCAAAGTGAGAACGAGCCGGTCGGCGCCATCGAACTGGCGCTGGTCGCCACCCTGGAAGCCGAGGCCATCGAGGGCAAGATCCGCGAAGCCGAGAAAGCCGGACGTTTCGCCAACAACCCGCAGGCCAATGTGCGCGACATCGCCACCGTGGCCGTTGAATTGGGCGTCATCACGGCGGCCGAGTACGAGGTGATGAAGCGGCGCAACCATCTGCGCGACATCGTCGTGCGCGTCGATGATTTTCCGTTCGACTATAACGTCGCCACCGCCAACAAGCCCGCTGCCGAGCGCAAGGCAGCCTGATTTTTCTCAACGCAAGGGCGCAAAGCGCCCTTTGCGTTGAAGAGGGTACCCCTGAATGAAACCAATCTATATCGTCGACGGTGCCCGCACGCCGTTTCTCAAGGCACAGAAGGGCCCCGGGCCGTTCGCGGCGTCCGATCTTGCCACCCAGGCCGGGCGCGCGCTGCTGCTGCGCCAGTCGTTTGCGCCGAGCGACCTCGACGAGGTGATCCTGGGTTGTGCCGCGCCGTCGCCGGACGAGACCAATATCGGGCGCATGGTTGCCCTGCGTCTGGGCTGCGGTCAGAAAGTGCCGGGCTGGACGGTGATGCGCAACTGCGCCTCGGGCATGCAGTCGCTCGATTCGGCCATCGCCAACATCCAGTGCGGCCGTGCCAGTCTGGTGCTGGCGGGCGGCGTCGATGCGCTGTCGCATGCGCCGCTGCTCTATTCCGAGACCATGGTGCGCTGGTTTGCCGCCATGATGTCGATGAAATCGGCCGGCCAGAAATTCGGCCATTTCCTGAAACTGCGCCCGGCGGCGCTGCTGTCGCCGGTGATCGGCCTGATGAAGGGCTTGACCGATCCGGTCAACGGCCTGCTGATGGGCCAGACGGCGGAGAACCTGGCGTGGAAATTCGGCATCGACCGCCAGCAGATGGACGCCTTCGCGGTGCGCAGCCATCAGCGCGTCATGGCCGGGCGGGCAGCCGGTCATTTCGGCGAGATCGTGCCGCTGGTCGACGCCAAGGGCATTGTTTATGCGGAGGACGACGGCGTGCGTGCCGATGCCAGCCTGGCCGGCCTGGCCAAACTCAAGCCGTTCTTCGACAAGAAATACGGCAACATCACCGCCGCCAACAGTTCGCAGATCACCGACGGCGCCGCCTGGCTGATTCTCGCGTCGGAAGACGCGGTGGCCAAGTGGAACCTGAAACCGCTGGGCAAGATCGTCGACAGCCAGTGGGCCGGTCTTGATCCGGCGCAGATGGGCCTCGGCCCGGTGCACGCCGCGACGCCGATCCTGCAACGGCACGGGCTGGGCCTCAACGATCTTGACGCGTGGGAAATCAACGAAGCCTTTGCTGCCCAGGTGCAGGGCTGCATCGAGGCGTGGAAATCCGACGACTACTGCCGCGAACAACTCGGCTTGCCGGGTGCGCTCGGTGCGCTTGATGAAGACAAGCTGAACGTCGATGGCGGGGCGATCGCCCTCGGCCACCCGGTCGGCGCTTCCGGCACCCGCATCGTTCTCCACCTGCTGCAGGTGCTGCGCGAAAAAAATGCAAAACGCGGCATCGCCGCCATCTGCATCGGCGGCGGGCTGGGCGGGGCGATGCTGGTCGAGACGGTGAACTGAGAAAAGAAAAATGACGAACTTGAATCTGAAGAACTGGCGCGTCGAGGTTGATGCAGCCGGAATTGCCTGGGCCATTCTGGACAAGGCCGGAGAATCGGCGAACTCGCTGTCGCGCGCGGTGATGGACGAACTCGGGCAACTGCTCGATGCTTTCGATCGCGAACCGCCCAAGGCACTGATCTTCCGCTCCGGCAAGGACGCCGGCTTCATCGCCGGCGCCGACATCCAGGAATTCACCCAGCTGGACAGCGCCGACAAGGGGCGCGAACTGGTCGAGCGCGGCTGGAATCTGTTCAACCGTCTTGCCGCCGTGCGCTACCCGACGCTGGCGCTGGTGCGCGGTCACTGCCTCGGCGGTGGCCTGGAACTGGCGCTGGCGTGCCGTTACCTGCTGGCGGTCGATGAACCGGGCACCAAGATGGGGCTGCCGGAAGTCATGCTCGGCATCTTCCCCGGCTGGGGCGGCATGTTGCGCCTGCCCGAGCGCGTCGGCCCGGCCGCCGCGCTCGACATGATGCTGACCGGCAAGACGATCGATGCCAAACGGGCCAAGCGCATGGGGCTCGCCGATGATGCGGTGCCGCCGCGCGTAATGGAGCGCGCCGCAAGCATGATGGTGCTGTCGAATGCACCGCGCCGCCCGCTGCCGTTCATGCAGAAACTGCTCAACGGGCCGCTGAAAAGCATGGTCGCCAACGGGGCGCGCAAGCAGGTGGCGAAACGCGCGCGGCTCGAACATTATCCGGCGCCTTACGCCATCATCGATATCTGGGAAAAGCACAACGGCAATGCGCTGGCGGCGCCCGGTCTGGTCGATGGCATTGTCCGTTCGCCGACTGCGCGCAACCTGGTGCGCGTCTTTTTCCTGCAGGAACGCCTGAAGAGTTTCGGCAAGGAATCCGCGTTCAAGGCCCGGCGCGTCCATGTGGTCGGCGCCGGCGTCATGGGCGGCGATATCGCGGCGTGGTGCGCCCAGCGCGGCCTGACGGTGACGCTGCAGGATCAGGGAATCGAGCGCATCGCGCCGGCGCTCAAGCGGGCACACGAACGCTTCGCCCGGCGCATCAAGGACAGGCTGCAACTGCGCGCGGTGATGGATCGCCTGATTCCCGATCCGGAGGGCGCTGGTGCGGCCCACGCCGACGTGGTGATCGAAGCCATTTTCGAAAATCTGGAAGCCAAGCATGCACTGCTGAAAAAACTCGATGCCGTCATGCGCCCGGATGCGGTACTCGCCACCAACACCTCCAGCCTGAAACTTG
>Ga0209202_1002374_pt1 | contig 10504 bp, 10 predicted proteins | sample AD_UKC032_MetaG_FD_184416 | JGI IMG/M metagenome (GOLD analysis project Ga0209202, IMG submission 184416) | Active sludge microbial communities of municipal wastewater-treating anaerobic digesters from USA - AD_UKC032_MetaG (SPAdes) (version 2) | ecosystem: Engineered > Bioreactor > Anaerobic >... | reverse complement strand
CATCTTGTCCCCGATGGATACCCATGTAATCGTTGCGGATAAGAGTTTACCCGGTTCGGGAAGTTCCCCCTAAATTTGCTGGCTATAATGTTCCTTTGCCCGCACGAAATTCATCATGGACATCAAGGAATACATGCAGACCGTCGGCCGCCAGGCTCGCGCCGCCTCGCGCCGCCTGGCCGGCGCCACCACCGCCGAAAAGAACGCCGCGCTGCTGCACATCGCCGCCGCCATCCGCCGCGAAAGCGCCGCGCTGGTCGCCGCCAACCAGGAAGACCTGGCCGCCGCCCGTGCCGCCGGCCTCGAAACCGCCATGCTCGACCGCCTGACGCTGACCGAAAAAGGGGTCGAAAGCATGGCCGAAGGCGTCGAACAGGTCGCCAAGCTGCCTGACCCGATCGGCGAGATGAGCGACATCAAGTACCGCCCGTCCGGCATCCAGATCGGCAAGATGCGCGTGCCGCTCGGCGTCATCGGCATCATCTACGAAGCCCGCCCGAACGTCACCGCCGATGCCGCCGCGCTCTGCCTGAAATCGGGCAACGCCGCCATCCTGCGCGGCGGCTCGGAGGCGATCCGCTCCAACCGCGCCATCGCCGCACTGGTTCAGGAAGGCTTGCAAGCCGCCGGCCTGCCCGCCGAAAGCGTACAGGTCATCGACACCACCGACCGCGCCGCCGTCGGCGAACTGATCACGATGCGCGAATTCGTCGACGTCATCGTCCCGCGCGGCGGCAAGGGTCTGATCGCCCGCCTGTTGGCCGAGTCACGCGTGCCGATGATCCAGCACCTGGACGGCAACTGCCACGTCTATCTGGAAGAGGAAGCCGACCCGAACAAGGCGCTGAAGATCGTCGAGAACGCCAAAACCCAGCGCTACGGCACCTGCAACACCGCCGAGTCGCTGCTCGTCGACCGCTCGGTCGCCGCCATGCTGCTGCCGCCCATCGCCCATATGCTGACCGAAAAGGGTGTCGAAATGCGCGGTTGTGCCGAAACCTGCGCCATCGTCAAGGAAGCCCTGCCGGCCAGCGAAGAGGATTACTACACCGAATACTTGGCGCCGATCATCTCGGTCAAGGTGGTTTCCGGCATCGACGAGGCCATCGCACATATCAACAAATACTCGTCGCACCACACCGAGGCCATCGTCACCGATAATCATCCGAAAGCAATGCGCTTCCTGCGCGAAGTCGATTCGGCGTCGGTGATGATCAACGCCTCAACGCGCTTTGCCGACGGTTTCGAGTACGGCCTGGGCGCCGAAATCGGCATTTCGACCGACAAGATTCACGCCCGTGGCCCGGTCGGTCTGGAAGGACTGACCAGCCAGAAATGGGTGGTTCTTGGGGATGGGCATGTCCGTGGCTAAAACGAACTTCGCCTGGGACGACCCCTTCCTGCTCGACGGCCAACTGGCTGCCGACGAGCGCCAGGTACGCAATGCCGCGCGCGATTTCGCGCGCAAGGCCCTGCAACCGCGCATTCTCGACGCCTTCCGCAATGAAACGACCGATCCCGCGATTTACCGCGAGATGGGCGACATGGGGCTGCTGGGCGCAACCTTGCCCCCGCAATACGGCGGCGCCGGCCTCAATTACGTTTCCTACGGCCTGATCGCCCGCGAAGTCGAATACGTCGATTCCGCCTACCGCACCCTGCTGAGCGTGCAATCCTCGCTGACCATGGTGCCGATTTACGAATTCGGCTCCGAGGAGCAAAAGGAAAAGTATCTGAAGAAACTTGGCAAGGGCGAGTTGATCGGCTGCTTCGGCCTCACCGAACCGGATTCCGGCTCCGATCCCTCCAGCGCCACCACGCGCGCCCGCGCGGTGCCCGGCGGCTGGAAAATCTCTGGCCGCAAGACGTGGATCACCAATTCGCCGATTGCCGATATTTTCATCGTCTGGGCCAAGGACGACGAAGGTGCGCTACGCGGCTTCATTCTCGAAAAAGGCATGGCCGGGCTGTCGGCGCCGGTCATTCGCGGCAAAGTCAGCCTGCGCGCCTCGGTGACCGGCGACATCGTCATGGATGAAGTCTTCGTGCCAAGCGAAAACCTGCTGCCCAAGGTCAGCGGCCTGAAAGGCCCGTTCACCTGCCTCAACTCCGCCCGCTACGGCATTTCCTGGGGCGCGCTGGGCGCCGCCGAATCCTGTTGGCACACGGCGCGGCAATACACGCTCGACCGCCAGCAGTTCGGCCGGCCGCTCGCCGCGACGCAGTTAATCCAGAAAAAACTGGTCGACATGCAAAGTGAAATCGCCCTCGGCATCCAGGGTGCGTTGCGCCTCGGCCGCATGATGGATGACGGCAGCGCAACGCCGGAGCTGGTCTCGCTGCTCAAGCGCAACAGCACCGGCAAGGCCCTTGAGATCGCTCGCAACGCCCGCGACATGCTGGGCGGTAACGGCATTTCGGACGAGTTCGGCGTCATCCGCCACATGGTCAATCTGGAATCGGTGACCACCTACGAGGGCACGCATGACGTCCATGCGCTGATTCTCGGGCGGGCGCAAACCGGCTTGTCGGCATTTTGATTTTTGGCCATTTTTCGGGGTCGACCGCAACAGTGACAACGGAGGCAGCATGAAAACCCGAGCCAACCAGACTTACCAGGCGGTCGTCGCCGCCCCCGGCTTTTGCTTGGGCGTGCAATGCGACAATGACGAAATCACCGTCATCGACTTCCTCGAACCCCGTCCGGAGGTCGCCGCAACGACGCCGCTCGCCGCCGAAGCCGTGCGCCAGCTCAAGGCCTACATCGCCGACCCGAATTTCCGTTTCGGCCTGCCGCTGCGCCCGGCCGGCACCGCCTTCCAGCGCCGTGTCTGGGAACAGATTTCGGCCATCCCGAGCGGCCAGACGCACACTTACGGTCAACTGGCAAAAAACCTCAAAAATGCCCCCCGCGCCGTCGGCCAGGCCTGCGGCTCGAATCCTTACCCGGTCGTCGTGCCCTGCCACCGCATCGTCGCCACCGGCGGCGGGCTGGGCGGCTTTGCCCGCGAACGCGGCGGCTTCCTGCTCGACGTCAAACGCTGGTTGCTGCGCCATGAAGGCATCGCCCTTACCCCTACGCCCGGCTGACACCGCCGACATCGACAATTTCTGCGACGCCCTGTGGCTCGAAGACGGGCTGGCCAAGGCGACGCTCGCCAGCTATCGCTCCGACCTCGGCCGACTCGCCGGCTGGCTGCACCAACAAAGCCACGAACCCCTGATCGACCTGCGCGAGACGACGCTCACCGCCTTCATCGCCCATCTGTCCCGGCAGACCCGCGCCAGTTCGCAGGCGCGTTACCTGTCGACGCTGCGCCGCTTCTACCGCTGGCAACTGAGCCGCGGGCGCATCGTCAGCGACCCGACGCTACGGCTCGCCAACCCGACGCGCCCCGCGCGCCTGCCCAAGGTGATGTCCGAAAAGCAGGTCGACGCCCTGCTCGATGCGCCCGACCTCGACACCCCGCTCGGCCTGCGCGACCGCGCCATGCTCGAAACCCTCTACGCCACCGGCCTGCGCGTCTCGGAACTGGTCAATCTGAAAATTCACGAAGTCAGCTTCAACGACTACGTGCTGCGCGCCCTCGGCAAAGGCAGCAAGGAACGCCTGGTGCCGCTCGGCGAACAAGCCATTGACTGGCTCCAGCGCTACCTGGCCGAAGCGCGCCCGGAAATTCTTAACGGCCAGCAGGACGACGCCCTGTTCATCACCGCGCGCGGCGGCCCGATGACGCGCCAGGCCTTCTGGCAACTGATCAAGCGCTACGCCCTGCGCGCCGGCATCGCCCCGGAAAAGCTCTCGCCGCACGTGCTGCGCCACGCCTTCGCCACTCATCTGCTCAACCACGGCGCCGACCTGCGCGTCGTGCAACTGCTGCTCGGCCACGCCGACATCTCGACCACGCAAATCTACACGCACGTCGCCCGCGAACGGCTGAAGAGCCTGCATGCCCTGCACCACCCCAGGGGCTGAACGCTGACCAGCCGGCATGACCGGCAAAGCCCGCTAAACGAAACGCAGGATCAGCACCGCCCCGCTGACGACCAGCAAGCCATTCAGCAACTTGAACAATTGCTCGCGACTCAGCCGGAGATCGATGTGATGCCCCGCCCAAATGCCCAGTGCCATGGCCGGCAACAAGGCCAGGGCCAGCAGCACGACCTGCAGATCGAGCACGCCGACCGCCACGCACAGCACGACCCGCCACGCCGTCGATAGCGCGATCAGCAAGGCCTGCGTCGCCCGAAAGCCTTCCTTGGTCTCGACGTGGCGCTCCAGATAGGCGGCATAAACGAAGCCGCCACTGCCGAACAGCCCGCCCAGCACACCCCCGAATACACCATGCAGCAAGGCCGGCCTGGTAGACACCTTGCCGGTTTTGCGCACCAGCAAGCCGCGCAAGCCAAGGATGACGATGAAAGCGCCAAGCGCCATCGCCATCAGCGCCGCCGGCAAGCGCGACAACACGAAGACGCCGAGCAACTGCCCGATCAGCATGCCCGGCAACAACAGCCGGAAGGCCGGCCAGGCGACGGACGACCAGGCGCGCCAGGCACGCAAGCTGGCGCCGCCGCAATCGAGCAAGGCGAGCAGCGGAATCACCTGGGCCACCGGCATGACTTGCGCCAGCGGCGCACTGGCGACCAGCGCCGAGCCGAAGCCGACCAGCGTGAACACCGCATAAGCGACCACCACCGCCCCCAGCCCCAGTGCCATATCGCCCCATTGCCAGGCCGGCAAACCCATTTCCATTAACGCTGCCATCGCCATGTCGAATGCTCCATTTATCAACTGGATTTCATTTTGTTTGGCATCGCTGTATAAGACAAATATCAAATCCAACGCCAATCCATTCTTTATAAGCATGGCAAATCTCAAGCAAATCCGCTATTTCCTGACCGTCGCCGACCTCGGCGGCTTCACGCCTGCGGCGGCCAAGCTGTTTGTCGCCCAGCCGGCACTTAGCCGACAAATTGCCCTCCTCGAAGCAGAACTCGGCTTTCCCTTGTTCGAGCGCAATCCGCGCGGCGTGGCGCTAACCACGGCCGGCGAGCACTATCGCGAGCGGGTGCGTGGCATCGAGCAGCAACTCGCGCTCGCCGCCGACGAGGCCGCCCAGCTGGCGCGCGGTAATACGGGGGTTCTCCGCCTCCTGCATTCGAGTTCGATTCCGCTCGACAGCCTGCTCCCCGTCATACAAAAATTCCTGCAACTGGCACCCGGCGCGCGCATCGACCTCGACCGCCTCTCGTCGGAAACCCAGGTGGGCGAGATCGCCAAAGGCAGCGCCGACGTCGGCGTCATTCGCCTGCCGGTGCTGCGGCGCGACCCGGCCGTCGAGTTCATCGAGCTGCCCAACGAACGCCTGTGGGTTGCCCTGCCCGCCGACCATCGCCTGGCGGGCATCGACCGGATTTCGCTGGCCGATCTGGCGGAAGAAGCCTTCGTTTCCGCCGTACACCGCGAACGCGGCGGGCTGGCCCGGCGCGTCACCGAACTCTGCCTGGCACGCGGCTTCCTGCCCCGACTGGCGCGCGTCATTTCGCGCAAGACCTCAATGCTTGACTTGGTCGCCGCCGGCATCGGCATTGCCGTGGTGCCGCAGCGCATGACCGCCATCAAGCACCCGAACCGGGTCTACCGGCCGCTCGCCGATGACGATGCCGAGGCGGGCATCGCGATCATCCGCCCCTGGCAGCCGACGCCGCTGGCGGCACGCTTCGCCGAGCTGCTACGCGCCGAAGGCAGCACCCAAGCCATTGGCGATTAAGGGGATGGTCGCCAGGATGCGCCAGCCCAATCCGCGTCACGACCGGGAAGCCCTTGTTTTTCGCAGGCGCGCGCTTGACCGGCTCAACTTCCGCTCGCACAATGAAAGCTCGCTGAGCCATGCCCTGCCTTGTCGTAGAGGAGCCGAGAAATGCCTTTGATCCTGCGTGGCATCGCCGCGCTTTTTGTTGCCGTGCTGCTGCTGTTCACCGCGCAGGTACGCGCCGCCGACCCGCCCAAATTCAACGTCGAGCAACTCGACCAGATGCTCGCCCCCATCGCCCTCTTTCCCGACGCCTTGCTGGCGCAGGTGCTGATGGCCACCACCTACCCCAAGGACGTCGCCGAAGCCGCCGAATGGGCGCTCGCCAACCGCAGCCTGCAGGGCGACGATGCCGTCAAGGCGGTGCAGAACAAACCCTGGGACCCCAGCGTGCAGTCGCTGGTCGCTTTCCCGCAGGTGCTCGCCATGCTCGGCGAAAAACCGGAATGGGTGCACGACCTGGGCGACGCCTTCCTCGGCCAGCCGAAGGAGGTCATGGACTCGGTGCAGTTCCTGCGCGCCAAGGCCAAGGATGCCGGCAACCTGAGCAGCAACGAGCAGCAGGTCGTCACCGTCGAGGCCGCGCCACCGGCGCCGCAGACCATCGTCGTCAATGCCCCGCCGCCGCCGACGCAGATCATCACCATCGCCCCGGCCAACCCGCAGGTGATTTTCGTGCCGATGTACAACCCGGTGCAGGTCTTCGGTCCGTGGTGGCACCCGCTTTATCCGCCCTTTTTCTTTCCGCCGGCGCCGGTCTGGGGATTCGGCTGGAACCCGGTCGCCACCGCCATCTGGTGGGGCGTCGGCATCGGCGTCACCAACGCACTGTGGGGCGGCGTCAACTGGGGCCGGCGCGACGTGAATATCAACGTCAATCGCTGGAACAACATCAACGTCAATAACCGCATCACGTCCAATAACCGGAACGTGAACTGGAACCACAACCCCGGCAACCGGCGCGGCGTGCCCTACCGCGACAATGTCACGCGCGACCGCGTGCTGCAGAACAATCCCGGCACGCGCCCGGATTTCCGTGGCCGCGAGGATCAGCGGGCGCAAGCGCGCGCCACCCTGTCCGACCGTGTCGGCGCCGAGAATCTCGACCGCGACGCGCTGCGCAACATCGACCGCAGCCAGATTCCGCAACGCCCGCCCGCCGGCACCGGCAGCACCGCCCGCGACCGGGCCGCCAACCTTGACCGGAGCCAGATCCAGGATCGTGCGGGCAACATCGACCGCAGCCAGCTACAGAACCGGGCAGCCAATGTCGATCGCAGCCAGGTGCAAGACCGGGCCGCCAATATCGACCGCGGTCAGGTGCAGAACCGGGCGGCCAACGTGGATCGCGGCCAGGTACAAGACCGGGCCGCCAACATCGACCGCAGTCAGGTGCAGAATCGCGCGGCCAATGTGGATCGCAGCCAGGCTCAGGAGCGAGCCGCCAACGTTGACCGCAGCCAGCTACAGAACCGGGCGGCCAACGTGGATCGCAGTCAGGCACAGCAACGGGCTGCCAATGTCGACCGTAGCCAAGTGCAGAACCGCGCCGCCAATGTGGATCGCAATCAGCTGCCGAGTCGCAACGACAGCGCTGCCCGAACCAATCGTGACAACGCCTTGCGCGGCGCCAACGATGGCCGCCAGACGCGGCAGCAGATCGACCGAGGCAACGCCAGCCAGGCCGCCCAACGTCAGGCTGCCCAACGTCAGGGCGCCGGTGACCGCCAGGTTACGCGCCCGGCGGGCGGTGCCGGCGGTGCCGCCCAGCGGCTGCGCAATTAACGGAAACGGGGCCGATGATGAGAGATCGCATGATGACAAATCGCTGGTTGCAGGGGATCGCCGCGTTGCTGTGCACGCTGGGGCTGTCGGGGCCGGCCGCGGCAGCCGGTACGCAAAGGACGTTTGCTTCGCCGGAAATGGCGGTGGAAGCGCTGGTGGATGGCGTGGCACGCAATGACGGGGCCGAGGTGCGCGCCATTCTCGGGATCAAATCGGAGAAGCTGGTGCCGCTCGACAGCGTCTCCCTTGACGATCGCCTGACCTTTCTCGCCGCCTGGGCACAGGGGCATCGCATCCTGAACGATGGCGACAAGGCGGCTCGCCTCGAATTGAGCACCGGTTGGACGCTACCGATCCCGCTGGCGCGCACCAGCCAGGGCTGGATTTTCAACACCGAGGCGGGCAAGGCGGAAGTGCGCATTCGCCGCATCGGCCGCAACGAACTGGCCGCCATCGCAACCTTGCGCGCATTGGTCGATGCGCAGCGGGAATACGCCGAGCAGGATCGCAACGGCGACGGCGTCCGCGAATTCGCGCAGAAAATCATCAGCGCCCCCGGCAAGCAGGACGGGCTCTACTGGCCGACCGCCGACGGCGAACCGGAAAGCCCGGCCGGCCCCTTGCTGGACACGACGAATCTCAAGGATGGCTACCACGGCTACCGCTTCCGGATTTTGAAAGCGCAGGGCGCGGCGGCGCCAGGCGGCGCCAAAAGCTACGTCAGGGACGGCCGCCTGAGCGAAGGCTTCGCCGCCATCGCCTGGCCGGCACACCCGGGCGAGAGCGGCCTGATGAGCTTCATCGTCAATCAGGATGGCAGCGTCTACCAGAAATACCTGGGGCCGAACACCGCCGCCATCGCGCAAGCGATGACCCGCTTCGATCCCGACGCCTCGTGGACGGCTCTGCCCGCGCCCTGAACCTGATGCGCAGCGCGGAAAGGCCGGTTGCGGTCGACCTCGAAAAATGGCCGAAATTAGTCGTCGACCGCAACAGGGCGGGGGGGCGTCGGGGCGCCGGGCATGACGCGGCAAAATCGGCACGCGCTAAAATCGCCTCCTTTCCGAGGCACTGACCATGAGCAAAATCGACCACGCCCCCGAAACCCAGGCCACCAAGTTTCTCAAGGCCAACAAGGTGCCCTTTTCCAGCCACCCTTACGCCTACGAGGAACACGGTGGCACCAAGGTGTCGGCCCGCGAGCTGAACGTCGACGAGCATGCCGTCGTCAAGACGCTGATCTTCGAGGACGAGAACGCCAAGCCGCTGATCGTGCTGATGCACGGCGACCGCAAGGTATCGGCCAAGGAACTCGCGCGCCAGATCGGCTGCAAGAAGGTCGAACCCTGCAAGCCGGAAGTCGCCAACCGCCACACCGGCTACCTGGTCGGCGGCACCAGCCCCTTCGGCACAAAAAAAGCGATGCCGGTCTACATCGAGCAAAGCATCCTCGACCTGCCGCTGATCTACATCAACGGCGGGCGGCGCGGTTTTCTGGTCGGCATCCACCCACACGACCTGCTGCGCACCCTCAAGCCCAGGAGCGTCACTGCCGCGAGCGTCACCTGATTGCAATCGCAAATCGACAGCATTTAAACAATCGATTGGCGCTATCGAACGGCGCCCGATAAATTGCTCTCCATAGCACAGGAGAGCCCACATGACCCAACTCGTCATTCATCACTACGCCGCGCCGCAGGCCCGCCTCCGGCTTTGGGTGGGCATTGTCATCGCGCTCGGCGCGCTGCTCTTTGCCGTGGAACAGGGCACCGCCTGGTTCGCGGCCCACCCGATGGCCGCCCGCGGCCTGCAGGCCAGCCTGCTCGCCGGCCTCGCCACCGGCCTTGGCGCAATTCCGGTGCTTTTTCTGCGTCGACCGCAACCGGCGCTGATGGCGCCCATGCTCGGCCTGGCCGGCGGCATGATGCTTGCGGCCAGCTTTTTTTCACTGCTCGTGCCGGCCACCGGCATCGTCGCTGCCAGCGCCGCGCCGCTCCCGCTCGCCATCCTCACAGGCGGCGCATTGCTTGCCGGCGCGGCGCTGATGCAAGCGATGGATCGCCGTTTTCCACACGCCCATGTCGAGACGCTTGACGACAGCAAGGCAAGTCCGCGACTGGCGCTCGTCGTCGTCGCCATCGCCCTGCACAACCTGCCGGAAGGACTGGCGGTCGGCGTCGCTGCTGCGGCCGGCGCGGATCACGGAATGACGCTGGGTATTGCGCTGCAGAACATCCCGGAAGGCTGGATCGTCGCCAGCGCCCTGCTCGCGCATGGCATGCCGGCGCCGCGCGCGGCCGCCATCGCGCTGGCCACCGGCCTCGTCGAGCCGCTGGGCGGACTGCTCGGCGTCATCGCCACCAGCCTGGCCGGCGCCGCGCTTCCTCTGGCCCTGGCCGGCGCAGCGGGGGCCATGCTCTGGGTGGTCGGGCACGAACTGATTCCCGCCTCGCACCAACCGGGACGCATCTCGGCCGGCAACGTTGGGATGGCTGGCGGATTCGCCGTGATGACGGCGCTCGCCGCGCTGATTTAGACCGAGCGCTCGATAACGACGCCGACGCGCTTGACGCCGGGCATCATGCCCAGCTTGGCGACCGAAACGCGCACCCAATTGGCGGCAAAACTCTCAAGAAGGAAGGTCGCGATGTGCTCGGCAAGCTTTTCCAGCAGGTTGAAATGGCTGGCAGCCAGGTCGGCCCGCAGGCGTTCGACGACGACCGCATAATCGACGGTGTCGCGGATGTCGTCGCTGGCGCCGGCTGACGCGGTCGATACCCCGATCCGCAGTGAAATTTCGACCGTCTGCGGCATGGCCTTTTCGCGCGGGTAGATGCCTATCCAGGTTTCGGCGCGCAGTTCTTCGATGAAAATGATGTCCATGGGGCGGTCGACCGCAGCAG
>Ga0209202_1002371_pt1 | contig 10508 bp, 9 predicted proteins | sample AD_UKC032_MetaG_FD_184416 | JGI IMG/M metagenome (GOLD analysis project Ga0209202, IMG submission 184416) | Active sludge microbial communities of municipal wastewater-treating anaerobic digesters from USA - AD_UKC032_MetaG (SPAdes) (version 2) | ecosystem: Engineered > Bioreactor > Anaerobic >... | reverse complement strand
CACGGCGGGAATTCTTGCGCCGCCCGGGATGGTCGAACCGGATAAAAATCTGATTGTCGTCGCCGATCCCTATTCGGCCTTCGGAAAACTCCTCGCAGTGTTTTATCCGGTTGATCATGGCCCCGTTGGCATCAGTCCGAGTGCTTATATCGAAGAAGGTGCCTGGGTTTCACCGGAAGCAACCATCTTTCCCCGAGCCTTCATCGGGCGCGGTACCCACATTGAAAAAGGCGCTGTCATTTATCCCGGCGTGTTTATCGGCCGCAATGTCTCTGTCGGTGAAGATTCGATCCTTTACGCCAATGTCAGCGTTTATCAAAATTGTGTCATCGGCAAGCGTGTGATCCTTCATTCCGGCGTGGTCATCGGTGCGGACGGCTTCGGCTTTGCTGCGCCCGGTGCGGGCAATACCAAAATTCCCCAGGTGGGCATCGTTCAAATTGACGATGATGTTGAACTGGGCGCCAACACCACCGTTGACCGGGCCACCTTGGGCAAAACCTGGATTCAACGGAATGTGAAAATTGATAATCTTGTTCAGGTTGCGCATAATGTCGTCATCGGTGAAAATTCGGCCATTGCCGCCCAGACCGGTATTTCGGGATCCACCAAAATAGGACGCAGCGTCATGATTGGTGGAAAGGTCGGTATCGTCGGGCATATTTCCATCGGAGATCGTGTGATGATCGGAGCTTCCTCAGGTATTCATAAAAGCATTCCGGAAGGCATGATTGGCGGCGGAATGCCGTTTCTGCCCTATCAAGAATTTCTTAAAGTAGAATCCTGCAAGGTCAAACTTCCGGGCATGCGCACAAAATTAATGCAACTGATCAAACAGGTCGAACAACTTGAAGCGAAAATAAACAAAGCAGGTGAAGATAAAAAATGAAAATTCATCCTACAGCAATTGTCGCGGCAGACGCACAACTGTCAGACGGCGTGGAAATCGGCCCCTATAGCATCATCGGCAGTGACGTCAAAATCGGCAAAAACACTGTGATCGGGCCGCACGCCGTTATCGATGATTACACGCATATCGGCGAGGGTTGTCGTATCTTTCAATTTTGCTCCATCGGCGCTCCACCCCAGGATTTGAAATTCAGAGGTGAAAAAACACGTGTGGTAATCGGCAATTTCAATACTATCCGCGAATTCGTCACGATCAACCGCTCAACTGCGGCCGATATTGGCGTCACAATGATTGGAGATCACAATTTAATTATGGCTTACTGTCATATCGCGCACAATTGCAAGTTGGGCAATCGTATCATTATGTCCAATGCGGCGACTCTGGCCGGCCATATTCATGTGGAAGATAACGCAACGATCAGCGGGCTGACGGGCATTCATCAATTCACGCGTATCGGTGCCCACTGTATGATCGGCGGCTTGTCGGCTGTTGTTAAAGATGTGCCACCCTACACGATAGCTGTCGGTAATCACGCCAAGTTATTTGGCCTGAATATGATTGGTCTTCAGCGACGAAATTTTTCAGAGCAAACCATCAAAGCCCTTAAAGACGCTTATCGCATTGTTTTCCGCTCAGACCTTCTTCTGGAAGCCGCCCTGGAAAAAGCACAAAAGGAAGTGGAAGATTTTCCGGAAGTCCGGCATTTTATCGATTTTATCAAAGGATCAAAAAGAGGCATTTGCCGCTGATGCACATACAGATTTTTTTCGAAAGCAGAATTTGGCGGCTTTCAGACAGCGGAAAAGCAATGATCTGCATGAAACATCTACTGCTATGATTAATCTGTAATGATTAGTGTATCCATTGGACAGCTCCAATATTTTAGAGATTGAGAGTGACCATTTCCAACAAATTAAAAAAACAACGACTGAAGACAGGATGAACGATGCCTTCTAAAAATATAAATCCGGATTCTGCTGTGCCTGCGGGCAGCAGGAAAACAAAAAAGGTCATGATTGTTGCAGGCGAAGCATCCGGCGACATGCATGGCGCCGCCCTAGTCCACGAAATGTCGAAAATTAATCCTTCTCTTAATTTTTACGGTATCGGCGGCAGCCAGTTGGAAAAAATGGGAGTAAAACTTTTTGTTAATAATTCCTCGCTGGCCGTCATGGGTATAACCGAAGTCATCTCTAAATTGATAAGTATTTTAAAAATTCTGGCTATGATGAAGAAATCCTTGGATGATGATAGACCAGACCTCGTTATTTTAATTGATTTCGCTGATTTTAATCTCCGTTTGGCCAAAGCGGCGAAAAAGAAAGGCATAAAAGTATTCTACTACATCAGTCCAAAAGTGTGGGCCTGGCGCAAAACACGAATCAACCAGATTAAAAAATTTGTAGATAGGATGGCTGTTATTTTTCCTTTTGAAGTCGATACCTATGCGGCAAAAGGCTACACCGTTCATTATGTTGGCCATCCTTTAGTCGATATGGTCAAATTGCATTATACCAAGCAGGACTCGAGAAGAAAAATCGATATTACTGAAAACAAAACCACCATAGCACTTTTACCAGGCAGCCGGTTATCGGAAGTAACCAAATTGCTGCCAGAGATGCTCCTGGCCGCCGAAATTCTCGCACAAAAAATACCGGACATACAATTTGTTCTACCGTTGGCTGATACACTCGAAGAAAAAATTATATTCGATCTAACCAAAGGTTCTTCCCTCAAGATTAAAGTAATTGCCGGTAAAACCTACGATGTTATTGCTTCCGCTGATTTGGCCATCGTTGCATCGGGAACGGCAACCTTGGAAACCGGTTTACTGGGTGTGCCCATGATTATCATTTACAAGTTTTCGCCTTTCACGGCACTCATTGCCCGGTTGCTCATCACACCGCAGCCTATCGGCTTGGTTAACATCATTGCCGGCAAAATGATTGCCCCGGAATTGCTACAGCAAGAGGCTAACGCCAATCGTATCGCGTCCGAGGCCCTGGCTATCTTATTAAACGAAGAAAAAAAACAGGAAATGATCGCCCAGCTTCAGGACATCCGCACCAAATTGGGTGAGACCGGCGCGGCAAGAAGAGCTGCGCAAATCGCCTGTGATATGATATAGGAACAAGTATGAAATCATTTAAACGATTAGTAATGCTCGCAAAACCCCACTATCTCCGTTTTCTTATTGCGATGATCTGCATGATTCTTGTCGGTCTTGCAACTTCCGCACAGGCATGGCTCATCAAACCCGTCATGGACGACATTTTTTTAGCAAAAAAATATGACGCGCTGATGTGGCTTCCGCTGGCTATCATTGGCGCTTTTTTTTGCAAAGGTGCAGCCAATTATGTTCAAACTGTTTTAATGAGTTATATTGGATTACGTATAATCAACGATTTGCGTAATCAGCTCTATGATCAGATTCAACGGCAATCGCTGGCTTTCTTTACGCAACATCCCACGGGCGTACTGATGTCGCGCATTACCAATGATGTTACCTCAATGCAGACGGCTGCGTCGGAGGCCATCACCAGTCTGATCCGCGACACGTTTACCATCATCGCCTTGGTTGGCTTCGTCTTTTACATGGACTGGAAACTGGCATTGATCGCCATGATTGTTTTTCCCGTAATAGCCTATCCCATTTCCAAATTCGGGAAGAAGATACGCAAAGTGACGAGATCATCGCAGGAAACTATGGGAACGCTCAACTCTCTTCTGCAGGAAACCATTTCTGGCACACGCATCGTCAAGGCATTTTGCATGGAAAAATATGAAAGCAAAAGGTTTAAGGCCGAAAGCGAACGTTTGTTCAAACTCAACATGAAATCCGTTTCTGTCAAGGCCCTATCCCATCCGGTAATGGAAATTCTGGGATCAGTGGGTATCGCCGCCGTTGTCTTTTACGGCGGATATAATGTTCTCCATGGACACTCAACACCCGGTACCTTTACATCCTTTCTGGCGGGAGTACTAATGCTGTATGAACCAGTAAAGCGCCTGACCAATGTTAATAATTCCATCAACACGGGGATTGCAGGCGCCGAAAGAGTCTTTAGCGTTCTTGATCGTATCCCGGATATTCAGGATAAACCTGGGGCTAAAGAGCTTCCTCCCGTCAGCCACGGTATTGCTATGGAAAATGTGTGTTTCGGTTATGAAAACACACCTGTATTGAAAAACATTAATCTCTCCATTAAAGCAGGTGAAGTTGTTGCCTTTGTCGGGATGAGTGGCGGCGGAAAAACGTCTCTTGTAAATCTGATACCCCGTTTTTACGATGTATCTGAAGGCTGTGTTCTGATCGACGGTCATGACGTTCGCGACGTCACACTACATTCGTTGCGCAGCCAAATCGCTATTGTCACGCAGCAGACTATCCTTTTTAATGATACTGTTAAAAACAACATCGCTTACGGAGATATCCAAAGAACGGAAGAAGAAATCTTCAACGCCGCCCGCGCGGCCAACGCGCACGACTTCATCAGCCGGCTGCCCAAAGGATATGACACCAATATCGGAGAGTTGGGCACCAAGCTTTCCGGCGGCGAAAAACAGCGCCTCTCCATCGCACGGGCACTACTCAAAAACGCACCCATTCTGATTCTGGATGAAGCAACCTCCTCGCTTGACACGGAAGCGGAAATCGAAGTACAGGACGCACTGGATAATCTGATGAAGGGGCGTACCACACTGGTCATCGCACATCGTCTTTCCACCATCCGCAATGCCGACCGAATCATTGCTCTGGTCAATGGGGAAATTGTGGAAGAAGGTAATCACGAAGCCCTAATGACTCAAAAAGGCGAATATTACCGATTGTATAATTTGCAGTTTAAAGATGAAGGAAATGGCAATGATCGATTGGCAAAGGATCTGGAATGATGATGATGATTCAATGCGCCGCTTCAGTCCGACTCGAGCAATCCTCCACCTGTGTTCTCTGCTCTACCGGCTGATCGTTTATTTTCGGAATCGGCTCTATGATCGACAAATTCTAATGCCCACCAGACTTTCCTGTCCGGTCATCAGTGTCGGCAACATCACCGTCGGCGGCACAGGCAAAACGCCCTGCGTGATTATGATGGCCCAAATGCTTCAGCGGCATGGTTATCTGCCGGCGGTTATCAGCCGCGGTTACGGCGGCAAAAACCCCAAGCCTGTCAATATTGTTTCCGATGGAAAAGACATTTTGCTGAACGCTGAAGACTCCGGCGACGAACCGTTACTCATCGCCCGGTCGCTGCCGAATGTCCCCGTCATCACCGGAGCCAGGCGCCGCTTGACCGGACGAGCGGCCATTGATCAATTCGGCGCCACCGTGCTCATTTGCGACGACGCGTTTCAGCACCGGCAAATCTTCAGGGATATAGATATCGTTTTGCTTGACGCCGAAAAGCCGTTTAGCAACGGGCATCTTTTACCACGTGGCGAGCTTCGCGAACCGGTCAACAGTCTGCACCGAGCCGGTTGCATTATTCTGACACGCGCCGATAAGAAAGAATCTTTGAATTCCGAAGTCAACCTGATCGTAGGTAGATCGCACATCACCATTTACCGTGCCACTCATCGGTTCAAAGAGATCATCAGCCCGGCCGAAAATATTCGTTTGCCGCAAAGTGGGCTGAGGGGTAAAAAAGTTTGTGCCTTTTGCGGCATTGCCCGACCGGAGTCTTTTAAAAAATTATTAGTCGAAGCGGAAGCCCAACTCTTGTCGTTTATCCCCTTTCCCGATCATTATGCCTACGACCATTATGAGCTGGAAAGATTAAAAAAACAATTTCAAGCCCTTGGCGCCGATTATTGGATTACTACGGAAAAGGATGCCATGCGTCTCATGGCCCATCCCGAGTTTCTGAAAATGCTATGGGTCTTGCGCATGGAAATGGAAATAGAGCCGTCAAGGCAATCCTTTGAAAATTTTATCGTCGAGGGCCTGGCTGCGGTCGCCTATCATGGATAAAGATATGCAAATTGAACTGGACATTCCTATGAACATGAAGCTTCAAATCACTATTCTCCTACTGGATCAATGGGTTTTCGTCAAAGGGCTGAATCATTTAAAAAAGCCTGCCGGGACGGCAAGGGGGTGTTCCTTTTCACCGGTCACTTTGGCAACTGGGAAATTGGCAATGCCGCTCTGGCGATACCATCCAAGCCGCCCGTCTTCGCAGCCCGCATCTTGTATAGCCATTTTCCGGAAGAGGCATTTACTTGGGCGTGGTCCACTCTGGGCGTCGGTAACTACATTGGCGCTGGAAAACCAAGCTCTGCAAGGCTAGGAGAAGAAATCCTTGATACTGAAAAACAGTAAAAAACTGCCGCGCCACGATCTTAAAAGAATATTAATCCGTGGCACCAACTGGATTGGCGACGCCGTGATGACCCTGCCAGCAGTTGCCTCCGTGCGTGCGGCCTACCCCGAGGCTCATCTGGCCATTTTAGCCAAACCGCCGGTTACCGACGTTTACCGGCTATTTTCAGCGGCTGATGAGATCATTCCGTATGAAAATAAATTTGACACCCCCATGGGCGTCTTTCGTCTGGCGCATAATCTCAGGCTGAAAAAGTTTAACGCGGCGATTCTTCTGCAAAACGCCATTGAAGCGGCCATTATCAGCCTGGCCGCGGGCATTCGTGTGCGGGCAGGCTACAATTCTGACGGCCGCGGATTTTTACTAACACACGCAATACGGCGCACCGAAGATATCTTTAAAGTACATCAGATTGATTATTATTTAGAAATGGTAAAAGCGCTGGGTTGCACAGACATTGGTCGCACCATGCATTTGGAAACGTATATTTCTCCGGCAACCGCCACAGCAGTCTTACAGCAATACATACCAGACAACAGTAGGGCCGTCATTGGCATTGCACCAGGTGCCACTTACGGCCCGGCCAAAAAGTGGCTTGCGGAAAGATTTGCAGCGGCGGCGGATCGACTGGGCAAAGATTTGAACGCACAAGTAGTTCTCTTCGGGGGGAAAGGCGATCAGGAAACTACCGAACAAGTCCGGAATCGAGCCTGTCCAGGCGTGATTAATCTAGCCGGTAAAACAACCCTGCACGAAACGATTTACCTCATTTCCCAATGCCGTTTGTTTATCAGCAACGATTCCGGGTTGATGCATGTAGCAGGCGCACTGAATATTCCCACCGTCGCTATTTTCGGGTCCACCAATCCCGTGACCACATCTCCCCCGGGAGAAAAGACCATCCTGGTGCGCAAACCCGCATCATGCAGTCCCTGTCTGAAAAAGACCTGCCCGACAGATTTCCGCTGCATGACTATGATTACGGTTGACGATGTCGTCGCGGCGGCACATACTTTATTACAGGAAAGTTGACGCGTCATGAAAAAGAATTCTGCCATATTCCTCGATCGCGACGGAACCATCAACGAAGAAGTCGGCTATCTGGACAGCGCGGATAAACTCCGGATCATTCCGGCCGCTTTTGAAGCTGTCCGCCAGATTAACGCAAGTGGCATGAAAGCCGTGGTGATCACCAATCAGGCCGGCGTCGCCAAAGGACTGTTTACGGAAGAATTTGTTCGGGAAATAAACAGACAGATTCAAAGCTCACTTCTTGCGCAGAGTGCTTTGATCGACCGATTTTATTTTTGTCCGCATCATCCGACGGAAGGCATCGGTCCCTATCGTTTGATCTGCGACTGCCGCAAACCTGAACCGGGACTGCTTCTTCAGGCCGCATTCGACCTGAATATTGATCTTGCCCGATCCTATGTCATCGGAGACCGCCTGCGGGACGTTGAAACAGCTCACCGGGCCGGTGCCAAGGGTGTCGTGGTCATGACGGGATACGGACGGGATTTAATGCAGCAGTCTGGACCGGACCAGGCCAATGAATTGAATCAACCCGATTATATCGCCCAAGATATTTTGGAGGCGGTGCATTGGATATTGAAGGATCGAACATGAATATTCTGATGGTCAAGTTGAGTGCGATCGGCGATGTGATTCACACGTTGCCTTCACTAACGGCGCTGCGCCGTTTGTATCCCAAAGCGCATATCACATGGGTGGTCGAAGAAGCGGCGGCAGATCTCGTCCGCCACCATCCTCATCTTGACCAGGTCTTGGTTTTCAGACGCAAGAACTGGATCAATCAAATTAAAGCGGGGCAGTTTTCTGCGGCATGGCAAGACGCGCACACTTTTTTGGCCAAACTACACAGTCGCCGGTATGATCTCGTCATCGATTTTCATGGTCTGTTCAAAAGTTCAATAATTGTATTTTTGAGCCAAGGTAAAAGAAAACTCGGGTATGATTCCCTACAGGAACTGAGCGGCCTGTTTCTCAACGAAAAAATCCCGGAAAACATGAACAAACACGCGGTGGACCGTTATCTGGACTTTCCGCACCATCTGGGCGCAGCGATTGTTCCTACCGAGTTTATTTTGCCCGTCAATCCGGAGGCACAAGCCAAAAGTAGGGCACTCCTGGATTCTTATTCTCTGGGAAAAAAGAAATACATTGCCGTCAATCCCATTGCCCTGTGGGAAACGAAATTATGGGACAATCAAAAGTTCGCGCAGCTTGCGGATATCATCTCGCAGCGGTTGAGCATTCCCGTTGTTTTTACCGGCCGGGATAAAGAATCCCTTGACCAAATTACATCGACCATGGCGACAAAGAGCATCAATCTGGGCGGACAAACAACCCTTCCGGAGCTGGCCTGTATCTATAAAGATGCGCTCGCCATCATCAGCACGGATTCCGGGCCCATGCATCTGGCGGCGGCGGTCGGCACGTCGGTGATCGCTCTTTTCGGACCGACCGATCCCGCCAGGACCGGCCCTTATGGAAAAGGTCACACCATTATTCGAGCAGACCTGTCGTGCAGTCCGTGCCTGTTGAAAAAATGCCCGACTAAAAAATGCATGGAAGAAATAATGCCCGAGCAGGTTTTCGTCGCACTGGAAAGAATGATCCAAGGAAAGCCATGAGCAGAAACAAACATTGCTACGCAGAGCAATGTTTATAGCAGCACTTCTTTTGGCGCCGATTGCAACGTTATTCTTCTCTGTAAAGCTTGTTGTTTTCAATGTATCGGATAACTTTGTCCGGTATGAGGTATCTGATGGATTGGCCTTGGTGAATTCTTTCACGAATATCTGATGATGAAATATCCAGGAAGGTTGTCTTGCGAAAAAAAACAGCGCCGCCTTGCGGATCTTTAAAAAAATTGTTTTGCTGATCATAAATAAAACGCGCCGCAATATCCTGCGGTAGGATATGAGCCAGCCCTTTGTTGTCATAGCCTGGTCTGGTCATCACCGCAAAGTTACAAAGTGATAAAAGCTTTTCCCATTTATGCCAGGTGGTAATGGCATCAAAAGCGTCCTGTCCGGTAATGAAATAAAATTCTAAATTTTTATTCTGGGTATCTAAAAAATATTGGACCGTATTGATGGAGTAGGATTTCCCGGGCTGCAGGTTTTCCACATCCGAAAAAGAAAACTGATCATTACCTTCGATGGCCAGACGTATCATTTGCAATCGATGTTCAAATGGCGTGATCACGCGCGCCGTTTTATGCGGTGGCTCGGCTGCGGGAATAAAAATCACACGGTCCAGATAAAGAAGCTCAATCAATTCCTGGGCAACGCGCAGGTGACCGAAATGAACCGGGTCAAATGTTCCGCCGAAAAGTCCCCACTTCATCCGCGAACCTGGCCATCGCCGTAAATGATAAACTTGGAGGTAGTGAGTTCTTCCAATCCCATCGGCCCGAAAGCGTGCAGTTTGGTGGTTGAAATACCGATCTCAGCGCCCAATCCCAGTTCGAAACCGTCACTGAAGCGCGTGGATGCGTTGACCAGTACTGTGGAAGAATTGACTTCATTCAAAAACCGCTGCGAGTTGGCATAATCTTTCGTAATGATGGATTCGGTATGCAGCGATCCGTATTTTTCAATATGCGCGATGGCTTCATCGAGCGACGTCACGACCCGGACAGCCAGAATCAGGTCCAGATATTCCGTGGACCAGTCCTCTTCGGTTGCCGCGTCTAGATTTTTCAGGATCTGCCTGGTTTTCTGGCAGCCTTTAAGCAGGACGCCCGCTTGCTGCATTTTTTCGGCCATCTTTGGCAGAAACACAGGCGCGATGTCCGAATGCACAAGAAGCGTCTCCATAGCGTTGCAGACACCAGGCCGTTGCACTTTGGCATTGAGGCATATATTGATCGCCATGTCCAGGTCGGCTCGCGCATCCACAAAGATATGACAGACACCTTTGTAATGTTTGATAACGGGAATCTTGGACTGGGCAACCACGGCACGGATCAGTTCCTCGCCGCCCCTCGGAATAATCAAATCAATGCACTCATCGAGTTGCAGCATGGTTGAAACCGCTTCGCGGTCAGTAAACGGAATGATTTGAATGGCCTTGGCAGGCAACGGGCTTTCCTTCAGAACATCCTGTAAGACAGACGCAATAGCAAGATTGGAGTGAATCGCTTCCGATCCGCCGCGTAAAATGACCGCGTTGCCGGATTTGAGACACAGGGCGGAAGCGTCCACCGTGACATTGGGACGCGACTCATAAATAATACCAATCACTCC
>Ga0209202_1002361_pt1 | contig 10536 bp, 13 predicted proteins | sample AD_UKC032_MetaG_FD_184416 | JGI IMG/M metagenome (GOLD analysis project Ga0209202, IMG submission 184416) | Active sludge microbial communities of municipal wastewater-treating anaerobic digesters from USA - AD_UKC032_MetaG (SPAdes) (version 2) | ecosystem: Engineered > Bioreactor > Anaerobic >... | reverse complement strand
TTGGGAGTCCGGCCACTTTTGGGAAAGTGCCGGACGACGGAGACGCGGAGTCTATCCGCCGACTGGCGGACGGCGGGGCCGGAATTTCGGGGGGCGGCGGCGGAAAAATATATAAAAAAACATTTTGGCTATGCTATTTCACAATATTGAGATTAGCACGATTTTTTATTGATAGCAATATTCATAAAAAAACGGCAGGCGCTTGATTCAGCTACCTGCCTAGGAAGAAAGCGGTTAATAGACTTTGTATCCCCAGCAACCTTTTCTTCGCCGGGGACGCCTGCCCTCCGAGCCTTGGTAAATCCGCTTTGTTTTGCGAATTTGCTCAGCTTCAGAACCAAGGAAGTACGCAAAGTACAAATCCTCAGAACTGAATCGGGCGTCTATCTCTGCTTCCCAAATTTGTTCCCAAATTAACTCGTCGACAACTGCGGTGTCGTTGAGATCAACAACCGCACCGCAACCATTCTCTACGACAAGATGATCGAATTGTTTTTCGATGGCGCACCGCCTGCTGATTGGGGTTTAAGGCTTAAACCTTTTCCACTGAACCAGCGAATCTCCTTGGTTGGAGTTAGCGAAAAATCAACAAGCGGTCCAACGTTACTCCAGCGAAAATTCTCGCAAATCCGTAATTATTCCTTCCCGAGAAAAAGTTACCATGGGTTCCGGGTCTTTTCGACTTTGCTCCATGACCGTGGTTACCAGATTTTTCCCGATTTCCAAAAAGGGCGAGATTGTCTGGATGTCCAAATGCGCTTGCCTGATTGGAATTTTTTCCCGGCCTTCGTAGATTGTCTCGTTGCCAATACATCCAGCGATAAGCGACCATGGCAGTTTTCTTCCTGGCAACCTGCCTTTCTCCTGAAAGTTGGTGCGCATTTTCGCCAGCTGTTTTTCCACAGCTACTCTCTTTCCGTCCAGAATCCGAATTGTTTGCCAGTCGAACATGAAGTAGAGTTTGAGATAATATTCGTCGCCGATTTCAATCACGATGTTTCGGGCTTCCGGCAGGAATAATCGGTCGTCAGGAACCATAATCTTGGTAAACGGATTACGGAACATCAGCCAGGACATCATTTGCTCTTGAGCTTTACGCTCAAAATTTCTGATGTCTTCTTCGAGTCTCGCAATCTTATTTTTGAGACCCTCTTTCTCTGCTTCCAGTTGACGGCCGTATTCTTCAAGATTTTTGGTTCGAGTTGTCTGCACTGCCAGTTCGCGTTTTACCAGATCGGCGTTGACGATTTCGCTGAGGTATTCCTCGATCCAAAATTCCAACTGCTCTCGATCTTTGAGTAAATCCATCGCCTCATTGAGTTTAGCCGACGAACCGGTAAAAGACACGCCTACCTTATCCGGATGTATAACCACTTGCAGAAATTTTCGCTGTTGCTCGGCCAGCTTTAAAATCAGTGCCGGCTGTTTTCTGAGCAAACTTACCAGCGAAGGATCGAAATACAGAGTCTTAAGCGGATTTCTCACGCCGTACCTCCTATGAGAAAAAGAGGAGAGACGGCAGTCTCTCCTGTTTGGGGTTCATTCATTGCTTAGTGGAAGTCTTACATCTCGAAATCGAGAATGCTCCCACCGCTGTCGAGGTGTTTCTGGAGATCGCCAATGAGTTTCGCCATATTGCGCGAAACGATCATTGACCATCCTTCTGTCGCCGGTCCGATCACGAACGGGAGCACGAACTCGCTCATCGCATGTTCAAAAATCTCGGCATCCCGATCGCAAACCTCGTAAAGACTGCGAAGCGACCGGATGGACAACTGGGGCGTCTCTTCCCACGCCTCCAGAATGTTTAGAAGGTCATTGTTGGAGAGATCGGTGTCCCGCTTCAGCTTGATCAGGTGATGAGCCGAAACAGGAAAGTTTTCCGAAAGGTCGGCGACTTCCTTGGCTTTCTGGACAGTCAGTCCCTGAGCAATCGCCTTTTTGATATAGCTTTCGCTCACTTTCGGAAGAACGGTCTTGATCTCGGCCACTACTGCGATGTCGGTGGTTTTACCCATAGGTAAAAAATCCTTTCATCTTGGGTTATTAACAAAAAAAGAACTGTCCCTCTAAAAAATCAAAATATTTTTTGATCTTTTAGAGAGCGCGAAGTTTTAATTGCACTCCCTCCTTAATCCTGTCCGCTAAAACTTGATTGTCCGCGAACGACAGGTAATCCGCGCTCCGGGACTACCCCGGAGTATCATGCTCCTGATTTATATTCCGCGAGAGATACGCGGTTAAAGGAGTTCGCTGCAATGGTCGCAGTCCCGATCGCAATCCTCGCAGACTTCACGAGGATCAAGGCAATCGCAAACCGCAATATCCCGGTTGCAGGAGGGACAAATAAAATCACTTTCGTCCCGCCCGTCTTCTATTTTGTAGCCTTCTTGCATAGGCCACCTCCTTAAAAGGTTATGTTTAAGCTAGGTAAAACTTCGCTTAAAACCTAACTTTTTCTGTAATGAACAGGCTACGTTGTAGCGATTTAACAGGATAGCATATAATGCTATTCCTGTCAATGCCATGAATAAATCATGACTAGGACGCTTTTTTGCCAAGAAAGCTCTCACAAGTAACAAGAATATCTTTCCCTTCTTTCTCGATTAAATCAAGGGATTTAAAGGTTGTAAAGACTTCACCTTGCGCTTCAAACGAAACAAAAAAACCGCCAAAAGGTTTCTCTAGATATACTTTTGGGTTCGTTTCGCCAAGTGTCAGAGCGGCCTTTTTTACTGCTTCCCTGAATTGTTCCGACATTTTTACACTCATATCATTTGTCTCCTCCTTTCTTGACTTCAAAAAATCCTTTTTCTCGCAGATATGTACCCACTTGTTTATAAACTTGCGCTATTCGATTTTCGTCTGATTGATATAACGTCATTTCTCCTTTTGCATTGATTTCCCGATAGGGATCTTCGGACGAAAGATGATTAACAGTTGCATCGCCAAAATCGATTATAATCGGCTTTCCTTCTTTGTCGACTAAAACATTGCCCCAATGCAGATCGCGATGATAAATTCTTTGTTCGTGCATTCTTTCAACAATTACACGCAGCTCGGAAAAAAATTTCTTAAAATCAAACGTTTCAGGCAAATCTCCGAATAAATCCATGTTCACTAAATCTTCTAAGCTAAATCCGTTAATCGTTTCCATAAACAAATAGTCCTTTCCGTCATCCGTTTCGACTGAACATATCGGCTTGGGAACCGGCAAGTTATGGTGAGAGGCTAAATCCAAAAATTCCATTTCTTTATGGGAGCGATTTTTGGAGATAGTTTTTTCACTGATTGTTTTCAGACAAGCTTCCGGATATTCTTCTAACATGCAAACTTTTGCGGTTTTGCCTTCTCCGATATTATAACCGCCGCATTCAATTCTTTTTATGGCGTCCCAAATAATCTGCTCAAACTTTTCTTTCTTTTCAAGTGTTTTTATTTCACTCCAATTTATTTTTTCAAACATAGATATAACAATTATTGGTCTGATTAAGAAAATAATTCCGTAATGTTTACCCCTAGTGATTTTGATATTTTTTCAATATTTTTCAACGAAACATTTCTCTTGCCTCTTTCGATATCACTGATATAAGTTCTGTGCAGACCGCATTTAAAAGCCAGCTTTTCCTGAGAAAAATTTTTTTGTTCACGGTTTTTTTGCACTTTTTTGCCAAATTTGATTAATATGTTGCTCATATGTATTGTGACCTATTGACTACAATATAACAACTGATGTAAAATATGGCTACATACTATAAGTTACATAATTTTTGTTACTTTTCAATCCGCCGCCGCCCCCCGAAATTCCGGCCCCGCCGTCCGCCAGTCGGCGGATAGACTCCGCGTCTCCGTCGTCCGGCACTTTCCCAAAAGTGGCCGGACTCCCAAAACCGAAAGTTTTCCTTTCATTTTTAAAAAAGAAACCGCGCGCCAAAATCAAAAAAGAGTGGGAAAACTTTCGGTTTTGGAACGCTCCGCCTCTGGCGGAGCGGGCGGAGACGCGGAGTGCCAAGACTAAAAGCGGATTTGGTTTTCAAAAAAGGTTCGCGCAAAATCAAAGACAGCGCACAACTATAAAATCTCAGCCTGGTAGATCCGCCAGCCGGCGGACTTTTAAGCAAACGGTTCCGCCGGAGGCGGACAGGCTTCGGCTCGAATCCTATAGGGCGCACTAGAGCATAGATAATTTCCAGGATTTTCCCTGGATTTTATTTTGATTTTTTCTGATTCGGTGCTATAATTATTTTATGGGAAAAAGTACAATTTTGGGAGCAAGCATTATTTTTTTGGCTTTATTTGTTTCAGGCTGCACTGAATCATCTGATACAGCCAGCCCGAAAAATGCCAAAACCTACGCTGTTTCAAAAAGTATCTGGAAATCTGAAGATGGCGGGGAAACTTGGACAGCCAAGAATCAATCAAAAGAAAAGCTGCCAGAAGCAGATTTAAATGTTCTGAATATTGCTATTAACCCCGAAGACAGCCAAAATATTCTGGTTGGCCTAAAAACTGGCGGATTCATAAAGTCGGAGAATGGAGGAGATGTTTGGCAAAAAACTATTTTTGTGTCCGACCGCGTTTATGGGCTGGCCTTTGATCCGTTAAATTCCGAAACCATTTATGCCAGCGGAGTATGGCAAAATAGAGGAAAACTTTTTCGGAGCCGAAATTCCGGAGAATCTTGGGAGGAAATTTTTACCTCGCCTTCTGACGGGCCGTTTATTTCAGCCTTGAATATCGATAATAAAAATCCAAAGATCATATATGCTTCTACCAGTGATAACCAGACGATGAAAAGTGAAGATGGAGGAAATACGTGGAAAAATGTTTTTCAATCCAATTCTCCCATAGTGAAAATATCCCTTGATAAATTCAATAGCAAGCTGATTTACGCGATTACTTTGAGCGGCCAGGTGTTTCGGAGCTCAAATGGCGGAGCTGAATTTGAAAATATAGGCAAAAATTTCTCTAAAAACACTTTTTCTATTAACCAGGAATATGGATTTCTGGAAACAGATCTCCAAAATCCGGGCTGGGTGTATTTGGCCGGAGAAGGTGGAATTTTGAGGAGCAAGGATGCGGGAGACAATTGGGAAAAAATAGTTACCCTTAATGATCCGAAGAACTATCCAGTTACAGCTATGGCAGTTAATCCCAAAAATAGCCAGGAAATGGCATACGGGGCAGGACAAGCTGTCTACAGGTCGGTTGATGGAGGACAAAACTGGGCAACTTCCCAGTTTGATTTGGAAAAAACGATAAGCGTGATAAAATACGATCCCCAAAATCCGCGGATCATATATGTCGGATTCAAGAAACAGTAATAAATTTATTTGTCATTCCGAATTTATTTTGGAATCTTAAAACTTCAAATCTGAAATTTATGATTAATAATTTAATTGAAAAAAGCAAGCCTGATTTTGAAAAAGCCGTCGATTATTTCAAGGAAGAACTCAATCAGCTTAAAACCGGAAGGGCTTCCAGCGCTTTAGTCGAAAATTTGGCAGTAGATTATTATGGTGCAAAATCTTCTCTAAAGCAGATTGCCAGCATTTCAACTCCGGAGTCGAGAGTGATTTTAATTTCTCCCTGGAGCAAGGATAATCTCGTCAATATTGAGAAAGCGGTGAGGGAATCCCAGCTTAATTTAAATCCAATTAATGATGGGCAAGTGATAAGAATCAATATCCCGGCGCTGAACGAGGAGAGGCGAAAAGAGCTGGTTAAAGTACTCAATCAAAAAGCTGAAGATACCCGCGTTACGGTAAGGAAAAATCGGGAAAATATCTGGGATAAGATTCAGGAACTTGAAAAACAAGGCAAAATAGGAAAGAAAAGCTGCAAAGAGTTGTAGATGAATATAACCAGAAAATTGACGAAATAAGGAAAAAAAAAGAAGATGAAATAATGAAAGTATAGGAAAAGTTTCAAGTTAGAAATTTTTAATTTGAAATAGTTTTTTGTTTAATAAACTTCTAAATGTTAAATTTTGCTTTTTAAATTCATAGATATGTCGGCAGTCATCATATTCATCGCGATCCTCGGTCTTTTAATTTTTGTCCATGAATTGGGCCATTTTGTGGTGGCGCGAAGAAATGGCATAAGAGCGTCGGAATTCGGCTTTGGCTTTCCGCCCAGAATTTTTGGAGTGCAGGTTTTAAGCGGAAAAAAGATGGAAAAAATGGGAGAAAAAATGACCATAGAAAGCAGGACGGTCGATATTAAAATTGGCGATGAAGAAGTAATAAAAAAAGAAGAATCACAGAAAGTCGAGGAGATAGATCAAGAAATGCCAATCAAAAAATGGAGGTTTATCTGGGGAAATAAGGATGGAGACGATGAAAATGAAAGAAACGATTTGGATGAAGCGCACAGGGATCATCTGGCGGGAAGCACGATTTATTCCTTAAACTGGATACCTCTCGGAGGATTTGTGAAGATAAAGGGCGAAGACGGAGAAAATAAAAATGATCCGGACAGTTTTGCTGCAAAAAGCGCGTGGACAAGGATTAGAGTGCTTCTTGCTGGAGTTGCGATGAATTTTGTTTTGGCTTGGGCCCTCATATCACTTGGTCTTATGATAGGCGATCCGGAACCAGTAGGCATAACCAGTTCCGATGCAAAAAATTCCGTAATCCAAATTGTTCAAGTTATTGCTGATTCTCCGGCAAGCGCTATGGGACTTAAGATTGGGGACGAAATACTAAAAGAGCAAGTTAAAAATAGCGGGAATATCGCAAAGATTGAAAAATCCCAGGATGTTCAGGAATTCATAAACTCGCAAAAAGGTTCTGAAATAACCTTAAAAATAAAAAGGGGGAAAGAGATTGTTGCTTTCAAAGGAACTCCCAGAATTAATCCTCCAGAAGGGCAGGGATCCCTGGGTGTTGCATTCCAGGATAACATTTTTGTCAAATACCCATGGTATAAGGCAATTTGGAAAGGGCTGGTTTATACCCTTGATGTTACTGCTGCGATTTTAGTTATGCTTTATGAAATAATTAAAAATATTATAACGGGCAACCATATAAGTGCTGATATTTCCGGTCCGGTTGGAATCGCGGTGCTAACAAAGCAGGTGGCAGCCATGGGGTTCATATATATTTTGCATCTGGCGGCGCTTCTCAGCGTCAATCTTGGCATAATTAACGCCCTTCCGTTTCCAGCTCTTGACGGCGGACGGGTTTTGTTTATTTTCATTGAAAAGATAAAGGGCAGTCCGGTCAGCCAAAAGATGGAACAAGCATTCCATACGGCTGGATTTGTTTTGCTTATTGCTCTTATGGTTTTGGTCACATTTAAAGATGTTTCGAATTTGATTAAATAGTCCAGTGCTTTATGAAAATAATACTCATTGGGGATGTAAAAAACCTGGGAAAAAAAGGCGATATAAAGGAAGTAGCGGAAGGATACGCCCGGAATTTTTTGTTTCCTCAAAAATTGGCGGAAGCAGCCACTCAATCAGCTGTTGAGAAAATTGCAGCCGAAAAAAACAAGGAAGATGAAGAGCGCTTGAATAGATTGGACAATCTGAAAAAAAAGGCCGCAAGCTTGAAAGAAAAAGAATTTGTGATAAAATCAAAAGAGAAGGACGGCAAACTATTCGGATCGGTTTCCGGAAAAGATATTGCGAAAATCCTAAGCGAAAATGGCTTTGATGTCAAAGAAAAAAATATTATTCTCAAGAATGTTTTTAGAAAAACTGGCAGCTATGAAATAAAAATAGAACTAGCCAAAGAAATATCCGCCAAAATTAAGCTGAAAATACAGGGAGTCTAGAATAAAAAAGATTATATTATAATTTATTTAATTTTAAAAAGTCGCGGGGGAAGGCGATTTTTATTATGAAAAACAGAAAATATATTTTTGTCGTCGGAGGGGTTATGAGCGGAGTGGGGAAGGGGATAACTACTTCTTCCATAGGGGCGCTTCTCAAAGCGCGCGGATTTAATGTCACGGCGTTAAAGATCGATCCCTACATAAATGTGGATGCGGGAACTATGAATCCGACGGAACACGGGGAAGTTTTTGTTTTGGATGATGGCGATGAAACTGATCAGGACATGGGAAATTATGAAAGATTTCTAAATATTACCCTTCCGAGGGACAATTATATGACCACGGGAAGGGTTTATGAAACTGTTATTCACAAGGAAAGAAATCTCGAATATAACGGCCGATGCGTGGAAGTAGTTCCGCATATACCGCTGGAAGTTATTGAACGAGTCGAGAAAGCTTCTCAAAAAGCTAAATCGGATATAACTTTAGTGGAAATTGGCGGCACAGTAGGGGAATATCAAAACATACTTTTTTTGGAAGCGGCCCGAATGATGAAGATAAAGCATCCGGATGACGTGATTTTTGTCATGGTAAGCTATTTGCCGATTCCTTCAAAAGTCGGAGAAATGAAAACCAAGCCGACGCAATACGCAGTGAGAACCCTAAATGGCGCTGGAATCCTTCCTGACGTTATCATTGCCAGGAGCGAAACGTTTCTTGATCAAAAAAGAAAGGAAAAAATAGCTATGTTTTGCAATATTCCTGAACGCTATGTAATTTCTGCCCCTGATACTGAAACTATTTACGAGGTGCCGATTAATTTCGAGCGGGACGATCTTAGCCGGCTGATACTGAAAAAGCTTGGTTTGCCGTACAAAAAAACGGACTTGAACGAATGGTATGATTTGGTTGATAGAATAAAAAACCCTAAAGGAAAGGTTTCAATAGGCGTCGTCGGAAAATATTTTGGAACAGGAGACTTTGTTCTTTCCGATGCTTATATCAGCGTTCTTGAAGCGATAAAGCATGCTGCGTATAAGTGCAATTTAAAACCGGAAATAAACTGGATAAACAGCGAGGTTTTTGAACGTGAACCGAAAAAAATTTCTGAGCTTAGCCGATATGACGGGATAATAATTCCGGGAGGATTTGGATCTCGCGGCATTGAGGGAAAAATCAAAGCGATCCAATATTTGCGTGAACAGAAAATTCCTTTTCTCGGACTTTGCTACGGGATGCAGCTGGCAGTCGTGGAATATGCAAGAAATGTTCTTGGCTTTAAGGATGCTAATACGACTGAAATTGACAGGAATACAAAAAATCCCGTGATTGATATAATGCCCGAACAAAAAAAGAATTTAGAAGACAAAAATTATGGAGCTACTATGCGGCTGGGAGCTTATCCGGCAATTCTCAAGAAAGGCACGCTGGCTTTTTCAGCATACGGGAAAAATAAAATTTCCGAGCGCCACAGACATAGATGGGAAGTGAATCCCGGCTACATTGAAAAGCTGGAAAAAGCCGGGCTGGTTTTTTCCGGTATTTCTCCAGATCGAAAGCTTATGGAAATAACAGAACTTTCAAAAGACAAGCACCCGTTTTTTCTGGGAACGCAGTTTCATCCCGAATTGAAGTCAAACCCGATAAACTCGCATCCGCTGTTTTTGGAGTTTGTTAAGGCTTGCGCTAAGAATAAAAAATAACCTGGAAGAAAAGGGATCCAATAAAAAAAAGCGGGAAACACCTGCTCTTTTTTATTAAAATGCCGTTTATATATTCAAATATTTTTTGAAAATACCATCTTGATATTCCAGGCTTGCAAAAGCCAAAGGAATTCCTTCGCATCTTGTCGCATATCCGGTGATGGTTATTGTCTGAGGTTTTTTCTCAGAAGTTTTCTTGAGGGTTTTTTCTATCGAAGAAGGCACATCTATGAGCTTAAGCTGCTTGTTTTTAGTTTTGTACTCTTCGGTTCCGTCATATTTTGGGAGCTTTTCCATGTCTCCATCGGAAACAGCAAACAGCCATTCGCCTTCTTCTGATTTTACATACCAACCGCTGATCTCCGCTTTTCCTTTGTATGCATGCACTGTGCAATCTTCTGCCTGGGTTATTTTTTCAACAGGCGCGATAGAAATAGAAGTGCCATAGCTTCCAAAGTTCAAAAGGCTGGTTTTGATTATCGTCATTCCTCCGACCAGAACAGCCAAAAGGATAATTATCTCTATGGCCAGCCGGCCAGATATTTTTTTGTGCATATTTTTATTTTATGCCTTTATTCTACCACACATGTCAAAAATAACAATAGCAGCAGTTATCCACAACGCAAAAACCGTCCCAATAGGTGCGGACGGTTTCTATGCAAATTCCTGATTATCGATTAAACGACAGAAACGAATTTTTTTAGGGCTATTTTTCCTGTAAATACTTTAACTTTTTTAGCGGTGAATTTGACAACGCCGTCTTTTAGGGCAAAAAGAGTGTCGTCTTCCCCTCGTTTGACATTTTTTCCCGGGCGGAATTTGGTGCCCCGCTGGCGGATAATAATCTGTCCAGTTAGAACTTTTTGTCCACCAAACTTTTTGACTCCCAGTCTTTTTGAAATTGAGTCTCGTCCGAGTCGAGTAGACCCCCCGGCTTTTCGATGTGCCATATAATTTAGTATCCAGCAGCTAGCGTGATGTATCTAGTGTCCAGATGATGTTTTATCAGTTACAGGAAATATAGTATCAACTTTATGCTATAATGTCAACATGG
>Ga0209202_1002356_pt1 | contig 10548 bp, 8 predicted proteins | sample AD_UKC032_MetaG_FD_184416 | JGI IMG/M metagenome (GOLD analysis project Ga0209202, IMG submission 184416) | Active sludge microbial communities of municipal wastewater-treating anaerobic digesters from USA - AD_UKC032_MetaG (SPAdes) (version 2) | ecosystem: Engineered > Bioreactor > Anaerobic >... | reverse complement strand
CAGGCCGTCCACCGGCTCCTCGTCGAAGGGGTACGGCCGGGTGCCGGAGCGGATGTGGCGCGGCCGGTCGGCCAGCGCCAGCTCGGCGCCGTCGGGGTTCAGGCGCGGGCACAGGTAGACGACGCGCGTGTCCAGCAGCTCGGTCACCTGGCGGCCGGTCTCGCCGGCCTGGCCGTAGTGCGTGACCAGGAAGTGCAGCCAGTACAGGCAGGCGGTGGAGGCGGTGAGTTCGGCGGCGTGGATGTTGCCGTCGGTCCAGAAGCCCGGCTTGTCGGTGTCGGCGCCGGTGCGGGTGTTGGTGACGGCGACGAGCCAGATGTCGCGGCCCTCGTGGCTGCGCCCGATCGAGCGCAGCGCCACCAGCTCGGGGCGCGCGGCGGCGAAGTCCTGCAGCAGCCGGGTCAGCTCGGGGTGGCGGTAGAACTGGTCGAAGCGCGGGACGGGGATGTCGGGCATGGCGGGGTACCGGTGTCGAGCCGAGGTCGAAGCGGCGCAGGCGGCGCACGCGCAGCCGCCATCGACCGCGTGCCGACTGCCGCGCTATTGTGTGGCGGCCCGCTGCGCGTCCCGGCCGCAGCGCTCGTGCGGGCCGCGCGCGTGCCGCGCTCGAGGAAACGCCGGGGCCGCCCTGAGTTTCCTTGGCCCCAATCTTTCTTGGCCCCAATCGGGGCGGGTTGGGCGCAGCCCGGCCCTGGGACGCTCAGGAGCGCTTCAGCTTGCTGCGCCGGCGCGGCTGCTCGGCGACGCTCGCCTGGCTGTAGTCGCCGAAGGGTGCGTCGCGGCGCCGGATCGCGCCCTGCACGCCCTGTTCGCGTGCGACGTGCACGAACTCGCGGCCCTCGGGCGTGTTGCGCATGATGCCGTCGAGGATCGGGCCGAGCGTCTGCGTGCCCTGCAGGCCCATGTTGTCGTAGGCCTGGTTGACGATGAGCTTCATCGCCGACAGCTGCGTCAGCGGGATCTGCGCGAGCTTCGCGGCGAGCGCGTCGGTGCGCGAATCGAGTTCTTCCAGCGGCCAGGAGAAGTTGATCAGCCCGGCGGCCACGGCATCCTTGCCGCTGATCCATTCGCCCGACAGCGCGTAGTACTTCGCCTTGGCGAGCCCGAGGCGGTAGATCCACATGCCGGTGAGGTGGCAGCCCCACACCCGGGCGTAGGGCGTGCCGAAGCGGGCGCAGTCCGACGCGACGACGAGGTCGGCGCACAGCGCGAGCTCCGAGCCGCGCCGACGCAGTAGCCGTGCACCTTGGCGATCGTCGGCTTCAGCCCCCGCCACAGGCCCATGAAGGTGCTGATGTAGCTGGTGTACGAGTTGGTCACCCAGTGCATGTCCATGCCCGGGTCGTAGCCCTGCTCGCGGACGCGGTCGAAATGCTCGAGCCCGCCGGAGAAGTCGAAGCCGGCGCAGAACGCGTCGCCGTTGCCTTCGAGCACGACGATGCGCACTTCCGGATCGCGGTTCGCCTGCTCGAGGTGCAGCCGCAGGGTGTCGAGCACCTCGGTGCGCAGCGTGTTGAACTTGTCCGGCCGGTTGAGCGTGATCGTGGCGATGCGATCCGTCTTCGCGTAGAGGACGACGTCTTCGGACATGGTGTGCGCTCCTTCCCGCAGCCGCTTCGGCGTGTCGGGCACGCCTTCGGCTGCCGCAGTGTACGGGGGGCGTGAGCCGGGCCGGCGTCAAGGCAGCGCGCTGCCCTCGACGAAGACCTTCAGCTCGCCCGGCGCGATCGGCTGCCAGGCCTCGCCGGTGGTCAGGGGCTGGGTGGCGACCACCGCGACGCGGTCCTGCGGCGTGGTCAGCGCGCCGAAGTCCACGCTCAAGTCCTCGTCGGCCAGCGTTGCGGTTCGGAACGGGTGCCGGCGCTGCAGCCAGTGCAGATGCGTGGCGGCATGCGCCCACAGCGCCTGGCCGTTGGACAGCAGCATGTTGAAGCTGCCACGCGCGTGCAGCAGCGGCAGCAGGTCGCACAGCGTGCGGCTGAGCTCGTCGACGCTGGGCACGCCGGCATGCGACTTGGCCAGCTCCTGCATCAGCCAGCAGAAGGCGCGCTCGCTGTCGGTGCTGCCCACCGGGCGGAAGGCGCCGTGCAGCCGGGGCGCGAAGTCCTTCAGGTCGCCGTTGTGCGCGAACACCCAGTAGCGGCCCCACAGCTCGCGCACGAAGGGGTGGCAGTTCTCCAGCGCCACATGGCCCTGCGTGGCCTTGCGGATGTGGGCGATGACGTTGCGGCTCTTGATCGGGTAGCGGCGCACCATGTCGGCCACCGGCGAATCGAGCGCGCTGTGCGGATCGATGAACAGGCGCAGGCCCTTGTCCTCGAAGAAGGCGATGCCGAAGCCGTCCTTGTGCTCGGCCGCGCGCGTAGCCAGGCCGGTGAACGAGAACATCACGTCGGTCGGCGTGTTCGCGTTCATGCCCAGCAACTGGCACATCGGCCCACCTCCTGTATGTCGGCTACGCGCTTCGCGCGCCCCTTCGAGGGGGGGCGAGCCCGGACACAAGAGCTCCTGTGGACCTCTTGTGCCTGGCGAGCGGCCGGGCGTCCTCGCCCGGCGCGGCCTGCAAGGCCCGCTGGCGGCCCGGCGACACCGGATCCGCGGCGGCCGCCGTCAAGACCGGCGAGGCGCAGCCGTCGCCGCGAAGGCAGATGCTCGGTTCGAAACACGTCAGCGGATCGGCAGGAACAACTTGGCGATGCCGCGCGCGCTGACCAGGTTGCCGGGGTTGCTGGTTTCCTCGAGCACGCCGCTCATGCGCCGCAGGATGCGCTCGCTGTTGCGCGCGCGCCAGATCACCAGGTCGGCCAGCCACGGGTGCGCGTTCACCCGGCTGGCCTTGCGGTACAGCTCGAACTTGGGTTGCAGCGCGCGGATCGACGCCTCGTAGGTGCTGCGCACGGCTGCATCGCCGGCAGCGGCGCCGCCGGCGGCCAGCGCCTCGGCCGCGAGCAGCCCGGTCTCCATCGCCTTGCCGATGCCTTCGCCGCTGAAGGCGTAGGTGCTGCCGATCGCCTCGCCGGTGGCGAGCGCGCCGGCGCGCGAATAGTGGGCGCCGTCGAGCGAGCAGCGCAGCGGCGCGCCCTTGAGCGCACCTTGCAGCGTGCCGCCGGCCATCAGCTCGCGCGCCGGTGCATAGACCTCGCAGAAGGCGTCGAACACCTCGCGCAGGTTCACGTCCTGCATCTGCAGCCGGCCGCTGCCGACCAGGCTGAAGCTGTCGGACAGGCCGACGCCGATGTTGAAGGCGTCGCCGGGGCACGGAAAGATCCAGCCGTAGCCCTGGCGCAGCCGCTTGTGCCAGACGATCTCGAGCGCCTTGATGCGCCCGGCCATCGCCGGGGCGTGCACGTAGCCGCGCAGCGCGACGCCGGTGGGCGTGCGCCGCTGGTTCAGCCCGGCGGCGATCATCGCCTGCGGCGGCGCGCCGCCGGCCAGCACCAGCCAGCGGCAGGCGATCGCGTGGGTCGCGTCGCCCCGCTTCAGGCGCGCGCCGACCACCTGCCCGGCCAGCTCCGGATGCAGCGCGTCGGGCGCGTCGCCTTCGACGATCGGCGCGTCGAAGCGCACGGGGGTGAACAGCTTCGCGCCGGCGCGCTGCGCGGCGCGCACCAGGACGTGGTCGAGCTGCCTGCGCGGCAGCACCGCCAGCGACCCCGGCACATCGACGCGGCCGCCGCGCGGGCCGATGCAGCCCACGTGCGCGACGCGCTGCGCCTGCGCCATCACTTCGTCGTACACGCCGAGCCGGCGCAGCGCCGCGTGCGCGTCGGGGATCAGGCCGTCGCCGCAGACCTTGTCGCGCGGGAAGTCGTGCTGGTCGACCAGCACCACGTCGAGCCCGGCGCGCGCCAGCATCTGCGCGCAGGCGCTGCCGGCAGGGCCGGCGCCGACGACGAGCACGTCGCAGGATTCCGGCAGGGGCGCATCGCTCATTGCTGCGATTGTAGGCAGCCGCCCCGCTGCGGCCGTGCTGCGGCTGTGCGATGCTCGGCGCACCCACTCGCCGAGACGAACCATGCCCGAAGCGCACCCGAAGATGCTGCAGCCGCTGTGCGAAGACCTGGCGCTGGCGCTGCGCGCCGCCGCGTATCACGGCCTGAGCGAAGGCGTGTGCAACCACTTCAGCGTGGCGCTGCCCGACGACAGCCGCCGCTTCCTGATCAACCCGCGCGGGCTGCACTGGAGCGAAGTCGGCCCCGGAGACATCGTGCTCGTCGACGAACACGGCGCGGTGCTGCAGGGCCGGCACCGCGTCGAGCCGACGGCGATGTTCATCCATGCCGCGGTGCACCGCATCACCGGCCGCGCGGTAGTGCTGCACACCCACATGCCCTATGCCACCGCGCTGACCATGACCACCGAGCGCGCGCTGGACAGCTGCGCCAGCCAGGGTGCGATGCGCTTCCATGGCCGCATCGGCATCGACGCGCACTACAACGGCCTGGCGCTGGACCGGGCCGAAGGCGAGCGCATCGCGCGCGCCATGCAGGGCAAGGACGTGGGTTTCCTGGGCAACCACGGCGTCATCGTCTGCGGCACGAGCATCGCCCACGCCTACGACGACCTGTACTACCTGGAACGCGCCTGCCGGCACCAGGTGCTGGCGATGAGCACCGGCCGGCCGCTGGCGCGTGTCGACGAGGCGCTGTCGGGACGCGTGGCCGGGCAGATCCAGGGCGAGCGCGAGCAGTCGGACTTGTTCTTCGCGGCGCTGCGGCGGATGTTGCCGGCGCCGCGGTGATCCCGTCGCACGTTGCACTACACTGCATCACAGCGCAACACGAGATCTCCACATGAGCACCACCCTGAAGGACAGCCAGGTCAGCGTCCGCCTGCCCAACGAGCTGAAGGACAAGATGGAGACTTACGCCCAGCTCACGGGCCGCACGAAAAGCTATGTGGCCATGGAAGCGCTGAGCGACTACCTCAACTGGCGCATCCCACAGATCGAGGACCTGAAGACAGCCGTGGCTGCGGCCGACGCCGGCGACTTCGCCACCGATGACGAAGTACGCCGGGTCTTCACACCGCGGGGCGCGGCCCGGCCTGCGCGCAAGTCCTTGCAGCGCCGATGATCGTTCGCTGGACGCGACGCGCGCTCGGCGATCTGCAGCGCGTCGTCGAGCACATCGCTGGCGACAACCTGCCGGCCGCAGCCGACTTCCTGGCCGCGGTCCAGGAGAAGGTGGCCCGGCTGCAGCACTTTCCGCTGCTGGGCCGTACCGGCGCCTTCGAAGACACGCGCGAGCTGATCGTGCATCGCAACTACATCGTCACCTACCGCGTCCGCGCCGACGAGGTGCAGGTACTGCAGGTCTGGCACGTGGCCCGCGACCGACGCCGAGGCCCCGGCAGGTAACCACGCGGGGGATCTGGCGAAGAGGCCAGAGCACAGCTACTTGATGCGCCAGTACGCTCCGGCGCCGGTATTCACTGCTTCGAGACCCAGCCGCTCGCGAGGCTCCAGACTGGCCTTCAACAGGCTGAACAGATCCTGCAGCAGCGGCCTTTCCGTGGCGAAATCGCTATGCCCGAGGAAGGTCGCTTCCAGATCAGACGCATCCACCGTGTCCAGGCCCTCGGCCAAGGTCACTGGTGGAATTCGGCCGGCACGGGGGTAGCCGTGCGCCACCTCTGACAGCCACACCGGCTTGTCCTTGCTCGACGCATACAGCGTGCGGCGGCGGCCCACACTGCGCAGTGCGGCCATCGCCGCCACGAAATCGGCAGCGTCCTCATCCGGCGCCGCGCATACGATCTTGTCGATCGCTTGCGGTGTGCGTCCCTTGAGCACCAGCCACTGCAGCGCCGCCAGCAGCACGCGGTTGCCCATGCTGTGCGCGATGATGTGCAGCGCCGTGCCGGCGGCGTGCGCGCCGGCGTCGAGCGCCGAGATGAACTCGGCCAGCGGTTGTGTCGCGTTCTTCGCCGAAGCTTCATCGACCGTGTACTTGGCAGCCACTCCCGCCGAGGGCCACGCAAAAAACGACGTGTCGCGGATCTTCAAGTCGTAGGCCAGTTGCGCGGCGCGCAGTGCAGCGTCCTCGAAGGTCACGCGATAGCCGTGCACGAACAACAGCGCTTCGGGCACGCGTTGATGCGGATCCGATTCGCCCATGCCAGCGCGCACGGCCTGCCAGAAAGCAGGCTCGTCCCGGCCCTCGATGCTGAGCAGACGCAAGCGGTCATCGACACCATGCCGCCAGCGTTGCCACCAGCCTTTCAGCCCTTGGGTGCCGATCGAGCCGAGCGCATGCCCCTGCGGAACGTTGACGATGCAGCGGCCGTGCCACACGGATCCGTCGACGCTGCGCCGGCCACTGAAGCCCAGGCCAATGTCCTTGCGGTCGGCCGGCTCACGGTTGGTACCGAACCACAGCGGGACATTGCGCGGGTCGTTCAGCAGTGCGGCCTTGTCGTCATCCGGGGAAGTGATCGACAGCAGCGGTGCGTCGGGTTCCGGCTTCAGTGGCTCTGCAACGTCCTTTCCGGTCTGGCGACCGTCGATGACCGCCAGAATGTCCTCTTCCCGCAGTATCAGCAGCTGGTCCTCTCCGCCGCCGGGGATTGATGTGCCGCTGTACTTGGCAAAGAGGACTCGGTCGCCCAGCTCCGTCGCTTTGGCCCTTGCCGACGCGGGCATCACTTGCCCTGACGATGGCCTGAACGACGTGTGCTCCGTAGTGGCCGCGGCGTAGTTCGTGTCGAGCCGGTCGCGCAGCAACACCAGCGCCGCGATGCGGCGCGCAATGGAGGTGAAGGCCTTCACTTCGTCGAAGCTCAGCGCACGGCCGAGCAACGGCTGTTCGCGGTAGCTGAGCCACTTCTTCAGCACCTGATAGCCGCCGAGCGTGTAGTTCCATACCGGCGCCGGCACGTGGCGCCAGCAGGCGGTGGCGTTCAAATGGATGTCGTGCGTCGCGAGGCCCAGGCCGCCGGCCGCCTCTTCGGCAGATGCTGCACGATCGTGCACGTGGCCTTTGCCGGGCATGGTGACGCCGCCCTGGCCGGCGTGGCCCCAGCCGGCGGTGAGCGCAAAATCGGCCACGCCCAGCGGCTGGCCGTCAAGGCGCGCGGGCGCGGCGATCAGGCGCAGCGCCGGCGACAGCGTGCCACTGGTGACGCCGGGAACCGGCGTTTCGGTATCAAGCAACGCCGCCACCTCGCGACCGAGTGCAGCCGACGCGCGCAGCACATCCCGCTTGGCGGGCAAGGGGATACGCGGCCAGTCCTGGCGCAAGGCGCCCGCGTTGGCGTCGCGGTAGGCATCGCTGTGGAGAATGGCCAGCGCGTGGAAGAACAGATCCTCAGGTGCGGCGTCCAGTTCGGCAACGTAGCCCACAGCTGCTTCGCTGAGGTTCGGAATCTCGTTCGACGCAGAGCCAAGGTTGGCGCCGGCATCGTTGACCTGCAGGGGGAAGCAACTCGCGCCTCGGTCCATGAGGTCGAGGCCACCAATGGCGGCGATGCATTGCGGACGGGACCAATCGCGGCGCGGCTTCTGCTGGCTGACCAGGGCAAACGTGCCGTCGATCGTTCGGCGCACGTAATCCGGCCGCTTCTCGTCCAGCAACTTCGTCTCGACGTGCCAGTACAGCCAGCGCACATCGAACGGCCGGTACGCATGTCGCAGGATTCGGCCACTGTCGAACCCGAGCGCAAGCAGTTCCTTGCGCGTGGCGACAGGGTCGAAGCGCGAGGCCGCACGCATCAACGCCGGCATCTCCTCGGCGATCGTGGCGTCGCTAAGTGCTGGATTGAAATAGCGCCGCATCCGTGCTTCCAGCGCGCCGCGGTCGATGTCCACCAGCGCCGCATCGCGGCTGGTCTTGATGCCGGGGTACGAGGTCGGCAACAACTCGGGCAGCGTCGGCCAGGTCAGGTAGTTCGCGCCGGTGGCGCGCACGCCGAAGGCCCAACCCAGCGCAGACCGCGGCACCACTGCGTGATAGACCGGCGCGTCGAGGTCCATGCTGCTTTGCGCCAGGTCGGCCAGCTTGGTGCGGCCCCACCATTCGCGCTGCGCCACCACCGCCGCGTGCGTCGCCTGATCGCGTCGCACCAGCGTTGCAATCGCGGTGCCGACCTGGATGCCCTCGCGGTTCTGCGGAGTCGAGAATGCACTCGGGTCGGGCTCGCCCGCCGGCGTAAGCTTGCCGGTGCGGTACTTGTCGCCTTGCAGGTCGTCGATACGGATGTGGTCGAACACCTGCAAAAAGCGCTCGCGCATGGCCGGGTGGCTCAGGCCGTCGAGCCACGACGAATTGCTGATGAAACTGACGATGCCGCGTCCGGTGTGTTCAACGATTTGCCGCTCGGCCATGCGGAAGAAGCGCACGTACAGCTCGTTCAACCCCTGGCCCTGCGGTTGCGGTCCGGTGGTCGCCCTGCGGTAGGCGTCACTCAACTCGCGCTCTTCGCCGATCGCCACGCCGGCATAGCCGTTGTAGGGCGGGTTGCCGAGAATGACGAGCACCTTCTGCTCGCGCTTGATGCTGTTGGCCGCGTCGCGCTCGGCGGCCAGCTCGGGGAACGGCAGCAGTTGCGTCTTGGGCTCCTTCCGCGGCTCCCACCCGGTGAGCGCATTGGTCAGATAGACACCGACGCGCTCGCCGCTGCCGTCGGCATGCGTTTGCAGCGGCGCGTTAAGGCGCTGCAGCAGCAGCCCAAGTTGGAGGTGGGCCACCACATACGGCGCGGGCAGCAGTTCGAAGCCGAAGATGCGCTCCTGCATGGCGCGCTTCAACTCGTGTCCGGCCAAGGCTGCATGGCCTTGGGCGGCGAAGCGCTGCTCGATCAGATCGAGCACTTCGACGAGGTAGGCGCCGGTGCCGCAGCAAGGGTCGAGCACCACGACCTGCGGGTCGGCCAGGCCATCGGCGATGCCCAGCTCTTTGCGCAAGGCCTGGTCGACGCGCGCCACCTGGTACTGCACGATTTCACGGGGCGTGTACCAGACCCCGAGCTGCTTGCGCAGTTCGGGGTCGAAGGCTTCGAGGAACGGCTCGTAGAAATACTGCACTGACTGCCGGGCTTCGAACTTCTTGAAGAAGCTGGCCTGGTCGACGCGGTTCAGCGCGTCGGCCGCCCAGTCGAGCACGGAAGTGAGAGCTAGCGCCTTGAGCTTCGTCGGCTGGGACAGCTGTTCGAACAGCGCCGAGATCATCGGCACATTCAGGTCGTACGCGGCGGTCCTCCAGTCGAACCGTCCGGGGGCACTGTTCTGGTGGCGCAAGACCCAGGCCGCGAAGACACCATAGAACAAGGTCTGCACGAGCGTGGAGCGAAAGAAGTGCGCGCCGTCCTTGGCATCGAAGCTCACTCCCAGCGCCGCTTCGAGGCTTTGCTTCAGGACTGCGAGCTGCCGCTGTGCAGCCGCTGGCGCCAATTCGATGCGATGGGCGGCCTCGCGCGCGTAGCTCGCGAGCAGCCAAGCCAGGTCTTTCGGCTCGCTCAAGGGCGCAGCGTGCAGCATCACTCGCGCCAGAAAGTCGCTGAAGGTGGCGGCGCTCTGTGGGTGCACCTGCGCGGGGTGCGCCGCAAGCTTCCAGAAGGCCTCGGCGGTAGGGGCCAGCGTGTGGCGTTCGAGCAGCACACGCTGGCGGTCGCGTTCGCCGATCAACAACCAATCGCGCAGATTGGTGACCAGCACCAGGCGGTAGCGGTCCCAGTACTTCGTCACCTGCGCCGAGGCAGCAGTGAAGTCCACCGCTTCGGCAGGCGCCTTGACTTCGATGACGCCGCGCGCCGGCGCCAGCGGATTCTTCGGCGCTTCGATGTCGCGATCGAACTGGTCGGCAGTGAAGAGACCGCCGTCGGGGTTGCCAGCGCCAAGGCTCTTGAGCTGCATGACGCAGCGCACCTTGGGCTTCAGCGTGTCACCAATACCATCGAGTAAGTTGTCGATGGCGGTATAGAACGATGTTTCCTTCGTGCCGCTGCCGGAAACATGCACGCCATGCACGGCGGCAAGAAAGGTCGCAAAGGCTTGCGGGTCGGCCATCGACAACTTACGGCTTCGCGGCGAGCAGCGCGATCAAGGCCTTCCGCAGCGGCGTCACCTCGTCGCGGACGATGCTCCAAACCGTGTCGTCATCGATACCCAGATAGCCGTGGATCAGCCGGTTGCGGAGCGCAATCACCATGCGCCACGGAACATCCGTAGCCGCTGCACGCACTTCGGCCGGCACGTGCGTTGCGGCCTCTCCGATGAGTTCGAGGTTGCGCAAGGTCGCGTCGTAGCGCATCGGATCACTCGCGAACCCGGTGCGATCGATGCCCTGTGTGTAGGTCAGCACCTTGTCGCAGCAGGCCGCCATGTCTTCGACGCAGAACCGCCATTCGCGCTGGGGTCCTGTCTCAGACATGGATCGCGTCCCGCTCGATAAACGGCCGCAACTGAGGTCGCAGTGCCTTTTCGGTCACCAGATCCACCGGGCAGCCCAGCAGATCTTCAAGATAGAACTGCAGTCCGAAGTAGCGGGCCGAATCCGCCGGGCCGTCGAAGGAGACCAGCAAGTCCGCGTCACTTCCCTGCTGGGATTGGTC
>Ga0209202_1002352_pt1 | contig 10553 bp, 17 predicted proteins | sample AD_UKC032_MetaG_FD_184416 | JGI IMG/M metagenome (GOLD analysis project Ga0209202, IMG submission 184416) | Active sludge microbial communities of municipal wastewater-treating anaerobic digesters from USA - AD_UKC032_MetaG (SPAdes) (version 2) | ecosystem: Engineered > Bioreactor > Anaerobic >... | reverse complement strand
GATCACCATGTTCAGGAGGTTTGTGAAGTTCCATGGAAAGGCGATGTCATTTATTTCAAGGACTGATACAACTCCATCAGCATCTTGAAGTGGCCGCTAACCCGATCAACTGAAAACTGGTACATGAGCGAGTTATCGGAAAACTTGGTGCGCTCGACATCCATATCAACCGTGTTCCCGTCCGCGCTATCCTGGCTCGGCACCTGGTACTTGAGTGGATAGGGTGGCTGGGCGGAAACGGCCGCCGCGGAAATATGGCCGCTGCCGGTCGTCGCCAGCGTTGTTGGTAGCACCTGGGAGGCCAATCGGGCGATGCGCATGGCTTCTGCGACATCGATGTCAACCGCCTTGTAGCCGGGCGTATCGGCGTTGGCGATATTGGAGGCAATCACCTGCTGGCGGTAGGCGCGCACTCCAAGGGCCATTTCCTGAACGCTATGTTCTTTTCCGCCCTGTGCCTGGCTGGACAAGGGAACATGCTGCGGGTGCGGCTCGCTGCTGGACGAAGTCAAGCCGCCACCATGCCCGCCATGCTGTCTATTGCCGGTAGTGCCACCACCATGCTTGCCATGCGGTGCTGCCGCGCCAGTTTGGCCGATGGCTTGCGAAAGCGCATCGGCAAAAGAGGCTCCCGCCGTGGCGCCGTGATTGGCATGACCGCCATCGACCGGCGGCTGAAGGGGTGGAGAATTGGCGATGGCGTCGATCCGCGGCATTGGGGCTTTACTTGCTGATGCGCGCGAACTCGACTGCGGGCCGGCTAGTGCTTGCCTGACCGTTGGGTGCCGGAGTTACTCCCCACCACCGAACAAGAGGTCATTTCTTTGCCAAACCGGTCAATACCTGCCGCTGAAAATCAGTGCAACAGGCGAGCATCGAAGCCCAATGATCCAGGACGGTCCGCCCCGTTCCCACCATCAAACCGCTCGCATCACCCCGCAGCAACGACTGGTTATCCGTTCCAGCCTGAGTCAGGAGTGCTCGGGCAAACTGTCCATTGATTTCGGTTACGCGCTCGCAGCATCCCAGCCCTAAATTGCAAAGATTCAAGGTCAGTTCAAGTTGTGACTGACACTGGCTTTTCAATCGATCAGCAACTTCCAGCATTTTTTCTTCCTTTATCCAGGATATTGAATAATTGCAGTATGCGGCGGTGAGACTGACGCATACATAACCCCGCGGTTACAAGTTTGTCATTCAAATGTCAGGTGCAACAACATAGCGGGCGGGAACCGTTTTTGGCCAAACTGTCGGCCCAAGTGCTTTTCACCCAAACACGTTCCCCAACTCAGGCGACGATGTTGATTAGCGTCCCGGTGGTTTGGCCCTGAATATTCACAACCGGCGGTAACGTTTCCTCTGCTTGGCGCTGTGAGACTTCTTGCGCCCTGACTTCCTGGCGTTCGGCTTGTTTTAGCTCTTGGGTTAGTGGACTTTCGACAGGCTGGCGCGTAGCGCTGGTGATGGTATTGCGGCTAATGGAATCGATAGCCATGAAAATCTCCTTGAACTTTGGTTTGACTCAATCAAAAGGGCGATTACTTGTCAGTCCTCGCCTTTTTCCTTGTATTCCTTTGGCAATTTGTGGGCGATACCTTGTGGCTGTCGAGAGTGGCGGCGCGCTATTTATTTCGGATTACGCGACGCGAACGTTTAGGGCAACGGCTTGCCTGCCGTGACCGCATCTATTTGCCGGAGTTGCCGGCCAATTGGCGGTGTGCCTGTTCCAGGGTGCGCGCATCCTTGGCGGCATTGGTGAACTGCGCCTGCAGCGAGCGGCAGTGAGATTGCATCGCCGCCAGATCGCCTTTCGGGCGGCTCGCGTAGGAGAGCGCCATTTTTTCGTGCCAAGCCGCTTCGGCATCGTAGCTGGCCGCCTTCTCCGCGAAATAGGCAGCTATTCGCTGGTGCTCGGCGGCTGTGGTGGCATTGGCAATGCTCGCCGGAATTTCACCGACCGACGGCACCGAGGTGCATGCCGTTAGGGTCAGAAAGGCAATCCCGGCAAGAATTGGAGCGAGTGCGATACGCATGATCTTCTCCTCTGCTTGTAATGATGTATCCAGTGTGCGACCCGGCGACTGTCGACAACATAACCATCGAATTACAAAACAGCTGGCGAAATGTAATGATAAATCTGGGCTTTCGCGACGCGTCAATGCAGCCGGTAGTCGCATCGCAGGCATTGGCCCGCAGCACTCGGTGCATGGAATTCGACAGATGTCCGGAAAAGGTAGATGCCGTCGTTTCGCGGGTTCGGTCAGCGCAACCTGACGGGAGGCCGGTTACAGCAGGCTCCGGGTCCGGGGTGGGCGGCATTTTCCAACTCGTTGGCTTCCGCCAGTTTCCAAAGGCGTCGTCTGAAGCCATGGAACCCATCTTTAAACCGCAAGCTCTCGGCGGTGGCCACCGCTTCGATTTGGGAGAGGATGGTTTTCCTCAAATCGTATTCGACCAGCAGTTGGTTTTTCCCCGTGATGACGGAGATTACCCCAATCATTTCGCCGACACGTCGGCCGGCGCGTTGGATGTCCGATTCGTTGCCGTTCGCCAGTCGCAGTTTGCGTCGTTTCGGGATGGGGCGGATATCGGCAATCCGCTGTGAGCCGGTGTAGAGGGCCGGGATATCATTGAAGCGTTCGAGGCAGTGGGCCGAGCAGAAGTGGTAGAGCATGCCGCGATAGGTGATGAAGCGTGAGGAGCGAGCGACCTCGATAGCCATGCCGCACACCGGATCGCGGCTTGTGGTCACGGCTTTTGTCACGGTCGCTCTCCCTCCCGGCTTGGCGCCATCTCAATCAGTGCCAAGCCGTATACCAAGTCAGCCGAACTGTGCAGGCTTCTGCGAACAGCCTGGTAACGGAAACCCGTTATTTCATATCCCGGGGGTGGTAGTGCTTGTCCTTGTCCTGCGCAGCATTCTTCTTGTCGGGATCAACGGCGGCCGGCGCCTTTTGCGGAACGCCGGTTTTTTCTTCAACGTGCGAGTGCGGCTTGACTGCCTTGGCGGGCTTGGCGCCTTGCTCCATCTTCATTTCTGCGGCAGGCGCTGCTTTGTCGGCGTCGGCGGCTTGGACTCCCAAGGACAGCGCGGCGGTGGCCAACAGGATTGCTGAAAGCGTGGATTGCAATTTCATGATGGATCTCCAGAAGAGTGGTGAGAAATGTCGGATCGCTGATAAATACCTGACACTTTGAAGTCTGCGCTTTCGCAACTGTCACCGGGATGACTTATTGATTACATTTATGTCAGGAAACTGCGGTGCAATCTGATGTTGAGGAGTATTCCGTAAGGGCTCAGCTTTCTTCGAAATACGGCTTACAGTCCAAATCTGATACGAGGATATGGTGAATCCACCATTCGGACAGGAAACGGAACACCCCGGTCTTGTCTTGTTCGCCTTGCACTGCGGAGACTAAAAAATCGACTAGCGCGGTTTGGAATCGTTCATGCTCTTCTGCGTGCTCGGCCAGCATCGGGTAATGTCGCGCAAGCAGCAATTCTTCTTCCTTCGCAAAATGCTCTCTGGCACAGACAGCCATTTCGTTGAGGAGATCATGAAATTTTTCACAACTTTCGGGACCGGCGCTCTCCAAGCATTTCTCCGACTCAGCACACAGTAGCAACATCTTTTTATGCTGCTGGTCGATGATGGCGTTCCCGACGCTGTAGCAGTCGCGCCATTCGTATTGGGTAGTTATGCCAGGCAATCGTGAGGACATCAGCAGATCTCTGTTTTATTGTTGCCCGCGCAGACGCAGCGCATTGCCGACCACGCTGACCGACGACAGACTCATCGCCGCGGCCGCAATCACCGGCGACAGCACCAGCCCGAAGAAGGGGTAGAGGATACCGGCCGCGACCGGTACCCCGAGGGCATTGTAGAGGAAAGCGAAGGCCAGGTTCTGGCGCATGTTGCCGACCGTTGCGACGGAGAGCAGACGGGCGCGGGCGATGCCGCGCAGGTCGCCCTTGACCAGCGTCAACTGGGCGCTGTTCATCGCGACGTCGGTGCCGGTACCCATGGCGATGCCGACATCCGCTTTGGCCAGCGCCGGGGCGTCGTTGATGCCGTCGCCGGCCATCGCCACGATGCGTCCCTCACGTTGCAGGCGTTCGACCAGCGCCAGTTTGTCGGCGGGCTTGACCTCGCCGTGCACTTCGTCGATGCCCAGGCTGGCGCCGACCGCCCGGGCGGTGGTCAGGCCGTCGCCGGTGGCCATCACGATGCGCAGCCCGGCCTGGCGCAGGATGGTCAGGGCTTCCTGGGTGCTCGCCTTGATTGGGTCGGCGACCGCCAGCAAACCGAGCAGGCGGCCGTCGGCCGCCAGATGCATGACGCTGGCCCCGCTTTGGCGCAGGGTTTCCGCTTCCTTGCCAAGGGCGTCGATATCGATGCCGTCCTCGGCCATCAGCGCCCCATTGCCGAGGGCCAGGCGCTGGCCGCCGACCGTTCCGCGTACGCCGATGCCGCTGGCCGATTCGAACTGCTCGGCCTTGTCGAGGGCCAGCCCGCGTTCCCGGGCGGCGCGGACGATGGCGTCGGCCAGCGGATGCTCGCTGCCCTGGTCAAGGCTGGCCGCCAGGCGCAACACTTCGTCCTCGGCGATGCCGGGTGCAGCTAGCACGCGTTCGAAGGCCGGCCGCCCTTCGGTCAGGGTGCCGGTCTTGTCGACGATCAGCGTGTCCACCTCGCGCAGCCGCTCGATGGCCGCCGCGTCGCGGAACAGGATGCCCTGGGTCGCCGCCTTGCCGGTGGCGACCATGATCGACATCGGCGTCGCCAGCCCGAGGGCGCAGGGGCAGGCGATGATCAGCACAGAGACGCCGTTGATTAGGCCGAAGACCCAGCCCTGCTCGCCGCCGAAAAAGCCCCAGGCGAAGAAACTGATTAGGGCGATGGCGACCACGACGACGACGAAATAGCCGGCGACGACGTCGGCCAGCCGCTGCAACGGCGCCTTCGAGCGCTGGGCCTGGGCGACCATCTGGACGATCTGGGCGAGCATGGTTTGGGCGCCGACCTTCTCGGCACGGATGACCAGGCTGCCGGCGGTGTTCATGGTGGCACCGATCACCTGGTCGCCGGGGCGTTTCGTTACCGGCAGCGGCTCGCCGGTGAGCATCGCCTCATCGACAGCGCTCGAACCTTCGATCACTGCGCCGTCTACCGGCACCTTCTCGCCAGGACGAACGCGCAGCATGTCGCCGAGATGGACATGAGTCAGCGGCACATCCTCCTCTATGCCGTCCGGGTTAATGCGGCGGGCCGTCTTCGGAGAGAGGCCGAGCAGCGACCTGATGGCGGCCGAGGTTTGCGAACGGGCGCGCAGTTCCAGCATCTGGCCAAGGAGGGTCAGGGAAATGATCACCGCCGCCGCCTCGAAATAGACGCCGATGCGGCCGTGGGCCATGAAAGATGAGGGAAACAGGTCAGGCGCCAGCGCCGCCGCCACGCTGTAACCGAAAGCCGCCCCGGTACCGAGACTGATCAGTGTCCACATATTGGGACTGCGCTGGACTAGCGACTGCCAGCCACGCACGAAGAACGGCGCGCCGGCCCAGAGCACGATGGGTAGGCTGAACAGCAGTTCGCCCCAAGTGCGCACCGCCGGCGACAGGCCTTCCAGCCGGTGCCCGGCCATCGCCAGGATGACCACGATGACGGTCAGCGGCAGGCTGGCCCAGAAGCGACGGCGGAAATCCCGGTACTCGGCGTTGTCCTCGTCCTTGTCTAAATCGGGCAGCAGCGGTTCGAGGGCCATGCCGCACTTGGGGCAGGTTCCGGGACCGATCTGCCGGATTTCCGGGTGCATTGGGCAGGTGTATTCAGCATCCGGAATAGCGGGCTCCGCCGGCTGCGGAGCAAGGTAGCGCGCCGGTTCCGCGTCGAATTTCGTTTTGCACTTGGCACTGCAAAAGCGGTAATGGACGTCGTCCAGATCCGTCACATGGGGCGATTCCGGCTTGACGGTCATGCCGCAAACCGGATCGGTGAAGGTGTTCGGTGCACTGTCTGGTGCTGGGGTAGATCGCGTGTGATGCTGCTCGTGCTGCTGCTCCGGAATCGCTTTATCCATGATTCGCTCCTTAGTCGATACCGACCTTGCGCTGCTCGCTACGCACATAAGCCGTGATGTGAGCCACGTCGTCGGGTGTTACTTGCGGCACCGGTGCCATATCGCCGAATTTCCAGTGGTGGGCGCGCACGCCGTTTTTCGCGGCGAGTTGGAAAGCGGCATCGGCATGATGCGAGGGCTCGTAGATACGGTGCAGGAGCGGTGGCCCCTTGTCCGAGCCTTTCAAGTCCGCACCGTGACAGGTAGCACAGTGTTTCGCGAATAGCGTCTTGCCGGCGGCCGGATTGGGCATCAGGCCGGGACTGGGTTTGGGCACTTGCCAGCTTTGGGCTTGCACCGACAGGCTGAACAATCCGATCAGCCCCGCGGCGATATGGCGCCTACGAATTTTGTTCATTGCTTCCATCTGCCTTGCCGTGACCGCCATGTCCACCTTGGCCGAAGAAGTGCATCAACGGGCAGAGCAGAAGGAGTAAATAAATCCACTTTCCGGTCAAATGCTCCCAATGCTCGCGAATGATGAAGAACCCCAGGATGACAGCGATCATGCCAACGATGACCGTGCCACGAGACTGATACCACGACTCATTTGGTTGATGCTTGGATTCTGAACGCATGGTTTGGCTCCTCGCTCATTTGATTAACGCCTGAAGACGGTGTGGTGCCGCAGGAGAAGGGCTTGATTCTGGCTTGCCCTTGGCTCACGGCACTTCCGTGCTGATCGAGGAGGTTAGTGAGAGTGGCCGGCGTGCGGGTCGTTTCCGGAACCATTTCCATATCCGCTGCTGGCACAGCCTCCCAGCAGTAGTCCGAGCACTGTCATGGCAACCACCAAAAGCTTTTTAGACATCACATTCTCCTTTCGTTAGAAAACTGATTTATTGCTCGATGCCCCGATTCAGGCGCCATTGCTTAACCCGGGCGTAGATGGCGGAAATGACGGCGAGGGTCAGTCATGTGCTGAATCGGCCTTGGCGGAAAACAACGCCGATCCTAGCCTTCGATACGCGCCGACCATCACTGGCGGCAAGATCAACCACTGCAACAGCGGGGCAAGACCGATACCAAAAACCATCGGCATGCTCGCGGTATAGCCCCAGCTAGCAACGCGATAGACGTTGAACCACTCGCTCCACGCGGTGTAAATGATCGCGCCAAGCACGACGATTGCTCCGCCCGTCCATGGGCGCAACGCCGGCCAGTCGGCGCACCGGAGCAACACGCCGGCCAGCGCGAACAGCGCGAGGGCAATCACGACGTCGCCCAGCGTGCAATGCAGCAGCGCCCATGCGATGCTCATTCGATCTGCCGCAAGCCAGATCGTATACAGCCTGATCTGCGCGATCTCCCAGAGCAGATTTAGCGCAAAGGCAAGCACTGACCAGAGACCGGCGAGCGCAAAAATACGGCGTGCCACCGCTTATGCCTGCGCTTTCTTACCGAACCGGGGAAAGAATGCCGGCGTATTTCTTTCGTAACGGGCGTAGGCCTCACCAAATTCCGTGCGGGCATCCCGCTCCTCACGCCGCGCCAGACGCACGTACATGAACACCAGAACCGGGAACATCGCGAGTGTCACCAAGGTCGGCCACTGAAACAGGAAGCCGCTCATGATCAGGATGAAGCCCGCATACTGGGGATGGCGCAGGCGTGCGTACGCGCCGCTCGTCGCCAAGCGGTGATTGCGCTGTGCCGCATACAAGACCTTCCATGCCGAAGCGAGCAGCCAGAAGCCGGCAGCAATCAGGAGGTTGCTGAGCAGATGAAACGGGCCGAAATGAGGATTCGATTTCCAGCCGAGGATCGTTTCGAGCAAATGCCCAGAGTCGTGCGACAGCCAGTCGATGCCGGGGAAGCGCGTCGACAGCCAGCCCGAGAGCAGGTAAATGGTCAGCGGAAAGCCGTACATCTCGGTAAACAAAGCGACCAGAAACGCCGAGAACGCGCCGAACGAACGCCAGTCTCGCGGCGATTGCGGCTTGGCGAAGCTGAATGCGAAGATGATGAACACCAGCGAGTTGATGATCACCAGCGACCATAGCCCGTAGGCCGGAGCTGCGTTGCCATCCATTATTTTTGCTCCCTGGCGGATTCGTTCGCTGCGTCGCGCGAGCCATGCGACCGATGACCATGGCCGCCATGCATGAAGCGGTGCATCAAGGGGCAGGCCAGCAGCAGCAAATAGGGCCAATAGGGGAACCACCCGGCGAGGTGCGCTCGATGCTCGGTAATCAGGAAAAACGCTGCGATGCCCAGGAAGACGATCAAGGCAATGTTGGCCTTTGAGCGGCTTCTGGCGTCGCTGTGAACATCATGCTCGTGTTCCATGGCGACTCCTCGAAGTGATGGACCGTAAGGATCGAGCATCATCCGCAGCGGATGGCGTGCCCTTTGCCGCTCCGATCCTGCAGGAAGGCCCGACAACCCCAGTCTGCGTCGTCGCACCTGTCGCCAGAATGACGGCCCGATTACATTGTTGTCAGCTTGCGAAGGCCGGGCCGGGTACTCGTTTTGCACATCATGTTCACGCGCAGGGCAAACACGGAATCAGGATGCGCCGTCATTTGCCGGGCATCGACTCGATGGCCTGATTGTGCTGCATCATCTGCTCCATCATCATCTGCATCATGTCCACGCGCTTTTCCATCATTTCGTGGCGCTTCATCATGTCGCCCTCCGTCATGCCGCCTTTCTTGTCCGCCATCATCTTGCCGCCACGCTGATCACCGCCCATCATCATCGGGCCGCCCATGCCGTGCATCGCCTTCATGTTCTCCTGCATGCTCTGCATGTGCTCCTGCATCAGCTTCTGGCGCTCCTTTGGGTCGCTGGTCGCGCGGATTTTTTCCATCTGCTGCTGCATTTTCTTCATATTTTCCTGCATCTGCGGCATCTGTTTGTTCATCTCCATGCTCATCGCCGGCTTGGCGGGCGTGGATGTTTCCTGTGCGGAGGCAATAGGTACGGACAGGGCAGCACTAAGGATTGCGGCAAGCAATATTGAGGTTTTCATGGTGGCTTTTCCTTTACGAGTGGGTAAATCAGTGTTTCCGGCACTGCCTACTGCTAGCAGCCAAGGCGTTATCAGATATTTCGATCTCACTCACTTGCCTTTTCGCTGGAGAACCCAAACAACGAGGCCGATGACAACGATCAGAAGCAAGATCGGACCCCATGCCCCAGCGTAACCACCCATCCAGCCAGCGCCCGACATACCACCGTTCATCATGTTGCCGTTCTGCGCCAAAGCGCTGTCGGTGAGCAACAGAGACGTCATACCAACAGTGATCGCAAGCAAGTTTTTCATGAGCCTCTCCACGCGCAAGTTCAGGCTACTTTGCGCTGACCTACAGATTGATGTCTGCGCGGCAACAAACATAACGTTGTGTCGGCTACGCACGCCCTGGCCGCAGAAGCAGATCAGCGGACAGATCAGACGCATGGGCTGCTCGATTCAGTCCTCGATACCCCGGCGTAGGCGCCATTGTTTGACCAGCGCATAGATCGCCGGAATCACGGCGAGGGTGAGCACCGTCGACGAGACCATGCCGCCGACCATCGGGGCGGCGATGCGGCTCATGACCTCCGAGCCGGTGCCGGTACCCCACATGATAGGCAGCAGGCCAGCCATGATCGCCACCACGGTCATCATTTTCGGCCGGACACGCTCGACGGCGCCTTCCATGATCGCTTCGTAAAGATCGGTCAGGCTTGGCACCTGGCCCTCGGCACGCCGCTTGGCCTTCAACTCCTCCCAGGCATGATCGAGATAGATCAGCATGATGACGCCGGTCTCCGCGGCGACGCCGGCCAGCGCAATGAAGCCGACCGCCACGGCGACCGACAGGTTGTAGCCCAGCCACCACATCAGCCAGATGCCACCAACCAGCGCGAAGGGCACCGAGAGCATGACGATCAACGTCTCGGTAATGCGCTTGAAGTTAAGGTAGAGCAGCAGGAAGATCGAGAGCAGCGTCACCGGGATGACAATCTTCATTTTCTCGATAGCCCGTTCCATGTACTCGAACTGGCCACTCCAGGTGACGTAGTAGCCGGGTGGGAACTTGACCTGTTCGGCGACAGCCTTCTTGGCGTCGGCCACGTAGCTGCCAATGTCGCGGTCGCGGATGTCGACATAAATGTAGGCAGAGAGCAAGGCGTTTTCGGTGCGGATACTTGGCGCTCCCTTGGCGACGACAACCTTGGCCAATTGCCCGAGCGGAATCATCGCCCCGTCCATGGTCGGGATCAGTACCTCGCGGGCAATCTGCTGCGGATCGGAGCGTAGTTCACGCGGATAGCGGATGGTGACACCAAAACGTTCCCGTCCCTCGACCGTGGTTGTCACCATCTCACCGCCCAGCGCCGTGCCGATCACATCCTGCAAATCGCCGATGGCCAGGCCGTAGCGCGCCAGTTGCTCGCGGTCCGGTTCGATATTGAGATAGAAGCCGCCGGTGATGCGCTCGGCG
>Ga0209202_1002348_pt1 | contig 10560 bp, 10 predicted proteins | sample AD_UKC032_MetaG_FD_184416 | JGI IMG/M metagenome (GOLD analysis project Ga0209202, IMG submission 184416) | Active sludge microbial communities of municipal wastewater-treating anaerobic digesters from USA - AD_UKC032_MetaG (SPAdes) (version 2) | ecosystem: Engineered > Bioreactor > Anaerobic >... | reverse complement strand
CACGCGCACAAGCGTGTAACCCCAACTGACGAGCGGCAGCGTTTGTGCGCTGCCTTTGTAGGTTTTGGCGAGCAAGCTTCCTAATTCGAGCTCGCGCGCAGCCGAGGCCACGGCCACCGCCGCGTGAAATCGCGCCTCCGTCACCCGATTAGGTTGGCCGGCCATGTAGTACGTAAAGCTGCGGGGTTCGACAGGCGTTGCGCCCAACAGCAGCGACAGCGAGGCAACAGCCAACAGCGAGCGGAGCGGCCAAGTCATCCAAGACCTCCAGCCAAAGCAAAATCGCAGGTGTGGGCGATTATTAACGAAAGCCAGGCGGGACAAAAGGGGCGTGCAAGTTTTACCCGCGCACCGCGGCGCAAGAAGGATGGCACGAAAGAAAGCGGCGGCGTTGTGTCACCCAAAAGCGCTGGCGGTTTGTGATGCCTGGTTGGCTTGCGGGCAATCGTGTGGCCACAGCGTTACACTGATGTAGCATGCCAGCGATGGCTGAACGAAGGGACCCGGGATGCCGTGGTGGAAAGCGAAAGGTGACACGACTGCAGTCGTGACGCCCGGTGGTGGCCGATGCCGGGCCGACGTGGCGGCGGCGAGCTTGGGGGTGGTCCTGATTTTCTCCTCAGCCTGTGTTGCTCGCACCACTCTGTGGTTGCACGACCAGCCCGAAAGCTCCGTGGCACCTGCTGATGGGGACGTTCACGGTGGCGACAGCACGCTCGACTGCGCTACCCAACCCCATGCGACGCTCACCTGTGTGGCGCAGGAGGTTTACTGGGTGGACCTCTGCGGTGCGCGCACCGACCTCAAAGAGGATTGTGGCCCGGGCGGCTGTCGCGATGGCGTCTGCCTGGAGGAGACCTGGTTTGCGTTGGGCGACGCCGAGTTTGCCCCCTGGAGCCAAACTGTGTCCTGGGGCTCAGCCGCAGGGGGCGGCATCTCGGCCAACGGTTTGTATTCATCGTGGGCACCCGCCTTGATGCTGGCACCAGATGGCACTCCGCTTGTAGCCTGGAGCGAACAGGTCAGCAGCAACAATGCCGAGATCTATGTCGCTCAATGGGACGGCACGGCGTGGGTGGCGCAATCGCCCGGTTCGCTAGCTGGGGGCGGCATCAGCCAAACGCCCGGATTTTCAGATCAGCCTGGCGTGGGCATGGGCAGCGACGCTAAGCCAGCGATTGCTTGGTCTGAGGCCGGCGAGATCTATGTACGGCAGTGGCAGGCAGGCGCCTGGTCTGAGCTTGCCGGCTCGGCGTCGGAAGGTGGCATCAGTAACGACGCCGCCCTTTCCAACAGTGCCGCGTTGACGTTTACCGCCGCGATGCAGCCGGTGGTGACGTGGGCCAGCATCACCAACTCGCCGCTCAGTTGCCACGTTTATGCCCGCGCCTGGAACGGCAGCGCCTGGAGCAGCCTGGGCGCTAGCTCGGCAAACGGCACGGGGGTGGATGGCTCATCGGGGTTTGCGATGACCCCAACCATGGCGCTCATAGGGAATGGCAATCTGCTGCTTGCCTGGGCCGATAGCTCAACCAACTCTCACACCGAAGTCTATGCGCGCCAATGGCAGGGCACGACTTGGGGCGCCATCGGCACAGGTTCTGACAGCGGCTTGGGCATCAGTCAGGCGAGTTGTGATATCGACTTGCCACACGTCGTGGTGCGCTCCGATGGCTGGCCGCTACTTGCTTGGAATGTTTATGGAACCAGCGGGTGTTTGAAGCCTTTGGGGATCCATATCGCGGCCTACGATGGGGTCAGCTGGACCGCCGCCACGACGCCTTTGAACGCCGAGAGTGCTCCCTGCGGGTTCGAGGTCAGCGTGTTTGACAACTTTCACCTGGTGCTCGATCGGGACCAACCGGTGATTGTGGCCGAAAAGCTGCGGGCCTGCGCCTGGCGAGGTGGGGCGTGGGTTGAACTTGGCGCCAACTCGGCGCAGGGCATTTTTGGCGTGCATCCGGATATCCAAGAGTTCCAGTTGGCCTTCGATGCGACCGGGATCGGGACGTTGGTGTGGGCCGATTGGGGTGAAATCTACGCCCTGCGCTTTGACGGTTCGGCGTGGGCGCCGTGGGTGCCTGCCAGCGTCGCACACCCTGATGGTGCTGGTAGCGGCGGCGTCAACAACAGCGACGCGGGAGAGCAGGTGTTTGCACCACAGTTGGCACTCACCGACACCGGGGCACCGATGCTCGCATGGTTCTCCAGTTATGACGTGAAGTTCAAGGCCTGGAACGGCGCTGATTGGGTGGAGTATGCGGGGTCGGCAGAGGGCGGAGGGGTCGCCAACGCCGGGGGTGCGGCGTACGGCTTGCAGTTGGCGTGGCACGCTGCCACCGGGCCCGTGCTAGCGTGGGCAGGTTTTGACACCCTCTGGTTGGCGCGATTTGATGGCACTGCGTGGGTGGACATCGGCCTTGGTTCTGCATCGACCGGCATCTACACGGCTCAAGCAGGCGACACGACCTTCGCTCCCGCGCTGGCGCTGACCGCCGGGGGCCGCCCGGTGCTGGCCTGGAGTGATGGCGGAGTCGGCACCCATGAGATTTACGTATTGGCTTTTGATGGCACGATGTGGGCCGAGGTCGGGGTCGGCTCGGCCCAAGGCGGCGGCATCAGCAACAGCGCGGGTGATTCGCTGACACCCGCGCTCGCCCTGGACTCCGACGCCTGGCCGGTGGTGGCGTGGAGCGAAACCGTCGCGGAAAACCAGACCGCCGTGTACGCGCGTCGCTTCGATGGCACGAGCTGGGCGGAGTTGGGCACCTCGGCGCAAGGGTTAGGCCTAAGCGCCAGCGCTAACTCGGCGCGGGAGCCTGCGGTGTCTTTGGAAGCCGACAGCCAACCGGTGGTGGCGTGGAGTCAACTCCTGGCAGACGGCGAGGCCGACATCTACGTGCGACGTTTTGATGGCAGTGCGTGGTTGGAAATGGGCACCGGCTCGGCGCAAGGCGGGGGCGTTAGTGCCAGCGCCGGGATCTCGCAAACACCCGTTTTGGTTCGCGATAGCGCCGACCGCATGGTGTTGGCATGGAACGACCGCGCCTCTGGGAACTTCGAGATCTACCTGCGTCGCTGGGACGGCACAGCGTGGGTCGAGGTGCAGGGCTCTGCCAGCGGTGGTGGCCTCTCCAACAGTTTGGGGAGTGGCTTTGGCCTGGCGGTGGCCGCGCGGGCAGGTTTGACGTGCGCGACGTGGGATGAGTTGGGTCCGGTGGGCGAGGCGCTGCTGGTGCGGTGTTCGCGACACTAGGTGAGAGCCTAGAATGGGGTGGCCGGCACTGTCGCCATTACGTTATAAGCCCGGACGGTGGCGCAAGTCGCGGTCGTTGAGGCCGCGCCCATGTCCCGAGGCAAAGCTCCCGCGTGATGAGTGACCCATCATGATGACTGTGGCCCTGACGCTCATCGGGCTGTGCACCGGAGTGTTGGTGGCGTATGCGGCCCTTCACTATTGGGCTGCCCTGGGCTTTTTGCTGCTCCCGGCCCGTGGACAGAAACCTGATTCTTTTCCTGATGATAGCGTGGTGGTATGGGTGCCGGCCCGGCACGAAGGGGAGCGGGCGCTCAGGGCGCTGAGCTCGTTGACGCACCAAGATCATCGCGGCTTTGTAGAGGTGGTACTGCTGCTTGCCGATGCCACCGACTCGGCGGTGCCGTTCTTGGAGCGGGCGTTTCCGGGAGTGTCACTACGCGAAGCAGACGCAGGGCTGGTGGAGCTCTGGCACACGCCAACGCGCCGAGGGCTGGTGGCGTTCACCGGGCTTGAGGCGAAGAGCGCCAAGCTCAATTGGATTGCGCCACAACTGGACGCTCGCTACGCGGCCATTTTAGACAGTGACCATCAGGCCCGCCCCGATTGGTTGCGCACCTCGATTGCGCTGCTACAGGCCCAAGGGGGTCGGGTGATTCAGGGTCGGCGTCAGCCACTGTCGGCGCGCGGTTTGTTTGCGCTGTGGGACGCGCTGCACCAGCACGTGGGCTGTGAGCTATGGAATACGCTGTTTGCGCGCCTAAACCTCACCGTGTTCATTTCGGGTACGACCGTGGTGATGGAGCGCTCGCTGCTCGTCGCGCATCCGCTGGGCAGCTGCCTCACCGAAGACACCGATTGGAGTTACGATCTGGTGCTGGCAGGCGAAAAAATCCTCACCAATCCGTACAGTGGTTCCGACGAAGAGCTGTCCCCCGACCTCTACAGCTTTGTCGCGCGTAGGCGGCGCTGGGCCAACGGTCATACCGAAACGTTCTTGCGCCACTTGCCACAACTGTGGCGCGCGCCGCTGTCGCTTGGCGGCAAGCTGCAATTTCTGCTGCACGGCGTGCACTACCTGGTCGCGGTGCCGGTGTTCGGGTTGCATTTGTTGATAGGCCTGTTGGTGGCGCACAGCTTACCGCTGCCAGCCTTGTGGGCAGCGCTTACGGCGAGCTTGTTGCTGGGCGCAGAGTTGGTGCGCACCCAACGCACGCTCGGCACGATGCGGCGCCTGAGCGAAGCGGTGGTGGTATTTGCTTGGTTGGCACCTGCGGCGATAATTTTGGCCAACTTGGCCTATGCCGTGCGCGCCGGCGATTGGGGGCACGCGGCCTTGCCGTTGCCCGGTGTTTGGCAGGTGTTGGGTCTCTTGGGTTTGGTGGCACCGCTTTGGGTGTTGGCGGCGGGGATGTTGCGCTTTCGCCAGCTAGGGCTTGGCACTTTTTTGGCCGTGCTCGCAAGCTTTCCGGTGGCGTTCTATCTCGACTTGAGCGCGGTGCTGGTGGGCTTGGGCGACTTTGTGGTCGGACGGGCGTTTTGGCGGCCGGTGAATCGCAGCACGGCCCCAGCGGCCGCGGCGGGCGCCGCATTTCCAGCACCCCTTCAGCCCACGGTGAGCATTCGCGACAGCTATCGGATGCGCACCTGGTTGCGGCGCCTGCTGGAAGGTGAGCTGCCCAAGGCCTCGCTGCCGCGGCCGACGTTTCGACTGGCGTGGGGGATTGCGCTGTCGGTGTTATTCACGGGTGTTTGGTGCGCCTCGCCCCGCGTGGAGCTTAGCCCGCACGATTGCCAGGTGCTCAAGCACGACGGTGAGCCATGGATTGTGCCGCCTGCCAAGCTTCCTGACTATTGCGGCCCAAAAAGCCAACAAGGGGTGCGGGCGGTGACGCAACAGGGCAGCTTTATCGAGCTGCGGGCCGACACATTTGCCACGCTTGACGCGCAGTTTTGGGAGCGACCGGAGACGACCTTTGCGTGCAACCAAGCCATGTTCACAAAGGCCAACGTGCAACCCAATGCCGCTGGTGGCTTAAGCTTCAAGCTGTTGGCCAATGGCCAAGGCGACAAGCCCTACACGGCGGGGGCGATCGTCAGTCGTGCCGAGCAGCGGTTCTTGTACGGGCGTTTTGAAGCGGTGTTGAAGCCAGCCAAGACCTCAGGGGTGATCTCGGCGTTCTTTCTCTACCGTTTCGACCCCTGGCAGGAGATCGACGCCGAGTTCATCGGCAAAGACACCACGAAGCTGTTGGCCAACGTCTACTACAACCCTGGCGAAGAGGGAGATCTGTACAACTACGGCTACGCCGGCACACCAGTGCTCATCGACCTAGGCTTCGACGCGAGCCTCGACTTTCACCATTACGCCGTCGAGTGGCAACCCGACGGCATCGGTTGGTACGTGGATGGCAAACTCGTGCACTATCGCGGAGCCGGTCGCCCGACCCCCGTGCCACACCTGCCGATGCGTTTTCACGTCAACGCTTGGCCCATTTGTAGCGCCGCGCTTGCCGGACCCCTCGATGCACAGCAGTTTCCTACGGCAGCCCATATAAAATCCGTAACGATTTCAACCTGGTCGCCCTCGTTCTGGCAACGATTGGGGGCACACCTGCGGGGGCTTTTTGGGATGGCAGAGCCGCAGGCCTGGCGCGAGCAAGCGACGTGGGTGCAGCCTTTGCGCTGAAGGGCGATTAGGCGTTTCGAGAAATTCGCAGGGTGACGGACGATCGGCGCAACGTCGGGCGAGAACCGACGATACATTTCTTGTGGCTGGACAACAGCCGGAACGAGGCCGCGGGCCTCTATGTCTCGGGAGGTTTTCATGGCGTTTGAAGTTGTTAGCACCCAACGTGGTTACGCGGTGAGTGAATACAATCCGGACTGGCGTCGCGATGGGCGGGACCTCGGCATGATCCGCGGCCGTGACAATATGTCCTTCGATGAAGCGCGCAGCCTCGAAAACAGACTGACGGCCGAAGAGCAGCTGGCGAGGGCCAAGGCGACTGTGGCACGGCTCGAAGCTAGCACCCCCAAGCGGCCGACGATGAACAGCGGTAAAGGGTGGTCCGGATCCAGTTACCGTTAACCTCGCGAGCGTGTGAAGTTTCCCCATTGCGACCGCGGAGCGAGGCCTATTGCTTTCTGGCGTAGACCCGCACCACGCTTCCCCAAATAACGCGGAAGCGTGATCCATGTGATCATCGAGGTTGCAGATGACGCGGCGCACGAGCAATCCATTTAAAATTGAAGTTCGCCAACCTCCCGCTTTTGGTGCCGGCACCGAGGCCGGGAGTTTCGCCGACGACCTGTGGACGCCAGGGCGGGATGCGAATGGGCTCGTCAATCGCGTCTCGTGGGACTTGGTGCCAGTGGGACGCTGGGTCGAGGTCGCAAGCACGCGCCTCGATGCGTTGGACGCGGTCGTGAAAGCCGCGATTCCCGGTTGGGCCGACTACGGTAGCGGGGATTGGCTGGGCGTTACACACGCCTGGAACGGTGTGGCGATCGACACCGCTCTGGCGCGGTTCTGGTGGCTGTGCGCAGGCGGCCATGCCGATAGCTCCAACAATGGCATCTACCGCTTCGACGCGTTCAAGATGGCCTACACCATAGAGAAGCTGCCATCCGACACCAACCTCTGGAGCAGCGCCTACCGGGCGGCCGGCACCTTCACCCATTGCCCCGAGTCAGAGGCGGCCCACCAAGCGGCCGTAGATGCCGGCACCTGGAACAGCGTCAACGATTGGTTCTACGACGAGGTCTACTGGGACCGCGTGCCCACCGCGCGCCACACCTACGGCGGCGCCTTGTATCTGCCCGACACCAACGAATTGATTCTGGCTGTGCGCCGGTTGTGGCGCTTTTCGTTGGGCACAGGCCTGTGGACCCACAAATCGGTCGCCACCTCGGCCACCTCGGGTGCTTACCCAGGCATGGGCGAAGAGTGCATCGCCTACAAGCTCAAGAACGAAAACAAGCTCATGCTCACCTCATGCGGCTCGGGCACGCCGTGGGGCGGCATGTTCGACCTGGACACGGGCGCGTGGAGCGCCAACGAGGCGCCCTGGTTCGGCTGGGATTGGAGCGGAGCTGCCGATACCAGGGACCAAGACCGCGTGACGCTGTTTCGCGTGCCACAAAAAGCCAACGGCTCGTACGCCTCGCCCGGGCGCTACATGGTTTACGACTTGGATGGCCGAACCGTACTGGCGTCGGGCAACGTGCAGTTCGCCGCCGGCTTGTCGCAAGCGGATTTCGCCGCCGACGATAGCTACTATGATGGCCCCGGCATGGTGTTCGCGCCCACGCTCAACGAATACTGGGTGCTGACCGCCACCGTCGCCAACACCTTGGCCTGGTTCAAGCTCGATCCCACCACCGCTCCCTGGACCTTAAGTCCAATGACCCAGCAGGGGCGCGTGCCGGCATTGTCGAACGGCATCAACGTCAACCGCCGCATGGGCTACCTGCCGACCGTCGGCGCCATTTTTTTTATGGGCTCAGCCGACAAAAACATCAGTCTTTACAGACTCTTCTAGGTCGTCCTAGGTCAAGTCATCGGCGCTCGCGACGAAGGTGAGCGGCGCGAATTCGGCGGTGGGCGTGCCGCTGATGATGCTGCCGGTCAACGTCAGCCCCGCGGGGAGGGGTTGGTCGAGCGCGAAGTCGAGCTCATCGCCGTCGGCGTCGGTGCAAAAGCTCCTGAGGTCCAACCACACGGGTTGGCCGATCACGAACACCTGGTCGGGAACCGTCTGCCAAACGGGCGCATGGTCAGGCATCTCTCCATCGCCACCGCCGAGGCTGTCACCCACAGGGCGATCACTCTTGATGGTGCCAGCGGCGCAGGCCGCGACGCATGAGACCGATACCGTGGCCGCCGTTCGCAGCAACTCGCGCCTCGTCATGGGGCGAACCAACAATGGCTGGGCTGCGTTGGGGGCGGGGCGTTTGACCAAGCTCATCTCTGGCACTCTACCGAACCCCCGCACAGAAGGACAACCTCGCCTTGGGCCTATCGTCAGCGTTTGAGAGAGTGGACGACTATCGCTGTGACCGGCCTGACCGTTTGGTCTCAAAATTGGTACATTGAGCGGTGAACTCGGGAAAGCGCCTTCAGGCGTTTTTCTACCGCACCGAAAATGGCGCCGAGCGGTGCGTGAGTGGCCAATGGTTGACTTAGTCCATACACAAGACTAAGTTAATCATATGTCAATCAACGTCCACGAAGCAAAAACTCAATTTTCTCGGCTACTTGAGCGCGCACATTCGGGGCAAACCATCATCATTGCCAAGGGTGGCAAGCCCTATGCGCGGCTCTGTCCGCTGGACCCGGTGGCCCCGCGAACGCCGGGGTTGTTGCACGGCACGGTGGACGACGGTTTCTTTGAACCACTGCCAGATGACGAATTGGATGCTTGGGATGGCGGTGCGACCGTGGCGCCCAAGTCGCCAAAGGTGCCACGCTAATGAAGCTGTTGCTCGACACCCACGTTTTTCTCTGGTGGCTATTTGATGACCTCAGGCTCTCAGCAACGGTCCGTGGTCTCCTGGCCGACCGCACCAATGATGTCTGGGTCTCAGCCGCAAGCGCATGGGAGATCTCGACAAAATACCGCCTGGGTAAGCTGCCCTGTGCAGCAACACTCATCCAGGACCTCTCAGGCTACGTCGAACGCGCCGGTTTTGCCGACCTGCCGATCACGCTGGCGCACGCCCACATGGCCGGGCAGTGGCCGCAACCGCACCGCGACCCCTTTGACCGTATGCTGGCCGCGCAAAGCCGTATCGAACAAGTCGCGTTGGTCACGTGCGACGCCGAGCTGAAGCAATTCGGCGTGACGCTGGTCTGGTAGGGAACATATCGACGGTGAACCTTCTCACACCATCGCCAGAACATCGTTCGTGGATGATGGGATCACGTGGCGGTCATGACGGGGACCTTGGCCAAACCGCATGCCGTAAGCAGCTTGCGGTCGCGGGTGGCGAGTGGCACGCCTTTGCGCATCGCTAGGTCGAGGTAGCTGCTGTCATAGGTCGAGAGGTCGTACTGGCGACTCAGCGCCAAAACGCGCCCTATGCCTTGAAAGCCAGCCACGTCGTTGTCGACCACAAGTGGGAGAGTACGCAGGAGTTCAACAAAGCGGGCGCCGTCGGCAGCGTTGATGCGCGCGTGGCGCTCAGCCTGAACCAGCACGTTGGCAACTTCGAGAAACCAGAGTGCTGGCACATGCGCGGTACCGTCGCGCAACGAGAGCACCAAATAGTCAGGGAACATTGGTGCCCGCGACCCAACGTTTGTTTTCGTCGGTGGTGTACGCGTACATGCGACTGGCTGGGGTGGTGCAGGTGCCGGGGATGGCGGCGAGCAGTGGCGCAGTGTTCGTGGACGATGGCCCCAATTGGCCTTATTAGACCGTGAGACCATTACGCCGCCCGTGGACGTCGTCGCACCGCTGGCGCAACGGTTAACCTGAGGCCCAACGGTTTGAGCAGTTGTTCCAGCGTTTTTTGCGTTGGGTTGTGTCTGCCGTCGATACTGCGCAGCACATTGGGGCTCGGCATTTTGGCTTTGCCTGCAAATTCTTTGACGCCATACGCTCGGATCACTTTGGCGAGCGCTGCTTGCAGTGCGAAGCCCTCATCAAGGAGCGCTAGCACAAACTCGCGGGCGAACTCAGGCTGACGCAGGTCTTGCGCCAATCCCTCGTTCCAATCGCGGCTACGTTTCGTCATTGTTGACCTCCAAAAATTCACGCCAGAGTTGTTTGGCTTGCTTGATGTCTGAGCGCTGCGTGCTCTTGTCACCACCAAGAAGCAGCAGAACAAGTCTTGCGCCACGGATCGCAAAGTATAGTCGATGGCCGGGCCCGAACATGAACCGGGCCTCCCAGACACCTTCACCCAGACTCTTTGCATCGCCCAAGTTACCGGCCTCAAAGCGTGCGATACGGGCAGAAATCCTGGCACGGACTGCCACCGGCAATGCGTCCAGCCACTCTCGAAATGGACTCGATCCATCGGCCCGCAGGAACTCCCGGACCTCAAAGCCATGGACGATACGGTGCATCCTTGTAAATTATCATATGTGATATGTAATTCAAGCACCACAGCATTCTAGCTCAATGTTTCTGGGTGCGTACTCGTACACGCGACTGGCCGGGGCGGTGTAGGTGCCGGAGAGTTAGACTTGATCGGTCGTCCCTCGGCGCGAGCGCCGGGGTTCTGCAAGAGGCTGCATATCGCAGGTTGATCTGAATAGCTGGCCGCGCAACACGCACCTTCGGCTTGCGCCAACG
>Ga0209202_1002344_pt1 | contig 10567 bp, 9 predicted proteins | sample AD_UKC032_MetaG_FD_184416 | JGI IMG/M metagenome (GOLD analysis project Ga0209202, IMG submission 184416) | Active sludge microbial communities of municipal wastewater-treating anaerobic digesters from USA - AD_UKC032_MetaG (SPAdes) (version 2) | ecosystem: Engineered > Bioreactor > Anaerobic >... | reverse complement strand
GGGGGTGATGATCTGCTTGTCGAGCAGGATGTTGGCGAAAATGATCATGATCAGCGCCTTGGTCTGCAGCAGCCAGCCGATGATGCTGGACTCGCCGGGCGCCCAGTTGAGGATGCGGCCGGCGAGGCGCACACCGATCAGCTTGCCGGCGACGGACGCGACGAGCAGCAGGGCAGCAGCGATGAAGACCGTGGCGCCGCCGACGGTCCAGTCGGTGCGCAGGCCGGTACTGAGGAAGAAGACCGGCATCATGACCAGCAGCACATGGTGGCGCAGCTGGTCCATGCGTTCCTGATCGAACCATTCGGCCTCGATGACGGCGCCGGCGAGGAAGGCGCCGACCATGAAGTGCAGCCCGGCCCAGTCGGCGCCGAAAGCACAGGCGGCAAGCCAGATCAGCGCGACGTACCAGCGGTCGCGCTCGGCCAGGCGCTGCATCAGCCGGCGGAAAGCATAGCCGGCGGCGGCGAAGGCGAACAGGAAGGCGGCCTGCTTGCCGACACGTTCCCAGTCCATCAGGATCAGCGCCAGCACGCCCCAGATGGCGATGTCGTCGAGGCTGGCGTAACGCAGGATGCGCTGGCCGATCGGCCGGCGCAAAATTTCCAGCTTTTCCATGAAGAGGATCAGGATTGGCAGCGCGGTGACGGCGCAGGCCATGCCGACGCCGAGCACGAACTGCCAGGTCTGCGCGCGCGGTCCCATCCAGCCGTCGGAGATGAGCAGGCCGGCCGCCGCCAGGCAGCCGAAGAGTAGCGGTGTGCCGAGTGCCAGCCCGGCGGTGATGGTGCTTTCGCGGCGATGCGCCCAAGCCTTCTTCAGGTCGAGTTCGATGCCGGCGATCATCACGAACAGCATCACCGCCCACCAGGCGATGCCGTTCAGCGACTGGACGACCGTTGGCGTGAAGACGAAGGCGTAGTAGTCGGGGAAGAAACGGCCGAGGATGCCGGGGCCGAGCAGGATGCCGGTGATGATCTGGACGACGACCAGCGGCGCGTAATAGTCGGTCTTCCCGACGCGCCAGATCAGCCACGGCACGGTGAAAATGATCGTCATCGCTATCAGGAAGATTTCGGTGGTGTTCATGCTGCCTGGGCCGGCTTGCTTGCCAGGTACTCGCGGAAGATGCCGAAGGTGACCGAACAGCGGACATCCTCGAAGCCGGCGCGGCTCAGCGTATCGAGGATTTGCGCCGGCTCGATGGCGGCAGAAACGGTGTCGCCGTAATAGGCCCACAGGCGGCCGACGTCGGCCTGGCGGCGGCCGAAGCGGGAGAGCAGCGGCACGACGCGGCCCAGGTAGGTGGCCAGCAGCCACTGGCCCAGCCGGTTCTGCGGCCGGCTGATTTCCATCAGGCAGACCCGGCCGCCGGGCCGCAATACACGATGGTATTCGGCGAAGGCGCGATCCATGTCGCCGACGTGGCGCAGCGCATAACCCATCGAGATGAAATCGACGTGCGCATCGGGCAGCGGGATCGCCTCGGCATAGCCTTCGATGGTCTCGACATCGACCTTCCGGCGCAGTTCGGCCAGCATGCCGGGCGACGGATCAAGCGCCAGCACCCGTCCCTGCGGGCCGACCAAGGCCAGCCCGGCCACCGTGACGAGGCCGGTGCCGGCCGCCACGTCGAGCAGATGCATGCCTGCCCCGAGCCCATTGCGCCGCAGTACCTCGTGCCGATACCACGGCCCCGAACCGAAGCCGGTCAGGCGCTCGGCCTCGTCGTAACCGGCCGCCGCCTGGTCGAACATCGCACGGGTCACCCGGCGCCGCTCATCCTCGTCGGAAAAATAGGCGTCGAGGCGGGGATCGGCTTTCAGGGCGGCATTGCGCGGTTCGCTCGGGTTCATTGTGGCAACATTCGGGAAAGGATTTCAGGAGCTCAGGCGCCGCCAGGCCAGCACGGGCAGGCGCAGCAGGAAACCAAGGAAGAGCCGGGTGTGCATCCACGTCAGCAGCGTATTGTCGCGCAGGTACTTGAAATGCGAGACGCCGCCTTCCGCCGCCGACAGGTAGCGCACCGGCGCGTCGAGGTTGCGCGGGCGGACGCCGGCCCAGCACAGGCGGACGACGGCCTCGGGGTCGAAATCGAAGCGGCGCATGAAGCGGTTGCCGCGCATGATCTTCATCAGCGGCACGATCGGATAGACGCGGAAACCGTAGAGCGAGTCGCCGATGCCCATCCACAGGGTTTCGAGGTTGGCCCAGCCGTTCGACACCTTGCGCCCATTGACCCGCAGCGCCGGCGCCTCGGGCCCGAACACCGGCTTGCCGAGCATCATGGCACCGGGATCGGCCAGCGACGCGGCCATGAAGGCGGGAATCAGGTCGGCCGGGTGCTGGCCGTCCGAATCCATGGTCAGCGCGTGCGTGAAGCCGGCAGCGGCGGCCCGGGTAATGCCTTCAAGCACTGCCGCGCCCTTGCCGCGGTTTTCCGGCAGCACGATCACCTGCAGGCCGGCATCCTGCGCGGCCAGCACCTGCAGCATTTCGGCGCTGCCATCGCTGCTGCCATCGACCACCACCCAGACCGGCGTCCATTGCGCCCGCGCTGCACGCACCGTAGCGACCACCTGCGGGCCGGGGTTGTAGCTGGGGATGATGACGAGATGGGTCGCTGAGACGGCAGGCATGGCAGGGGTTCAGGAAGCGGCTGTTGCGGTCGACGGGAATTTTGCGCCCAATTCCAAACGGAAGTAGGCCTCCAGTTCGCTGCTGAACGCCGCGTAATCCGCCGGCGGCGGAAAGCGCCGGCCAAGGCGGGCGCGGCAATATAACGGAAGCGCGGGGCGCCGGAAAAGCGGCCAGGCCTTGCCGAGGTAGGGTGTGGAATACTCGATCAGCACCGTCTGCACCGGCGTCGCGGCGCGCCAGGCGATCAGCGCCGTCCCCGGCGCGAAGCCGTCAACCGGGAAAACAGCCGTCCGCGATCCTTCGGGAAAGATCACCAGCTGCGCGCCGCTACGCAACTCGTCACGCGCCGCGAGCACCATTTCCAGCGGGGCATCGTTGCGGATATAACCGGCCAGGCGCGCCGCCGCGCCGAACAGCAGCCGGTCGAGCAGCGCCGCCTTGATCACACAGACGGCGTCGGGCAGGCGCGAGGCGATCAGCACCACGTCGAGCAGGGACGGGTGATTGGCGGCGACGATCAGCGGCCCGGCGTCGCGCAGGCGTTCGAGTTCGGCGAGATCGAAGCGGCAGGCGCAGCACAGCCGCAGAAAGCCAAGGTAGAAGCGAAACCCGGCCATGATCGTCCGCCGCCCGAGCGGCTGCCCGAGACGACGCGGCAGCACCAGTTGCAGCAGCAGGGCGAACGGCAGCCAGAGCAGGCAAAGCAGCGCCAGCATGCCGAGCCCGAGCAGCATGGCGAGGGTTTCGTAGGCAATCCACAAGGGATTCCCGGCGGGTTGCGTGCTGGTCATCCGGCCAGCGCATGGATGGCCGTTGCCTCGATTTCCAGCAACAGATCGGCGCGGCAGATGTCCGCCAGCACGCAGACGATGTCCGTAGCGGCGCCGAGCCGTTCGGCCAGCGCTTCCTTTACCCGGCCGAGGTCCGCCGCGTGGCGGACATAGACCCGGTAGCTGAGATCGTCGAGCATGTAGGCAGACGAACGACACTGGCGGTTGGCGGCGGCGATCACGGCGTCGATATTGGCCAGCACCTCGCGGCACTGGGCGGCGGCGTCGCCGGCATGCACCGTCCGGTGGCCGACGATGCTGGCGGTGCCGGAAACGAAGAGGATTTCCTGGCCCGGCAGCGCGGCCAGCACGGCGCGCGAGAAAGTCGGGCTGCGCGGGCCGTAATCGGCGGGGTAGTCGTAGGCACTGACCTGGCGCGGGTTCTCGATCGCCGTCGCCGGCTGCTCGCCGGCCATGAAGGCGATGCTCAGCGGCCCGCCGGCGAGACCGATGGCGCAGGCGGCCGGCACGTTGCCGGTGGCCCGGCGGGCGCAGGCGAGAAAGGCGTCCTGGCGGCCGATGTTGAACTGGCGATAGCGCTCGAGGCCGTGCGACTCGCCGTTGATGTCGGCGAAGTAGTTCCACACCCGCCACAGCTGCGGCAAACCCTGCGCGTCGAGCAGCCGGAAGATGCGGGCATAGGCTTCCTGGCTGGCCGCCTGCAGGGGCGAGCGCTCGCCGACGCCAGAAAACGCCGCTTCATCGAGTTCGATTACACCGTAGAGAATCCCGCCGGCACGGCTCCAGGCGATGCCTTCCGAATTGCCGGCAGAGCAGGGAACAGCGCTGTGCCAGATTTCACGCAGGCTGGTTGCGGTCGACCCCTCCAGAGGGGCAAAAATACGCTGCTCCGGCCACGCTGGCACGACATCAGAATCCAGCTGGCCAAGGACGGCACCGCCCAGCACGCATCCAGCCTCGCCGGCATCCGGCAAGTCGCCCGGCGACAAGCGGGTCAGGAACGCCAGCACCGTTACCCTGCGCCGACGGCCGGATCGTCAACGCGGCGGATGTTGAAGCGGCGGCGCTGCCAGCCGCGGAAGGCGCGGCGCGGCTGGAGGACGTTGGCGGTGTAGTAGAACAGCTTGAACATGCGCAGCGAATTCCAGATTGGCGTCTTGCCGAAGATGTCACCGGCGAGCACCGAAAGCAGCGCTTCCTTGACGCGGAAGATGTTCTTCGGCCCCATGAAGAAGTCGCGCATGATCGGATTGGTCACGCGGTAGATGAACCACGAGAACTCCTTCGGCCCGCGCTTCATCAGGCGGTCGAAGCGCTTGAGCGCGGCGCCGGTGGCGGCCGGGTTCTTCAGGCAGGCGTCGACGGTCTCGGCGCCGATGACGCCGCTGTTCATCGCCAGCCAGACGCCGGAAGAAAAGACCGGGTCGATGAAGGCGTAGGCGTCGCCGAGCAGCAGATAGTTGGGGCCGTGGTTGCGTTCGGAAACGTAGGAGAAATTGCCGGTCGCATCGACTTCGTTGACCAGCTCGGCGCCCTGCAGGCGCTCGGCGAGGCCCGGGCAGAGGGCGATGCCGTCGGCGAGGAACTGTTCGAGGCTGCGCGAGCCACGCGTCTTCATGAAATACGGCCAAGTGACCATGCCGATGCTGGTGACGCCGCCCTGCATCGGGATGAACCAGAACCAGCCGTGCTCGAACCAGAAGATGGTGATGTTGCCTTCCGCCAGGCCCTCGTTGCGGCGGGCGCCGGCGAAGTGGCCATAGACCGCCGAACTGTTGTGGCGCGGGTTGCGCTGCTTGATCTGGAAGCGGTTGGCGAGAAAGGTGTCGCGGCCGGAAGCGTCGACGACGAAGCGCGCCTGCCACGCTTCGTCGCGCCCATCGTCGTGCTGGGCATGGACCACCGCGCCGCCGTTGGCGGGCAGGAAATCGACGCTCCGCACCTTGCAGCCCTCATGCACCGCGACGCCCTTGCGCGCCGCGTTGCGGATCAGCACGGTGTCGAACTCGGCACGCTTGACCTGGTAGGCATAGGGCATCGACTTGTCCCAGGCCTCGGCGAAATGGAAGGCCTGCTTGTGGTCGTGATGCGGCGAAACGAACTCGGCACCCCATTTTTGCATGCCGATCGTCCGTACCTCGTCGGCAACGCCGAGCCGCTCGAAGAGCGGCAGGTTGGCCGGCAGCAAGGATTCGCCGATGTGGAAGCGCGGGTGGCGGGCCTTGTCGAGCAGCACCACCTGGTAGCCCATTTCCGCCAGCAGCGGCGCCACCGTCGATCCGGCGGGCCCGCCACCGATGACCAGCACGTCGCAGTGCCGGGGTGGTGTTGCTTCAGCTTGTGGTTCCATGGCCAGGTCTTTGCAAATGGTTGCGCGGCAGCAGGGATTACCTGCCCTTGAAGATCACGTTGCCGACGACTTCGCCCTGCCCGTCGATGCGGCTGACCTTGTCGCGCGACCAATAGACGTAATAGGGCGAGAAACCGGACCACCAGTAGCGCCAGTGCGGCCCGTCCAGCGGCAGCTTGTCGCTGGTCTGCGGGTAGCCGACGGCCATGATCACCTGTTCCCGCGTCATTCCCTTGGCCAGTTTCCCGGCCTTGATCGCCTCGCGCACGGCGGGCGGAAAAGCGGCCAGTTTTGAGCGCGGGTCTTCGGCAACGATGATCTGCCCCAACCACTGCTGGACCGTTTCTGAGCCGCGACTCTCGAGCACGAGACGCATCGGCCGGCCGTCGATGTCGACCTGGGCGGCATAGCCATCGATCGTCCTGACCCGGACCGGTGTTCCTGCTGCCACGAACGGCAGCTGGCCAAGGTTGGAATCCTTGATCACGTCGCCCTCGTAATGAAGGTTGCAGCAGGTGTAGCCGGCCTGGAGGTAGGTCGTCTTCTGCGACCTGGGCGCCACCGTATCGGATTGTGTCCCGCCCGGTCCACCGGCGCAGGCAGCGAGCAGGGCGATCAGGAATGCTGCGGTCAACCGCCGAAAATACGCAAAAATGGTTGTTTCTGACATCAGGTTTCCCTTCGACTGCGGCCCCGATTATACCGCCGCCGGCTCACAGGAAAGGCGCCAGCGTGTCCCGGGCGAACTTGACGATCAGCACCGCGACCAGCACCAGAAAGACCTGGCGCACGAAGCGGCTGCCGTGACGCAGGGCGAGCCAGGTGCCGGCGATCGAGCCACTGACGTTGGCCACCGCCATCGCCGCCGCCAGCAGCGGCAGGACATAGCCGTTGGGCAAAAAGTAAGCGAGGGCGGCGAGGTTGGTCGCGACATTGACCACCTTGGCACCAGCCGAGGCGTGCAGGAAATCGAAGCCGAAGAAGCGGACGAACAGGAAGATCAGGAAGCTGCCGGTGCCGGGACCAAAAAAGCCATCGTAAAAGCCGATCACGCCGCCGAGCAGGATCGCGTAGAACAGTTCGCGGTGGCCGCTGTGCGCCGGCCGGTGCTGTTCGCCGAAATCCTTCTTCATCAAGGTGTAGACCGCGGCAAAGACGAGCAGCACAAGGATCAGCGGTCGCACCGCGTCCTTCGGCAGCCAGGCGACGGCAGCAGCCCCGGCATAAGAAAAAGCGAAGGCGGCGAGCGCCGCCGGGAGGATGGTGCGCCATGGCATGACGACGCGGCGCGCATAGCGCCAGGTGGCGTTGGCAGTACCGACGACACTGGCGCATTTGTTGGTACCGAACAGCGTTGCGGCCGATTCGCCGGGATAGACAGCGAACAGCGCCGGGATCTGGATCAGCCCACCACCGCCGACCACCGCATCAACCGTTCCGGCTACGAAGGCAGCCAGCAGCAAGACCAGCAATTCAACGGTAAAGGGATCGGTAAAGTTCATTCTTCCGGCAGTAAGTCGTGCTCTGTAATGCTTTTAATAAGAACTTTAAGTAAACCAACTACTGAGAATATCTCAGCAACAGATCTGTGGATAACCTGATTTACTTCAAATAATTCATAAACTTGATAACAAATATTGGCTGTTGGAAAGCCGCTGGTCGAGTTGTGGATCAATTCTGGACAATTTTTTGGAATCTTCGTTATGAAGTGATTACCCACAATCGCTGGACAGGCTATGTACAAGCTTATCCACAGGATTATTTTCCGATGCAAAACCGGCTGAAGATGACGCCAAGCAGGTCGTCGGCGGTGAACTCCCCGGTGATTTCACCAAGGGATTGCTGGGCCAGGCGCAGTTCCTCGGCAAAAAGTTCGAGCGCCGGCAGGCGGCCTGCGACGACATTGTGCGCGGCCGCGACATGTTCCTGCGCCGCGGCCAAAGCGCGCAAGTGGCGCTCGCGGGCGATGAAGACGTCTTCCGCCTGATGCCAGCCGGCGATGCGCAGCAGTTCCCGGCGCAGCAGGTCGATGCCGCCGCCGGAACGAGCCGACAACGAAATTGCTACCGTATCGGGCTCGTCGTGACGTTCGGCGGCGCGGCCCGTGAGGTCGATCTTGTTATGAACCGTGATGCGCTGCAGGCGCGCCGGCAGTTTGGCGAGGATTTCGCGGTCGGCCTCCGTCACTCCGGCTCGTGCATCGACCAGCAGCAGGACCACGTCGGCCCGTTCGATTTCCTGCCAGCTGCGCGCGATGCCGATCTTCTCGACCTCGTCGTCGGTCTCGCGCAGGCCGGCGGTATCGATGATATGGAGCGGAATTCCCTCGATCTGGATGGTCGACCGCAACGCGTCGCGCGTGGTGCCGGCGATCGGCGTAACGATGGCCAGATCGTCGCCGGCCAGCCGGTTGAGTAGGGACGATTTGCCGACGTTGGGCTGCCCGGCCAGCACGACATGCAGGCCGGACTGCAACAGCTTGCCCTGGCCGGCCCGGTCGAAGATTTCCGCCAGCTTCGACTGCAGGCGTTGCAGGCGGCCGAAGGCATCGGCGGCTTTGAGGAAATCGATGTCTTCGTCGGGAAAATCGAGCGTCGCCTCGACCAGCATGCGCAGATTGATGAGTTCGTCGTTCAGTTCGCCGATCGCCCGCGAAAACTCGCCCTGCAACGAACGCACCGCGGAACGGGCGGCGCTGCTCGTCGCCGCGTCGATCAGGTCGGCGACGGCTTCGGCCTGCGCCAGGTCCATCTTGCCGTTGAGGAAGGCGCGGCGGCTGAACTCGCCGGGTTCGGCCAGCCGCGCACCGAGGTCTAGGCAGCGGGCGAGCAGCATCTGCATCACTACCGGGCCACCATGGCCCTGCAACTCGAGAACGTCCTCGCCGGTAAAGGAATGCGGATCGGGAAAAAACAGCAGGATGCCGCTGTCGACCGTCGAACCGTCGGCCGCCCGGAAATCGGCCAGTGTCGCGTAGCGCGGCTTTGGTGTCTTGCCGGTCAGCGCAAAAGCAAAGGGCAGCAAATTGCTGCCCGAGATGCGGATCACCCCGACACCGCCGCGGCCGGGGGCCGTGGCGATGGCGGCGATGGTGTCGGATTTCACACTTTAAGCCTTGGCGTCGTTGGCCGCCTTGCCGCCGGTTTCGATCATGCGCGTGATCTGCCACTGCTGGGCGATCGACAGGATGTTGTTGACCACCCAGTAGAGCACCAGACCGGCCGGGAACCAGAAGAACATGAAGCCGAAAATCAGCGGCATCATCATCATGACCTTGGCCTGGATCGGGTCCGGCGGCGTCGGGTTCAGCTTGGTCTGGACGAACATCGACGCCATCATGATCACCGGCAGGATGTAGAAGGGGTCGGGCGCGGCCAGATCCTTGATCCACAGGATCCACGGGGCGCCGCGCATCTCGACGGCGCCAAGCAGTACCCAATAGAGCGCGATGAAGACCGGGATCTGGACCAGGATCGGCAGGCAGCCGCCAAGCGGATTGACCTTCTCGGTCTGATACAGCTTCATCATTTCCTGGTTCAGGCGCTGCTTGTCGTCAGCGTAACGCTCCTTGAGCTGCATCAGGCGCGGCGTCAGCAGCTTCATTTTGGCCATCGACTTGTACGAGGCGGCGGACAGCGGGAAAAAGATGAGCTTGAGGATGATGGTCAGCACGACGATCGCCCAGCCCCAGTTGCCGACCAGCTTGTAGATCGCCTGCAGCGCCCAGAAGATCGGCGCCGCGACTACCGTCAGCCAACCGTAATCGACAACCAGGTCGAGGCCCGGCGCTACCTTCTTCAACGCGTCCTGCTCCTGCGGACCGGCGTAGAGGCTGACCGAGGTCTGGCCCTTGGTACCCGGCGCGATCTCGGCGATCGGCACGATGACGCCCGTCTGATAGACATTCTGGCCATCGACCTTGCGCATATAGTACTCGCGCGGCGCCTTGTCGTTCGGCACGAAGGCGGAAACGAAATAGTGCTGGACCATGGCCAGCCAGCCGTTGTCCGCAGTCTTGGCGAACTTGGCTTTTCCGGCGCCGACATCGTCGAAACTGACCTTCTGGTATTTGTCGGCTTCAGTGAACACTGCCGGGCCGGTGAAGGTCGAAACCATCTTGGTTTCGCCTTCCGGGGCTACATCGTCACGTTGCAGCTGGTAGTAGGCATGTGAAACCAGCGGCTTCTCGCCCTTGTTGTCGATCTCCCAGGCCACGTCGATCAGATAGGAACCGCGCTTGAAAGTCAGTATCTTGGCCACCTTGGCGCCGTTCGGCGCGGTGGCTTCGAGGCGGACCTTGAGTTCGTCGGCGCCGTCGGCGAGCTTCATAGGCCCATCGACCAGTCGGAACTGCGTCCGGTGGGTCGGCAGGCCCTCGCCGATCAGGCCGCTCTGCATCGCGTACTGATGCTTGGCATCGAACAGCGCGAAGGTCTTTTCGTTGTTGTCGTGCTGCGTGTAGTTGAGCAGATCGAGTTCGACGATATCGCCGCCCAGCGGGGAAATGCTGGCCTTGACCAGATCGGTCTGAACGGTGAAGGTTTCGGCTGTGGCGACCGCGGGGGCCGTGCCGGCAGCGGGTGCACCGCCGGAAGCGCCCGCCTGCAGGGCAACCGAAGGCTGCGGTGCGGCGCTGCCGGCCGGGGCCGTCGTCGCGGTATTGGCCGGCAGCTTGGGCTGGTGGTACTTCTGCCAGCTTTCCCACAGCATGAAGCTGGAGAAGGTGAAGATCAAAACCAGGATCAGGCGACGAGTGTCCATGAACAGCCTACGTAATCAAGCATTC
>Ga0209202_1002337_pt1 | contig 10582 bp, 8 predicted proteins | sample AD_UKC032_MetaG_FD_184416 | JGI IMG/M metagenome (GOLD analysis project Ga0209202, IMG submission 184416) | Active sludge microbial communities of municipal wastewater-treating anaerobic digesters from USA - AD_UKC032_MetaG (SPAdes) (version 2) | ecosystem: Engineered > Bioreactor > Anaerobic >... | reverse complement strand
GACCACACGGGAACGAACCGGCGACTACGCGATCATGAAAACGCTGGGATTCGGCGCGACAGACATTACGATTCTAATTTTCGGCGAAGCGCTGGTGGTCACGCTTACCGGTGCGGCAATCGGCATTATCCTGACTTTCCCGGTTGCCAAAGCCTTCGGCCAGCAGCTGTCAACGTATTTCCCCGTCTTTCTGGTTTCCGCTCAAACGATTTATATGGACATTGCCGCTGCGTTTCTCATCGCGTTTTTTGCGGCGATCATTCCCACCCATCATGCGATCCGAATCCGCATTGCCGACGGTTTGAGGAGGATCGGCTGATGGCGACAGTGCCTCTTTCCTACAGTTTCCGCAATCTCTGGAAACGCCGTTTGACCACAATTCTGACAGTCTCCGGCATGGCGCTGGTGGTCTTTGTTTTCTCCGTTGTGTTGATGATGGCCGCAGGCCTCCAAAAAACACTGGTAGAAACCGGTTTGCCCGATAATGTCGTCGTGGTGCGCAAAGCTGCAACTTCCGAAGTTATGAGCATCATCGATCGTAAATCAGCATCAATTGTGGAAATGCTGCCACAGGTGGCCACAGGAAATCAGGGACAGACGATGATAGCCAAGGAGTCGGTTGTGCTGATCGCCCTGAAAAAAAAAGGGGCAGAACAGTCTTCCAGCCATTCCAACGTGACGGTGCGTGGTATCCAGGCCGAATCCCTGCCGCTTCGTCCACAGGTAAAGCTGGTAGCGGGACGGATGTTGCGTGCTGGTTCATCGGAAGTTATCGTTGGCAACAGTATTGCCAAAGGATTTCAGGGGGTGGGGTTGCAGCAGACTTTGAACTGGGGAATGCGTACCTGGACGGTGGTTGGAATCTTTGATGCGGGTAATACCGGGTTTAGCTCGGAAATTTGGGGTGACGTAGATCAGGTCATGCAAGCTTTTAGGCGTACAATCTTTAACTCATTGATTTTTAAACTAAAAAATCCTGATGATTTTGATGCAGCAAAAGCCGCGATTGAAAAAGATCCGCGCCTTACCTTGGAGGCTAAACGCGAAACAAAGTATTATCGGGATCAATCGGAAGTGATGGCTAAGTTTTTGAGAATTCTGGGCATGTCACTGACGATTATCTTTTCCATCGGCGCGATTATCGGCGCAATGATCACTATGTATTCCGCCGTTGCCAACCGCACGGCGGAAATCGGCACCTTGCGGGCTCTGGGTTTTCGCAGGCGCAATATTCTGCTGGCCTTTCTGACCGAATCGCTGCTTCTGGGTTTCATCGGCGGGTTCATCGGATTGTTTTTCGCGTCGTTCATGCAGTTTATCTCGATCTCCACGGTAAACTTTCAGACGTTTTCCGAACTGGCGTTTAAATTTACACTGACACCCGACATTATTTTAGAATCGATGATCTTCGCGCTCGCAATGGGATTAATCGGCGGTGTCCTGCCTGCATTGCGTGCATCAAGAATGAAGATTGTCGATGCGCTTAGGGCATCTTAAAAAAGGGAACGGCCTGATGATCGCGTATCACCTCGCGCCACCTCGAGCCACCTTCAGGTGATCACGTGGTCAGGTGGTTAGGTTATTGAAACCTTTCCCTACCTGCCTCTTTATAGCCTCTGCGACATTGTTTTTGATTTAGATGCCATTCGAATCTCTTACGCGCACAGGGTTTTGAGGATGTACTTCGTCATTTTGATTCCGAGAAGAAGATTTTCTATAGAGATGCGTTCGTCAATACCGTGGACTCGGTTCAGATCCGCGCGCTCTAGAATCATCGGCGTAAAACCGTAAGCCGGATAGCCACATTCACGCCAGTAACGGCCGTCCGTCGCTCCGGCCATCAGCAGTGGAAAGGCACCCGCTCCAGGTGAATGTTTGCAAGCAGCGGCTGTTACGGCTTCATAAAACGGATTATCCATGGGCGCGACTCCTGAAGGAGGCGACGCCTGGATCATTTCTATCTTGATACGGTCATCGGCAATGCGCCTGACAAGCCAGTGATGAAATTCTTCAGCATTGGTTGAAGGAAGCAAGCGGCAATCCAGTTGCGCCACGGCCTGTTCCGGGATAACATTAATCTGGTAGCCGGCATTGATCACATTGGGGCTGATCGTATCCCGCAGCACCGCGTTGGTAAATTTATCCGCAGCCAGCGCTTTGCCTGCCAGCATCAAAATTAACGGATTGGTAAGATGGCGCAGCATCCATGATGTGGGAAATTTCTGCGTCGGCGCAAGCTTCCTGAACATCATCACAGCTGCGTCATCGACACGCAAAGGACGTGGGGTATCGATAATCCTTTCCAGGGCATGCAGTAACGTAACATTAGCGCTATTTCGGTGCGGCATGGAACCGTGTCCGGGGTCGCCTGTTGCAATGAGACGGAAACGATAAATTTGTTTTTCAGCAACGGCAATGGCAAACATAATTCCTTGCCCGAAAACATCTTTTACGCCGCCACTGCCTTCATCCCAAACCCATTCGGGATCGATTTCTTTTAAATGATTCTCCACAAGCCAGCGCATACCGTTTTCCCCGCCCGGTTCTTCATCGGGCACCGCTGTAAAAACAAGGGGTCGGCGGAATTTCACGCCCTCTTGAAGAAGTGATTCCAGGGCCAGAAGGAACATAACCCCCAGACCCTTGGTGTCAAGCGTACCTCGTCCCCATACAAAACCATCGGCCACCTTGCCGCTGAAAGGAGGATACGTCCACTTTGAAGAATCAGCGGCGACCACATCGATATGATGGTTAATCATCAGCGGTTTGAGATTCTCCGTCCCTGAAATACGCGCGACAACCAGGCCGCGCCCGGCAACCGGTTCATGGATTTTGATGTTGGAGGTGATCTTGCGGCTGACCAACTGATCGCGCAGCCACAGAGCAGCCTGCATTTCATTGCCCGGCGGGTTGGTTGTATCAAACTGCACGTAGCGGCTCATGGTCGTAACGGCATCTTCCGTTATTTTTTGTTCATCCATCTCCCATCTTCACCCTAACCACATCAGGCGTAATCTTTTTTGACCGATTTCAAAAGCAAAGATTTTACGAGTTGGGTCGCCACCTGTATCATCTTTTATCGTGCAATATTCTATTTAACCTTTGCTCCGCCTAGCTTCACATTGCCCAGAATCACCCCATTAACTTTTGATGCTTTTAATGAAATTCATGTAATGCGTTGCTGTTTCCTGCGGTTTTTCCATCATGGGAACATGGCCGCAATCCTTGATGATTACAGTCTTATGATTTTGTAATCCCTTTTCGAAAACCGGCACGCTGGATATATCAATGACTTGATCCTTATCCCCCCAAAGAATTAAAGCTGGCGCTTTGATATTCGGCAGGTCTTTTTCGAGAGAGTAAAAATCAGGAAAGATTTCTTTGCGTTCCTTTTCATAAAAATTGCGATTGGCTAAAGCCGTTTTGACCATTACTTTCTCGATAGGGGAAGGCAGACTTGGCCGGTTAACGAAAAGTAGTGCCACGTATCGCGGCACATCGTTGCTGTCTTTTAATAAAAGTGGATTTTCTTCCCCTTTTTCTACCATTTTATACACTACGCTTTTTTCTAAAGACTTGACCCCTCCGGCGTCAAAAAGTCCCACGCTGAGAATTTTATCAGGATAGCGCACGGCATAAGTTCCCGCAAATAAACCGCCCATGGAATTACCTGCGATATGAAATTTTTTCAACTCGAGTGCCTGGACAAATTTATGCAAACGAGACATCTGATTTGATAGATCGTACAAATCTTTCTCGATCATGGAACTTTCTCCGTAGCCGGGGAGATCGGGGATCACCACATGGTAATCCTTCGTTAAGTAGGGTGCTAGCATTACCCAATTGTCTTTGCTTCCCATATAACCATGCAAAAGTAATATGGTCGGTCCTTTGCCTCCCTCCAGATAAACGATGTTATGATCATCAATCTTGATTTCTTTTTTGATGAGTCCAGCCTTACTTCTGGCTGCGTCTATCATATAACCAGCCACCTTTTCGGGCATAGCATAATAAAAGGCAATTAACGCGGCGATAATAACTACTATTGCAATTAAGACTTTTTTAATAACCTTCATAAACCCTCCTTTTGTTACAAATTGGTTAAAATAATATAATCTGTAGGGAAATTAAGAAACAATTGTACACCTGCCTACTACACTTAAATCAGTTTAATAAGAACTCCATTATTCTATTGCTGAATATTATAATATCAACTTAATTCTATAATATTTCTTATAAAAAATATCGATTGAAAAATAATCCTAATGCTATCAGCACCGGCGTGCTGATATTGATAATCACATTTTTTGTCATAAAAGGGAGAAGCTTCGGAATATCATCGGCATAGCGCATGACGCCGCGCATCACAGGCACGGCAAGAATCAACGTGAAAAGCCCGATCAGGGCTCCCGGGGGAAGCACTCTTAAAAGACATCCGGCAAGGATCGCCACATAAGTCAAACACAGAAAAATGGCATATACGATAGAGCTGAACTTGCGTCCGATTCGTATGGGTAGATGATTCCGGCCAATTTGCCTGTCCGCCTCAACATCAGGAAACTGATTGAGGAGTAACAGATTGTTGACCAAGAAAAACGGCACCAGAGAAGCCATGGCGGCGGTCCAGGAATAATGACCGGTCAGTACAAAATCAGTACCCATCACCATCAACGGCCCGAATCCAAGGCCGGGGGCAATCAGACACAGAAGAGGACTGCGTGTAATCAATGGTGTATAAGCATAGACGGTGATCAATCCCAGGATGCCCAAGGGCAGTAGCCACGGCCCTCTTTCTATCAGGAAGTAAACACCGATACAGGCCGTTAAAATTAAACTAACTAAACCTGTAATTAAGGCCAAATGGGCCTTTTCAGGGTTTTCCGGCAGGATCTTGGTTCCGCCGGAAAACGGTGTTGGCTCGGTAATCAGATCAAGCCCGCTCTTAAAGTCATAATATTCGTTGAGTGCATTCACGCTGATATGGGATAAAAGGGCGCCGATCAGTATCAGGGCAATATAGACGGGGTTAAGGGGAGCTCCCGACCAAAAGGCCGTTGCGACTCCCAAAAGTACACAGGCCGGGGTTAAAGTTAAAAAATTCGGTTTCATCGGGCCAATCACGGCATTACTCATAGAAAAACTCCATTGATATTGATAAGATATTACCTTTTCGCGGCGGAAGTATATGAAGAATAATCTTGTGTGTCAATTGAATGTTGGTATGAAAGGGAGAGGGTGGCACCAGTCTGTGTGGTCGGACGCGAATCTTGTTTATTACCGATCGAAAGAGAGTAATTGTTAGTCGCATATCGTTTAAGCGAATAATATTGAATTTCTGTTCGTTACTTCATGTTGTTTTCTTTTTTCGCCAAGTCATACAGGATTTCGATCGTAGATAATCAAAAAATGGCTGAACTCAAACTTTACCTGTGGTATAGGTATCAAAAGCAGGTTAGGTAAATGATTATTATGGCAGGCATTTTGAAGCGTAAGTAACAATCGCGCGGCAGCTGTTTCATCTCCGTACTGAAAGAAGGCCCTGATGCTAAAAAAATATCGATATTTACTAGCGGACATGCTTCAAGGTTTGCTGTATCATTTCGTCCGCATCTACAGTTGGACCTTCCGCCTCAACATCGAAAACGAAAAAACCTGGCTTACGTACCTGCAGAACGGCGGCAAGGTCCTCTTGTGCTGCTGGCATCAACAATTTTTCTCGGCCATTCGTCACTATAAGACCTATGCCGCCTATCGCCCGGCCCTGATGATCAGCCAGAGTAAAGATGGCGACATCATCGCCAGGATTGCCGAGAAAACCGGCTGGCATACAGTACGAGGATCCTCGTCACGAGACGGGAGCCGAGCCCTGAAAGAAATGATCGATCATCTGTTACAATCTGGTTTTGGCGGTCATATCTTGGATGGACCGAGAGGACCGGCTGGAGTCGTCAAAGCGGGCGTCGTTCGCCTGGCACGAGCTTCCGGAGCCCTTGTTGTCCCATTCTACACTTCTGCAGATCGGGCCTGGTATTTTAACAGCTGGGATCGCTTCATGCTCCCGAAACCCTTTGCGCGTGTCACCTTACGCTTTGGCGAGATGCTGGATCTGACCTCCGGGGAAAGCGAAGAAGATTTTGAACGCCACAGGGTCCGAATCCAAGAAATCATGCAACCAGGCCTGCATCCCTGATTTGTGCGCTACCTGATACCGTCCTGCGAGCGGCAAATATCGCGCTCCCCGAATATGCTTGATTTCAATTCTTAATCGGTGTTATTTTAAAGGCAAGTGATAAACTGAAGTTGGCAGTCGATCTGTGGCATACCCAACTTGCAAAATCAGGGGGGAGTTTATGCTACAATTTCTTAAGAGGTTATTCTTCAAGGATAGGAGATATTATCCCCGGCATCTGGTAAATTGTAGCTTTGATCTTGTAGTTCCCACAGCTGAGGGAACTACAATTAAACGGAAGGTTGACGTTATAGATATTAGCTTTGGTGGATTCGCCTTCATTTACGAAGGCTCGCCTCGTGATCTGGCCAATTCTGGACGTATTAGTTTATCTAAAGGTATGCCTGCAACAATCGGATTTAAGACAACATCAGATGTTGAGTGCTCAGAAGGATCAACTTATCGTAGGCGTGGAGTGAAGTTTGAGTTCAAGAGCCTCTTCGCCAAGAAACAACTGGTTGAGTTTATTGAAAACTATGGGCTCTAAGTGGAAGTTCTACACGAGCAGACGTCAGAACGGGAAAGACTCAGTTTGTTGCATTAAAAATTGGATAGTACATATCAAAAACGTAATTTACCCTCTCGGCATGATGTGACGAATTTCAAATCATCGTGAATGAGATGCAAGAACTGCAATAACCGTCCTGTCAATCTTTGATAAAGGCAGCTTGTTCAAATCCGAAGGTGTTGCCCATCGCCATTCCTGACAGGCAAGCGCTTTAGGTTCGCCTTTCAATAAAATACTTTCGTATGTGTCAAGTTTTATGCGGAAGTGTGTGTATGCATGATTGACAGACGCGAGCTTTTTTACCGCACGGATGAAAATGCCCAGCTCTTTTCTTACACTACGCCTCAAGCTGCTTTCCATGTTCTCGCCGTCTTCAACAAATCCTCCCGGTAATTTCCATAAAGATGCCAGTAATCCAGTGGCAGGCCGCTGCACAACCAGTAGCAAGCCTTCTGGGTTGCGGATGACGGCGGCTACCGACTGCCTGCGTGGAATGGTCAGGGCTTTCCGCTTCACAGGGAGAGAGTTTTGTAAATCAGTAAGCCACGCACGGCAAATTGAAGCCAGGGGACAAATCGAACAGTTGGGATTTTTCACCTGGCAAATCATTGCGCCCAGATCCATCAGTGCCTGATTAAAGTCACCGGGACGTTTGGCGGGAACCAGCGTCGCGGCCAGCTCAAACAATATTTTTTGTTCCCGGGAATCATCCAGCGGTTTGCGGATGGCAAAAACGCGGCTCAGAATCCGACGGACATTGCCGTCAACTGCGGGAAGGGCCTGTCCGTAGGCAATGCTCAGAATAGCGCCGGCTGAATATTTGCCGATGCCGGGAAGCGTTTTGATTGTTTCGATGGTGTCGGGAATCCGACCGTCAAACTGGTCGACAACGATTTGCGCGGCGGCATGAATATTTCTGGCCCGTGAATAATAACCCAGATTTTCCCACGTTTTGAGCACCTGCTGCAGGGGAGCGCGCGCCAACGCATAAACGTTCGGGAAATTTTTCAAAAAACGAAAGTAGTAAGGAATCACCGTATCCACCTGGGTTTGCTGAAGCATGATCTCCGAGATCCAAATACGGTAAGGATCGCTTGTTTCCCGCCAGGGGAGCGAACGTTGATGGCGTTTGTACCAGGCAAGCAGTTGGCGGCTCAGCAGATTTCTAATTTTAGCAGCGCCTTTGATCATGGGCGACTATATATCCTATCCCCAGGAACATGACAATATTGCTGTTTAAAGCCCATTTTCCTCCTATCTTTTATCTCCTATATTTTATCTTGACAGATATTCGTTTATAGGCCAATCATGAATATACTCAAAGATAGATTAATGTTGTTTTTTCAAATCGTTAGATTTTCTAGTTAACTCATCAACAGGAGAAATGAAGAGGAAAAAAATTTAGAAAGAGGATTGTATTTTACTGAGCGGAGGCGCGTAGGTTACAGAAGTTGAATTCGGGGCCAACGCCGAAAATTTGAACATAAAGGCAAAAAAGCAATCCAAGCCTTGTTTGAACGATCACTCGGCTGATTCAGAAAAGGTAACATCAAAAACTGTACTATGATAAAAGGAGGCGTTATGTCTGATTCGTTGAGGTACCAGGATGTTTACGGACAGTCTATCAACCAGCCCGATGTCTTCTGGGGCAAAGCAGCCGAAGCCATACAGTGGACGAAGAAATGGGATAAAGTGCTTGACGACAGCAACAAGCCTTTTTACCGCTGGTTCGCCGGCGGCGAACTCAATACCTGTTACAACGCACTTGACTATCATGTGGAATCAGGCAGAAAAGACCAGGTCGCTGTTATTTACGACAGTCCCGTTACCAATACCATCAAAAAGATTACCTACGGAGAACTCCTCAATAATGTAGTCTCATTCGCCGGGGCGCTGGCCGGTTTAGGCGTCACGAAAGGTGACACGGTGATTATCTACATGCCCATGATTCCCGAGGCAATGGTGGCCATGCTGGCCTGCGCGCGCATCGGCGCTGTGCACTCCGTTGTCTTTGGTGGATTTGCAGCCAATGAACTGGCCATCCGTATTGACGACGCCAAACCCAAAGTCATGATTTCCGCCTCCTGCGGCATTGAAGGGAAAAAGACACTACCTTATAAACCGCTTCTGGACGAGGCTATCACAATCGCTGCGCACAAGCCGGAAAAATGTGTCATCTATCAACGCCCACAAGTGCAAGCCGTGTTGACGGCAGGCCGCGATCTGGACTGGGAAGAATTGCTCAAAGTCGCTAAGGCTGCCCCCTGCGTTCCCGTGGCTGCAACCGATCCACTTTATATTCTTTATACATCAGGAACAACCGGCAAACCTAAAGGCGTCATGCGCGATAACGGCGGTCACGCCGTCGCTCTGAAATGGTCGATGAAGTACATCTACGACATCCGACCGGGTGAAGTTTTCTGGGCGGCCTCCGACGTTGGTTGGGTCGTGGGACATTCCTACATTGTGTATGCACCATTGCTTTATGGTTGCACGACTATTCTGTATGAAGGCAAACCCGTGGGAACGCCTGATCCCGGTGCGTTTTGGCGCGTCATTTCCCAGCACGGCGTATCCATTCTGTTTACCGCACCGACAGCGTTTCGCGCTATCAAGAAAGAAGACCCCAACGGTGATTACCTGAAAAAATACAATATTTCCTGCCTAAGATATCTATTCCTTGCAGGCGAACGGCTTGATCCCGACACCTATCACTGGGCCAGCGACATGCTGAAGATTCCTGTAGTCGATCACTGGTGGCAGACGGAAACGGGCTGGCCGATCGCCGCAAACTGTATGGGCATTGAACCATTCCCGATTAAAGCCGGATCGCCCACCAAACCGGCGCCAGGGTATAATGTCCAGATACAGGACCTTGATGGTAAAACGCTGCCCAATGGAGAGGAAGGTGCCGTCGTAATTAAACTGCCGCTTCCTCCCGGTTGCCTGCCCACACTCTGGAAGGATGACAAACGTTATCTGGAATATGTCACCGAAAGACCCGGCTATTATGTTACCGGCGACGGCGGCCGCTTTGATCTGGATGGGTATATTTATATCATGGGCCGAATTGATGACGTGATCAACGTAGCCGGCCACAGGCTTTCCACAGGAGCGATGGAAGAAATCGTTGCCAAACACAAGGACGTTGCGGAATGCGCGGTTCTGGGTGCGGACGACCAGCTCAAAGGTCAGGTGCCCGTTGGTTTTGTGGTTTTAAAGGCCGGCGTGACTCGTAAGCCGGAAGAAATCATCGCAGAGCTGGTGCAGATGGTGCGCAATGAACTAGGCGCGCTGGCCTGCTTCAAAGAAGCCGCTGTGGTCAAGGCGCTGCCCAAAACACGTTCAGGAAAGATTCTGCGGAGTACGATGCGCAAAATCGTGGACGGCAAGGAATACGTTGTTCCATCCACCATCGACGATCCGGCGGTTCTGCCGGCTATCGCGGAATCGGCCAGAACGATTGGTTACGGGAAGCAATAAAACCCCTCACAGGGGTTGCGAGGCCATTGGCTATAGGTTATAGAAAACCAGAGTAAAAAGCCGGATGGAAATTTCTTTTACCATCCGGCTTTTTCGTTTCATATCATGATCCGTCATCGTCATCTGATCAGTTCGGCGAGGCGTTCCCAGCGGACATTCTTTTCTTCCGCATTCCACGACCAGTAAAGAATAAAGGCTTTGCCCTGAACATCCTTTAAATCGACAAATCCCCAGAAGCGGCTGTCCAGGCTGTGGTCACGATTGTCTCCCATCACAAAAAGAGAATGATCCGGCACGATTACCGGGCCGAAATTATCCCGTGGCTGCGCTTCAGCCGGATAAATTGTCTGATCATCATAAAC
>Ga0209202_1002334_pt1 | contig 10590 bp, 9 predicted proteins | sample AD_UKC032_MetaG_FD_184416 | JGI IMG/M metagenome (GOLD analysis project Ga0209202, IMG submission 184416) | Active sludge microbial communities of municipal wastewater-treating anaerobic digesters from USA - AD_UKC032_MetaG (SPAdes) (version 2) | ecosystem: Engineered > Bioreactor > Anaerobic >... | reverse complement strand
TCGGGCAAACCGGCAAGATCGTCGCCCCGCAGCTTTACATCGCGGTCGGCATCTCGGGGGCGATCCAGCATCTGGCCGGGATGAAGGAGTCGAAGGTGATCGTCGCCATCAACAAGGACCCGGATGCACCGATCTTCCAGATCGCCGACTACGGCCTCGTCGCCGATCTGTTCGAATCCGTGCCGCAATTAGCCGCCGCGTTAGGCTAGAATCATCGTGTGAATCTGCCGGATACATTGCTGGGTGAAGGGTGGTACTGGGCGGCATGGGCCGTCTGGTTGCCGCTTTTTGCCCGCAGTGTCTGGCGCGCGTCCTGGCTGCGTTTTAAGGACTCCGACCTGTTCAACGTCTGGCTTGGCATGATTGTGCTGTTGACGCTGATCTGGAGCATGAAAGCTGGCGTCAAGCCAGGTCTTTCGATGCACCTCTTGGGGGCAACGGTGTTTACCCTCAGTTTTGGGCCACATCTCGCATTTGTCGGGCTCTCGTTGGTGCTTCTGGGTATCTGTCTCAACGGGGGCTTCAGTATTTTTGCGTATGCGATCAACGCGCTTTTGATGGCCGGCGTCGGCATCCTGGTCACGCAGACGATGTATCGCATTGTTGTGCATTACTTGCCGCGCAATTTCTTTGTTTACGTCTTCGTCAACGGCTTCTTCACCGCGGCGTTGAGCGTCATCGGTGTCGGCATTGTCGCAACGCTGTTGATGGTCGTGGCGGGTGCGTACGAATGGGAATATCTGGCGAGCGAATATCTGCCATATTTCCTTTTGCTGGGATTTTCGGAGGCCTGGCTGTCGGGAATGCTGATAACCCTGTTCGTCATCTATCGCCCGAATTGGATTGTCACATTTGACGATGCCAGTTATCTAGCCAATAAATAAGGACTACAATTCGTTCGATTACATGTCATTGGGGTTAAGGCAGGTGAACCGTAACGCATTTCGTTTTTCCCTCATTGCCACTGCGCTAGCTATTTCTGGTCAGACATTGGCGATTGGCCTCGGTGAACTAAGGAGCAACTCTGCGCTTGGTGATCGGCCACGGCTGGAGGCCGACATCCTTGGCGACAACAAGAGTTTGCTCGACCCCGCCTGTTTTCGATTGGTAAAGCCCTCGGGTGACGATAGCCTGCCATGGCTGAGGCGTGCCACATTTAGGGTGCGCCAGGGGAATCCGGCGGTACTTGAGATTCTTTCCGATACACCGCTTAACGAACCGGCGCTGGCGGTGGCGGTATCCGTGGCGTGCGGCCAGGACATGGTTCGCGAATATGTGCTTCTTGCATCGCCGCCAACAGGTCGCGCGCTGATGACGATGGAGCCTCCTGTAAAGCCACGTCCGGCCATGTCGGCTTCAATAGTGGAGCCCCGGGAACGGGGAGGACTCCCTAAAGTTCCTGCACCTGTCGTGTCCAAGGCGCCGCCTGAAGATCGCAAACCGCCCATTCCGTCCGGCTCGGCTGAGGACGACAAGGCGGCAGCCGAGAAGATCAGGAGCATGGAGGCGACGGTCAGCGAACTTCAGAAACGTGCCGGCGATCTTACCCAGAAGATCGACGACGCCTCTTCGTCCATGCCAGCCGGTTCCCCGCCGGCGGTAACCACGCCCCCGCCGGTTGCACCGGCTGTCCAGCCACCTCCGGCCAAGCCCGCCCCTGCCGGATCGGATTCCTCTGGTTCGGGCTGGAGTTTCTACGCTGCGTTGATTGGCGCCTTGCTGGTGGTCGCCGGCTTGCTGGGATGGCGGCGCTATAAGGAGCACAAGCTAGAAGCCGGTGCCGATGGGCGCAACCTTGAAGTTGATCCGCCACGGTTTGGCGAGCGTGCGGAGCGCGGTGGTGTCGACCTGCAAGTCGATCCGGTTGCGATGGCAATGCCGCCCAAACTCGATGCCTCGGTACTCGCTGCGCAACCGGCCGCAACACCGAGGCCTTTGTCGCTGCATTCATCGACACACGATTCGATGTTGTCGATTTCTGCTGCTACGGTCGACGAGCATTTCGAGGCCAATCCCGTGATGGAACTGGCGGAAATCATGCTGTCGTTCGGTCGGGTCAAGGGTGCGGCTCAGGCCTTGCAGGAATACATCGATGCGAGCCCGCAGGAGGCGCTGAAACCGTGGATTCGCCTGATGGATATTTACCGCACGGCGGGCATGCGTCACGAATTTGAAAAGGTCGCCCGTGAACTGAACAGGAATTTCAACGTCGAGGTTCAGAAATGGGATGCTGAACCCACCCAGCAGGGCGAGGTCGACGTCGTGCTCGATGGCGGATCGGACAAGCATTCCGATCCAGTCAGACTGGAAGGGATCGAGAGCATGCCGGCGATAATGGAGCAGGTGCTGATTCGCTGGAACTCGGGCGATGTCGTCGCTTATCTTGACCAGTTGCTGCGCGACAACCGCGGTGGTACGCGCCTGGGCTTCTCCTTGCCTGTCGTCGAGGACATCCTGTTCCTGATCGAGTTGAAAGAGAGTTCCAACAACGTGGAAAGTGACGTCAAGCAATCATGAGTGAATATATTGCCCCCTTGCGGGATATGCGGTTCGTAATGCAGGAATTGGCGGGTCTTGACCAGATCGTTTCCTTGCCGGGTTGCGAAGAGGCTTCGGCGGATGTCGTCGATGCCATTCTGGATGAGGCTGCCAAGTTTGCCGGCGAGGTGATTTCTCCGCTCAATCGGGTGGGGGATACCGATGGCGCCAAATGGAAGGATACGGTCGTCACTACTTCGCCCGGCTTCAAGGAGGCTTACCGTCAGTTTGTGGATAACGGCTGGAACGGGCTCGGTTGCGACCCCGAATACGGTGGCCAGGGGCTGCCACGTTTGCTTTCTACCGCTGTGAGCGAAATGTGGAAGGGCGCCAATCATGCCTTTTCGCTATGCCCGATGCTGACCCAGGGGGCGATCGAGGCGCTGATGATTGCCGGTACCGATGAACAAAAAGTAGCTTACCTGCCGAATCTCGTATCCGGCGAGTGGACCGGCACCATGAATCTGACCGAGCCCTCGGCAGGCTCGGATCTGGCCGCAGTTCGCAGTCGTGCGGAACCGGTGGGTGACGGGACTTACAAGATTTTCGGCCAGAAAATTTTTATCACCTATGGCGAGCACGACATGACGGACAACATCGTCCATCTCGTGCTGGCACGTACGCCCGATGCGCCGGAAGGCGTCAAGGGCATCTCGCTGTTCGTCGTTCCCAAATTCCTGCTCAAGGCCGATGGGACGCCAGGCGAGCGCAACGATGTCTATTGCGTCTCCATAGAGCACAAACTGGGTATTCACGGTAGCCCGACGGCAGTCCTGGCTTTCGGCGATCACGGCGGCGCCATCGGCACGCTGGTCGGCGAAGAGAATCGCGGCCTCGAATACATGTTCATCATGATGAACGCGGCCCGCTTCAATGTGGGGCTGGAAGGTCTGGGGGATGCCGAGCGTGCTTATCAGCGTGCAGTAACCTATGCGAAGGAGCGCGTTCAGGGTACCGAAGTCGGTGTGCGCGGTGGCCCGAAAGTGCCGATCATCAAGCATCCCGATGTGCGTCGCATGCTGATGTCGATGCGGGCGCGGATCGAAGCCATGCGCGCGCTGGCCTATGTCACGGGGGCTGCGCAGGATAATGCCCATGCCAATCCCGATGAGGTGGCGCGCAAACAGGCACAGGCTTTTGCCGACCTGATGATTCCGGTGGTCAAGGGCTGGAGTACCGAAAGCGCTGTCGATATCGCATCGCTGGGCGTTCAGGTTCACGGTGGCATGGGCTTCATCGAGGAAACCGGCGCCGCCCAGCATCTCCGCGACGCCCGCATCACCACCATTTACGAAGGGACGACGGCCATCCAGGCCAACGACCTGATCGGGCGCAAGATTGCCCGTGAAAAAGGCGTGACCATCCTTGCCGTGATCGCTGAGATGCGTGCCGATGCGGCAAGACTTGACGGTGACCTCGCCGGAATTTGCGCCCGGCAGTTGGTTGCGGTCGACGCCCTGGAAAGGGCTGTTTTCTGGATCGTCGCCAATTACTCCAGCGATCCCAAGGGCACCCATGCCGGTGCCGTGCCCTTCCTCCACCTGCTCGGTATTGTGGCCGGCGGCTGGCAAATGGGGCGGGCAGCGGTAATTGCCCGGGCCAAGATTGCCGGCGGCGACGACGATCCCTTCTGGACTGCCAAGCTGGCGACGACACGCTTCTTTGCCGACCATTTCCTGACGCAGGCATCCGGACTTACCGAGGCGATCGTTGCCGGCGCGGCCGGAACGTTGGAACTGGCCGAAGACAGCTTCTGATATTTGAATCGATTTTGCCCGAAGGCCCGCGATTGTTGATATAATCGCGGGCTTTTCAACCTTGCCCTACCGCGAACGCATGGCGGAGGGTATATCCCAAAAGGAGTTTGCATGCGCCATTACGAAATCGTCTTTATCGTCCATCCGGACCAAAGCGAACAAGTGCCCGGTATGGTCGAGCGCTATCGCGCCATCGTGACCGCCAAGGGCGGCTCGATTCACCGCCTGGAAGACTGGGGCCGCCGTCAGCTGGCCTACCCGATCCAGAAGATCCACAAGGCACACTACGTGCTGATGAACATCGAGTGCGACGGCGAAACGCTGAACGAACTCGAGCATTCGTTCAAGTTCAACGACGCTGTCCTGCGCCACCTCACCGTCAAGATGAAGGCCGCCGTGGCGACCCCTTCCCCGATGATGAAGGAAGAAAAGTCCAAGTCGCTGATGGGTGGTGAAGTTGCCGCACCGGCTGCCGCGGTCGAAGCACCGGCTGCCTGACGGATATTTGCACGGGAACTGCTGCGGTTAATTGCATCGAACTTTCGGGAAAACTGGTCGAGCGCAAGGCTTTGCGCTATACACCAGCCGGAGTTCCAGTTAGTGAGGGGCTATTGCAACACAGCTCCAGACAAGCTGAAAGTGGTGCGGAGCGCTTGGTAGAGGTGGAAATCACTGTGGTGGCCTTGGGCGAACCCGCTCGCTGGCTACAGGCTGCGCCCCTCGGAGGCTCGGTTAATGTGACTGGATTTCTCGCCGCCAAAAGCCGCAACAGCAAGGCCCCCGTGCTACATGTGAATTCAATAGAATTTTTGGAAGGAAACGAAAATGGCTCGATTCTTCAAGAAGAAGGATGACGACAAGAAAAAGAAGCGTGGCGGCGGTCTCTTCAAGCGCCGCAAGTTCTGCCGCTTCACCGCTGAAAAGGTCGAACAGATCGACTACAAGGATGTGGATGTCCTGAAGGAATTCATCCAGGAAAACGCCAAGATCATGCCGGCTCGCCTGACCGGCACCAAGGCCGGCTATCAGCGTCAGTTGGGTACCGCGATCAAGCGCGCCCGCTTCCTGGCACTGCTGCCCTACACCGACAACCATCAATAAGCGAGGAGACGAAACATGCAAATCATTCTGCTCGAAAAGGTGGTCAACCTCGGTAACCTCGGCGATGTCGTCAAGGTCAAGGACGGTTATGCCCGCAACTTCCTGATCCCGAAGCGCATGGCCAAGCGTGCCACCCCGGCCGCCATGGCCGAGTTCGAAGCGCGTCGCGTCGAACTGGAAAAAATCGCCGCTGAAAAGCTGGCCGCTGCTCAGGGTGTCGCCGACAAGATGGCCGGCCTGTCCGTTTCCGTCGCCCGCAAGGCTGGCATGGACGGCCGCCTGTTCGGTTCCGTCGGCAATGCCGACATTGCCGAAGCGCTGAAGGCTGCCGGCTTTGACGTCGACAAAGCTGCCATCCGCATGCCGGAAGGCCCGCTCAAGGCGATCGGCGAATTCCCGCTCGACGTTGCTTTGCACACCGATGTGCTGGCCAACATTACCGTGGCGGTCGTTGCCGAGTAATCCACGTCGTGTTTCACAATAAAAGGCCTCGCAGTTGCGGGGCCTTTTTAATTTAAACTTCTCCCCATGAACCAGCGCCCGCCGAAACCCAGAATCACCGACTCCACCCTTGATCAGTTGCGTGTCCCACCGCACTCCATCGAGGCTGAGCAGTCGGTTCTTGGGGGCTTGTTGCTTGACAACCAGGCCTGGGATCGCATGGGCGATCTGGTCACCGATACCGACTTCTATCGCGACGAGCATCGCCGAATATTCCGGCAGATTCGCAACCTGCTGGAACGTGCAAAGCCCGCCGATGCGGTGACTGTGGCCGAGGCGCTTGACGTTGCAGGCGAGGGCGAGCAGACCGGCGGCCTGGCCTACCTCGGGGAACTGGCGGCTAATACCCCTTCTGCAGCAAATATCCGGCGCTATGCCGAAATCGTTCGCGAACGGGCGGTGCTTCGCCAGTTGGTGGCGACAGCGGATGAAATCGCCGCCGATGCCCTTAATCCCTTGGGTCGTGATGCCGAGACGCTTCTCGACGAAGCTGAGTCGAAGATATTCAAGATTGCCGAAGCGGGCGCCGGGCACAACGAGGGCTTTGTTCACATCAATCCCTTGCTGACACAGGTCGTCGAACGCATCCAGGAACTGCACGACCGCGATAACCCGACCGACATTACCGGCGTGCCAAGCGGCTATGCCGATCTCGACCGGATGACCTCCGGCCTGCAGGCCGGCGATCTGATCATCGTCGCCGGGCGTCCGTCAATGGGCAAGACTGCTTTTGCGCTGAATATCGCGGAGAACGTCGCGGTCGATTCTGGTCTGCCGGTCGGCGTGTTCTCGATGGAAATGGGCGGCACGCAGTTGGCGATGCGCATGCTGGCTTCGATTGGCCGTCTTGACTCGCATCGCGTGCGCACCGGACGTCTCAACGACGATGAATGGTCGCGCCTGTCATTTGCCTTGGGCAAGCTGCACGAAGCGCCGATCTACATCGATGAAACAGGCGGCCTGAGCCCCGCCAACCTGCGCGCCCGGGCGCGCAGGTTGGCGCGCCAGTACGGTGGCAAACTCGGCCTGCTGGTGATCGACTACATCCAGTTGATGAGCGGCAATCGCCAGGGCGAGAACCGGACAACGGAAGTTTCGGAAATTTCCCGCTCGATCAAGGCGCTGGCCAAGGAGTTGCAGGTGCCCATCGTCGCGCTATCCCAGCTTTCGCGGAAGGTCGAGGAGCGCACCGACAAGCGGCCGATGATGTCCGATCTGCGCGAATCCGGTGCTATCGAGCAGGATGCCGATGTGATCCTGATGATGTACCGCGAGGAATACTACAAGCCCGATACGCCCGACAAGGGTATTGCCGAGGTGATCATCGGCAAGCAGCGTAACGGTCCGACCGGAACGGTGAGACTGGCTTTCCTCGGCGAATACACGCGCTTCGAGAATCTCGCGGGCGGCTCCGGCGGGCGATCGGATTACTGATTGCCACCAGTGCCGGGCCGCCGACACTTACTGTAATCGCGCCCTAGAGCTCGACCCGGCGTGAACTGATAGTGAATTCAAAGGCGGTGGGATTGGTACCGTCCCGCTTGCCCTCACGCGATTCCAGTTGGGGAAGGATCAGGAATGGCAGCGTACCCTCGCGCCCGGGCAATACGATGTCGTTGCCGACGTTGTAGGCGATCCAGTTCATTTCCCAGACGCCGAACAGGACTTTCTTCAAGGACAATAGCTTGCTATCGCGATCCGAAAGGCCTTCCAGGGCAATCGCGCGTCGGACGTCACTAGGGTCGACGGGAATCCAGCCGAAGCCGGGTACGTAGAATTCGGCGCGGACATGCTGGGCCCGGGTCGCGTCGTCGCTGGTCAGGCCAAGGCTGCGGAACAGGCGAGAAGGGCCGACGCGCAAGCCATAGACACAGCGGGCAGGGATGCCGATGGCGCGGCAAATCGATACGAACAGTCCGTTGATATCGGCGGAGCGGCCGCCATACTGGCCGCGGATCAACTGTTGGCGTACATCGCCGGTACCACTGCCGGCGAGCGCAGGATCGTAGGTCGTGTTATCGACGACCCAATCATAGATGGCTTTGGCCTGGGCGACCGGATCCTTGATGCGCCCGATAATTTGCTCCCCTTGCTGGTGGGCCAGGCCATCGTTGGGTATAAGCGAGGAGGCTTGCAGGTTGCGGCGGAGGATGTCTTCGCGCTCCGGTGCAACCGTGCGCTTGGAGATGTCGAAATGGCGATCCGCCGTGGTGACCAGGGTCTTGATCTGGAAACGTCCATCGTTGCCATCCATCCACTCGGAATGAAAGACTTCGAGGTCGCCATCCGGCAGGCGCCGCATGCTCGACATTTCGGGATTGCCGTTCCAGCCATGGCCCAGGGTACGCTGGAAGAGCGTGTCCTGATTCAGTGGCAGTGGCAGCCACAAGCGAGTCTGGCCGCTGGCAGCCTTCAGTTTGACTGTGGTGATGATTTCAAAAGTGCGCCAGTTCGACGGGGGCTCCGCCGCTTTGACTGGTGGCAGGCGTGTGGCCGAGGTGCCCTGTGGCGGTTTCTCGGTGATCGGATCTTCTGCGGTATGCGCAACCGGCCCTTGAGGCGCGGTGGAAGAAGATCTGGCCGAGTGATGGGCGGAAGAGGAAGGCTTGGAAGTTCCCGATTTGGCTGTCGGTTTGGATGTCGCTTTCGCATCCGTTTTTTTCTTTGCCGCCAGTGCCTCGGCGGATAACAGGGAGAGCGCGGCAGCAGAGGCCAGAAAATCACGACGTTTCAAGAATTTCCTCCGGCGGAGACAGCCCGTGGCTGAAACGAAAAGGCCGTGTCACTGACACGGCCCCTTTAGTTATTGGAACGAATTATAGCACTTCAGCCGCGTGGTCAGCCAGACGGGAGCGCTCGCCGCGTTGTAACGTAATGTGACCGGAATGCGGCCAGCCCTTGAAACGGTCTACGACATAGGTGAGGCCGGAACTGCCTTCTGTCAGGTAAGGCGTGTCGATCTGCGCGATGTTGCCGAGACAGACCACCTTGGTGCCCGGTCCGGCGCGCGTGACCAGGGTTTTCATCTGCTTCGGCGTCAGGTTCTGCGCTTCGTCGATGATCAGGTATTTCTTGAGGAAGGTGCGGCCGCGCATGAAATTCAGCGACTTGACCTTGATTCGCGAGCGAATGATGTCGTGCGTCGCTGCTTTGCCCCATTCGCCGCCATAAGGGCCGCTGCCTTCATCGATATGGGTAAGCACGTCGAGGTTGTCTTCCAGGGCCCCCATCCACGGCGCCATTTTTTCCTCCTCGGTACCGGGCAGGAAACCGATATCCTCACCGACTGGCACCGTCACGCGGGTCATGATGATTTCGGCGAACAGCTTGCTTTCGAGTACCTGCGTCAGACCGGCAGCCAGCGTCAGCAGCGTCTTGCCGGTGCCGGCCTGGCCGAGCAGGGTGACGAAGTCGATATCCGGATTCATCAGCAGGTTAAGCGCGAAATTCTGTTCACGATTGCGCGCGGTGATTCCCCAGACGGCGTTTTTCGGATGGGTATAGTCGACGAGTGTTTCGAGTACGGCCGTCTTGCCGGCGGTTTCCTTGACGATGGCAGTGAAGCCATCTTTCTCCAGCCAGACGAATTCGTTGACCAGCATCTGCGGGCCGAGCGGGCCGGTGACCTTGTAATAGGTCTTGCTGTCCTTTTTCCACGACTCCATGCCTTTGCCATGCTTGTCCCAGAAGTTGTCGGGCAGGGCGCGGGTGCCGGTGTAGAGGATGTCGGTATCCTCCAGCACCTTGTCGTTGAAGTAGTCTTCGGCCAGCAGGTTGAGGGCGCGCGACTTGATGCGCATGTTGATGTCTTTCGACACCAGGATGACCGGGCGCTTGGGAAATTTTTTCTGCAGGTGGATGACGACCGACAGGATCTGGTTATCGACCTTGGAGGTCGGCAGGCCTTGCGGCAAGTCACCGCTGATCGCTTCAGTCTGCAGGTAGAGGCGGCCGCTCGCCAGTTTGGCCGAGGGCCCGTAGAGATCGATACCTTCATCGATATCCACGCCGTCATGCGCCAGCATTTCATCGAGCATGCGCGAAGCTTGACGCGCGTTGCGGGCGATTTCGGACATGCCCTTCTTGTTGTTGTCGAGTTCTTCCAGCGTCATGATCGGCAGGAAGATGTCGTGTTCCTCGAAGCGGAAAAGGCAGCTTGGGTCGTGCATCAGCACGTTGGTGTCGAGGACGAAAATCTTGGTAACGGCGGGCTTCTTGACGGCTGCGGGCTTGCGCGGCATGAAATGGGCCTTTGGTTGTGGTTGAAAAGGGTCTAAAGGGAAGAAACGAAATCGAGGACATCCTGGGCATGGCCCGGTACCTTGACACCACGCCATTCACGGCGCAGGACGCCGTTACGGTCGATGACGAAGGTGCTGCGTTCGATGCCCCGAACCTGTTTCCCATACATGTTTTTCATTTTCATTACAGCAAACAGGTTACAGACTGTTTCGTCGGTATCGGCGCCGAGTTCGAAGGGCAGCGCCTGTTTAGCCTTGAAGTTTTCATGCGATTTAACGCTGTCTCTGGAAATGCCCAGAATTACGGCGTCGACCGCAACAAAGTGGTCATGGAGATCGCGAAACTGCTGTGCTTCGGTCGTACAGCCCGGCGTGCTGTCCTTGGGATAGAAATAGATGACGACGACCTTGCCGGCCTGCGCCGCCAGGTTGAAGGTCTGTCCGCTGGTGGC
>Ga0209202_1002333_pt1 | contig 10592 bp, 5 predicted proteins | sample AD_UKC032_MetaG_FD_184416 | JGI IMG/M metagenome (GOLD analysis project Ga0209202, IMG submission 184416) | Active sludge microbial communities of municipal wastewater-treating anaerobic digesters from USA - AD_UKC032_MetaG (SPAdes) (version 2) | ecosystem: Engineered > Bioreactor > Anaerobic >... | reverse complement strand
CATCGAAGATCTGGCGCAGTTGATCCACGATCTGAAGAATGCCAACGCCAAGGCTTCGATCTCGGTCAAGCTGGTTTCCGAAGTTGGGGTCGGGACCGTGGCTGCCGGCGTCGCCAAGGCCAAGGCGGATCATGTCGTGATCGCCGGTTTCGATGGCGGCACCGGCGCTTCGCCGCAATCCTCGATCAAGCATGCCGGCACCCCGTGGGAACTCGGCCTGGCGGAAACGCAGCAGACGCTGGTGCTCAACCGCCTGCGCAGCCGCATCCGCGTCCAGGTCGATGGCCAGATGAAGACGGGCCGCGATGTCGTGATCGGCGCGCTGCTCGGCGCTGACGAGTTCGGGTTTGCCACCGCGCCGCTGGTCGTCGAAGGCTGCATCATGATGCGCAAGTGTCACCTGAATACCTGCCCGGTCGGGGTGGCGACGCAGGACCCGGAACTGCGCAAGCGTTTCAGCGGCCAGCCGGAACACGTCGTCAACTATTTCTTCTTCGTCGCCGAGGAAGTGCGCGAAATCATGGCCCAACTGGGCATCCGCAAGTTCGATGACCTGATCGGGCGTGCCGACCTGCTTGACATGCGTCCCGGTATCGACCACTGGAAAGCCAAGGGACTGGATTTCTCCAGGATCTTCTACCAGCCCGCCGTCCCGGCCGACGTTCCGCGTCGCCAGACCGAGATCCAGGATCACGGCCTGGACAAGGCCCTCGATCACAGTCTGATCAAGCAGGCCAGGCCGGCCCTCGAGAAAGGCCAGAAGGTCCAGATCGAAACCTCGATCATCAACGTCAACCGCACCTGCGGCACCATGCTCTCGGGCGAAGTAGCCCGGCGCTACGGCAATGCCGGCCTCCCGGATGACACCATCCACATCAAGCTGACCGGTACCGCCGGCCAGGCCTTCGGTGCCTTCCTGGCCAAGGGCGTGACGCTGGAACTGACGGGTGAAGGCAATGACTATGTGGGCAAGGGCCTGTCCGGCGGCCGCATCATCATCAAGCCGAGCCCGGATTTCCGCGGCATTACGCAGGAAAACATCATCGTCGGCAATACCGTGATGTACGGTGCAACGGATGGCGAAGCCTACCTCGCCGGTGTCGGTGGCGAGCGTTTCTGCGTTCGCAACTCCGGTGGCACGGCGGTCGTCGAAGGCGTCGGTGACCACGGTTGCGAATACATGACTGGTGGGACGGTTGTCGTGCTCGGTGAAACGGGCCGCAATTTCGCGGCCGGGATGTCGGGCGGTATCGCCTACGTGCTGGACGAGGATGGCAGCTTCAAGCATCGGTGCAACCTGGCCCAGGTCGCCCTTGAGAAAGTCCCGCCGGCTACCCGCCATGCAGCGGGCGAGCCCCTGCATCTTGGCGTCGCCGATGAAACCCAGCTCAAGGAGCTGGTCACCCGTCACGCCGAATTCACCGGCAGCCGGACCGCCAAGGCCATCCTTGCCAACTGGGATGCCTACCGCGAGAAGTTTGTCAAAGTCTATCCGCACGAATACAAGCGCGCCCTTACCGAGATGGCCGCTGCTGTACAGAAGGAGGCTGCATAATGGGTAAGCCGACCGGTTTCATGGAGTTCGAACGCCTTAACGAGGCCTACGACCCCGTCGAAAAGCGCCTGAAGAACTACAAGGAGTTCGTCCATGCGCTGAACGACGAGGATGCCCGGACGCAGGGCGCGCGCTGCATGGACTGCGGCATTCCTTTCTGCACCAACGGCTGCCCCGTCAATAACGTCATTCCTGACTGGAATGATCTGGTGTTCCGCGGCAACTGGAAGCAGGCGCTGGATGTGCTGCACTCCACCAACAACTTTCCCGACTTCACCGGCCGCATTTGCCCGGCACCCTGCGAAGCCGCCTGTACGCTGGGTATCAACGCGGCGCCGGTGGGCATCAAATCGATCGAGCACTTCATCATCGACAAGGGCTGGGAATCAGGCTGGGTGGTTCCCCAGCCGCCCAAGGCACTGACCGGCAGAAAGATTGCCATCGTTGGCTCCGGGCCGGCCGGCCTCGCCGCCGCCCAGCAACTGGCGCGTGTCGGCCACGCGGTGACCGTGTTCGAGAAAAGTGACCGGATCGGTGGACTTCTTGCCTACGGCATTCCTGATTTCAAGATGGAAAAGACTGTGGTCGACCGCCGTGTCGCGCAAATGGAAGCCGAAGGGGTCGTCTTCAAGACGGGCGTCATCGTCGGCAGCAAGGAGCTGCCGGAGGGCATCCACAGCGATGCGAAGACACTGGTTTCAGCCGAACAACTGACCCGGGATTTCGACGCCGTGATTCTCGCCGCCGGCGCCGAAGTGCCGCGCGACCTTCCGGTGCCGGGGCGCGAACTGAAGGGCATTCACGCCGCGCTGGAATTCCTGATTCCGCAAAACAAGGAAGTCCAGCAGGGCAAGGCCAATCCGCTCAGAGTCAAGGGCAAACACGTCGTCGTCATTGGCGGCGGTGATACGGGTTCCGACTGTGTGGGGACGTCGAACCGTCACGGCGCCGCGTCGGTAACCCAGTTCGAATTGATGCCGATGCCGCCGGAGCAGGAGAATATTGCGTTGACCTGGCCTTACTGGCCGTACAAGTTGCGTACCTCTTCCTCGCACGACGAAGGCTGCGCCCGCGATTTCGCGGTGGCCACCAAGAAATTCATCGATGATGGCAAGGGCAACGTCAAGGCGTTGCAGGCGGTCCGCGTTGAATGGAAGGACGGCAGGATGGCCGAGGTCGCCGGCTCGGAATTCGAGCTGCCCTGCGACAACGCCTTCCTGGCCATGGGCTTCACCAACCCGGTCGGCAGCCTGCTCGACGCCTTCGGCGTCGACAAGGACAAGCGGGGCAACGCCAATGCCACGACCGATGGCGAAGGCTGTTACGCCACCAATGTCGCCAAGGTTTTCGCCGCCGGCGACGTTCGTCGTGGCCAGTCGCTGGTCGTCTGGGCGATCCGCGAAGGCCGTCAATGCGCGCGTGAAGTCGACGCCTTCCTGATGGGCAGTTCGACGCTGCCCCGGTAAGCCGGAAAGCATCATGCGATAATGCGAAGGCGGCCCCAGTGGTCGCCTTCGTCTTTTCCGGAGTCCGAATATGGCTGAAACGCCTGTACAAGTCGTCATCCTTGCTGCCGGCCAGGGCAAGCGCATGCATTCCAACCTGCCCAAGGTATTGCACCCGGTCGCCGGCAAGGCGCTGGCCGAACATGTGATCGATGCCGCGCGTTCGCTGGCGCCGGCGCGTCTGGTCGTGGTCTTTGGCCATGGTGGCGAAGTGGTGCGGTCAACCCTCGATGCGGCCGATATTTCATGGGCGAAACAGGAGCCGCAGCTCGGCACCGGCCATGCCGTCGCCCAGGCACTGCCGCAACTCGCTGGTGACGGCCAGACGCTGGTTCTTTACGGTGACGTGCCGTTGACCCGGGTGTCCACCCTGAAGCGCCTGCTGCATGCTGGTCGCGACGGGCTGTCCGTCCTCACCGTGGAACTGGCCAACCCGACCGGCTACGGGCGGATCGTGCGCGATGCTGCAGGAAACGTGCAGCGGATCGTCGAAGAGAAGGATGCGAATGCCGGGGAAAAGGCGATTCGCGAGGTCAATACAGGCATCATGGCGATTCCGTCGGCCCGCCTCGCGGACTGGCTGGCCCGCCTGTCCAACGACAACGCACAGGGCGAGTACTACCTGACCGACATCGTCGCGCTGGCGGTTGCCGAAGGGGTGCCGGTGCGCACCGCGCAACCGGATGCTGAATGGGAAGTCCTCGGGGTCAACAGCAAGGTGCAACTGGCCGAACTGGAGCGCGTCCATCAGCGCGACATCGCGGATCAGTTGCTGGTCGCCGGGGTCCGGCTGGCCGACCCGAATCGCATCGATGTGCGCGGGGTTCTGAACCACGGGCGCGATGTGGCGATCGATGTCGGCTGTGTTTTCGAAGGGCAGGTCGAACTGGGCGATGCGGTCGAAGTCGGCCCCTACTGCGTCATGAAGAATGTCCGCGTCGGGGCCGGGACGCGCATTGCCGCCTTCTGTCATTTCGAGGACGCGGTGATCGGTCCCGATGGCGTGCTCGGCCCCTACGCCCGCCTGCGTCCGGGCGCCGAGCTAGGTCCCGAGGTGCATATCGGCAATTTCGTCGAGGTCAAGAAGAGCCGGATCGGCGCCCAGTCGAAAGCCAACCACCTCGCCTACATCGGTGACGCCGAGATCGGCGAGCGGGTCAATGTCGGCGCCGGTACCATTACCTGCAACTACGACGGGGCGAACAAGTTCAAGACCATCATCGAAGACGATGTGTTCATCGGCTCCGACACGCAGTTGGTCGCGCCGGTGACGGTCGGCCGCGGGGCCACGCTGGGGGCGGGAACGACATTGACCAAAAATGCGCCGCCGGACGCGTTGACCGTGTCGCGTGCCCGGCAGATCACCGTCCCCGGCTGGGCGCGCCCGCAGAAATTGAAGAAATAGGGTCGTTTGACTGCTTGGCGTGTCGTGTCTTTGTGCATCCGGCGGGGGCCGGCGTAAAATTGGCGTTTGCCGGATTCAAACAAGTTCAGGGAGAACAAGATGTCCAGATATTCCACCGAGGCGCTGCGTTCAGTGGCGCTGGTTGGCCATGGCGCAGCGGGCAAGACCAGCCTGGCCGAGGCCTTGCTCTACGCGACCGGATCGATTCCGGCCAAGGGTAGCGTCGAAAAGGGCAGCACCGTCTGCGACAGCGATGCGCAGGAGAAGGAGGCGGGCCATTCGCTGACTTCGGCGGTCGTCAATTTCGCGCACGAAAACACTCGCGTCCATCTGGTCGATACGCCGGGCTACCCGGATTTCTCCGGGCAGGCGATCGCCGCGCTGGCCGGTGTCGATACGGCCCTGGTCGTCATCAATGCACAGACCGGCATCGAGCTTATGACCGAGCGCATGATGCGCCATGCCACCGAGCGCAAGCTGTGCCGGATGATCGTCATCAACAAGATCGACGCCGACAACCTTGACTTGCCCGGACTGGTCGCCGATATCCGCGAACGCTTCGGCAAGCAGTGCCTGCTGCTCGATCTGCCGGCGCATGGCGCGGCGGATGTCGTCGAGGTGCTCGAACACGATGCCGGCGATGCCGACTTCGAATCGGTCGCCGCCGCGCACCGCACGCTGATCGACCAGATCGTCGAGGAAGACGAGGACCTGCTCGCGCAATACCTCGAAGATGGCGCCGATCCGAGCGTCACCGCCCTGCATGCCCCGTTCGAGAAGGCGTTGCGCGAAGGGCGCCTGATTCCCATCCTGTTCACCTCGGCCAAGACCGGCGCCGGGATAAAGGAACTGCTGCACGTGCTGGCCTCGCTGGCGCCGAACCCGGCCGAAGGCAATCCGCCGCCGTTCTACAAGGGGGAGCAGGGTGACAAGACCGAGCCTTTCCACGCTGAACCGGATGCCGGAAAACATGTGCTGGCGCACGTCTTCAAGGTCGTGGCCGACCCCTACATGGGCAAGATCGGCATCTTCCGGGTGCATCAGGGGACGCTGAGGAAGGACGCGCAGCTCTTCGTCGGCGACGGCAAGCGCCCGTTCAAGGTCGCCCACCTGTATCAGCTTCAGGGCAAGGACACCATCGAAGTCGATGAACTGCTGCCGGGCGACATCGGCGCCGTGGCCAAGGTCGATCAAATCGAGTTCGATTGCGTTCTGCATGATTCGCACGACGAGGACCACATCCACTTGGTGCCGCTCGAATTCCCGCAGCCGATGGCTGGCCTCGCCGTCGAAACCAAGAAAAAGGGCGACGAGCAGCGCCTGTTCGACATCCTCGGCAAACTGGCCATGGAAGACCCGACTTTTATCGTCGAGCGCCATCCGACCAGCAATGAAACGGTGATTCGCGGCCTCGGCGAGATCCACCTGAAGACCAAGCTGGAAAAAATGGCCGGCCAGTACAAGCTGGAAGTCGATACCCAGCCGCCGCGCATTCCCTATCGCGAAACAATCACCGGTTCGGCGGAAGGCATCCATCGCCACAAGAAGCAAAGCGGCGGCGCCGGTCAGTTCGGTGAGGTGCATCTGCGCATCGAGCCGAAAGGGCGTGGCGAAGGCTTCGAGTTCGTCGATGCGGTCAAGGGCGGTGTCATTCCAGGCGTCTTCATGGCGGCGGTAGAAAAGGGCGTCCGCCAGGGACTGGAAGGCGGTGTCGTGGCGGGCTATGCGGTCGACGATCTGAAAGTGACGGTTTTCGATGGCAAGACCCATGCCGTTGACGGCAAGGAGGTCGCTTTCGTGGCTGCCGGCCGCAAGGCGGTGATCGAGGCCATCCGTGGCGCCAGGCCGATCGTTCTCGAGCCCATCGTCAACATCGAGATCATCGTGCCCGAAGCTGCGATCGGCGACCTGACCGGCGACCTTTCCAGCCGCCGCGGGCACATTACCGGTACCGACGGGCGTGGCCATGGCATGGCAGCGATCAGCGGCGAGGTGCCGCTGGCCGAGATCAACGATTACCAGTCGCGACTCAAGTCACTGACCGGCGGGCAGGGGAGCTACACCATCGAGTTCGCTCGCTACGCGGCGGTTCCGCCGAACGTGCAGCAGCAGATGGCAAGCAGGTTCCAGTTGCACGAAGACGACGAATAAGTCGGTTCATGAAAAAGGCCGGAATACCGGCCTTCTATCATCCTGCCAGGAAGCAGGCCTGGACGCTGCTGACAAACCGGGGCTTACTTGCGGGCGCGCTCGAAAACGTCGCCTGCCGCTTCGTGCTCTTGCTGTGCCTTGGCTTTTACCGGCTTGACGAAATAAGCTTCCCAATCTTCGGCGCTGACTTCGACCTCGACCGCCATCGGAATCCGCCGCTCGACAAGCTTGCGCCGCTCGCGCCAGCCATCGGGCGGGCCAACATCTTCAAGCCGCCGGTCCTCGCGTGGGGCCCGTTTGTCCGTCGTGTTCATAACAGTCGAAGCAATCCATCTGAATCTGTTTTCTAGGTCGAGAGCGTAGCGCATTTCACCCGGAAACGAAAGCCGGGTGCCTCTCCAGTCGGGATGGAAATTCAGATTTTTGTCGCCCAGCGCCGGCGGTAGTGAATCGGCGCCATGCCGGTCCATTCGACGAAGGCGCGGTAGAAGGCCGAGGTGTCGGCATAACCGAGATCGGCTGCGATCCGGGCGATTGAGTCGCCGGTCCTGGTGAGTCGCGCAAGCGCCATGTCGCGGCGCAGGGCCTCCTTGATGTTGCGAAAGCTTGATCCTTCATCTTCCAGGCGGCGGTGGATCGTCCGCGGCGAGAGGTGCAGTCGCGCGGCGATGTTGGCGAGTCCGGGCGAGTCTGGCAGGGCTTTGCGCAGCAGGTCGCGGACGCGGATGACGATCTCGCGGTCGCGCCGGTACAGCGAGGTGATCTTGCCGGGGGCACCATCGAGGAAAACCGTCAGCGCCGCCTCGTCGCGGCGGACCGGCAGGTCAAGAAAATTGGCATTGAAACCGGCGACCAGGGTGCCGACGCCCCCCGGAACGGTGGGTGCGAAGCGTGAATCCTCGGTGAAGATCAGGACGTAGTCGGCGGCGTGCGCCGGGCGGCGGTAAGGGAAAATGACGTGGTCGAGCGCGAGGCCGCGCCCGGCCAGCCAGCACGACAGGCCGTGCAAGAGCCGGAGCAGCCATTCGAAGGCGAAGATACGGGCGGCATCCTCCGGGTCGTCGGCAAGGCGACGGCTTTCGCTGATGACCAGTTCGGCCCGGCCCTGCTGGCGCCGAATGGTGACTGCGAGGTCGGGAAGGACGATGCGCAGGAAGCGGCCGGCCCGCATTAGCGCTTCAGCCAGGGTCGGGGCGCCGATGCAGCCCCGGCAAAGGAACTCGAAGCTGCCGACGCGGAGCGGCTGCGCGAACAGTCCGAAGGCCTCGTCGTCCAGGCGGCGGTTGATCAGGTTGTAGAGCGCGGCGTAGCGATCGACCGGGATTCGGGTGGCGGGGTCTGCAATGTCGACATCGGAGGCGGCCAGTAGCGGTCCCGGGTCAAGTCCGTGACGTTTGAGGCCGGCAAGCATGCCCGTGACAAAACCCATTGCAACAGTGGCTTGCGTTCTATCTGCCGGCCGGTGAGTACCGTGCTGGGGCATTTCCGGTCCTTTTTCGAGGTCGACCGCAACAGCTTATCATCATGGCGGAATTTGCACGATAGGCGTCAATCCGGACAATTCTTGCCAGCACTGGCGGGCGTAACATGGGTGCCTTTCCATGGATTCGATGAGGCAGGTGTCATGACCGATCTTTCAGTTGCCAAAAAACTTGCTCCCTACAAGCCTAAGCACAAGTTGCGCTTCGTCACCGCGGCCTCGCTGTTCGACGGGCACGATGCCTCGATCAACATCATGCGCCGCATCATCCAGTCGACCGGCGCCGAGGTCATCCATCTCGGGCACAACCGCTCGGTCCAGGAAATCGTCAATGCCGCGCTCCAGGAAGACGTGCAGGGCATCGCCCTGACCTCCTACCAGGGCGGGCATGTCGAGTTCTTCAAGTACATGATGGATCTGCTGAAGGCCAACGGCGGCGGCGACATCAAGGTGCTCGGCGGTGGCGGCGGGGTGATCGTGCCGGCCGAGATCAGGGAATTGCATGCCTATGGCGTGACCCGCATCTATGCCCCCGAGGACGGCGTGCAGATGGGGCTGCAAGGCATGATCAACGACCTGGTTCAGCATTGCGATTTCGATGTCGGCGCCGAGGGCCTGCCGCCTGCCGACAAGGTTCTGGACGGACTGCGCGGGGGTGACAAGCGCCTGCTGGCTCGCGTCATCACGCAGCTCGAGAACGGCGCGGCGCCCGGCTTGAAGGAAACCCTCCTCGCCGCTGCGGCGACCATGGCCGTGCCGGTGCTCGGCATTACCGGGACCGGCGGCGCCGGCAAATCGTCGCTTACCGACGAGCTGATCCGGCGCTTCCGCCTCGATCAGGGCGATGCGGTCAAGATCGCGCTGATTTCCATCGACCCCTCGCGCAAGCGTACCGGCGGGGCTTTGCTCGGTGACCGTATCCGCATGAATGCCATCGAGCATCCGAATATCTACATGCGCTCGCTGGCCACCCGCGACACCGGCAGCGAGGTTTCCGCCGCGCTGCCCGAGGTGATCGCCGCCTGCAAGCTGGCCGGATTCGACCTCGTAATTGTCGAAACGTCGGGCATTGGCCAGGGCAATGCCGCCATCGTCCCCTTCGTCGACGTCTCGATGTACGTGATGACGCCGGAGTTCGGCGCCGCGTCGCAGCTCGAGAAGATCGACATGCTCGATTTCGCGGACTACGTCGCCATCAACAAGTTCGACCGCAAGGGCGCCGAGGATGCGCTGCGCGACGTGCGCAAGCAGTACCAGCGCAATCGCGAGCTGTTTTCCCAGCCGACCGAAGAAATGCCGGTATTCGGCACCATGGCCGCCCGCTTCAACGACGATGGCGTCACCGCGCTCTATCAGGCGCTGGTCCCGACGCTTGCCGATAAAGGGCTCAAGCTCAAGGCGGGGAAGCTGCCGCTGGTCGCCGTCAAGCAGTCGTCCAGCCAGCGCGCCATCGTGCCGGCCCAGCGCATCCGCTATCTGGCTGAAATCGCCGACAGCGTGCGCGCTTACCATGCGCATACCGAAGAGCAGGTGAGGATTGCCCGCGAGCGCCAGTCGCTGCGCATTTCGGCCGGCCTCTTCCGGGCCTTCGACAAGCCGGCCGCGGATTTCGATGAAATGCTCGCCTGGAAGGAGGCGCAGCTCGACCCGAAAGCCCGCAAACTGCTCGACATGTGGCCGGATACGGTACAGGCCTACGCCGGTGACGAATATGTCGTGAAAATCCGCGACAAGGAAATCCGCACCCGATTGGTGAGCGAGTCACTGTCCGGTACCAGGATCCGCAAGGTGATCCTGCCCAGGTTCGGCGACGATGGCGAAACGCTGCGCTTCCTGATGAGGGAAAATGTTCCGGGCTCCTTCCCGTTTACCGCCGGCGTCTTTGCCTTCAAGCGCGAGAACGAGGACCCGACGCGGATGTTCGCCGGCGAGGGTGACGCCTTCCGCACCAACCGCCGCTTCAAGCGCGTTTCCGAAGGCATGCCGGCCAAGCGCCTGTCCACGGCTTTCGATTCGGTGACCCTGTACGGTTGCGACCCGGACGAGCGTCCGGACATCTACGGCAAGATCGGCAACTCCGGTGTCTCGATCGCCACGCTCGACGACATGAAGGTGCTCTACGACGGCTTCGACCTCTGCTCGCCGACGACCAGCGTCTCGATGACGATCAACGGCCCGGCGCCCATCATCCTCGCCTGCTACTTCAATACCGCCATCGACGAGCAGATCGCCAAGTTCAAGGCCGACAACGGCCGCGAACCGACCGAAGACGAAGCCGAGAAAATCCGCGAATGGACGCTGTCGACCGTACGCGGCACGGTGCAGGCCGACATCCTGAAGGAAGACCAGGGGCAGAACACCTGTATCTTCAGCACCGAGTTCGCACTCAAGATGATGGGCGACATCCAGGAGTTCTTCGTCCACAACCAGGTGCAGAACTTCTACTCGGTTTCGATCTCCGGTTACCACATCGCCGAAGCCGGAGCCAACCCGATC
>Ga0209202_1002330_pt1 | contig 10597 bp, 13 predicted proteins | sample AD_UKC032_MetaG_FD_184416 | JGI IMG/M metagenome (GOLD analysis project Ga0209202, IMG submission 184416) | Active sludge microbial communities of municipal wastewater-treating anaerobic digesters from USA - AD_UKC032_MetaG (SPAdes) (version 2) | ecosystem: Engineered > Bioreactor > Anaerobic >... | reverse complement strand
TTGGTTCATAAATGCTTTTTAAGGGTATTTTTAGTATATCAGCTATATAGCAAATTGTCAATAAAATTAACAACAAAAAGTATATATTCTAAAAAATGTCATAAATAAAGCAATATAATACAATAATAATAACTAAATTAATTGACTAATTCCCATTTTTGATGTATAATAGACCGTTAAGCTGAAAATTGGATAGTCCGGTTGGACGCTTAATAAGTTTTTTAAAAATCACCTCTATAAGAAAGGAATTGCCATGAAAAAATCCATCCTGTTTGTCGAAGATAACGCTATTGCTCAATCCTTAATCTCTGAAGTTTTTGGGACTGAAAACCAGATCGAAATCACTGGTGACTATGCCACTGCAATGGAAAAACTTAGCCAGGGTCAATATGACCTGGTGATCACAGACATCTTCTTCCCCCAGGAAACTGGAACGGGGAAGAAAGAGATGGCTGGGGAGCTGGCGGAAAGGCTTAAAAATTTCGTAAAGGAGAAAGGAATTGAGAATTTCTTCGAAACGCTGGAGGAAGCTCTCTTCAACAAGGAGTTCATCGAAGATGAGAAAAAATTGACGTATAAATTAAAGTACGTCAAAAACGAAATTCGACACATAACTTATTGTGTCGAAAAGGCCGAAAGAATTGCAGGGGCGGTTGACTCGTGGCTCTCAAGCCAAGACGAAGCAGATCAGCCATTGGGAATATTAGTGGCTGAGGAATGCGAAAAAAGAGGCCTGAAATTCAGAATGGCCTCGTCCCTGTTCCATCACAACGACAAGCTGGAAGCAATTAATCAGTTTGTCAGCTCAAAAAAGTGGTCGGATATTTTTGACTACGGCCACAAGAACTCCTCTGGCGAGGAGCTCGAAAACCCAAAAGAACACAGAATCTTTTGGGAAGAAATGAGAAAGGAGGTGACGAAAGGGAGCGCCGCTTAATGTAGCGCTCTAACCACAAAGACCTGAGCCAAGTCTATAAACTGGCTCTTTTTTTATTCCTCTTATTAATAATATATAGAAGAAGATATGCAATTATTATCAAAGAATAATTAGTTATCATAAACCACGGGGTGCCCCAATGGAAGCCGTTTATTTTGAAATCAGATATCGGCCAAAGAAAAGGCGTGGGATAGAAATCATAGGAATGGGAAGGGATATCCATGAGAATATGCAGTAGCCAGCCAGTCATAACCCAGACAGGCTTTTTAAAAATCAGCCAGGCTAATCCAAAAATAAGGAAAAATATAAACAGGCTATGGCTGATATTATATAAAGTATGGGTAAGATGCATTATGAAAAGGCTGTTTTGAGTAACCGGCTCCATATTGCCAGGACCCAAGTGCTCGATTTTAGGAATAAACGGAAAAATCTGGCTCCCGATCATCCAGGAAAAAGAAATGGCAAAGGCAAAAAAATCCGGAAAAATTCCCCAAACAACCATCCATTTGAGTTTTAGCGGCTCTTTTTCCGCCGGCTGGCGGATTAAATTAACAGCCTTTCCGGCTGATCCGGCCCAAAGGCCATGAGCGAGAATATCCACCCAGTAGTGAAATTTCGACTGATTTTTCCTACGGAAAAATCAAAAGAGACTTAGTTAATTTATTAAATATTAATAATTCTATTACAATCAAATTATGTTTGTCGGACTCAGCATATTAAAAGTCGAAATTCTACTACTGGGTCCATCAGAGCTTTTTTATATAAAAATATTCTTTTATATACTTAATAAAACATATGATTACTCATACATTAATATACTAGTATTAGATTTATGTTTCGTAAAGAAAAATAAAAACAACCCGCGCGACTTTTGCAGAATTATCTGCTAAATCGCGGGGTTGGGTTGTAAGTTAATCGATGTTGTTCACTTGACGGACAAGCACATGGAGTGCTTTACAAGGATCATCGGATTTCCATACTGGAGATCCGCACGAAACAATTGTGGCGCCGTTAGCTAAGCAAATAAGTGGATCCTCGAATTGTTTCTGAAAATTTGCTGATTTATCTTCGAAAGACGACGGCCTTGTTCCTGGAATAAATTTAATGCCTCGCAAACCTTTCACTGCATCAAGCATAGTTCCGGGCATCACATATCCATCGCAGCCTCTTTCAAGAGAAACCTTGGCGAAATGGCGTACTGACTCAGAAAGAGATCGTCGAAAATGGCGCCGGCAATAGGCATCGTCGTAATGGGTAAGGATTGTAACTCCAAGAACGATAACGCCTAGCTTTTCCCCTTCTTCGACTGCTTTTTCGAGCATGCTATCAGCTAAGGCGTGAAAATTGATCATAGATGCGCCTTCGCCCGCCGCGATAGTAACAAGCTCTTTAAGTGTCCGATTCCCATTCCAGCCCTTAAAATCAGTAAAAACGGGTTTGCCGGTTATCACACAAATATCACTAATAACTCTTTTGCTATCCACGATGGCATCCAGATTAACTTTGATTCCGTAATTCCCGGGAACACCCTTGATCTGATTTGCCTTATAAACGACTTTTTCGGCCGAACTGTCGTCAATGGCAAGACAAAATTTTGGAAATGCGCGCTTATACATGACATGTCTCCTTATCCGAAGAATTCGTATCCGCGACTTTCATTCCATGTTTTTGGATTTTGGAGGAAGGCTGTATATTGATCGAATTGTTTTTGGTTAATATAGCCTTCTTGAAAACCAAGATCCAAAACTTCCGGAAGCGCAACAACCCAATGGAGAGTGATGCTGTTTTCTTTAAGCCGTTCGATTGCCACGGGGTTTTTGTAGAAAAGAATTGTGGCCGCGTGATCAACGATTCTTTTCTTAACATTGCGCTCATAGAGAACGCCGTTAGTGGTTGTTCCTGCAAAATTTACCAGCTCTTCGACTACAAGCCCGTAACAGCCTTCCTGTATATGGCAGTTATTACGATCACCTGTGTCGAGTTCGGCGTGCCCGCCTTCTTTTCGTGCGCCACGCTGGTAGATATACACAATTCTCTTATTAAGGCGCTCTTGAAGATGTTGTTTGAGACGATAACCAGGAAGGGCTCCGCCGGTCATCATGCCAATTACAATGTCAATAGGAATTTGATCTTGCACGATTATGTCGGCAAGAAGATCAAGAGCTGGTTCAAAAAACTCATCAATACCAACTCCCCCTTTCACATCGACATAGCCGGGACCGTGATTCTTTGTGCTGTAAAGAAACGGCTCCTGGCCACCATCCACATCACGAATTTCAATTCTACCATACTTAAAAATTGAACGAATGAAGTTCTTTTTTTTGCTGTCCATGTCTAGTCTCCTTATTTTTGGGAAAACTTATGTTTTTTGATAATTACCACCATTGTTTCATGTATATGAAAACCGAAAATTTTTCGAATTACTCAGTTATTAATGAACCATTTTAAAATCCAAAGCCTCCTTCTCCCTGGAAATTTTTAATCTGCATTAAAACTAGAGCAAAAAAGCCTATTAGTCAATTCGGACGAATCTCGACACACATATTTTTTTATGATAGGATAAGTTAGTAATAAATCACATCTTCTTATATGAATATCCAATATTACGGCCATTCCTGCTTTAAAATAACCACAAAGCCTGAAGGAAGAGGCCAGCAGGATGTGGCGCTTTTTATTGATCCCTTTGACAAATCCATCGGCCTTCGCCCGCCCCAGGGCAGCGCTGATCTGGTGCTTTCTACGCATGATCATCATGATCACAACAATATCGAAGCCATAAAAGGCGAACCGTATATTGTTAATATTCCCGGGGAATATTCAGTTAAGGGCATAAATATTGTCGGAATTACTTCATTTCATGATAATAAACAAGGTGCGGAACAAGGCCTCAATACTATTTTCGTTTTTGAAAGTGAAGATATGCGGGTTTGCCATATGGGAGATCTGGGATGCGACCTCACAGAAAAGCAGCTGGAAGATATAAATGGCGTGGATATTCTCATGATTCCGATTGGCGGAAAATATACTATTGATGGCAAAAAGGCGGTGGATATTATAAAAAAGATCGAGCCGAAAATTATAATCCCAATGCACTACAAGATAAACGGGTCTAATATAGACGTTGACGATGAAAAGAAATTTTGCAATGAAATGGGAAATTGTCCCAGAACAAAATTTTCCAAGCTTAATATAAAAAAGAAAGACATCGATGAAAAAAGTATGGAAGTGGTGCTGATGGGGATAGAATAGACTTTACGAAATACGAAATTAACGAACTACGAAATAATAAATAGAATGCTTCATATTTCGCTCATTTCGTATTTCGTAAAACAATGGGATTGCAAGACAAAATTGATGAAATTCGCCAAAAGCCGGAGTATATCCGCATTCGCTATGTTTGGATGTGGGTCTCTATTTCAATGGTTTTTGTTGTTGCTATCTGGATAGTGTCAATTGTGGCGCAAAATAAGAAAAATACGGCTTCTGAGATAACTCCGAATCCCCAAATTCTGGAGCAGTTTAAGGATCAAAAAAAATCGCTTGAAGACGTAACCGGCCAAATGAAAAGCGGTTTTCAGGGGCAAGGGAATTTGCAAAATCAAAATTAATTTCTAATTTTCAATTTCTAATTTCTAAACAATTTCCAATGATTAAATGTTTTAGTCATTGAAAATTATGAAATTGTAAATTGATTGAAAATTGAAAATTGTGAATTGAAAATTTTAATTGTATGACTAAAGAACTACAAGTACAAAATATAAAGAATCGCGAAATTACCGAAGAAATATCGCAAAGCTATCTTGATTATGCGATGAGTGTCATTGTCGCGCGCGCTCTTCCGGATGTCAGGGATGGCCTTAAGCCAGTTCACAGAAGAATCCTCTATTCCATGTGGAACACCGGTCTTCGGGCTAACGCAAAATTCAGAAAATCAGCTACAGTAGTCGGAGAAGTGCTGGGAAAGTTTCATCCGCACGGAGACAGCGCTGTTTATGATTCTATGGTGCGCATGGCCCAGGATTTTTCTCTTCGCTATCCTCTTGTTCGCGGCCAGGGAAATTTCGGCTCGATGGACGGTGACTCGGCGGCCGCTTATCGTTATACGGAAGCCAAACTTTCTGCCATTGCCGAGGAAATGCTTATTGACATTGAAAAAAACACGGTTGATTTTGTCCCTAATTTTGACGGACAGCACAAAGAACCGACTGTTCTTCCGGCAGCGCTTCCTCAGCTGCTTCTCAATGGTTCAATGGGAATTGCGGTTGGAATGGCAACGAACATTCCTCCGCATAATTTGAATGAAATTGCCGATGGAATTTCATGTCTTATTGATAACCCAGAAGCTACCATTGAAGATCTGGCAGAATTTGTCAAAGGTCCAGATTTTCCGACGGGCGGGATAATTTACAATAAAAAAGATGTTTTGGAAGCATATCGAACCGGTCGTGGAAAGATTCTTACTCGTGCCAAAGTTGATATAGTGGAAAGCAAAGCCGGTGCTTTTCAAATTGTGGTCAGCGAAATGACTTATGCAACCAATAAAGCGACGCTTATTGAGAAAATGGCCGATTTGGTTCGAGATGGAAAAATTGTGGGGATCCGAGATATCCGAGATGAGTCTGACAAGGAAGGAGTGCGGATTGTCATTGATCTTAAAAAAGACGCCTATCCGCAAAAAGTTCTCAACAAGCTTTATTCTATGACGGATCTTCAGAAGAACTTCGGGGTGAATATGCTGGCGCTGGTCAATGGAATCGAGCCGAGAGTGCTCAATCTCAAGGATATTTTGGAAGAATATATCGAACACCGAAAAATTGTTATCACCAGGCGGACTAAATATGATTTGGAAAAAGCCAAAGACCGGGCGCATATATTGGAAGGCCTTAAAAAAGCACTCGATAATATCGATGCCGTGATTGATGCAATCCGGAAATCTCCGACAAAAGAAGAAGCGCATGCGAATTTGATGAAAAAATTCAAGCTTTCCGATCGACAATCAACGGCAATTCTCGAAATGCGGCTGCAGACACTTGCAGGATTGGAACGAAAGAAGATTGAAGACGAATTGGCCGAAAAACTGAAGCTGATTGCGGAATTGGAAGCCATTTTGAAATCAGAAAAGAAAATTCTGGCAATTGTGAAAGATGAATTGGCTCGAGTCAAAGAAAAATATGGCGATGAGCGAAAAACCAAAGTGGTGAAAGGCGGAATCGGAGAATTCAAGCAGGAAGACTTGGTTCCGAATGAGGAAGCTATCATAACTATCACTAAAGAAGGCTACATAAAAAGAATGAACCCGGGAGTTTACAAAGTCCAGAAGCGTGGCGGAAAGGGCGTGATCGGTGCGACAACCAAAGAAGGTGATGAAATTCAAAAACTTCTTGGCGTAATGACACATGACAATATGCTCTTCTTTACGAACTCCGGAAAAGTTTTCCAAACCAAGGCTTATGAAATTCCGGAATCTTCCCGAGTGGCCAAAGGACAATCAATTGTTAATTTCCTTTCCCTTTCTTCGGAAGAATCCGTAACGGCGATCGTTGCTTTTGGAAAAGATGATAATTATAAATATCTTCTCATGGTGACAGAAACTGGGACAGTCAAGAAAACCACCTTCGATGAATTTGATAATGTCAGGCGTTCTGGATTGCTTGCGATCAAACTGGAAAAGGGCGATGCGCTCCGCTGGGTGGAGGCGACAACCGGATCGGATGAAGTGGTTGTGACGACTGCCGCCGGACAAGCTATTCATTTCAAAGAATCAGATGTCCGTCCAATGGGACGCGCCGCGGCTGGAGTGCGTGGAATCAAGCTAAAAAGCGAAGATAAGGTAGTTGGAATGGATGTGGTCCTCAAAAATCAGAAAGGCAATCAACTTTTGGTGATTTCGGAAAACGGATATGGAAAAAGATCTGATCTGAAATCATACAAAGTTCAAAATCGGGGAGGCAGCGGGATAAAGACGGCATCGGTTACTGCCAAAACCGGAAAACTGATCGGCGCGCAAGTGGTTAATTTGGATCAGATTGAAGAAGACGTAATCCTTACATCTGAAAAAGGCCAGATTATCCGCATTTCTCTCAAAGAAGTTTCCGTTCTCGGCCGGGCGACACAAGGCGTAAGAGTTATGAGGCCACAGGCTGGTGACAAAGTCAGCGCGATTACGGTATTGTAAAATTTATTTTGTCATTCCCGCGAAAGCGGGAATCCAGTCAAAAGATATTTTGTAGAGACGCTCCAATGGGGCGTCTTTTTTGTTTATATAAAAAATAAAAAAGCCGATTTACAAATAAAAAGAGCCAGTTTATAGACGTAGCTCAAGTCTTTAAAGTTAGTACCAATCTGGATATTTTTTGTAAACATTGTTACGGAATTTTTCAATTTTTCTTTTTACTCCATTTCTGCACAATTGGTAAATTGTGCCTGCATAGAAACTGAGAGTATCCACTCCAAAAACCATATTGCCAGAAATCATTCCATCGAGATATTTTTCTAACTCCTTTCTTGATTTAAAAAAAAGAACTTCTGACAGTACAGGTTCCGCATACTCAAACTCATACCTAAAAAAATGAATTTCATACCACATAATTGCTCCTTTATAATTTGTAATGTGAGTAATTTCAAAGAACCTTCATTCAATGAATCTTCCTTGACCTATTCAAGAAAAACTCAATAAAATTGGGAAGTTTTTTGCCTTGATAAGCAAGGATAAACTTCCCGGAAACCTTTAGTGGTCAATTTGAGAAAGAACTCTTTTAATTGCTTCTACCCATACTTTCGGAGAATTCTTTTTCTGACTGCCCGCAGTCTTATACAGCTCATCATTGCCTATGTATGTCAAACTATTTTTTCCATCATATTGCGCTTGTTCAATCGTAACGATGCCAGCACCCATAAGAGGTATGAGCAGAGTCATGGCATCAATGGCTCCTACTGCATCTTTATATTCTCCGGCATGGCGATGAATATCCGACACTAGGCAGCAAGCTTTTCCAACCTTTTTTGCCTCCAAAATCAAGGCGCCTCCGTATGGAAATTGTTGGTCAGGGAGGCTTTCTAATCTTTCTTCATATTCCTTTGCTTTTTCTAATCCCCAAGCATCTCCTTTTCCATAGAAGAAACGGATTAATCTCTCAATAGCTTTTCTAATAGTTCCCTCTTCCAGCAATGCTACGGCATCCTGGAGTTTGCCATTTGCTCTTTTCCAGTCGCCACCATAATAATAATCAACGATCTCATTGAAGACAGGATGATCCATTTCCGAACGATAAATTGCATATAAATCATCCAAATTGCTTCCGTCATGATGATTCTCATTAGGAAAGAAGAGGTCAGAGATTATGGCATCGAAATCTTCCAATTTATCAGCTGCTTCTTTTGCTGAACTGAAAAAGGAAAACTCGTGCTCAGAAAAATTAGCCGAAGCCGTACGAGCTGCTTCCAGATTTGCATTGGTATCGTCAATAATCATTATTTTCATAGCTTGCTCCTTTTTTGGAATGTAATGAACTTTTATTAAGATTCCAGTTCCTCATTGGAACTTTCATCTTAACTGCCAATTATACAGCCAAATGACAAAAATGTCAAAGAACTACGTCAAGTAAATTGCAATATATTATATAAAATGGCTAAATAAAGGCAAATAAAGATAATTAAAAATCTTATTATTTGACGAAAAATGTCGTCATATGGTAAAATAAGGGCAAAATGTAGGGGCGAACCTTGTGTTCGCCCGAAATAAAAAAATACAAATAAAAAATTCAGGACAGACACAAGGTCTGTCCCTACAAAGATTGCAAAATAATTATCATGGAAACCCGACAAATTCTCAAACAATTTGGCCTCCATGGCCGAAAAGCAGATGTATATCTGGCGGCTTTGGAATTGGGCGGGGCGTCGGTAATAGACATATCCCGGAAGGCCAACATCAAAAGAACCACCGCCTATGACATTCTTCTTGATCTGCAAAAAGACGGCCTTGTGTCTCAGGCGCTTAGTGGAAAGAAAAGATTATTCATCGGCGAAGATCCGGAGAAAATAAAAAAAGACCTTGAAAAAAAAGAAAGCCTTTTTGAAGAAATCCTTCCGCAGTTGAAATCCATCTACAACGTCAAAGGCACAAAACCGAAGATTAGATTTTATGAAGGTAAGGAAGGACTCATGGAAGCATATGACGATGCGCTGAAATATTCCGGTGAAATTTTGGCATTTGGTTCGGAAGATGTCCGAGATGTTTTGGGTGAAGATTGGATCGAATGGTATATCAAAAAAAGAATGAAGAAGGGCGTGCGCGTGCGGGCGATTCTTCCGGGAACAAAATATTTGGAAGAATCATTAGTGGCGAGAGACCAGCAACAATTGCGAGTCTGTAAACTAATTAAAAAAGATAAATATCCTTTTTCAGTGGAAGTGGATGTGTACGGCCATCAAAAAGTCGCGCTTATTTCTTCCAAAGAACAAATGGCAGTGATCATTGAAAGCGCGGAGATTAATAATACTTTAAAGTGGATGTTTGAGTTAGCTTGGGATAATCTGCCGGAGGTAAGGGTAAAATAGCCATATTTCCAATGAAAAACCGTAAATTAAATCGCCTCAATAGTTATGATTATTCACAGCAAGGAATGTATTTTATTACCATCTGTACAAAAAATCGTGAAGAATTTTTTGGTGAAATTAAAAATACAGAAATGGTTTTGAATGATGTGGGAAAGATTATTTTAAAAAATTTAAATAATGTTTCAAATTATTCTCCAAGTGTATTTTTAGATGAAAACATAATAATGCCAAACCATGTTCATTTGATCATAGAGATTATCGGAAATGTAGGGGCGGACCTTGTGTCCGCCCAAAATAAAAAAATACAAATAAAAAATTCAGGACAGACATAAGGTCTGTCCCTACAAAATTCTAATCAAATTGGATTATTATCAAAAATAATCCAAACGTTTAAATCCAAATCAGCCGTAGAATATATTCAATTAATGAAATCAAAAAATATTTCCTGTATTACAAATATTTGGCAACGGTCTTTTTATGATCGTATCATTCGAAATGAAATTGAATTGAATAAAATTCGCGAATATATTTTTAAAAATCCAATTAACTGGGAAAAAGATGGAAACAATTTAGAAAATATTTTTATGTAATATTTTTATTCAATCCAGCAATAAATCCCATCGTCATCCAAAGCATGATATTCCCCTGCTGGATATCCCAAAAATAGTGGTCAAAAAGCATTATAAAAATGAATCCAAGAAGAATTGCCTTAAAATACCGAAGGGTTATACCACTTGACAAAGAATTGCTTTTATTTTGTAATATAGATTTATCAGAATTAGCTACTTCCCTATCATTTGTTTCGCTTGTAACCTTATTTACCTCATCCCAGCCCTCTCCTTGTAAAGGAGAGAGGGTTTTGTGTTTCATGTGGAACATTTTGTACATCCAATATGTAAAAAAGCCTAATCCAACTATCCCCAACTCTGACCAAATTAGTAAAAATACGTTATGAACAGGCTGAAATTGCCATAGTTCAAGATTAGCGGTATATTTTTGCATATTGGGAACGAATTGGCCCATTCCAATGCCAAGAACTGGATTGGCCAATATTGTTCCACGTGAAACATTGAGATAGATTATACGCTGTTCAATTGAGTTTCG
>Ga0209202_1002323_pt1 | contig 10613 bp, 14 predicted proteins | sample AD_UKC032_MetaG_FD_184416 | JGI IMG/M metagenome (GOLD analysis project Ga0209202, IMG submission 184416) | Active sludge microbial communities of municipal wastewater-treating anaerobic digesters from USA - AD_UKC032_MetaG (SPAdes) (version 2) | ecosystem: Engineered > Bioreactor > Anaerobic >... | reverse complement strand
GACAGTGGGCATGGCTTACTCCTTGGCGGTGAGTTTCTTGACGGCAGCGACCACCGGACTGTTTTCCGGGTGCTGGCTGGTTCCTGCATCGGCGGTGATGCGCGAGGCGATTTCGGGTTGGTCGGCACGGGCGTCGAGCAAGGCGCGGCGCACCTGCGCTTCCGAGAAGCCTGCTGCGAGGAATTCCGCCGTGCGTTTGGGCTGGCCCGCGATCAGGCACATCTCTGCAATGGCCTGAGCTTGACCACGCCCGTTGGCGAAGGACTGCGCCAGTGCTGCATGGGCCGCAGGCGTCGGTTGCGGATCACCGTCGGGCTGCGGCGGATCGCCCTGCGGGTCTGTGTCGGTCGGATCGCTCGGGTTGTCGTGGCGGTCGTGATCGTCTTGGGGTTCTTTCATGGTGTTTTCCAGAGTGAAGGGTCGGGGTTGGGGCGAGGTTGAGAGAGGCTTCGGGGACTGGCCTCGCGGCGAGGCACGGGCCATGCCCGGCTGCGCCAGCCTCTGCTTGGCGGCCAGCGCATCGGTGAATTCGGTCATCACCTGTTCGAGCGGCATTACTGCGTCGGCGAGGCCCACTGCCACCGCCTGTTCGCCGTAAAACACACCTGCCTCGGTGGCGCGCACGGCATCCGGGTCGAGGCCGCGCATCTGTCCGACCTGATTCACGAAGATGTCGTAGAGCCGATCCACCTCGGTCTGCAACGCCGTGGTGGCCTGCGGGCTGAGGGGCTCGTGCGGGGAGAAATCGTTCTTGTGGCTGCCCGCGAAAACGGCGGTGTAGTTCAGGCCATCCTTGGCGTCCTTCACCGACTGGTCGACATGCAGCGCGATCACGCCAATCGACCCGACGCCTGCGGTTTGTGAAAGCGTCAGGCGCTGGCATGCCGCCGCGATGGCAAAGGCCGCCGAGTACGCAGCATCGTTGGCGTGCGCCCAGACCGGTTTGATCTGACTGGCAGCGCGAATGCGCTCGGCCAGCTCGAACACGCCCGAGGCCTCACCGCCGGGCGAATCGAGATCGAGCAGGATGCCCGTCACCTGCGGGTCGGCCAACGCAGCATCCAGGCGGGCTTCGATCTCGCCGTAGGACATCAGGCCAGAGGCGGCTTCGATGCCCATCGAACGCTTGACCAGCGTACCGACCACTGAGATGACAGCAATTCCGGCAGGGCTGGCTGCGGTGATCTGCCGGGGGACGGATAGCGGCATCGCCATGTCCAGATCGGGCAAGCCGATGCGGGAACCCAGCACCGAGAGGATTACGTCGAGTTTGGGGCGCGCAATGAGGAGCGGAGTCCCGTAGAGGCGGGACGCCAGATGAACGAGTTGCATGTCAGTTGTCCTGATGGTCTTGCGGCACAGCCACTGTGGCGGCCGCATTCATGGGAGCGCTCAGAGGCGCTTTGTCGTGTCGCGGGTCGGAGTCGAAGACCAGACCGAGTTCGTCCGCCCGCAGGTTGTCGGCGGCGATCTCGCGGTCGATGTCTTCGGCGTCGTAGCCGAAAGCGGAGATGGCTTCCGAGCGAGACAGAAGTCCTGCACGAATGGCGGTCAGCATTGCGTCGAATTCCTTCTTGGGATCGACCCATTGCCAGCCCTGCGGAATCCACTTGGCCGACAGGTACTCGCGCCTGCGACGATTGAAGTCGGGGAGCGGCAGCGCTGCCTCCAGCACAGCTTGTTCCATCCAGGCCCGCCAGATCGGGCGGCACAGCTGATGCACGATCACGCCATGCTGGATGGCCTCGCAACGGCGGCGAAACTCGAGCAGACCGGCCCGGATCGACGAGTAGTTCACCTGAGTAAGGTCACCGGTCAGCATCTCGTAGGTGATGCCCATTGCTGCTGCAACCGCACGAAACTGCATGCGCAGAAATTCGGCGTAGCTCGCGCCGACGTCGGCGGGCTGGCTGAACTTCACGTCCTCGCCGGGTTCCAGAATCTGCATCGTGCCCGGCTCCAGACCGGCCATCGCTGCGCCACTGGCATCGGGCAGTCCTTCGCCCATCAGGTTGTCCTCGGGCGACAGGCGCGTGATGAAGCCCGCAAACATCGCGGCGGTTTTCTTGCGCACGAGTTCCGCGTCGTCGTATTGGTCGAGTTCGTTGAGCTTGACCAGCGCGCGGGCGAGCCACGGTTCACCTCGGATCTGCCCCGGACGCAAGGGACGAAACAGGTGAATGATCTCGCTGGCAAGAACACGAACCGTGTCGAGGCCACCGGTGCCGGACATGGGCGCGAGCGAGCCGTCACCGGGGTGCGAGCGGTAGAGGTGGTAGGCCACGCGCCGCCCGAGTTTGTCGAACTCGATCCCGGCGCGAATGACGTTGCCACTGGCCAACTCGGTATTCAGCGTGGCCGGTAGGTGCTCGGGTTCGAGCAGCTGCAATTGCAGGCCCACCGGCAATCCATCCTCCGGGCGGCGGAACCGCAATCGCACCAGACACTCTCCGCCTTCGAGCATGGCGCGACAGGCCAAAGCCTGCAGGCCGTAGAAATCGGTCAGCCCTGCGGCATCGGCCTCTTCGCACCAATCTCGCCATAGGCTGTGAATAGACTCCCGTGAGGGCTGATCGGTCAGCATGCTCTGTGGCTTGATGCCGGTACCGATGGCATTGGAGACGAAGGCTTCAATGCCTGCCGCCGCCCAAGCATTGCGGCGAACGAGATCGCGACTCTTGGCGCGCAGTTCGTTCTGGGTGTAGGCCAGGGCCGCGACCGCGCCGGGATTGCCGACCTGCCATGCCAGCGCACGTCGACCACCGCCGATGCCGTCGTAGAACGGTGTGCCACCGAACAGGCGACGGCGAATCTGAGTCATCCAGCCCATCAGAGTCCCTTGCCCGTAGTGACCCGGATCTGGCGAGGCGCACCGGGCCACAGTCCGGTGTCCACGGCCTGCTCGAAGAGGTCGCGCTTGACCGCCGCGATGGCGGCCTTGAGTTCATCGACGCTGCGGTATTCGACGGTCTTGTCGCCAAAAGTCACGCGCTTCTCGCCCTTGACCAGCGCCGCTTCCAGTGCGTCGAGGTGTGCTTGTGTGTAGGCCATCAGCGGAACACCGTGAGGTTGATTTCGGAGGAGTCGTCGAACGATGCGGCCGTGGTGGCGCAACTGATGTCGACGTACTGGGCGGTCTTCTGGTCGGTGGTGGATCGCACGATGGCGATGCGCTGCGTGCCGCTGTTGGTGCTGCTGCGGGCGAGCGCCGTCCAGCAGTAATTGGCATCCGGCATGGCAGTAGCGAAGGTCACGCGGTAGCGGCCAGTCGCCGTTCGGGTCACGCTGGCCACGTTGTGCGACGAACGCACGACGATTTGCGTGCCGACATAGCCGAAGCACACCCACGCCCGGGCCAAGCCGGGGTGGGTGGCGTCGATCTTGGTCTTGACCTCGAGCCCGACACGACTTGCCAACGCACTGATGCGCGATGCGAGGCTCATCAGACCAGCGCAGCCACAAAGACCGCGACAAAGTCGGTGTCGGTGTTGCCGACATCACTGGCCGCGACGGCACCGATGTTGCTGCGCGCCTGGAGTTGTTCGGCGACGGTCAGCGACTGCGCAGCATCGAAGCGCACGCGGTTGTTGACGGCGGCGAGCAGCGCATCCAGACCACTGGTGCCGTTCTGCAGCAGTTGCTGGATTTCCACCAGCGTGTCGTAGGCGGCATCGGCACCACCCAAGATCTCGGTCTTGAGCGCGTCGAGCAACGAGACGATCTTGTTGGACGAGTACGTGGTCGTGGCCGCGACGTGCGCATCGTCGATCACTGCTGAGGACACCACGGCAGCCTTCAGTTCGTTGATGGCAGCGACCAAATTCGACTTGTCGGTGGTGGTGAGGTTGGACAGGTTGCCTGCCTTGGCGCGGACGTCGTTGAACTCCTGCGCGACGCGGATAACCAGGCTTTCGATACGGGTAGCAAGACTCATGTTTTCTCCTTGGTGTGTCAGGACAGCCAGCGGCTTTTGATCACGCGCCGACCGGTGTTGCGGTTGCCAGAAACAGCGAGGCCACCGCGTTGGGTGGCCTCGTTGATTGATTCAGTAGGTGTTTCAGGGGCTGGCGGACTGGCCAGCCCCAGTTGTCGCTCCAGTTCCCGCCAGTGGCGTTCCTCGAAACGATCCAGTCCCGCCGCCGATGCGGCCGCGCGGGCGTAGACGTAGCAGTCGAGCGCTTCGTTGCGCTCGCGCATCTTTTGCCACTCGCGCACCGGGAAGCCGTTGCGGTCGCGGCGGGTGATCAGTTGCTCCGCGCAAAGCTGCTGGATGAACTCGGCGTCGATCTTGGGCAGGTGGACGAACCCGGCCGGGAACACTGTGGTCAATCCGTCCTCGCCAACATCGGCGCTCTTGCGTAGGTTGTTGTAGAACTCCAGCTTGGCGATGCCCACTGCCACCGAGTACACCTTGATGCCTCGGCGCAGCTTCTTGCCGCCCTGCGACATATCGACGGCAGTTGGCGTCCCGATCAGGGCTGCACCGCGCGGCACACCCTTGACCGCCATCACGCGCGGATCGCGGCAGGCCCGCACGAAGGCATAGGCCTCCTGCGTGGCAAAGCCGGTGTCCAAGGCGAAACGTGTCAGCGGCACCACCGCGCCCGAGACGTGCGTCCACGATTCGGAGAGCATTTCAGCGAGGCGCTTCCATACCGTGTCGCGGACGGTGTCGCCCATCAGCACGCGGTGCTCGACCAGCCAAGACTCCTTGCCGCGCCCGAAGGCCCAGACCGACGCCTCGATGCGATCCTTCTGCACGTCGGCCGCGCCGACCAAGAGCAGACCGCCTTGCGGCACCGTGCCGACGCGGTAGTCCTCGCGCCGCTCGACCAGTCGTTGCCAGTCCGGTGCTTCGCCTTCCTCGACCCAGGTTTCTCCCAGCTCGGTGTTCTTGAAGGTCTTGATGGCGGCGGCCGATCCCGACTCTTTACTGACGGCGGCTTCCCACGCAGCGGAGATCTCACGCCACGAACGCCAGCCCACCGGGCTGTATAGCGACGACAGATGGAAGCCTGCCGTCTTACCCGCGCCATCGGTGATCATCGCGCGCCAATCGCCGTGCTCCAACATCCACGTCTTGTGGTGCTCGGCAATGGCGGTGTCACATGACTCGCAGATGTAGGCAGCGGTCTCCGGTTGCCCTTTGTCCCAACGCAGCTGCTCGAAACGCAGCCACTGACGGTGGGAGCAATGCGGACACGGCACGAAGTAGCGACGTTGGTCACTGGCCTCGTACTCGCGTTCGATAGCCGATGCCCCTGAGATCGTCGGCGTCGAGACGATGAAGATCTTGCGCCGCGCGAAGGTGCGTGTACGCGCCTCGGCCAGCGAGATCGCATCGCCTTCACCCTCGACGTCCAGCGGGTAGCCGTCGACCTCGTCGAGAAACAGATAACGCACTGGCATCGAGCGCAGACCGACCGCGCTGTTCGCGCCCGTCATCACTAACACGCCGCCCCGAAACTCCTTGGCCAGAATGGTGTTGCCGGAATCCCGGCTGCGCGCTGGTGCAATCAGTTCCGCCAAGGCAGCGGATTCTTCGATCAGCGGATCGATTCGCTGTTTGGAGTTGCGCTTGGCCATCTCTACTGTTGGCCACACCGCCATCATTGGCCCGGGAGCGTGGTGGATCACATAGCCGATCCAGTTCGATCCCATCTCGGTCGCGCCAAGCTGCGCCGCTTTCATGAACACCACGCGTTCGACCGGCGAGGTCGGCGACAGGCAGTCCATGATCGCTTTCAAGTACGGCGTGCGGCTGGTGCGCCAGCGTCCGGGCTCTGCAGACGCCTTGCTGGAGAGCATCCGGTGGCGATCCGACCATTCCGACACCGTGAGCAGCGGGTCGGGCGTGAGTCCTTCACGCCACGCGCGTTCGATCTCGGCTGCGCCTTCGTAATCTATATTCATCAATCCACCCTTGGGCGCATCTCGCCCAGTTCCTGCAGGTGCTCACGCACCGCCGCCTCCAGGGCGATGTGCATCGTGTGCGGATCGACACCGAGCTTGGCCGCCATCTGCGCCGAGATGCGCGCTGGCCAGTTGAGCCATGCATCGCGTTCAGAGCGCGCCAGTTTAAAAACGTGGGCGATGGCCTGCGGCCGATCCACCAGTTCGCCCTTGAGGCGGGCCAGACGCACCTTATTGGTTTGCGCCTTGACCACCTCGTTGACCGTGCGCGCCTGAAGCAAGGACGTGCCACCTGCTGGCAACGCTGCAGGCCCGTCACCCGTGGTGCCGTTGGCCTCTGGTACGGCGACCTTGACCGCACGGGTAGCAGTTCCATTGCGAGGTGCATCGGAATTACGTGCCCATTCGCGGTCGACGCGCTCGGCATCAATCGTCCCGTCTGCCTCCGGCGTGATCCGCCCCGCAGCGATGGCCTTGCGCACCGCCGCATCTGACACCCCTCGGTGGCGTGCGTAGGCACGAATCGAAATACCCATATTTCCCCTTCGGGGCACCTTCAATCATTTGTTCGTCAGTCCTGCGGATTGAGCTTGGCTTCCATCGGGAACAGCGCGTTCATACGTTCGTCATCAACACCATCGAAGGACACGGACATGAGCCAGATCGAAACCATCCTCACCCTGATCGCGCAGAAGCACCTCGGCATCGAGACGCTGGAAACGCGCAGATCAGACAGCCTCGATTTCCACGACACGGCGGTCTGGTGCATCAAGGACGCACTGGAAGCCGCCTTCAAAGCGGGTGTCGAACTTGGCGCATCGATGCCAAAGGCGACGGAGTCGGAAATTGGCAACGACTGATCGACAGAGCAGCAAGCCAATCAAGAAACGCTTGGCTTCACTCCTGAACAGCGCGTTCATCACATCGTCATCAACCACCCCGAAGGAGCAGATCATGACCACTACCCAACTGACCCTGTCCCAGCATTCCGTCCTGGCCTACGCCATCCACAACACCAGCGGCAAGATCGATTGGTTCCCCGACAACCTCAAAGGCGGCGCGCGCAAGAAAGTGCTCGATGGCCTGTTCAACCGCGCCCTGATCACCACCGACGGCACCAACTGGTTTGTTGCCGCCGAGGGTTACGACGCAATGGGGTGCGCTCGTCCCGCACCTGCACCTCTGGAGGCCGACCCCGAATTCGAGGCAGCCGTGACGGCAGCCGAGGCCACGTGGGCCAAGGACGCCACTACCGAGCAGGCCAAGCCGCGCACCCGCGAGAACAGCAAGCAGGCCGAAGTGATCCGGATGCTGCAACGTCCGGAAGGCGCGACCATTGGCCAGATCTGCCTGGCCACAGGCTGGCAGGCGCATACGGTACGCGGCACCTTCGCCGGGGCCTTCAAGAAAAAGCTCGGCCTGACCATCGTTTCGGACAAGCCGCAGGGTGGCGAGCGGGTGTACCGAATTGCTTGAAGAAAGATGGCGAGAGAGGCCATGAATAGCTTGGCTTCTCTCGCCACCAGCGCGTTCATACGGATGTCGCAACGATCAACCCGGAGAACGCCATGAGCACCCAGCAAACCACCACCGAAACCAACTACCAGCACTTCATCGCAGAACTGACCGCGCTCACCCGCAAGTACGGGGTCGCCATACAGTCGGTCGGCGGCGTGATCCTGGCCGACACGCAGGGAGAATTCAGCAAGGTCAGTTACCGGGCCGATATCACCAGCGGCGACCTCTACCCGGAGTTCCCGGAAGGTTGAGCAGAAAGCTCGAGCAAGAGGCCAAGCGGCGCTTGGCTTCCTGCTTGAACAGCGCGTTCATGCTGGTGTCGTGATTGACGACGCCACACCAGGAGAAATCGCCATGAGCACCATGACCATCACCATCGAACGCACCCCGCGAACCCTGCAGTTCAGCGGTCAGAGCATCCAGATCAAGGAGTTGAGCATCCGCCTGCCGTTTTCACGCAAGCCCGCCGACCTCGGAGAATTGGGCGGGAGCGATCAGCACAAGGTCTACATCACCGAAACCAAGGAACTGACCACCGCCGAATTCGACGCCTTCTCGCGCAGTCTGCTGGTGTCACGCGATTGGCTGCGCGGCAAGGGCGGTGGCAGCGGCGACGGCTACCTCTGCGTCGAGGTCACCGCACCCGGGCGTCCCTACCTCTATGTCAATCCCGAGGGCGGTGATTACGCCCGCTACGTGGCCCGTCTCGGGTGATCGAAATTGATCGAGAAAGAAGCTACGAACAGCTTGGCTTCTCAATCGAACAGCGCGTTACTACGGGTGTCGCAACGATCAACCCGAAGGAGAAAACGCCATGACCGCCAACCCAATCCCAGCCACCCAGAACGATGCCTGGGGCTTTTGGGGCACGATGAATGAACACGCCAGCGCCGCATGGCCCTTGGCCATGAACGCCATCTCAGACTCCACTCACCAGCCCCTCGAGTCGGTGCGGATCTTCCTCGACAGTCGCCACGGACGTCACTTCGCCGACGATGTCCAGAACGGTTTGCACCAAGGCCAAGCCTTGCAGGATGCGATCAACGCCGCCACCCAACGCTGGATGGGTTGGACGATTGGTCGCCAGACCAGCAAGCAGTACGGCATCCCGCGCGGCCTGCCTTATCTGACCGGCTTTGTGATCCACTGCGAAATCTGCGACGAGATGGCCGCCTGATGAAAACGCCCGCCACCGAACGGGAGCAGGCACTGCGTTGGCTGATCGCCAACCGGCGTCCAGACGTCTCCATCGAGCAGGCCGTGCGCGTGATGTGCATAGCACTGCCTCGCGATCTCACCACCATGCAAATCCTGCGACGCATCGCCGAGGAAGAAGAGGCCAGGCAACCCGCCCGCCCATTCAACTGGCGCACACCTCCTGGTCTGCCGCCTCGCGGATAGCCTTCTGGCCGGTGAAGTCTTCCCACCGGCGCACGATTACGTCCACATATTTCGGATCGAGTTCGATCAGCCGCGCGACGCGCCCGGATTTCTCTGCAGCGATCAGCGTCGTGCCGGAACCACCAAACGGGTCAAGCACCACGTTACCGGGGCGACTCGAATTGCGGATCGCCCGCTCGACCAACTCCACCGGCTTCATCGTCGGGTGCAGGTCGTTCTTCTGCGGCTTCTTGATGTTCCACACATCACCCTGATCGCGGTCACCGCACCAGTGACGCTGTGTTCCCTCGGGCCATCCGTAGAGGATCGGCTCGTACTGGCGCTGGTAGTCGGCGCGACCGAGCGTAAAAGTGTTCTTGGCCCAGATGATGAATGTCGACCACTTACCACCGGCGGCACGGAAGGCTGCCTGCAGCACGTCCAGTTCGCTGGACGACATCGCCACGTAGATTCCGCCACGACTATGGGCCACGGTCGGCATTAGCGCTGCCAGCAGGAAGTCATAAAAGCCGTCGCCCAAATTGTCGTTGAGGATCGCGCGATCCTTGCCGCGCATCTTGTCCTTCGCGCTGTTGGCGTAGTTCACGTTGTACGGCGGGTCGGCGAACACCATGTCCGCCTGCTCGCCTTGCAGCAATCGGTCGTAGCTCTCGGCCACCGTCGAGTCGCCGCACAGCAAGCGGTGCTGGCCCATGATCCAGACATCGCCCGAACGCGAGATCGGTGTTTCGCCAACCTCCGGCACCGCGTCTTCGTCGGTCTGCCCGTCGTTGTTGGGCTCGTCGCCCGCCAGCAGTTCGGCCAACGCGTCAGCATCGAAGCCGGTCAGATCAATGTCGAAGCCTTCGAGTTGCAAGGACTCCAGTTCGATGCGCAGCATCGCGTCATCCCAGCCTGCGTTCTCGGCAATTCGGTTGTCCGCGATCACCAGGGCCCGGCGCTGGGTCGGACTCAGGTGATCGAGCACGACCACGGGCACGATCTCCAGCCCGAGCTTTTGCGCAGCGGCCAAGCGTCCATGCCCAGCGACAATGATGCCGTCACTGCCTGCGAGGATCGGGTTGGTAAATCCAAACTCGGCAATCGATGCGGCGATCTGCGCCACCTGATCATCCGAGTGTGTCCGCGCATTGCGGGCATAGGGCAGCAGTTTGGCAGTTGGCCACTGCTCGATTTTGTCAGCTAGCCAGTTCATGCAGCCACCTCCGTTTTGCGTTCAGTGGCGACCTCGTCGAAAGATTGGCCGGTGGCGATGAGCGTGACCAGCACGCCGGGGTGGTTTTGCTGAAAGCGCTTTATGGCCACGTCCACGTACTCCGGCGCAATCTCGACGCTACGACAAATGCGGCCAGTGCGCTGCGCGGCCAGCATCGTCGTGCCACTGCCTCCGAAGGGCTCGAACACGAGGTCGCCCGAATCCGTGTAGGCCTCGATGGCGAACTCCGGTAGCGCCACCGGGAAGACGGCGGGGTGGTCGATGTCCTGCCCGATCTTGCCCTTGTGGCGCATCACGCGGATCACTGAGTCGGGGATGCGGGTGTCCTGCGTCGGATGACCCTTGTGCGTCCATCCGCTGACTTCGCCATCCTTGGCGCGCATCGCCGTGGATGAGCCATCGGCGCGCAGATGCGAATCCTGGCCAGCGTGCTTGCAGGGCACGATCTTGTTGGGTTTGCGGGTGCTGCGATTGAAGTGGAAAACAAACTCGAAGCTGGGAGCCAATCGGCCCTGCCAGTCGCCGGGCATGCCTGGCCCCTGATCCCAGACGTACCACGCGAAGC
>Ga0209202_1002315_pt1 | contig 10640 bp, 15 predicted proteins | sample AD_UKC032_MetaG_FD_184416 | JGI IMG/M metagenome (GOLD analysis project Ga0209202, IMG submission 184416) | Active sludge microbial communities of municipal wastewater-treating anaerobic digesters from USA - AD_UKC032_MetaG (SPAdes) (version 2) | ecosystem: Engineered > Bioreactor > Anaerobic >... | reverse complement strand
CGTCCTCACCATACCCTTTCAGAGGCTGAAAGGGTATTCCCCGCGGAGGAAAAGGGTATGCTTGCGAGCACCGAAAGGGTATTCCCCGGACGCGCAAAGGGTATTCCCCAGAATACCCCAACAGAAGAGAACAGAGTTTTAGAACAGACAGCAGAACAGATGGCTGCTGCTGGCGTCTGCCACGGCGAGGGCGGGGAGCCAGGAGTCGCCTCGACGGCTGCGGACCCGAGCGATGGGCTTCGCGATGAGCTGTCGCGACGCGGCATCACCGAGCCCAAGCTCAGCGAGTTGGCGAAGATGCCCGGTCTCGCGGCGGGTATCGTCCGCCAGCTGGCCGGGCGGATCGGCCGGGCGATGAACCCGGCCGGGAAGTTGATCGCCCTGATCGAGCGCGAGGGGCCGGCGGCCGTGGCCGCGGCTGAATCGGCGGCGGCGAACGCGGTGCGAGCGGCCAACGCATCCGCGGCGAGGATCGCGACCGATGAGGCGAAGGCGGCGGAGGTCGCCCTTGAGAGGTTGGAGCGGCACCGCCTGCTGGCGACCCTGGCCCCGGCCGAGCTCGACGCCTACGTTCGCCGGGTGCTGGACGCTGCGACCACGGCGGAGCGGCAACGATGGGACGGCAACACTGACCCGGCCAGAAACCGGCTGCTCGGCCAAAGGGTCGTTGCCCTGGTGCTGGCAGAACGGGCGGCAGCCAACGGGGGGGACCAGCCATGAAGCCGCAGACGATCTTCCACCTCCTGCTCAGGCCGGAACCCCGAGGCGTAGACGCATTCGGTCGGGATCCGCTCTATCGGTTGCGCGGAGCGTTAAAGGTTCTGCTACGGAGGTTCGGGCTTCGGTGCGTCGGCTGGGGACCGGACCCGCCGGCACGCGAGATCGACAAGGAGATTAGGCCGTGACTCATCCAGACATCATCCGCGTCATGAACCTCGGGCAGCTTGAGCCGGACCCGGCCCCATGGAGGGGTGCGGTCTACGTCCAGGCAATCTTTGAGGTTCTATTTGACGGTTCCGAGGAGCTGCCCGATGAGCAGGCTGCGGGGGATGCGGCCCTGGAGACCCTCGAGGACGCCCTGAAGTCGGCCGCATCGGGCATGTGCCCACCGTATCCCGCTCGCCGCGAATTGCTTGAATCGGCGGATGGCATCGAAGTTATCCTGGTTGAACCAGATTGACCACGTTTTCAAAGGAGTGACAAACCGTGACTCAAGATGAAATGACCCAGCTTGCCAAGACCGTCGGGGAGCTGCTCGCCCAGCGGACCGGAACAACCGCGCCGGCTGCTGCGCCGCAGGCAACGACGCCATGGCCGCCCGCACCGGCAGCGACGCCCTGGGCGCCCGCCCAGCCCGCTGGTGCGCCCTGGGGTGCCATGGTCCCTGCCGGACAGCTGGCCGTGCCCGAGCCGCAAGCCTTGCTGCTGCGCGTCAGCCTCCCGATGCCCGACGGGTCCGGCGAAGTTGCCGGCTATCTCGCCTTTCCACCGGAGGCGGTCCAGGCACTGCCCGCGATCGTTGCTCGTTATGGCGTGACGGTCTACCCGCAGCGACAGAGCTACGGCGGCGGCGGCAACTTCGGCTTCGGCCGCCGATACGGCTCTAGTGGCAGGAGGTGGTAAGCGATGACCGAACTTGAATGTTGTGAACGAGCCTTTGACCAGGTGGCCGCGGAGGTCGATATGCTCCGCCGGCGGGTCGTTCAGTTGGAGGCCGCCGGCAAGCTTTTCAATGAGGACCTCAAAGCCCTGCTCAAGAACAATCCGCCCACCGAATGGGCTGTCGGTGTCGGATCGGCATTAGACAGGTGGCGAGTCTTTTTGCGCGAGTTGGGGGTGCAGTATGCCGAATGACCTGGGCGCTCAGCCGCGGTGGTGGCAACCGCCACCTTCCTGCTCCGCCGGCATACAGGCATACCAGTACTTAGTTCTTGATGTGGAAACCGCCGATTCCCGCCCTGAAGAGGTTGAAAGCGAACTGCGGCGATTTTGGTCGCCATCGGCGAGCTGGAAGAGCGAGACCATCGGCGAGAGGTACAAGCAGGCTTTGACCACCAAGCAGGAAAAGGCGGCCCTTTGCGATTCGAGTCCGATCATCAGTGTCGGCTTAAAGAGTGAGACAGAACTACGACTTGTGCATGCCATGGGGCGGCATGATCCGCGGCCCCTCGGCGGCGGGCTGATCGAAGGTTTCGACGGCGTGCGTCCGATGCTCGGGGCCTTGCGCGACTTGCTCGACACCCGAATAGGCGAGACGAGCACGCTGGTCGGGCACAACTTCCTGAAATTCGACGCTCCCAAGCTGAGGCATGCGTTTATTGAACAAGGCATCCGTTTGCCCGGCTGCCTTGCCGCGAAGCATCAGCCGACTTTTGATACGATGGTTGAGGCTCGACGCTTTTCCCTCCAGGCAGATCTATTCATTTCTGTCGATGATCTTGCTGGGCTGCTTAACGTGGGCACGCACAAGGGAACGATCGATGGGGCCGCAATCCCCGAGCTTTACGCCGCGCACCAAGTAGAGGCGATTATCTCTTACAACCTCCTCGACGTGCTGGCCGAGGAAGCGCTCTTCCTGAGAATGACGGGGGCTGTGGGGTCATGACTGGCGAAACGGATACACGCTGGTGGCCGGCGCGGGGTTTTAGAGGCTACGGGCTCGAGCCAGATCAGCTTCGGATGGCCGCCCAGCGCGGGAACATCCGAACCCAGCCGCCCCGATCAGAGCTAAATCCGTCGGGCCGTTCACGGTACCTCGTACGCGATGTGATGCTCTTCTGGCCAGAGTGCTTCCCAGAAACCGGGACAAACCCAAACAAACTGGAATTGTCTGGACATTCCGGCGGAAAGCCCTTGCCATGCGAAGGAACCTGTGGCAGGCTTGCTGACATGCAAACTCCATTCGTCAGTGTCGGCCGGGCGGCCCAGATGTTGGGCGTGCCGAGTCCCTATCTGCGCAGGCAAATAGAGGCTGGTAGCGTTCCGGCCCTGCGAACGGGACGGGGTTTTCGCGTCGACGCCGCGGCGGCGCGAGCGGCGTTGGCCAGAGTGGCGGCAGCATCATCGCGGGCGTTGCCCGCCGGGAGTGACTTATGATTGCGGTCTTGAAAAACACAGGTCCAGACGGTTTGGAAAGTGTCTGCATTGGGTGCCGGCGAGAGGTTTACACCGGGCTTCCCATCTTCTGCAACCCGGGCGATGCTGGGGCGTTCGGCTTCCCCGGCGACAGCATGGTCCTCGTTGCGCCGATCTGCTCGATATGCCGCGCCCGGGACGATTTGCGGCGCCTGCTGAATCTGGCCAAGGAGGCTTTTAGATCTGGGGCGGAGATTGAGCCCTGTGTCGGTAGCTAACGGCGGCCAAGCCGCAGGAGTAGGTTATGCCTCTACATGGAACACTTAACACTCGATCCGCGAACCGCGACGTGCAACGATGCGTCCGCTGTTGGACCGAAACAACTGGGACGACCGTTTTGAATGTGAGGAGCCCGGCAGACTCAGCCGGTTTTCGGGTACCGGACGGCTACCACCAGCCGCTCGAGATCACCGTGCCTATCTGTCCCGGGTGTGCGACCAGCCGCGGGCCGAACACGCCGTTGTTCGATTCGGTTCGTGAGCTCGTTTTGCAGGGCACCCGCGTTGCCTGGGAGTGAGGATCATGCAGAACCTCAACACTCTTTCCGCCACCGAGCTGGCCGACCTCGAGGACGATCTTCTTCGTCGGCGGCAAGACCTTGACGAGCTTTGCCGGCGACGGCCAGAGCTGCGCACGGGGTGGCTCGGGTATAAACTTGACTGCAAGATCATGCGGGCGAGATGGCGGCTTTTCTTTGCCGATCCAGATACGGCTCTAAGCCGAGGCCCTCTTCCGACCAGGAGAAGCTACGATGTCTTCTGATTTTCGAGCGGCGTTGGCCGGCCAGGTCCTCGCGATCGATCCCGCAAAGCTTGAAGGCCTTTTGGCTCGCGGGGCCAGCCCCAAGTCGGCCATCTCGCAGAGGTCCGCCCCCCGAAGTGATCTCGGCTCCCGCGGGGTGATGGTTCTTCCTCTGCTGGGTTTCCTCGATTTCCGCCCCAGCTGGCTCATGGAGCTATTCGGAGGCACCAGCATTTTGCAGTTCAGTCAACGATTCGATGAAGCGATTGCTGATCCTAGTGTGAATGGGATCGTTTTAGAGGTAGACTCGCCAGGCGGCACCGTAGCGGGCATTAGCGAATTGTCCGGGAAAGTGTTTGCTGCTCGAGCCAAGAAGCCGATTGTTGCGTTTATCAGCCCGCTGGCAGCGAGCGCGGCATTCTGGGTGGCATCTTCCGCCGGCGAGGTGGTCATCACCCCTTCGGGGGAGGCGGGTTCGATTGGCGTGGTGTTGATCCACGAGGAGGTATCCGGAGCCAATGCCAAAGCCGGCATCACCTTTACAGTTCTTCGCAGCACCCCGGAGAAGTACGAGGCGAACGCTGTTGAGCCGCTGAGTGACTCGGCTAAGGCGTACCTTCAGAAGCAGCTAAACACCATCTATGGCCGGTTTGTGGAGGACGTGGCCCGCAACCGCGGGGTGTCCACGGCTACGGTTTTGGCACGCTTCGGACACGGCAGGTCCATGCTTGCGGATGCGGCTGTCAGGGCCGGGCTCGCCGATCGGCTGGGCAGCATTGAAGGGGCGATTACGAGCGCCGGACGAACCCCCGCCGAGCGTCGCAGCCTGGCCAACTTGAACAGGAATCGCCGGCGGCTGGCTGCCGGGCTCCCGATCCCGCCATCGATTGCCTCTCTTCGGAGGAACATGGGATTCCCTAGGACACCGGCAAGCCAGCCGGGGCACCGCTTGCAGAGGACACACGCGGCCCGGCCTTTAAGGAGATGAGCAAATGACCGCGTTGACCGCCGACCAAGTTGATGTTTTGGCCAAACACCCGGCCGTCGTGATGGCCCTCCAGCAGGAATACGCGGCTGTGCTGAGGAAGCGGCGGGAACTGGCGGACACAATCGACGCCGCGGAGCGGGCGTTGTCCAAGGACTTGCCCAGGCTCACATCGGCCGTGCGCGATGCCGAAGCCGAGGTTACCCGGGCGAGGAACACCCTGGAGACCGCGACCGCACACCTGTCTGAAGCCCGAAGAAACCTCGCCATCATCGGGAGTCGGCGCGATGCCGTCGTCTCTAAGGCCCAGGCCCAACTGAGGGAAACTGCTGATGTGACCATCACAGAAGCGGTTGCTAAACTTGACGCGATGGAGCGGGCGGCGTTGTCTCGGCCGATCGAAACACAAAAACAACTGCGGCCGCGACGCCTCGGGTTTAAGGTCTTGCCGGCGATCGTCGATAACAAGAGGTCAATCGAGGCGCATCTGAACGCGATTAGGCGGGTCCGTGAGGCGATTCTCCGCATGACGATCGATGGGCGACTTGATCCGCGGCCGGTAATTCCTGGCATGCTAAAGGAAATCCCAGCCATCACGGATGTTAACGCCGAAGACTTCGACAAGGTGCCGGTCCGGGTGCCCGAGCTCGAACGCGAGGAGCGTAATCGTGACCCGCGAGAACCGCGAAAGTGAAGGAACCACCATGGGGAGGGGGGGGGTGGTCCAATCCCTACAGCCCGGCGGGATAGACCGTGCCAGCAAGCTCGCGCGCGTGGCCGTTAACCCGGTTTATAGGGGTATTGAGGGGCACTGCAATGAGGAAACTTAGGCTTCGCAAGGGAACTGTGCCCCGAAAGGGGCAGCGTCGGCTCGAGCTGGCCCCGCTGACGACGCTTCCGCCGGCACCAGATCACTTGACCGCTGAGGCCGCCGAGAAATACAGAGAAGTCGGAAGCATGTTGGTAGAGGCTGGTGTGCTGGCGGGGGCCGACATCGACGTGCTGGCCAGCTACTGTGCCGCTTGGGCACGAGCGGTTGAGGCGGAGCATGAGATTTCCAGGGGCGGCGCCGTTATCACGTATTCAACCGGGATCGTCGGTCCGAGCCCGTGGTGCAAAGTGCTCCGCGAGGCCCTCCGCCGGATGGACATCGCCGGGGATCAACTCGGGATCGGCCCAAGGAGCCGGGCTAGCCTGGCTGTCCCCCTGAAGGAACCGGCTGACCCCCTGAAAGCTTTTCTTCATCAGGCATCGGGTGCGTGATGCTTTGTTCTCGGTCACGCTGGTCGGATGCCTGGCATTGGCCGCCGCTTGTGGAACGATGGCCCTCATTACCGGCCGGGAGAAAGACCCCGGCGAGTAACCGCGAATCTCTTGACCACCCGCCGTGGGGACGTACGATCAAGGGCATGCCCAAGCCTTCGAGTGGCAACCACCGGGCACCCTTTGTCGACTGGCGACAGTATGATTCCTTTCTTGGCAAGGTGCCGGATACCCGGCTGGCCCAGATAATCGGCTGTTCACGGTCGAGAGTCACCGGCCGGACCCGCAGCCGACTTCCCTCGGCCCGCAGCTCGATGCCGTGCGTGCGAGGATCAGCCAGGATCTCGCCCGCCCGCACTACGCCCGCTTCAAAACTCGGCCATCGGTGAAATATGCGGGCTAGGCGTTGGCATTGCCTTCCTACTGTGTTGACTTCTCGTGTCCTGCGTGCTTCAATGGATGAGCGGTCATATCAGTCGGGCATGAGTCGGAAAGGAGCCATCAGATGTCGAGGACCACCATCCTGTGCTGCCTCGTTGCGATCTCCTGCGTGACTATTTCTGAATCCGCTGGGCAGAACCTCATGAAGAACAGCAGTTTTGAGGAGGGGGACTATCCGGGCGGTTCTTCGGCGCTTCTGCACGAGGATTCAACACGTATCAGCGAGTGGACGGTGACGCAAGGAACGATCGAGTGGATAGGTAGGGGGTTGTGGGATCCGTTTGATGGAGACAGGAGTATCGATCTCAACGGAAACGACCCTGGGGCCATCGCCCAGACCGTCGCGACCATACCTGGCCGGAATTACATCCTGTCTTTTGGAATGGCGGGGAACCCCGATGGAGGTCCCGCCATCAAGAAGCTGAGGGTCCGCGCCGGAGACATAATCTCCGATGCGTTCGAGTTTGACACCACCGCACATGCCCGCGATGACATGGGGTGGACCCGCTTGATCTGGATGTTCGAGGCAAGCGCCGAAACGACAACAGTGGAGTTCCTCAGTGAAACACAACAGACTTGCGGGCCGGCGCTGGACTGCGTCGCGCTCGAGCTGGTCTTTTTGGACTCCGACAGTGATGGCACCGATGACCTCATGGACAATTGCCCCGGCGTTTTCAACCCCGACCAGACCGACGGTGACGATGACGGTATCGGAGACGTGTGTGATGACCCGTTTGTCGCGTCCGCCGTTTCTCGCAAGTGGCACCGGGCGGCCGGGGGTTTCGACGTTCCCTTACCATTGAACTGCTCGACCACGGTTACTGAGGGCCGGTTAGGCGAGCCGCTGGTACTGGTGGTGACATTCTCCAGGCCGGTGGCACCGACTGATGGCGTACTGGACGACGAAGTCACGGTCTCGGCCGGGTGGGCCCTGACCAGTATCGACGGGGCCGAGCTCACCATCGAAGTCTCCGAGCTGACGGATGCGACGTGCGTGCAGGTCAAGATGCGTGGACTGGCCGACGCTGACGGCCGCCCACTGGATGGATCCACCGAAATGTGTCTGGCCCTCTTGGCCGGTGATGTGAACGGCGACGGCAGAGTGAACGTGCTGGACATGACGCGAATCAGGAATAACACCGGCGCATCCTTGACTCCCGCCAATTTCCGCTGCGACGTGAATGGCGATGGTCGGATCAACACGCTGGATATGACCGTCGTCCGCAACGGTATCGGCAAGCAGGGGGCTACCTGTCCGCCGCCAGCGCCGGGTGTGCTCTCGATTGCAGAGCCTGACGGCTTGGCCAGTGCCGGCTATAAGGGCGGCCCGTTCACGCCGTCGCGCATGACCTACACGCTGACCAACACCGGCGGGTTGCCGATCGCCTGGACGGCCGCGAAGGCCCAGGCATGGGTCACGCTGTCCAAGGCCGGTGGTATGCTCGCCGGCGGGGCGTCGGACGCCGTGGAGATCTCGATCAATGCCGAGGCCAATGAACTGGCTGCCGGCAGCTACAGCGATACAGTGACCTTCACGAACACCACGAACGGCAGCGGGGACACGACCCGCCCGGTGAGCCTCGCGGTGAATGCGTCCCCAATTCCGCCCGGCATGGTGCTGGTTCCAGCCGGCGAGTTCCAGATGGGCAACGCGCTCAGTGCCACAGGGGACGGCGCCTCAAACGAACTGCCTGTACACACGGTCTACCTTGACGCGTTCTGCATCGACCGCTACGAGGTGACCAAAGGGCTCTGGGATACGGTGAGGACCTGGGGGCTGTCGAACGGCTACTTGGATCTTTACGACGGTAGCGGCAAGGCGGCTGATCATCCGGTGCAGACGGTGAACTGGCACGACTGTGTAAAATGGGCCAACGCCCGCTCGCAGAAAGAAGGCCGGACGCCGTGCTACTACACCAACTCCGGATTGACGACCATCTACAAAACAGACCAGCTCAGTCCTTACGTCAACTGGGATGCCAACGGGTATCGGCTGCCGACTGAGGCGGAGTGGGAGAAAGCGGCCCGCGGCGGTACGGCCGGGCACCGGTTCCCGTGGTCGGACAGCGACGAGATCCAGCACGCTCGGGCGAGTTACTACAGCGATTCCGCCTACTCGTATGACAATAGTCCTACGCGTGGCTGTCACCCGACGTTCAACACGGGCGTGTATCCCTACACCAGCCCTGTGGGGTACTTCGCGGCGAACGGCTACGGCCTGTACGACATGACGGGGAACGTGTGGGAGTGGTGCAATGACCGGTACGGCGAGAGTTACTACAGCAGCAGCCCAACGAACAACCCACGCGGTCCGACGACTGGCACGGACGACCGTGTTATCCGCGGCGGCGGTTGGAGTCTCCATGCATACTACTGCCGGGTGGCGTACCGCAGCGGCAACCTCCCGGACAGCCGCCTCTTCAGCCTCGGTGTCCGGCTTGCCCTGGACTTGGAGTAACTCTTTTCTCTTTGTTCTTTAACCCTTTGCCACCGCCCCCGGCCGGTCCGGGTCATCCGGTGGCCGATCGCCTCGCCTGGGCGAAGCCTGCCAGCGGCCGGGCCACCCTAGATCGGCGGCATGAACACCAGTGAAGACGACTTGGACGACACCAACCCCCCGGGTGTCACTGACACCCAAAGGGGCCAATTCTGTTTACTCTGTTCACTCTGCGCCGTGGCATCAGACAGCGACGAAACCATTGAATCTATTGGTGTTTCTGGCGTTTCCTGAGAATCTGATAGAGGTAAAAGGTTGCTTTATGAGTCGCCTGCTCTAACCACTGAGCTACGGGCCCGGTAACCAGGTAGCCTACGCGGTCGCTAGCCCATCGGCAAGCCGAAGGAGGCGTCAAGCGACGGTTGGACGCTCGAGGGGACGGCACTTCATCCCTCAACCCCGGACAGCCCCCGACTCGCGTCGCGCTGTGGATGACGAGGTTGACACGATCAGGGCCGCTGCTTCGCCGGAAGCTCCGGAATCACCTCCCCTGCGGCGGCTGCCTTCCTCCGGTGAAGTGACAATGAGTGGTTCGGCGGTAGCTGTAAATCACGGCGAGCACTCTCCAGCCTCGCGGCGATGATGCTCTGACTGCTATCGTCGCCAATCGCTCCAGCTGCGGGGGCAGGAGTCTTCCGGGAACTATCCGATCCGATCGGTGTCTAATCCACTGTCACCATCGCTTGGGTGGTGGTAAGGTCCTGTGCGCACGGATGTCCGTGCCCGAGAGGCGGTTACATATGATCATGTCGTATCGACGGTTATGGCGATCGGGTTGGCGGCAGGCAGGTATCGGACTGGTCGTGGCCGTGGCCGCGGCGGTTCTGGGCGTGGCCGGCTTCTCCCGTGGCGAAAGCGACGAGGCCTCCTCGGCCGTCAAGGCCCTCAAGAAAGCCGACGGCTTGGCCAAGGACAAGAACTGGGCTGAGGCGCGAGCTGCCTACGACAAGGTCCGAGCTGGGGCCAAGGACTGGTCATCGGCGGAAGTTCGGGAGGCCGTCGAAGGAGCCGTGGCCTGCTCGCTTCAACTCCAGCAATGGGACGATGCCTTGGAGCGGGCCCAGGAGTATATTGCCCGCACGCCGGGTACGCTGGCCGAGGCGATCGGCGAGCGCTTCCTGGCCGGTCTGTACATGCGCGTCCCGCACCATGGCACCAAGCAAGGAGGGCGGCTCCTCCGCGGTCAGTACACCCAAGGTGTTCATGTCTCCACTTGGAAGAAGGACCGCAGAGCGGCCATCGCTCATTACGAGCGGGCTCGCGAACTGCTCATCAAGCTGGCCCAGGCACCGGCTGCTCGGCCGGCCGACGCGGACGGTCCCAAGGCGACCAGGTCCGAGCGGATCGGCGTGGCCTTTGATCTGGCGGGCGTGCTCGCCCGCCGCAATGAGTACCAGCATGGGTCGAGCGGCTGGTGCTACTGGTGGTGGGACTCCGGCTTGGCCGACGAGGAGGAATCCGAGGCGGTCGAGGAGGCCGATTACGAGGAGCCGCGCTGGGGATGGCGCCGGAACCCCGACGATCAGAAACCGCCGACCGGCATTCCTCTTGGACCGGACGGCAAGCCTCAGTTCATTG
>Ga0209202_1002314_pt1 | contig 10644 bp, 8 predicted proteins | sample AD_UKC032_MetaG_FD_184416 | JGI IMG/M metagenome (GOLD analysis project Ga0209202, IMG submission 184416) | Active sludge microbial communities of municipal wastewater-treating anaerobic digesters from USA - AD_UKC032_MetaG (SPAdes) (version 2) | ecosystem: Engineered > Bioreactor > Anaerobic >... | reverse complement strand
TTTTGGCATTCAGCCTGGCACAGGTGAAACAGCCGGTAAAGAGCGTTCCGGTGGCAAATCAGAATCTGCATGCGTTTCTGCCTGCCGGTATGATAATCGTAACTCACCCGCTGTTCCTCGCCTATGCTGAAAATCTTGCATCCATGCATTTTGCTGAAGACGGTCTGACTTCAGTTATAGTCACTCCTCAGCAGGTCTATAATGAGTTTTCAGGGGGTATTCCTGACGCGGCTGCAATCAGGAATTTCATAAGGATGATGCGCGACAGGGGATTGGAGACGGGACCCCAGCTAAGGTACCTCCTCCTTCTGGGAGACGGTTCATACGAGAACAAGACTCCTCCTCCCGGAAACAGCTCGTTTATCCCCACATGGCAGTCTGTAAACTCCACTATAGGAGTCCTCTCCTTCACCTCTGACGATTTCTACGGTCTGCTCGACGAAGGCGAGGGTGAAGCCGACGGATTCCTTGACATAGGCATCGGAAGGCTGCCGGCGTATGATACAGCATCTGCCGGCATTATGGTCAGAAAGATCTCATCTTACATGCAGGGATCTAACCAGGGTTCATGGCGGAATATTATCTGCCTGGTTGCCGATGACGAAGATTCCAATCTCCATATGTTTGATGCTGAAGGTCTTGCCGAAGCTGCCTCCACAGCGGCACCACCCCTGACGGTTGAAAAAATCTATCTCGATGCATTCCGTCAGGTTACCTCTGTCACCGGTGATTCGTACCCTGACGCATCGCGGGCTGTTGACGACAGGATGGCAGCCGGATGCCTGATAATGAACTATGTGGGTCATGGCAATGAATCGGGTCTCGCCCATGAGAGGGTGATAAGGACCGGGAATATCAACTCGTGGAAGAACAGCACAATGCTGCCGCTATTCATCACCGCCACATGCGAGTTTTCCAGGTTCGATGACGTGGAAATCAACAGAGCGTCTTCATCAATTACGGCAAGGACATCTGCCGGTGAAATGGTGCTTCTAAATCCTGACGGCGGAGGGATCGCACTCATGAGCACAACAAGGGTTGTTTACTCAGCCCCTAACTACATATTGAACCGCGCCATTTATGACTATGCTTTCAGAACAACTGCTGAAGGCCGTCCGATGAGACTTGGCGACATTATCCGGCAGGCCAAGGTAAGCTCCGGTACGGGGATGAACAAACGAAATTTTCTGCTGCTTGGTGATCCTGCCCTGAGGCTGGCATGGCCGGCTGCCGGAAAAGTGGTAACCGACAGTGTAAACGGGATCCATGTTACAATGGCTGCAGATACCCTTAAGGCGCTTTCACTCGTGAGGATCAGCGGACACCTTGAAGACGCCGGAGGAAACTTGATGACCGGATTCAACGGTTCCCTTGAAACTTCGGTGTTCGACAAAACCGGTCATATAAGCACGCTGGCCAATGACGGCGGTTCACCAATGACCTTCCCAGTAACCGGCAACGTTCTGTTCCGAGGGAAGACCATCGTCACCGGCGGCCGTTTCAGCTTCTCATTCAGAGTACCCCTTGATATCAACTACAGCTATGGAACCGGGGCAGTGAGATATTATGCATATGACGGCACAACTGACCTCAACGGCAGCTTCACGGGAATAACTGTCGGAGGTTTCTCTGATGAAGCATCGGATGACAATGAAGGACCAGAGATCAGGCTCTTCATGAATGACACCCTCTTCAATGACGGAGGGGTCACTGATACATCTCCGGTACTGCTTGCCCTGCTGAGCGACAGGTCAGGCATTAATGCAACAGGGGCGGGCATAGGGCATGACATTATAGCATGGCTTGATGATGACATCTCAGGAGCAGTGGTGCTTAACAGCCTCTTCAGTGCTGAAACGGGCAAACATAACTCGGGCTCACTGGCCTATCCGCTCCTTGTGACCGCCCAGGGGAAACACACTGTGTCACTCAGAGCATGGGATAACCTCAACAACCCGACAGTAGCCACGCTTAAATTTGCGGTGGAACCTGGCGGTACTTTCAGACTTACTGACCTGCTCTCATTTCCGAACCCGGCCACTGAAGGCACAAACTTTACTGCAGGGCATAACAGACCAGGTACCGATATCAGCCTGACTATAACAATCTTCAGTTCTGACGGACGTGCTGTAAAGGTGATAAGGAATAATTTTTTCAGTGACGGCTATGCCCTTCCTGACATCCCATGGGACGGCCTTGACGAAAACGGGGGAAGAGTGGCCAGAGGACTCTATTTCTGGCGCGCAGAAGCAGGTACCGCAGACGGCGAAAAAACATCAGCCACAGGCCGTTTCATCATTTTGTAAAACAACACAATAAGTAGCCCTTTTTTTTGTTTTATATTTGCACAAAATTCGAACAAGGACAAATATGAAAAACAAGGCTCTGACTGTAAGCATTATACTTCTCTTTTCAATTTTTGTTTCACCGGCAGGGGCCCAGGATGACAACAGATTCAATCCGATCCAGACTGTAGTTCCTTTCCTGACAATTGCCCCCGATTCACGTGCAGGAGCACTCGGCGATGCCGGTGTTGCAACCTCTCCGGATCTCTACAGTATGCACTGGAACCCGGCAAAATATGCCTTCATTGACGGTAACGGGGGTTTCGGAATCTCTTATTCCCCGTGGCTGAGAGCACTTATTCCCGATATCAACCTATCTTATCTTACCGGTTATTACAGGATAGACAGCAGGCAGGTCGTTGCCGGTAGCCTTATGTATTCATCGCTGGGAAAAATTGAATTCACGGATGAGTACGGCAACTTCATGATTCCTTTCAACGCAAATGAGTTTTCAGTTGACGTTGCCTATTCAAGGTTGTTTTCCGAACACTGGTCAGGAGGTGTTGCTATGAGGTTCATCTACTCAAACCTCACAGGCGGTTCGCTGGCCGGAACTACAGAGACCAAGCCCGGATTAGCATTTGCGGCTGATGCCTCTGCTTACTATACAGATAAACTGGATCTTGGAAACCGCGATGGCAATATCTCAGCCGGCATCAATTTGTCGAACATCGGATCAAAAATGAGCTACACTACCGATGTAGACCCGGACTTTATCCCCATGAACCTGAGACTGGGAGCCACTTTCCTGGTAAATCTTGACAAATACAATGCCCTTGGCATATCGGTTGATCTAAACAAGCTGCTTGTGCCAACCCCTCCGATTTATGACGAAGAAAGCAACATTATTGACGGTAAGGATCCTAACGTTTCCGTCCCCGTGGCAATCTTCCAGTCTTTCTATGATGCCCCCGGCGGGTTCAGCGAGGAGATGAAAGAGTTCACCCAGTCGGTCGGCGTTGAATACTGGTACAACCAGCAGTTTGCCATTCGTACCGGATACTACAATGAAGCCAGGGATAAGGGTAACAGGAAGTACTTTACCGTGGGAGCAGGATTCAGGCTGAGCATCTTCTCACTTGATTTCTCCTACCTTGTTCCGGTCACCCAGAACAACCCGCTGGCCCGCACACTCAGGTTTTCACTTGGATTTGAGTTCGACTCACTGCGCAATCTCAGCCAGAAGTAGGTTTAACAATGACACTGCACCAGCGCATAGGACAGGGCATCGACTTTCACCGCCTTGAGGAGGGTCGTGACCTCTGGCTCGGTGGTGTACGCATAAACTCAACAAAGGGATGCGTAGCTCACTCTGACGGTGACGTCCTTATCCATGCAATCTGTGATGCATTGCTGGGTGCGGCAGGCCTTAATGACATAGGTTTCCACTTCCCTGACACATCAGATGAATTCAGGGGGATCGACAGCAAGATTCTGCTGAAGAGGGTAGTTGAGATGATCACCGGTGCCGGGTACAGGATAGTAAACATCGACAGCACCGTCTGCCTCGAACTGCCCAGGCTGGCACCCTATATCAATGCAATGCGTACAACAATGGCCGCCATTGCAAATATCTCCCCTGACACTGTTTCGGTAAAGGCCACCACCACTGAGAAGATGGGATTCACAGGCCGCGGTGAAGGAATCGTGGCGCTGGCAGTATGCCTGCTGTCAGACCTGATACCAGATAATATATGAGTCTGAGGGTCTGAAGGTCTTGCGGTCTTACAGTCTGAGAATTTGCGATGACTGCTGACTGGTACTGTTGACTGCCGACTGGTACTGCTGACTGCCGACTGGTACTGCTGACTGCCGACTGGTACTGCCCTTCCCTGCAATCTGGCTGCTCCTTTAGATTCGCCGTACAATTTAATATTATACCTTGTAAGAGAAAGAATGGGGTGAACTCTTGGCTGCTTTAGGAAGTTAGTCCTATTTAGCGTATCAGACCCCATTCTTTCGTAGTTGCAAGAACCAATTAGAATCATAGGCAGTGAGGCCTAATAAAGGTTTTAGTTCCGCAACAAACCATTATAATAAACTTAAAGTCAAAGGTATGAAATTTGATGAAGCTATTGGAATCGATGTAAGTAAAAAGACTCTGGACGCATGTATTCACAGTCTGCAGATCTTTACCACGGTGCCCAATACAAAGAGAGGGTATATCAAACTCTTCTCCTGGGTTACCAAAAGCAAAGGGTGTTCTCTTGCTAACTCTCTGTTTTGTTTTGAGCACACAGGCATGTATTCTTATGCGCTTGCGAGTTTTATGTCAGAGAAGCATATGAGCTATATAATTGTTCCCGGGCTGGAGATTAAGCGATCGCTGGGCATACAGCGAGGCAAGAACGACCAGATCGATGCAAGGAAAATTGCACAATATGCTTACCGCAGGAGAGAGGAGGTGAAATTGTTCCAACTTCCAAGGGCAAGTATAAATAAGATAAGACAACTACTTTCCCTTAGAGAGAAGCTTGTAAAACAACGCGCCGGTTATGAGGCCTCCTTAAAGGATCAGTCTGATTTTATAAAAAGTTCAGAGAATAAATTACTATTTTCTATACCCCGCAAGCTAATCAAGGAGCTTAACCTTCAGATAGAAAGTATAGAGAAGGAGATAGATCTTGTTCTGGAAGAAAACCCTGAAATAAAGAATAATTACAGGCTTATTACAAGTATTACTGGTGTAGGTCGGCAAACAGCCTTGCAACTAATAGTGGTTACCAACAACTTCTTATCGTTTGATGATCCTAGAAAGCTCGCCAGTTATGCCGGGGTAGCACCTTTCCCTTATACATCAGGAACAAGTATTAAGGGAAAGACAAAAGTTAATTCTATGGCAAATATGCGGCTTAAGTCTCTGCTCAGTGCTTGTGCTGTCTCTGCAATAAGATACGATCCGGAAATGAAAATTTATTATAAACGTAGATCAGAGATAGGGAAACATAAGATGAATATTATCAATGCAGTAAGAAACAAGCTTCTGTCCAGGGTATTTGCTGTCGTAAAAAGAGAATCACCATATGTGCCTTTGTGCCGGCATGCAGCATGAAAATCATGAAGATGGGTATGAAAGATTTTTGAGTCATAAAAACTCAAAAATCTTTCAATATGTTTGTTTTTATCTTAGAATACGCTAAAAATGCCCACCGGGCATTTTATTTACGCTCGCCCCTCTATTGCCTACTGCCTCTTGCCTCAGATATAATCAATGCTGACCTGCTTCAGCCACTTATCCTCCAGGATACGGGCTATCCGCTTGACAACCGTCCGTCGTATCTCCAGATCTACGGGAAGGGTGGGATCCTGGTGTGCCACATTGATGCGGGTTCCGACAATGAAGTTGATCTCATCGCTTTCCATTATCATCCTGACGATCTTATCCGCCGGCCCCTTTCCAAGCTTGACACTGTTTTTATAGCCCTTGACAAGTTCATTTACCTTTTGCAGGGTGAGTATTCCTTCGGTGACGAGGTCAACTCCCTCCATGAAGCTCTCGGGAGGCAGGTCGGGATCTTCGAAGATCAGTTCGTCGACAATCTTCCGGTTAAGTTCCCGTGCAACTATATCGGCGGTAGTACCGCCGCATAAAATCACCTTGCCCTTGTATGATGTAATCCTGTCTGCGAGCTCCTTATCCTTCTCCTCCTCGTAGGGAGGGCCGGTACAAATTAACAGCTTGCGCGGTTCCCTGAAGTAGAGTATCGCACATGAGATGTCATCCTTTGCTTCGTAATTGTCATGTTTATAGGCCATGTTGACAATTTTGGCCGCAAGTGTGGAAGCAGATATGGAAGGTTCACTGGCAACCAGTGACGAGGCATACTGCTGAACGCTTTCACGTTCCCAGCCCAGGGGCCATGCAGCTGATCCCATTCCGCTTTGCGCAACACCATCAGAGAGCAGTATGATGCGGTCTTCCTTGGCAGGATAAAAAGTGCATTTGTGCAGTATTTTGCCGGCATTCCTGCCCTTGTCGAGGACCACATCCTTCCAGTCTGGTTCAAACGGCTGGCTGCCCCTCAGAACTATGCACCTGGGATTGTCATACTCAAGAATGTTGGCCCGGCCGTCACTTTCGACATCAACAATTGAAAAGGTGGCATAGCTTATTTTCCTTTCGGAACAGACCGGGAGAGTGTTCATTATAATCTCAGCTATACGGTCGGGCTCCTTGTGCTCACGCGTGAAATTGAGAGCCATAGTCGAGGTCAGGGTGGCAAGTATGTTAGCCTTTACCCCATGCCCCATGCCGTCCGAGAGTACTGTTATTATCCTGTTTTCCTCTCGTACGTTCTCTGACAGGAAAACATCACCGCAGATACGCTCGTCGTGATGATTGCGTTGCTGGCTGTTGACTTCGATGAAGAACTGCCTCTCCATAACTGCCGTGGCATTACTTTCCGGTTGCATTCTTCTTCTGGCGGAAAGATTCGACAATTGAGTTGAGCATTTTCTCGGTATCGGAGGCTCCTTCACCAAGGAGGAATCCTATCTTCTGAACCATTTCGAGGTTCTTGTCAATAACGTCGGAAACCCTGTTGATCACCTCCTCACGCTGTACCTCGGGCGAGAAAAGGTCGCGGATTACCGCCCCTGCAATCCTGTTCTGCCGGATGGGGAAAATTGAAATATTAAACATACGGTCCTCAAGTTGCATGTCACGGCTTATCACAGATTCATTTTCGCGAAGGACGAAGGAAAAGATGTTATATACGTTGAATGGCAGCAGAGTTTTCAGGTCAGCGCCGCGAAGGCCGGGAATGATCTCGGCAATTGCCTTTGCATCCTCACCGATGATCTCCAGGAATCTTTCATTTGACTGCAATATCTTCAGTTCATTGTCAACAATGACCACCCCGTTGGGCAGCTTGTTGAGCATGCTGTTCATTGTGTCTGATGCATCCTGTGCCGCATCCTTTTCCCTCATAGCCTGTTCTTCAGATTCCTTCAGTGCCTTTTTAGTCTCCGAAAGCTTCCTGTTGGTCTGCCTCAGTGTCTCAATGTATTCCTGTTTGTTGCGCAGGTTGTATGTGTGACACATCTCCGGAACAGCCAGCCCCTTGGCCACAGTGGCAGCAAACTCCCGGCAAGAGCCGTAACCGCATGCGTTGCAGTTGAGCTCTTCAGCACGGCTGTCCTTGCCAATGATTTTCATCACTTCGGTTATAGCCTCAGGGGCCGGATCCGGAATACGCTGGTCATTGACCCTGAACTGGTTCGAGAGGTCAAGCTTTGACCACCGGTCCATGTCCTTCTCCCACTGTTTCTTGTCAAGGGCTTCAACTCGCTTTTCGGCATACTGCTTCACAAGCGACCGGCGTCTGAAACGCTCATCATGCCTTATCATGCCGGGGCCGAGCATGCATCCCGGGCAGAAGAAGAGATTGAAGTGATGCCTGATTGTATCAATGTGATGATCAAAGTCACTGATGGCCTCCTTTACATCCTCGGAGCCGGAGGCGGTTATAACCTGGCTTGATACAAGATCACGCTTTATTCCTGCGGCCTGAAGTATTCCTGCCGGATATGGGTACAGCGCACCCCAGTTGCCATAGGGAGGATCAAACTCGGCCATCTTGACTGTTTTTTCCTGTATTTCAAACTCGTCAAAGAGCTGCCTGATCTCGATGAACGTGAGAACGGCCTCCACCAGGTTCCTGTCATTGTAGCGGGTTGCTTCAGCCTTGATGTCAATACACGGTCCGATGAATACGTTTGCGACATCTTCTCCGTAAAGGTCCCGTGTCACCATGGCCGTGGCGACCATTGGCGAGACCAGCGGTGCAAGGTTAGGAACCAGGTTCGGATGATACTTTTCAATCATCTCGACAATCGAAGGACAGTTTGAAGTGATGTAGTATTTGCCGCTCGACTCCTCAAAAAGCTTTCTGTATTCATACGCAACAAGGTCAACGCCAAATGATACCTCATGAACATAGGAGAATCCCAGGCTCCGGATCATTCCTACAAACTTGCGGTAGTCTGTAATGTCATCAAACTCCGATGCGATGCTGGGAGCTATCAGGGCTGCAGTACGGCGGCCCGACTTCAGTAGTTGTTTCACCTGGCTGCGTGAATCCCTGAACTCAATGGCCCTGGGTGAACATGCCATGAAACATAGTCCGCACCCTATGCACCTGTCAGCTATTATCACGGGGTGTGCCCTCTCGGGCTTCACCTCAATTGCATTAACCGGGCACACCCTTACACATGAGTACGAGTTGCGACACTTTTCTTCGTTAATATATATTACCTGATCCGGTATTTTCATAATCAGTCAGTTAATTGTTTCCGGCAGACTAAACCAGTTCCTTTTCCAGTATTTTTTCTATATCCTGGGCACCTATGCTTGTAAAGGTCTTGCCGTTGATTATAATAAAGGGTCCCTCACTGCAACGGTTCATACAGCGTGCTCCCCTGAGTACCACCTTGTCATCAAGGTGATTCTTCCTCAGAAAATCCCTGATGATCTGAACCACTTCCCTGTTACCTCTTGAAAAACAAGAACTTCCAAGGCAGATTTCGATGTTGTACGAGTGTCCCAATAGCCTTTTATTTAGTTCATACTCACTCAAAAGTACAACATTTTCAAACTTTCACACTATGTAAAAGTTAATTTCAGCCATTATTTGTTAATAAAATAACAATGTTTTTGAATTAACAATAAAATTAAATAGCTTTGTATTTGTCTGAATAGTCAGATCGCTTTTAGAATGAATAAGATAGAGGAAATTCTGAGCCGTTACAGGGAGGGTAGTCATGAGAGTCTGATACCTATCCTACAGGATGTTCAGGAGGCAGAAGGTTATCTGACCGAGAGCGCAATAGTACGCATTGGCAGTTTCCTCCGGATGTCCACAACAAAAATTTACGGTCTGGCTACCTTTTATGACCGTTTCAGGTTCATCCCGGCAGGAAAGGTCCATATGCGTATCTGCAACGGAACAACCTGTTTTATAAATGGTTCTTCTGCCGTTGTGACTGCTGTCAGGGAAACTTTGGGAATTGATCCGGGTCAGACCACGCGTGACGGCAGGTTCAGTTATGAACTTACTGCCTGCCAGGGCGGATGCAATGAAGGACCGGTGGTTTGTACCGGTGAAAATTACCATACCCGCGTACGCCCTGAGGATGTTCCTGAACTGGTTTCTAAACTTAAAGTACTTGCTGACCTGAAATGAAGCAGACCAAGGATTCTGGAACGAAGGATTTCCTCGTAAGCGAGGTGCTGTTGCATTCCTCTGACACGCTGCCCCCGGAAACATCAAGGAAGCTTGCTGAGATACGGCGTGACAAACCATCGGTTCCAATCATCTATGTCGCCACCGGTTCGGCAGCGATTATTGCCGGCTCAGATGCCACTGCAAAAGCGGCGAAGCAATACCTTGAAGAGATGGGCATGAGGGGTGAAGTGGTACGCACGGGCTGTCACGGCCCTGCCGCATTCGAACCTCTTTTTTGCGTTCACCTCCCGGGAAAGAACAAACTTTTTTTCAGGAACATCACTGAAGACAAGGTGGAACCTTTGCTGAACGGTGTCTTCCACAATGATATGCCACTTGAAGATCTCGTGGCCCAGTCAGGAAGCTACGGATTCGAAGCCTGGCATGAGATCCCTTTCATGGAAGAGGTACCCTTCTTCCGGCTGCAGAAGAGGGTTGTACTGGGCAACTGCGGGTGCTATGACCCGGAAAGCATCGAGGAATACATTGCCCGGGGTGGATACAGGGCGTTCCTGAAGACAATACGTAATTACACTCATGAAGAGGTATGTGACATAGTGGAACGCAGCGGATTGAGGGGACGAAGCGGCGGGGGATTTCTCACCGGCCTGAAGTGGAAATATGCTCTCAATTCGGCTTCTGACAGCAGGTATCTGATTTGCAATGCCAAGGAGAGTGATCCCGGCTCATATGCTGACAGATCTGTACTGGAGGGTGATCCTCACAGGCTTATTGAGGGTATATGCATTGCCTCGTATGCAATAGGTGCATCAACTGCAATAATCTATCTGAAAACAGGTTCACCCCATCCTCTGGCAAGGCTTCGCAAGGCCCTGGAAGCTGCGGCTGATTATGGTATCACCGGCCACAATATCCTCTCCAGCGGATTCAATCTCGAGATACTAATCAGGGAAGAAGCAGGAGCATTCGTATGCGGTGAAGAGACGGCCCTCATCGCAAGCCTGGAAGGCAAACGGGGCATGCCGGAACTTAAACCTCCCTATCCGACTACAAGCGGACTTTACGGAAAGCCTACAGTCATCAACAATGTTGAGACACTGATGAATGTTTCC